>OKXB01000395.1_pt1 | contig 55086 bp, 39 predicted proteins | sample 1601731 | NCBI WGS metagenome assembly OKXB01 (sample SAMN04414077, study PRJEB24778) | human gut metagenome | material: faecal | host: Homo sapiens
CCCTGCAAACGTCTTCCGACACTATCCATCATCGGTAAAACATGGCCGACCACCATCTCTTCAGCTTCTACATCTTTAAATATTTCCTGGGGTAAATCCACAATCATATCTTCGTTCACCAGTCCATAAGCATGGGCTGCCGGAATGCTGAAATCGAATTTATCCCCTTCATTTTTATCCAGAAGGTTCATTTCAAAATATTCTAAAGTCTGCCCTTGTCCACAGATAAAATCCAAGGGCCGGTCTGCACCTGCTGCTTCGAGTAACTCTCCGTTTTGTTCCGTTCTTAATTCGTAACTTACGGATACCATCTTATTTTTCGTAATCATTCTTTTTATTGATTTGGTTTTGCACAAAAGTACGATAAAATAATTGAAAAATTTCTCCCCTATTTCCAAAAAAATGGTACTTTCGCACTAATTTACATTTTTTGAAGATGCGCCATTACGATTATATTATAGCAGGGAGTGGATTGGCAGGGCTTTACACGGCCTATCACGCTGCCGCTTATGGAAAAGTTGCTTTGCTGACCAAATCCGGTATTACAGAGAGCAACTCTTATTTTGCACAGGGTGGAATCGCCGCCGTTACAGACGAAGACGATGCTCCTGCACTTCACTTCGAGGACACGATTATTGCCGGACGCGGGCTTTGCGATTACCCAGCTGTCGATATTTTAGTGAACGAAGGTCCGCAACGGATACATGAACTCATAGAGGCAGGTATGCATTTCGATATGGAAGACGGCAGCCTCGCCTTGGGGTTGGAAGGCGGACATCACCGGAAAAGAATTCTTCATGCCGGCGGTGACGCGACAGGACGTATGGTGACCAGTTTTATGATCAGCAAAGTCATCAATAATCCGAAGATAGATATTTTCGAAAATCATTCCGTGATCGGTATCCTTCAGGAAAATCAGGAATGTTACGGCGTACGGGCCTGGAATTTAGTGACAGAAAGCGAAGAACTGTTTTATGCCGACAATACCTTCCTCACTTTAGGAGGCACTTCGGCTATTTACAAACGGACCACCAATCCGCATACCACGATCGGAGACGGACTTGCTCTGGCTTTTAATGCAGGTTGTGAAATCGCCGATATGGAATTCATTCAATTTCATCCTTCGGCCATCTATACCGAATCGGAAGAGGCATTTCTAATCAGTGAGGCAGTCCGGGGTGAAGGGGCTTATCTGATCGATCAAAACGGAGAACGCTTTATGCCGGCGATTCACGAATTGGCCGAACTGGCCCCCCGGGATATCGTCGCTCAATCTATTTACCGCCAGATGCTGAAATACGATCAGGAGTACGTCTGGTTGTCCCTCAAACACCTCGATCCTCAGGTGGTGAAACACCGCTTTCCGAATATTTATGAAAAATGCCAGGAATTGGGTATCGATATGTGCGACCGGATCCCCGTAGCACCGGCAGCTCATTATATGGTAGGGGGGGTGAGGACGGACACCCATGGACAGACCAACATCAAACGTCTGTTTATCTGCGGCGAACTGGCCTCTTCGGGAATCATGGGAGCCAATCGGCTCGCCTCCAACTCGTTGATCGAATGTCTGGTATTCGGGAAACGGGCCATCGAGGCTTCGCGGAAAAATCTGAAAACCTCTCCTACCCAGGTATTCAAACCGATCTATCATTGCAATGACAATTATGCTGCGCTTTATGTCCATCTGAAAAAAGAGATTTCGCGGATAATGACCGATTATGCCGGCATCATCCGGAATGCAGAAAAACTGAAACAGGGATTGAACGAATTGGAAAGTCTGGAAGACAATCTGCCCCGGGAAATAAACGAATATTACACCCTGATTTGCCGTAACCTGATTACAGTTGCCAGGTTGATTATCCGTTCTGCCCTTTACCGTCAGGAAAGCCGTGGAGGACATTTCCGGGAAGATTATCCCTGTAGCGATGCTTCCTATCTTTTTCATATCGTACAACAGAAAGAAAAAGACCTCCGTACCCTACCTGTCAATACTAAAAAGTCTTTAAACTGAAAATCACTATAAAATGACACAATACGACCAATTAATCGACCGCCTGATCGACCTCGCCATAGAGGAAGACATCGCTACCGGAGATGTAACGACCAACTCCATCATCCCGGCTCATTCCCGGGCCGTTGCAGAAATGAAAATGAAAGCCGACGGTGTAATTTCCGGACTGGCGATAGCCAAACGGGTGTATGAAAAATTCGAGAAAGACATCCTTTGGGACGCCAAAGTAAAAGACGGGGATCGGGTAAAAAGAGGCGATATTATCCTGCGTATCGAAGCCAGCTACCGTTGCCTCTTATTAGGAGAAAGGCTTTCGCTGAACATCTTGCAACGCATGTCGGGCATCGCTACGGAAACGGCCAGATACGTCGAAGAATTAGCCGGTACTCACACCCAATTACTGGACACCCGGAAAACAGCTCCGGGCTTACGGGTATTGGACAAAATGGCCGTTAAAGACGGAGGAGCGACCAACCACCGGATGGGATTATACGATATGGCCATGATCAAAGACAACCACATTAAGGTGGCCGGAGGAATTACCAATGCGGTCAATGCGGTCAGAGCCCATATTCCGGCCGGTATCAAAATCGAAGTAGAAACGACCAATCTGGCCGAAGTGCGCGAAGCCCTCGCTATGCATGCCGATATTATCATGCTGGACAATATGAGTAACGCCGAGATGGCCGAAGCGGTGAAAATCATTCACGGACAGGCCAAAACCGAAGCTTCCGGAAATATGAGTATTCCCCGTTTAAAAGAAGTGGCAGCCACCGGAGTCGACTTTATCAGCGTCGGTGCCTTAACTCACTCCGTAACGGCTTTGGACATCAGTATGAATATTCAAAAAAACTAATTTCATGAAATCAGCACTCAAATTATTTATCATCGGATGTCTTGTATTGATTTTCTGTCGATGTAGTATGAACAAAGACAGCTATTTAAAAGACTTCGAAAAGTTTATCACCCAAACAGAAAAAAACTGTACCACCCTGTCCGATCCTGAATGGGAAAAAATACAGGCCCGGTTCAACGATTATACAGAAAAATATTACGAACAGTTTAAAGAGGAATTGAGTGTAAACGAAAAAATATCCATCAGTATTTTAAAATCTAAATTTTCCACGCTCATTCTAAAACGGGAGAGTAAAAAAATTCAGGAAGAAATGAAGATTAAATAATTTCACCTTTTTATCTTTCTTTGTTATCTTTGAAGCGGAAAATTAATATGTTATGACGAATACAGAGATTATTGACAGAATCCGGCAACTAAAAAAAGAAAAAAATGCCGTTATTCTGGCACATTACTATACTCGTCCGGAGGTTCAGGATATAGCAGACTATCTGGGGGATTCACTGGGATTATCCCAGGAAGCCGGGAAAACGGATGCCCGGATTATCGTTTTTTGCGGTGTGCATTTTATGGCGGAGACCGCAGCGATCATTTCTCCGGACAAAAAGATCCTGATTCCGGCTTTAGGAGCCGGATGTTCACTGGCTGAAAGCATTACCGGTTATGAATTGCGGGAATGGAAAAAAGCCAATCCTGACGGGATTATTGTAAGTTACGTCAACACGACAGCCGAAGTGAAGGCCTGGACGGATATTTGCTGCACTTCGGCCAATGCCCTGAAAGTCGTACAAAGCATTCCTCCAGATCGTAAGATCTTGTTTGTACCGGACAAAAACCTGGGAGCCTGGATCAGGAAAGTTACCGGACGGGAAATGGAACTCTGGCATGGAGATTGTTGTGTACACGAACGCATCACCACCGACATGATCCTGGAAAAAAGCCGGGACTATCCTCAGGCAGATATCCTCATTCACCCCGAGAGCCACTGTTCACACGACGAGGCCATTTTAAATCTTCCTCAAGCTTATATGTACTCGACGGCAGGAATGATCAGGCATGCAAGCCGGTCGGACAAAAAGCAATTTATCATTGCCACAGAAATAGAAACCATCCATAAACTGAAAAACGATAATCCGGACAAAGAATTTATTCCGGTTCATCCTAAAACCATTTGTGGACAAATGAAAAAAGTAACGCTGGAATCGGTACAGGAAGCTTTGGAGAAAGAGCAATACGTAGTCGAAGTGGCTGAAGATATCCGTCAGAGAGCCTGGGCCCCTATCGAGAGAATGTTACAAATCAAATAAAACAGCTGTATTCCCAAAACAGGAATATAAACTATCAGAAAATCAAAAACTATGAATATATCTTTAAATTGGCTGAAAGAATACCTGAAAATAGATTTGAGTGTCGAAAAAGTCTGCGAAATATTGACCAGTATCGGGCTCGAAGTGGGCGGATATGAAAAATTCGAATCTATCCGGGGTGGTTTGAGAGGTCTGGTGATCGGCGAAGTAAAAACTTGTGAAGCCCATCCGGATTCCGATCATTTACACCTGACAACGGTAGATTTAGGAGACGGACGCCTTACCCCCATTGTTTGCGGAGCTCCTAATGTAGCTGCCGGACAAAAAGTGGTAGTGGCCACCATCGGGACGGTACTTTACGATGGAGACAAAGAATTTACCATCAAAAAATCAAAAATCAGAGGACAGGAATCCGAAGGAATGATTTGTGCCGAAGATGAAATCGGTATCGGTCACGATCATGCGGGGATTATCGTACTTCCGTCGGATGCCCGGGTAGGTATGCCAGCTGCCGAATATTATCACATTACAACCGATTACACCATCGAGATCGATATTACTCCCAACCGGGTAGACGGCGCTTCTCACCTTGGAGTAGCCCGTGATTTAGCTGCCTATTTACAGCAAACCCAGGAGATTCATTATACCCTTCCTTCCGTAGCTCACTTTGCAGCCGACAGCAATACTGCCGGAATCTCGATCGAAGTGCAGCGTCCGGAAGCTTGTCCCCGATATGCCGGAGTATGTATCGAAGGAGTTAAAGTTCAGGAATCTCCCGAGTGGTTGCAAACGCGTTTGAAAGCCATCGGTTTACACCCGATCAACAATGTGGTAGATATTACGAATTTCATTCTTTTCGAGCTGGGACAACCCCTGCACTCTTTCGATAAAGATAAAATCAAAGGAAATAAAGTGATCGTCCGTAGTTTTCCGACAGGTACCAGATTCACAACACTCGACGGTGTCGAACGTGAACTGAACGAGAACGACCTGATGGTATGCAATACCGAAGAACCGATGTGTATTGCCGGAGTATTCGGTGGATTGGAAAGCGGTATCACCGAAGCTACGACCAATGTATTCCTCGAAAGTGCCTGTTTCGATCCGGTATTCGTACGGAAGACAGCACGTCGTCATGGGCTGAATACCGACGCTTCTTTCCGTTTTGAAAGAGGCACCGATCCGAACATCGTTATTTATGCCCTCAAACGGGCTGCCTTATTGATCAAAGAACTGGGTGGCGGAAAGATTACGTCCGAAATCATCGACATCTACCCGAATCCGGTAGCCGATTTCGAAGTCGAAGTAAAGTATGCCCACATCGATCGTCTGATCGGCAAAAAAATCGGACAAGATACGATCAAAAAAATCCTGAATGCTCTGGAAATAAAGATTGTAAAAGAAGATACCGAAGGACTTTCGTTGCAGATCCCCCCTTATCGGGTGGATGTTCGCCGCGAAGCAGACGTGATCGAGGATATTTTAAGAATATACGGCTTCAACAATATCGAAGTTCCGGCTAAAGTAAACTCTACTCTGAGTTACAGCGAAAAACCGGATGATTTCCAATTGAAAAATAAAATTGCAGATTTATTGGCCGCTAACGGTTTTAATGAAATCATGAACAACTCATTGACCAAAGCTTCTTATTACGAGCATCTGGAGACTTATCGTCCCGAAGAAACGGTTATGTTGTTCAATCCGCTCAGCTCAGACCTGAGCGCTATGCGGCAAAGCCTGCTATTCGGAGGGCTGGAGACGATCGCCTATAATATTAACCGCAAAAACAGCAATTTACGTCTCTTCGAATTCGGAAAAGCTTATACCTTCCACAAAAAAGAAGGCGAAAATCACCTGAAACAATACAAAGAAGAAGATAAACTGGCCCTTTTCATTACGGGTGATAAAATCCAGGCTTCCTGGAACAGTAAAGAACAAAAGACCGATTTCTTCAATCTCAAGAGTTATGCCGAGATGATCCTGATCCGTTTGGGATTCAAAACCGAAATGCTGACTTTAGAAGAATGTAGTGCCGATATTTACCGCGAAGGGATAAGCTATACACAAAACGGTAAGCACATCGTCACAATCGGCATGCTGAGTCATAAAGTTTTGAAATCGAACGATATCGAACAGGAGGTTTATTATGCCGAGTTTTCCTGGGAAAATATACTGAAAGCGATTAAAAACCATACGATCACCTTTACTCCTATGCCTAAGTTCCCGGCGGTTAAACGCGACCTGGCCTTACTACTCGACAAAAAAATCAGTTTTAAAGAGGTGCGTGACATTGCTTTCCGGACAGAAAAAAGCCTGTTGAAATCAGTGACCTTATTCGACGTTTACGAAGGTGAAAAGCTGGGAGCCGGTAAAAAATCTTATGCGATCAGCTTCACGTTGCAGGACGATGAAAAAACACTTACCGACAAACAGATCGATAAGATCATGAATAAACTGATGGGAACCTACAAACATCAGTTAGGCGCTGAGATCAGATAAACGACCGGTCTGCCCTGATTTTACCGGATGAAAAGAACGATTACTTTTCATCCGGTAATTTTTATATCCCTATCGCAAACAGAAGCAGGCATTAACTCAAATTTCAATCGTACTTTCGGAACTATTTTTTCAAAAACCAAAAAAAGATTACTATTTTTGGAAAAATGTGTTAACCAAATTTTCAGCTTATGAACAAAATATTTTTAAGTGTACTCCTGTTCCTGCCGGCTTTGTTTCCGGTTCATGGACAAAGTTGGCGGGCTTTGCAACAACAAGCCCAAAAGCGAGGGGAGCTGGCTTCTGCCAGACAAATCATCCTATTGGACAGTACCGCCGTTTCTGTAGCTCCCAGCGGGACAGGCACCTTTACGATCAACAAGGTTATTCTGGTGCAGAACCGGTCGGGAGCTTTGGCTAACCGGGTACTGAAATACGATTACGATCCCCTGACTGCTTTTGCCGAATTTCATCGGGTGAATATTTACAAAGCAAACGGAGAAGTTCGTCCGGTAGATGTCGGTAAAACACTGGATTATACGGCTCCGGCACGGATGATCTATTGGGGAGCCCGGCAAATCATGCTGGAACTGGGCCGGCTTGACCCAGGAGATATCATCGAATACGAAATACATAAAAAAGGGTTCACCTATGCCCTGCTGACCGATCAACCGGACGAAGAACGGTTCGTTCCTCCTATGCGGGGGCAGTTTTATGATATTGTTCCTTTCTGGTGTGACGACCCGACCATGCGCAAGGTATATTCCGTTACTCTCCCCCGGGAGAAAGAGATGCAATTCCAATTCTACCAAGGCGAATGTGCTTCTTCTATGCGTTATGAAAACGATCGTAAAGTCTATACTTTTGCCCAAAATAATATGATGCCCGTACGTCGTGAACCCAATATGGTCGATCTGTACGATGCCGCTCCCAAATTAATGATGTCCTCCACGCCACATTGGAAAGATAAATCCCTTTGGTTTCATAAAACCAACGAAGATTACGGCAGCTTCGCCCCTCTCCCCGAAGCCCGGCAAAAAGTGAATGAGCTCATCCGGGGCAAGAAAACCGAAATGGAAAAAATCGCCGTATTAACCCACTGGGTTGCCGATAATATCCGCTATGCCGGAATCACGATGGGAAAAGGAGAAGGGTTTACCCTGCACAATACGAAAATGAATTATACAGACCGTTGCGGTGTATGTAAAGACATTGCCGGCAGTCTGATTTCATTTCTGCGAATGGCAGGTTTCGAAGCCTATCCGGCCATGACTATGGCCGGAAGTCGGGTGGAAAGTATACCCGCCGACCATTTCAACCATTGTGTTGCAGTGGTAAAATTAAGCAACGGTACCTATATGCCTTTAGACCCGACCTGGGTGCCCTTCTGCCGGGAACTTTGGAGCAGTGCCGAACAACAGCAAAACTACCTCCCCGGTGTACCGGAAGGTTCGGATCTTTGTATTACGCCTGTTTCCGCTCCCGAAAACCATTATTTTCGCATCAAAGCCAATAATAAACTGGACAAAAACGGTAAACTAACCGGACAATTCACCCTCACAGCCGAAGGCCAATCCGACCTGAATATACGCCGGATATTCACTACCGGCTGGCAAAGCGACTGGAAAAATTCGATGGAAAGCCAATTGCTGAGTATTTCTCCCAAAGCCAAACTATTGAAAGTAGACTGGGGTAAAAATCCCAAAGACTATCAGGCAGCCCCGATCAAAATCACATTCTGGTATGAAATTCCCGATTATGCAATCATCGGCAACGACGAAATGGCGCTGGTTCCTTTGACTATGCACGGACTTTACGACCAGGTTCGCTCATACCTCCGGATCGACACAGATATTCCGGAACGTCAGTATGGATTTAAAGACGGCTGTTCCCGTTTGGTGGAACTGGACGAGACGATTCAGTTACCTCAGGGATATCGTCTGGTGCAATCCGTCGAAGATAACCGGAAGAGCCCGGCAGCCGATTTTGAAGGCTATATCCGGCAAGAAAACAATAAAATCGATATACACCAAAAACTGGCCTTGAAAAAAAGAGTATATGAAGCCGGGGATTGGAACGGTTTCCGTACTGCCGTAAATGCTCACAAAGCTTTTGGCAATCACCTGATTATTAATAAATAAATCCGATCAGATCCGATATGAAAACAAATACTATAAAAAACCTGTTTTTCTGGATATTCCTCCTTTTTTCCGGTTCTTTGTCAGCCAACCCTTCCGAAGCGGAATTCCGGAAATTAGCAGAAACCTGGACTTTACATCAGGACGGTAGCCAGGAATATCGTTATTACAAAGAGCTGACCCTCTTTACCCATACAGCGATGAACTCTACTTATGGCCAGACTTTTATCACTTATAATCCCGATTTTCAGGAATTAAAGATACATAGTGCCTACGTAAAGCAAAAGGATGGAACGACGATCCAAACTCCGGACAATGCCTTTGTCGAAGTATTGCCTGCCGGTGCAGCGGATGCTCCGGCCTACAATCGGTTGAAAGAAATGGTCATCGTACATACAGGACTTGAATTAGGAGCTACGATCTATCTGGATTATTCGGTTATTTCCAAGGCAGGGTATCTCCCGGCAATCGATGTATGCAAACCATTAGAAGAAAGTTCACCGATAAAGGAATACAGCCTGACCTTCAATTTACCGGCCTCCGTTATTCCGCATTATGCCCTTCTTCAGCTAAAAGCGCAACCCCAAAAATCGCAACGACAAGACAGGCAGCAACTGAAATGGACATTCCGCAATCTACCGGCCCGATCGAGAGAACAGGGTACCGGTTTACAGAACGGTGATCTAGCCGGAATTCTGTTTACCACTTATCCCACAGCTGCACAGGCTTTACAAAACCTTTACCGGCAATTCGATCCGGCTCCCACCCCACAGATCCAGGAGTTAGTACAACTCATAACCGAGGGATGTCAGTCGAATTCAGAAAAAATAACCCGTATCCAACAATATATTCAAACGGAGCTGAGCGATTGTCCGCTCTCCCTCTCTGAAACCGGTTTCCGATTCCGTCCTTCGGCCGAAGTGATCCGGACAGCTTATGGAACTGGTATAGAAAAGGTTAATTTGATGACCAACTTATTACGGGTTGCCGGAATAAAGGCAGTACCTGCAGCCGCTTATTCCATCCCTTCGGAAACAGACAACTGCGGTCTGAATGCGATCCGGGAATTTGTCATATTAGCCGAGGCTGACGGACGACCTTATCGGTTGAGCGTCCAAAATGCCGATCCGGCTGCAACAGACTGCACTTTCCTTGTCGATTTAGCCGAAGGGAAGAAATCGCTTCCTGATCCCCCTATCGCTTCGATCGGTTATCAGGCTTCGATCGTCATCACTCCCCAACAAGAAGCCGATATGGACATCAAAGCTACCCTCAATAATCTATTGATTCCCTATACTTCCAACTACGCCGGTACCTTACTACCCGGTATTCGGGAATATACTGTCACTCCGGGTGAAAAAACGACGACTATTTCCGGTAAAGGAAAAGCGGGATTGAAGCAGGAAGAAAATTATTACTTTTTTTATCTTCCTGTCTGTTATAAAGGAATAACGGGAAAATCCTATGCCTATTACAACACTTCCCGGTCAAAGAATTTATATTTACCGGCTTCGGTAGACGAAAATTATTCTTATGATATCCAGCTTCCTGAAAATCTGACTCTTTGTACACCGATTCAAGAAAAGAAAATCGATAACCCTATCGGTAGTTTCAAAATAACGCTGACTTCCGAAGGTTCTAGTCTCCACATCGAGCTAGCCCTTCAAATCAAAAAGCAACTCATAACGCCGGCCGAATATCCGGCTTTCCGTTCTTTGATAACGGAATGGACCGACCGGACCCGTAAACCGATACTTTTCAAAACGGTACAATAAATACGAAACGCCCCAAAGCCGAGGCCTGAGTTCTAAATGACACTGAACTCAGGCCTTTGCGTTTTTACAAAAGTTGAAAGAACGACCAAGGTTACAACGGTTAGGCTTAATTTCTGAAACTTTTGCAACCATTGCAACTATTAACCGGAAAAGTAGCTCGCCTCAACTTTTCTACTTCAGAATCGTTACATGATAAGAAGATTCAATTTCAAACTGAAAGTAAATCAAATTGAATTCAAAAACATTATTATTCAATCTGTTAAACTTTATTGCAAAGTTAACTGGGAACAAGAATTGTTTTATTTTTACAGTCAAAAACAGATCTGATATGCATCATTCAAATCATAGAATCGGTTTTAAATCCAAATTCGGGGCTATAGCAGCTTTAGCAGGTTCGGCAGTCGGTTTAGGAAATATCTGGAAATTTCCCTATGTGGCAGGTACAAACGGCGGAGGAGCTTTTTTACTCGTCTATATATTCTTTACCATAGCCATAGGCTTACCGGTGATGTTGGCCGAATTTTCTTTAGGACGTCGTTCCCAACAAAATGCACTCGGTACTTTCCGCGTATTGGCACCGGGCACGAAGTGGTTTTTGTTCGGTCTCCTCTCGATTATTGCAGCCACTCTGATCCTTTCATTTTATGGAACGGTTTCCGGCTGGACGCTCGAATATGTGTGGTTGTCGATAAGTAACTCCTTTCACGGGCAAAGTGCAGAAAATATAAATTCCATTTTCACCAATTTCATTTCCCATCCTTACAAAGCACTCCTTTGGCATATCGGTTTTATGTTCCTTACCGGAGCGATTATCATGGGAGGGGTGCAAAAAGGGATAGAAAGGTATTCCAAACTGATGATGCCCCTACTGTTTATCATCATTATTGCGTTGAGTATTAATTCTATGACTTTAAGCGGTTCGGCAGAAGGCTTGAGATTCTTATTCTTTCCCAAACTGTCCGAGCTCACCGCCGATAGTATTTTATCCGCTTTAGGTCAGGCTTTTTTCTCACTTTCTGTGGGGATGGGTATTCTGCTGACTTATGCTTCTTATATTCCTAAAAACGACAATCTGACCGGTATCTCCCTGAAAGTAATTATCACCGATACCCTGGTTGCCATTTTAGCGGGTATCGCTATTCTGCCGGCCGTATTTTCTTTTCATATCGATCCACAAGCCGGTCCGGGATTGGTTTTCCTGACTCTCCCTAAAGTATTTCAGGGACTGCCTGCAGGTGAAATTTGGGCGATCCTTTTTTTCATCCTGCTCACTTTCGCCGCCCTGACTTCCGCCATATCTTTACTGGAAGTGCCGGTAGCCTATCTTGTTGAAGAAAAGAAACTGAAACGCCCCTGGGCTACGGTAATCGCCACGCTGGTCATCACTTGTATCGGTAGTTTCAATACTCTCTCATTCGGACCCCTCCGCCATGTACAAATTTTCGGAATGAGCCTTTTCGATGCCTGTGATTATCTGTGTTCGAATATATTACTTCCTTTGGGAGGTATTCTGATTTGTATCTTTGCCGGATGGTACCTGGATAAAAGCCTCCTCTACAGTGAAATCAGCAACAACGGCAGTTTGAAAACCCGCTTCTTCCGGCTCTATACTTTTATTCTCAAATATATAGCCCCTATCTGTATATTCCTGATCCTCCTGAACGTACTGGGAATCATTTAAAAAGTAAAAGGCTATAAGCTAAAAGCTAAAGGCTATAAGCTAAAAGCTATAGGCAGTTCGAAATATATGCTTATAGCCTTTAGCCTTTTACCTTTTCAACTCTTCCCGCAGAAATTTACCGGTCTCCGATTTTTTGCATTCAGCTACCTCTTCGGGTGTACCTGTAGCCACGATCTTTCCTCCTTCTTTCCCCCCTCCAGGTCCCATGTCGATCAGATAATCGGCCACTTTAATAACATCGAGGTTATGCTCGATAACGATGACAGAATTTCCTTTATTCACCAGTTTCTGTATAACCTCCAACAGTATATCGATATCCTCGAAATGCAATCCCGTTGTCGGTTCGTCGAGAATATAAAGTGTCTTACCGGTATCTTTCTTTGCCAGTTCAGCCGCCAACTTGATTCGTTGTGATTCTCCACCGCTCAAAGTCGTACATTGCTGGCCCAGTTTCACATAGCCTAATCCCACATCCTGAAGCACCTTCAGCTTTTGTTGCAAGAAAGAGACATTTTCGAAAAACTCGACTGCCTGATTGATCGTCATATTCAGCACATCGCCGATCGATTTTCCGCGATACCTCACTTCCAGGGTCTCTTTATTATATCTCTTTCCATCGCAAGCTTCACAATGCACATACACATCCGGCAGGAAATTCATCTCTATCGTCTTCACTCCGGCTCCCTTACACTCTTCACAACGTCCGCCGGGAATATTGAATGAAAAACGTCCGGCTCCATATCCGCGAATCTGAGCTTCCGGCAACTTCTCGAAAATCTTACGTATATCGGTAAAGATACCGGTATAGGTCGCCGGATTCGAACGGGGGGTACGGCCCAAAGGACTTTGATCCACCACCACTACTTTATCGATATGTTCGATTCCCCCGATAGCTTTATAAGGAAGAGGCGAGGTAATCGCGCGATAGAACTTTTCGGTCAGGATCGGATGCAAAGTCCCGTTGATCAACGACGACTTGCCACTTCCACTGACTCCCGTCACACATACCAACATCCCTAAAGGAATGCTTACATCTACTTTTTTCAGGTTATTCCCCGTACATCCTTTCAAGGTCAGGAATTTTCCGTTTCCTTCCCTTCTTTTTTCGGGTATCTGTATTTTTTTGGTACCATTCAGATATTGAGCTGTCAGACTATCGCTCTTTTTAATATCGTCGATCGTACCGATAGCGGTAACTTCTCCCCCTTTCCTACCGGCTTTTGGGCCCATATCGACAATATAATCCGCACTTTCCATCATCTCCCGGTCATGTTCCACTACGATCACCGAATTTCCATTATCCCTCAATTGTTGCAGGGAATGGATCAGCCGCCGGTTGTCTTTTTGGTGCAAGCCGATACTCGGTTCATCCAGAATATACAACACATTTACCAACTGTGAACCGATTTGAGTAGCCAAACGTATCCGCTGCGATTCCCCGCCGGACAAGGTCATAGATTGACGATTCAAAGACAAGTATTCCAAGCCCACATCCAAAAGGAACTTCAACCGGGTACGGATTTCTTTAAATATCTCTCCGGCAATCTGCCGTTGTTTGTCTTCGAGCTGTGCTTCGGTGGTACATACCCATTCATACAAATCGCTCAGTTCCATAGAAGCCAGTTCAGCAATATTTTTACCGGCAATCCGGAAATTCAAAGCTTCCTGATTCAGGCGCTGCCCGTTACATACGTCACATTTTACAACCGAAATAAACTGTTCGGCCCATTTATTCGCTTTTTTCGAAGTGCTATTCTCCTCCTGCATAGTGACATACTTGATAATACCTTCGAAATTATAAAGCGAATTGGAAGAGACACCCAAAGCTGTATTCTCTAACCGGATTTGTCCGGGATAACCATACAGGATATCCGTCAAAGCCTCTTCCGAAAGCTCCCGGATCGGAGTATGCAATTCATAGCCATGTTTTTTCAACACCGTCTCTATTTGCCAAAAAAGAATGCTATTTTTATATTTTCCCAGCGGTTCGATCCCTCCTTCATAAATCGAAAGCGCATTATTAGGAATGATCTTATCGATATCGGCCGCATTCACATACCCCAACCCTTTACATTTGGGACAAGCTCCGTGAGGGGAATTAAAAGAGAAAGAATGAGGAGCAGGATCCCGGTAAGAAATCCCGGTATCCGGACACATCAGATGCCGGCTATAGTATTTAATATCCCCACGATCCAACGGTTTAACCATCATCACCCCTTTACCGTTTTTCATGGCAGTAGCCACCGAGCTTTTCAGGCGTTTCAAATCGATATGGTCGACAATCATCTTATCGATCACAATCTCGATATCATGGATTTTATACCGATCCACACTCATACCGAGTCCGATTTCACGGATCTCCCCGTCTACCCGTGCCGAAATGAATCCTTTCTTCTGTAAATTTTCGAAAAGCTCTTTGTAATTTCCTTTCCGTCCTTTCACTACCGGTGCTAAAAGCAGAATCTTTTTTCCAGCGAAATCTTTCTGAATCAATTCGATGATCTTCTCATCCGTATATTTCACCATCCGGCTCCCTGTAACATAAGAATAAGCCTCGCCGGCACGTGCGAAAAGCAAACGCAAAAAGTCATAAACTTCGGTCGTCGTACCTACTGTCGAACGGGGATTCTTATTAGTCGTTTTTTGTTCGATAGAAATAACCGGACTCAATCCTGTAATTTTATCGACGTCCGGACGTTCCATCCCTCCCAGAAACTGACGGGCATAGGCCGAAAAAGTCTCCATATACCTACGCTGTCCTTCTGCATATATCGTATCGAAAGCCAGAGACGATTTCCCACTCCCGCTCAATCCGGTAATGACAGTCAGACTATTCCGCGGAATAGTCAAATCTATATTTTTCAGATTATGCTCACGTGCACCGTAAATGACAATCTGTCCCTCTTCTTCCTGAAATTCTTTCATTTTTTCAATCCTTACAAATAACTTGCAAAGTTAAGGAAAAAACAACAAACAGGAAATAAAAGGTTTTAAGTAAAAGGTAAATAAAATAAAAAAAGGGAGACATTTTCGTAGATTCTTTATATCGGAAAATAGTGGGATTAATGAAAAGATGTTATTATATGTGCGTGCGTCTGTGTGGTGTATATGTGCGTGGTGTATTATTCCCGTAGATCACTTTCCAAAATATAAAGAACTTTTCCGAAAATCAGCTTGTTGATAAGCTTCCTCTCCCTCGTGGTGTGTGCTAAATAATCTTAATCTAAATAACAGCTAAAATAAAATCATAAATTCAATCATCATTTACACCCTCTTCTACGGGCAAAACCAACCCGAGGTTACCATTTTTCGATTATTTTTGAAATAAAATATTCACCATTATCATATCATACGAATAACCAACCACTTATTTTTCTCTCTATTGTTCCAGTAAAAGGCAGGTATATTTTTTTCTTTCTATTCCGAGTTCGGTTTTTGTGTCATCAGAACAAGTCATCCTATCGGCAGACGGATACCTGGGTTACCCGGTCGGAACAGTTTTCTATAAGGTATTGATTTCTTAGTTGATTTATAATGTAAAGTTCCGGGAAATCATAATCAGACTCGAAATAAAAACCTATCTTTGTGAGGAAAAATACACGAACGGCATGCAAAGCCTATTGGTTATTCTGATTGTAATTACAGGTATAATTTTACCTACTCAAGTAAAAGGAGAAAGGGAAGATTATATTTTATTAATCAGTTCATACAATAGTAATTCAAGCTGGGCAAAAACGCTCGAGGCCTCATTCCGTCAAGAATTAAAAAAAAACGATTGCCCCTACCCGGTATATAGCGAATATTTAAATACCGATTTGTTTGCTTCACCGGAAATCTGGATTCAAAGTACCCGTTTCATTTTGAACAATCATCGGTTACATCCCCCCAAAATGGTTATCCTCATCGCGGATGCCGCCTGGATGGCCTATCGGTATACACGTCAGGACTCCTGGAAAAATGTAGATGTTCTACTAGTCGGAGTAAAAAAATATAGTTTAGACCTGAGTGAATACCTTCACCCTACCCGATTGTCTGCCCATAACTTTCAGCTTACCCAAGATTTATGCCGATCTTATAATGCCACCGGAATTACCGAAGATATATACATCCCGCAAAACATACAGCTCATGCAGGCTTTACGTCCTGATTTACAAGAAATCACCGTTATCGGAGATTGCCAGTTTTTCGGGATTTATTCTACCCTTCTGGTAAAAAAATACCTTCAGGAATATCCTTCCGATCTGAAATTCACTTTTCTGGACGGCCGTTTCCTTTCGACCAACACGCTATATGAACGTTTGCAGCATCTTTCGCCGAATACCGGTATATTACTGACTGGCTGGATGCAGGATGCAGAGGGGTACTTATACGATCATGAAAAAGTACACCATAATATTTGCCAATTGGCTCCGACTCCCGTATTCTCTGTCACGGATTGGGGGAATAACAATATCGATTATATCGGAGGATATTATGCTGAAAGTTTCGATTACGGGGTTTTATTGTCGGAGCTGGCCCTCCGGGTTCTCGGCGGAGTACCGGCTAAAGCTATTCCCCTCCAGAGCAATACTCAATCCCTCGGTGTACATATCAATGAAACTCTATTGGAAGCCAATCATTTAAACATCGGCAATTGTAACACCTCCCGGCTCTATTTCTATAATCGGCCTCCGACCTTTTGGACTAAACACCGGACACTTCTGTTGTTGTGCGGTGGTAGCCTGGGGGGTGGTATTCTCATTTATCTGGTCATTTTCACTTCATTACGATTTGTTTTTTATCGGAAAAAATTGGACAAAACACAAAGTGAAATCGATACTTCCATGAATAACCAGGAACATTTATCCGCAGCCTTACGGGTTTTCCTGGAAGCTAAAAATGAAAAGGAGTCCGTGGAAAAAATTCTGCAAAGGATGTTGAAAGAACTGGAAGCAGACCGGGCTTATATTTTCGAGTTCGATATGCAACACAATACCAGCAAGAATACATATGAAATTTGTGCCGATACGGTCCCCCCTCAAATCGAATATCTTCAGCATATTCCCAACGAGGATATTCCGTGGTTGTATAGTCAGATGCAGGAAGATAAACTATTGATCACCGAAGACCTGCGCGTGACACAAAAAATCAAATTTGAAAAAGAGCGCCACCTCCTGCTGGAGCAAGGAATTATCTCTATGTTCGTCGCCCCTCTTCATGTGAACAACCAATTGTGGGGATATGTCGGGGTCGACTACGTCCGGCAAGTCCGCCCTTGCAGCCAGCAAGATAAAATCTATTTGCAAACCCTGGCCCAAATTTTATGTATAGGCATCGAACATTTCCGCAGTGAAAAACGAAATACCCAATCCAAACGACGGGTAGCGGAACTCGAATCACTTTTCAGTTTTGCTTCGATCCAGGCCCATATCGGAGTAGCTCAATGGAACGTATCTACTCGCCAGGGATTTGCTACCGATCAGTGGTTTATCAATTTAGGAGAAACCACCCGGGATATCACACAAGTGATCGATACTTACCGATATATGCATCCGGAAGACCGGACTGCATTATTACAATTTATTGACGAAGCTGCTCAGGGGCAAGCCCATACTTTCGGCAGACATGTCCGCATCCGCCAGAACAACGAATGGCATTGGTATAAATATCATGCCTCTCTTCGTGATCCTCATGCTTCCGGCGAACAAGTCGAACTGGTCTTTCTGAGTGCAGATATCGATAATCTGAAAAAGATCGAAGCGAATTTGATTCAGGCAAAAGCCAAAGCAGAAGAATCGGATCGGTTGAAATCCGCTTTTATTGCCAATATGAGTCACGAAATCAGAACTCCGCTCAATGCCATTGTCGGTTTTTCAAATCTACTGGCCAGCGAAATGGACTTCAGCGAAGAAGATAAGGCCGAGTATACCCGGATTATCTCTGTCAACAACGACCTTTTGCTGCAACTGATCAACGACATTTTGGACATCTCCAAGATTGAAGCCGGTGTGATGGATTTTACGGAAAACACAGTGGAACTGAATCAATTTTTTCAGGAAATCGAATCCGTCTTTCAACTAAAAGCCAAAACCGGTATCGAAATTAAATTCATACCAGAACAGGCTGAAGAGTATGCAATCAAAATCGACCGTATACGCCTCAATCAGGTGATTTCTAATTTCCTGAACAATGCGTTGAAATTCACCCGACAAGGCCACATTTTTTTCGGCTACCGACTCCGGGAAAAAGATATTTACTTTTATGTAGAAGATACCGGAATCGGTATTCCGAAAGATCAACAAGCCAGTGTCTTCCGTCGCTTTGTCAAATTAAACAATTTCATCCAGGGAACAGGATTAGGCCTATCGATCTGTTCTACTATCATCGACAAATTCAACGGAAAAATCGGAGTAGAATCGGAACCGGAGAAAGGATCGACTTTCTGGTTCACGATTCCCAGGGATTAGGCCGGAAAACCACTGTTCCCAGTTAAAACAGTCAACCCCAATTTCTGATCTCCTTGAACTACAACAACTTTTGTAACCGTTGAACGGTACTCTTCGTTTAGAAGCTTTCAGTTTGTAAGTTATTTATGAAATCTTCTGCACCGAACACATAAAGTTTATACACTTTGATAAACTCAAAAACGAACATTTTTACTTGGTTTTCAACGACTTCTATAAAGAGAGCAGGTCAAAGTCGTAATCTTTTGAAAATTATTACTTTAAATTTCGGGAAAAATAATACCTTTACGCCGGAGATAGCTATTCTTTCAACCAATTTAAACGTTCCTTTTTTCAGTGAACTATATATTCCGGGGTACGTTTACATGAAAAAACAAATCTTATGCTTGAAACTTTACAGCAATTAGACCAACAGCTGTTGTTAACACTGAACGGCTTACATTCTCCCTATTGGGATAGTTTTATGTGGCTTTTTACCGGAAGATTTATCTGGATCCCGATGTACGCTACGATCCTCTATATACTCTGCAAAAATTTTAATGTATATGTGACTTTACTCACGGCCGTCGCCATTGCTTTAACCATCACCTATGCCGATCAGCTATGTGCCACCTGGATACGTCCCGCAGTCGAGCGTTTGCGTCCTTCGAATCTCAACAATCCTTTATCCGAATTTGTTCATATCGTAAACGGGAAACGGGGAGGCAGTTATGGGTTCCCTTCCTGTCATGCCTCCAATTCCTTCGGGTTAGCCTTCTTCCTGCTTTTTTTCTTCAGACAACGTTGGTTAAGTATTTTCATTCTATGTTGGGCCGTCCTGAATTGTTATACCCGCATCTATTTAGGTGTACATTATCCGGGCGACTTATTGGCAGGTATGTTCGTCGGGCTGAGTGGTGCGCTGATCTTCTATTATTTACTACGCTATACCCTTCGCCAAAAGAAAATCGCCGGATTATTGAAATACGACGAACACAACCGTTATCTGATCGAACACCCGAAAGAGATCGCCCATACCCGCCTCACGATCTATATCGGATTGATTACCACAGGAATCATAGCGACAATCTCCCCTCTGATCACCCTGCACCCATAAAATGATACAACCGTCCCATCGTCATAATGCCTGGTAGTAGGAAACAAAGGGACGGGGGTAATGTTTCACAAACACATCAGTCTCTCCACAGCAACGACAGGCTACTATCAGACGACGGCGCATAAAGGCTCACTTCTGATAAAGCAATTTACCCGACTTAATTACGCTCTCTACATATAAACTGAAAATATTCGCCTGAAGAGGCACTTCAATAAAACGGACACCGCTATGCCCCGACTCCATCGCCTTATCCCACTCAGGAATCAATTCAACTGCAGGCAAGGCAGAGGATTTCGTCGCTACCCGATCTGTAAAGCGTAAGGGAGCCAGATCGGTGGCATTTTCTTCAAAATAATAACGGGCATCCCTTATTCCAAAATCTTTAAACTCAACCTCTCCCGTTGTCGGAGGTATTCGTTCCAGCTCATCGGAACAGGAAATAAAGAAGGATAAGAATATCCCGAAAATCAATAATTTTTTTCTTTTCATAAATCATTTACATTTCATTCATTACTCACTTCATTCATTTTTTTCTTTCATCAGCACCTCCTTTTTAAAAATAAAACATACTCCATTTACCAAAAACAGATCTTACCATCCGTATAAGTGAAAATCCGTTCTTCCTTTCCGGTAGTCAAATCCCTTAACCATAGCAGGGCATTGGCAGGTATTTCACTGAATTCCACCCACCTTTCAGTGGCCTCCTTTACTCCCAGCGAACACCATCCCGAGCCGTCATGATAATTCAATTCATACCAATGGCCAGGATATACACTATTGCCATCGTTACGTAATAAACACTCTATACCCGACAAGGAAACTTTTTTGCCCATATCCCATTGTAAAATGTAATTCCGATCTGAAAAGGCATAAGAAATCGGATTATCATCGAAAGCAGGGGAAGAAGCGGTGAATCCCGGAACATTTTGCAGGGGTTTTATACTTTCCCCTTTCGCGTTATATAATACACATTCACCTACATAAAACGGCCTTCGGGAACATATTCTCCAGTATCGGTAGGATTGGGAAGAACCGGTTTTTATTTCAGCCCATTGCAATTCGGAGATATATTTAAACACGCCGATACTGTCTTTCCGTCGGAAAGAGGGATCATTGGAAGCTTCCACCACCGAATTCAAAAACGGTCGGTTGGCCGACCTTAGCATGAGCCTTGAAGGATACTTCCGTTTCAGTTTTAACGTGAGCAGGTGAGTGGTATCGGGTTGTAACAGCTGTACTTTTCCGGTCAAATCCAATAGAAAAGGATAAGAAACGGCAACGGCATCCCCGTCCGGATAAATCAACGGCAAATATACAATACCACACCCGACATCTTTAAAAAGGAACCGTCCTTCCCGAAGTCCGGCATAAGCGACAGGTTCCCATTTCAAGTTATTGAATACACTCAAATACCCATAGGTAACGGATACCGGTTTGAGGGGTGTCACCGGGACATCTTTCACCCGGGTATAACAGGAAGTCACGTCCCGGTAAATATGTATATAACTGCCTTTCTTTTTTAGCTGTCGATAATATTTTTGAAAAAAAATAATATTTCCGACGCAACCAATCTCTAGTTGTTGCATCTTATAAATGAAAACAACAACAAAATATTCCATCATGGACAACAACTAAGTGGTATTAAACGGGAATAACCACATTTTTAATTCACAGTTTTAAGGGTTAGTTAGCGAAGAGCGCATAAGGATATGCGCTCTTTTTTTATGTATCTCCCGGCTTTTACGTTTTTCTTTTTTATTTTTGCAATCGAATACGATTTACTTTAGAAATGGAAAATACCAGAAGAAAACCGGAATGGTTGAAGATCAAATTGCCGATGGGACAGCTTTCTGTCGATGTACTGAACACGATCCGGGGGCATCATCTGAATACGATTTGTACAAGCGGGAGGTGTCCTAACCCGGGAGAGAGCTGGGGGTGCGGAACGGCTACTTTTATGATCGGGGGGAATATATGTACCCGGGCCTGTAAGTTTTGTAATGTGACGACAGGGCATCCTGCTCCTTTGGATCCTCAGGAACCTGAACATGTAGCCCGGTCGATTCGGTTACTCGGTTTGAAGCACGCAGTGATCACTTCGGTCGATCGGGACGATGTGGAGGATTTGGGTGCTTCGCATTGGGTAAAGGTGATCCGGGCTATCCGGAAAGAAAATCCGGATACGACGATGGAGGTATTGATTCCTGATTTCCAGGGACGGACGGATTTGGTACAGCAGGTTATCGATGCCGGACCTGAAGTGATATCGCATAATCTGGAGACGGTGAGACGTTTGTCCGATAGTGTCCGGAGTAGGGCAACTTATGAAGTTTCTTTGAAAGTGATCGGACAAATCGCTGCTAGTCAGTGTGTGGCTAAATCGGGAATTATGCTGGGGTTAGGTGAAACCAGGGAAGAGATTCTCGAGACCATGGATGATTTGAGAAATGTTGGATGTCAGGTCATGACGATCGGACAATATCTGCAACCTACGGCTAAAAATACCGAAGTTAAAGAATACATCCGGCCCGAAGTGTTTGAAGAGTATAAAGAAATCGGGCTCAGGAAAGGATTTACCTTTGTAGAAAGCGGCCCGTTGGTCAGATCCAGTTATCATGCGGAAAGACATATCAAAAAGTGAAAACCGGCAAGGGTATGGAAGAGAAGAAAAAGACGGTATTTGCAGATTTGGGACGAAAAGGATACCGGGAAGTCTGGGAATTGCAGGAACGGCTGCTGGAGAAAGTGAAAGCGGAGAAGGCAGGGAATAAAATTCCCGAAAACCACTTGCTTTTTGTAGAACACGACCCTGTTTATACTTTGGGAAAAAGCGGTAATGAAGCGAATATGCTGATCAGCGCGATACAGCTTCGGGCTAAGCATGCCGAATTTATAAAAGTCGACCGGGGAGGAGATATTACTTTTCACGGTCCTGGGCAACTGGTGGTTTATCCGGTGATCGATCTGGAGAGTTTCGGGTTAGGGGTAAAAGATTATGTAGACCGGCTGGAAGAGGTTGTGATCCGCACGATCGCCTCTTTCGGTATTCAGGGCTTCCGTTTGGCGGGAGCAACCGGAGTATGGCTCGAACCGGATACCCCCCGGGCCCGTAAAATTTGTGCCATCGGTGTGAAATGTTCCAGATATGTCACGATGCACGGTTTTGCCTTAAATGTGAATACCGATCTGAATTATTTCAATTATATCCATCCTTGCGGATTTGTCGACAAAGGAGTGACTTCCATGGAAAAGGAATTAGGACATCCGGTCGATTTATCTGAAATAAAAGTTATCCTCTTGCGTCATTTTTCCGAACTGACGGGAATGCATATCATCGAGTAAATCTTTTGCTGAAAGGGAGCATTTACCGTAAAGATTCCTTCACTGACCGGCGGAAGCGACCGGGTCACGGGAGACAAACAAGTACCAGAATAATTCTACATTTTTAGGATAAACATATATAGAAAATCTGTAAGAAAAATAATTCCTACAGATTTTCCTATCGAAACCGGCTTATAATAAAAAACAGGTATGAACTCCATCGTAATATATAACGCCCCCAACCTATTTTCCCAGCCGCTCTTCCACAAAGGCCCGCAATTTTTCCGCCCGGATGTTCTTGGCCAGAATCCGGTTATTCTCATCAAGTACCAGAATACACGGTACGGAATCTACATTGTACAACTTCACCACCTCGCTTTTCCAGCCTTTTAAGTCGGACACGTGTACCCACGGCATACCGTCCTTTTGGATCGCTTGCGTCCAGGCGGCTTTACGTTCGTCAAGCGATACACTAATCACAGCAAGGCCTTTGTCCTTAAAATCATCGTACAGTTTCACCATATTGGGATTCTCCATCCGGCAAGGTCCGCACCACGAAGCCCAGAAATCGATGATTTTCAATTTTCCTTTTACACTGTACAGCGATACCTGTCCGCCATCGGGTGTCGGCAAAGTGAAATCCGGAGCCTGGGCAGCTATATATTACAAGTCAATGTAGGAGAAAGGAGAAGGGAGAAGGGAAGTTTCCTTTCTCCATTCCCCGTTCCCCCTTCACCGTCTACTCTGAAAAAAACGGCACCATTGCCGGATTCCACATTCCTCACACTTCGGTTTCCGGGCCAGACAAACATAACGTCCGTGCAAAATTAGCCAATGATGAGCCGTCGACAAGATCTCCGCCGGAATATTTTTTACCAACTGTTTCTCAGTTTCCAAAGGCGTTTTTGTGTTATTCACCAACCCGATCCGGTTAGATACCCGGAAAACATGCGTATCCACAGGCATGGCCGGTTTGTGGAATGCCACTGCCATCACAACATTGGCCGTCTTACGCCCCACACCGGGAAGCGTTTGTAATAACTCCATATCCTCAGGCACTTTTCCCTGAAAATCCCTTTCCAGTTTTTGGGCCATTTCATGCAGATGCTTAGCTTTGTTATTCGGATAGGAGATTGATTTGATCAAATGATAGATCTCCTCCACTGTCCCGGCAGCCATGGCCTTTGCATCGGGAAAGCGTTCGAATAAAGCCGGAGTCGTCATGTTCACCCGTTTGTCGGTACACTGGGCGGACAGAATCACCGCCACGATCAATTCGAAAGGGTCGTTATACTTCAATTCACTCTCGGCTACCGGCATTTTCCCGGCAAACCACCCCAATACGCCTTCATATCTCTCTTTTGTTGTCATATTTTATATTTTTATCCTTTCCAAAAAGTTGTATACGGTTCAAAATAATCCCACGTTTGATCGTCGTAAATATACATAAAAAATTGATTTCAAGCATATCCTCGTAATTTTAAACCGGCCTTTCCTGTTTATACTTCAACGTATTATTTTCCAAGCGGCCCGATAAAGATTTTCCGGATTTTCCGGGATAACAGCATGGTAGCAGATTACAGCAGTTCATTTCTGATTTCATATTTCTGTACACTTATTCTTTACACACACTTTTCAACAAACTTTTACACAAAAATAGAATTGCCGGATCGATAATCTTCAAAAGAATCGCTATTTTTACAAACAGAAAAAAGCGCCACCTTCTAACAAGATTCACTTATGAACGCAATGACAGAACAAACCTATCGTCCGATCATATTGAGTAAATATACGGCTGTATTAAAATCCTGCCGGAACCTGATTTCGAGCGAAGACATCCGGTTGATCCGTAAAGCCTTTAAGATAGCCATCCAAAACGAAACCGAAGCTTCGGAATTAAACTATCAGGAAATCGTCCGTATTTTGGATATTACGCTGATCATTACCCAGGAAATCGGTTTAGGCCGGACTTCTATCATTTGTGCCATGCTCCACAAAACAGTGGAAAAAGAAATGATCACCCTGGAGCAAATCCGGGAGATGTTCGGGGAAAAAGTAGAGCAAATCATCAAAGGACTGAAGGATATCAGCCACATTTATGCCACCCAGCGGATTGTAAACTCGGAGAATTTCAGAAAATTATTGCTCAGTTTTGCCGAAGATATCCGCGTACAGCTGATCTTCCTGGCCGAAAAACTCTATGCTTTACGGCAGGCTGCGCAGCTTTCGGAGGCCGGACAAAAACAGCTGGCCATGGAAACCAGCTATATTTACATCCCTTTTGCCCATCGATTGGGATTGTACAATATCAAATCGGAGATGGAAGACACAGCTCTCCGCTATGCCAATCCCCAAATCTACCGGGAGATCGAACAAAAACTGAAGGAATCGAAAACTGCCCGGGAGGCTTACATTGCCGAATTTATCGCTCCGATTGCCGAAGAAATGAACCGGAGAGGTATCAAATTTAAAATGAAATACCGCACGAAGACGATTGCCTCGATCTTAAATAAGATGCGGAAAAGTCAGGTTGAATTTGAAGAGATTTTCGACATTTTTGCTGTACGTTTCATTATCGACAGTGTCGGCGAAAACGAGAAGCCCGACTGTTGGCGGGTATATTCTATCGTAACCGATAAGTATACGCCTAATCCCCAGCGTCTCCGGGACTGGATTTCTGTACCCAAATCCAACGGATACGAATCGTTGCAGACCACCGTGCTGGGGCCTGGCAAACGCTGGGTAGAAGTACAGATCCGGACGGAACGTATGGATGAGATTGCCGAGAAAGGATTCGCTGCCCACTGGAAATACAAAGGGGGATCTTCGGATTCGATTATCGAAAACTGGCTGAACGAATTGCGCGAAATCCTGGAAAGCAATAATGAGAATGCGCTGGAATTACTGGATGATATGAAAATCAACCTCCAGGATAAAGAGGTACATGTATTTACTCCCAAAGGAGATTTAATAACGTTACAGGCAGGAGCCACCTTATTGGATTTTGCGTACGCTATTCACACCAATATCGGGAGCAAGTGTGTTGGAGGTATTGTCAATCACCGGAATGAAACCCTGAAATATGTTTTGAAAAACGGAGATCAGGTTTCTATTATCACTGCCGCCAACCAGCAACCGAAAGCCGACTGGCTGAGTTTTACAGTCACTTCGAAAGCCCGGAATAAAATCCGTCAATACCTGAATGAAGAAATCAACCACCAGGCCGATATCGGCAAGGAAACACTGATGCGCCGTCTGAAAAACTGGAAAATCGAATTCAACGACGAAGTGATCCGCAAACTGATGCAGCACTACAAATACAAGTTCGCTCTCGACCTTTACCACGGCATCGCTATCGGCAAGCACGATCCTTCCGAAATCAAAGAGATATTGACGCAGGTGGAAGAAAAGCCGGCCCCTGTCGTTCCGCCTAAAGATATCAAAGTGGTACGTCCAAAAAAAATCGATGAAGATGTACTGCTGATCGATAAAAATGTGGATAATGTAGAGTATAAGTTCGCCCGTTGCTGTAATCCGGTATACGGAGACGATATCATCGGTTTCGTATCCATCGGCGAAGGGATTAAAGTACACCGCCGCCAGTGTAAAAATGCCCTGGAGCTGGTTCGCCGTTATCCTTACCGGATCGTCAAGACCCGCTGGACCAACGATGGAGCCACTTCTTATCAAACCGTCCTGAATCTGACAGGCAAAGAGGACGGTAATATCATCAACAAAATTACCGAATTGATCGCCAAAGATCCGCATGCTACCTTGCGGGCCATTTCGATCAATGCCGCCGAGGGGGTATTCGATGGTAATATCACTGTCCTGATCGATAATACCGAACACCTGTCCCAATTGATTTCCAGACTAAAACATCTGGAAGGAGTGGTGAGAGTCAACCGCCACGATTCGATGCTCGAAGACTAGTCCTCTTTGACCTCCAGGAGCCATGCATCCCGAAACTGCGGATATTGTCTACGGATACGGATAAGCTCCCGGGCAGCATCGGCGTGAGTATCGTCACAAACCGCACTAACGCGGTACATCCCTTCACTATTCTGCATAATCGAACAACCCAAAAATCCGCGGCGCATCAGGTCCGACCGCAAGTTGATCGCATTCTGCCGGTAAATAAAACTCCCGACAATAATACAATACCGCATCAAATCGGCACCGTCCGTCAAACCGACTTTCTCCTTTTTCACCGTCACCGGTTCTTCTTCCACGATCAAGGTATCCTGTACTTTCTCCTGTACAGCAACTTCTACCGGTTGGGTAGATACATACCCTACCTCCGATCGTATCATTCTTTTATTCGACTTACAACAGGTCAGGGTCACCGCTAAGGCTAACAGACAAATCAATATTCGCATAACTTAAAGTTTTCTGACTTGTACGGTAAAAGAACGATTAAGTTACTCCGGGTTTAACTAGACATTAACTTTCTTTTCAATCAAAAAGCGATACCTTCGCAGAAAGAAAAAATGTTAAAAAGCTAAAACCTGATAAACCTTATCATCGATGAAAAACAAAGGATTTTTACTCTCATTATTCATTGCAGGGTCCTTGACTGCCAACGCACAGGATATCAAGGAGTGGCTGAGCCTGACACCTATAAAAATGGAGAAGCCGGCCTTGAGCCATGTAAAAAATGTCAAAGACCAGGTATTTACAGATGCCATGCTCACCGATTACTCCGGAGTAAATATCGGCAGCCTGGTTCCCGATGCCGATTCAAAGGAGAATCATTTTCACCGGCTCCGGTGGACGGTGGCCCCGATGAACCGGGATACCGTAACAGCCGGTGAAAAAACAGACCGACCGACGCTAAATTATTACGCGGTCTATTTCAGCAATTCCGAATGGATGAGCGGAAGTTTTCATTTCCGGCTATTCGGTCAGGCCGAAGTCTATATCGATGGAGTAAAAAAAGCCGGTTCTGCGGATAATAAACCCGTAGAAAAAATCGTTCACGGCGATTGGATTCCAGGAAAACACACGATTATCGTAAAAACGGCCACTCAGGGAGGCAATGTATTGTATGCTAATTTTAAAGCCGACAAAGCCTACGAACAGCTCCCTTTCGGTTTCTCTCTGTCCCCGCAACGAGGCAAGAATATTTACGATGTGCTCAACGGTAAACAAGTATCCCATCTGTCTGTCTCCCCCACCGGAAAATATGCCCTTGTCGGGATCACCAATACCGTAGATAGCCGAAGCAGTAACAATACCTACGTATACCGGATCGCCGACAAAGAAATCGTCTATACCTTTTATGGCAATAACGTACGTAATCTGCAATGGATTCCCGATCAGGACAAACTTTCTTTCCTGCAAGCAGAAGGCAACGGACAATCTTTATATAGTTACGACCTGGAAAAACAACTACAAACCCGTCTGATCAAAGAAGACCGGCAAATTCAGAGCTGCATCTGGTCACCCGATCGTTCTTATCTGATCTATTATGCCAATGAAAACTACAGCGATCCCAAATGGGAATTGCGTAAACTGGACGGCATACAAGATCGGCAGGATTATTTCCGTAACCGGAGTTATCTGTGTAAGTACGATTTCGCTACCGGCCTCCATTCCCGGCTCACCTGGGGAAATCTGAGCACTTCGCTTATGGATATCAGTGCAGACGGTAAAAAATTACTGATCTCCACTTCACGCCCGGCTTATACGGAATATCCCTATAACAAACAAGATATTTATCTGATGGATATCACCACCCAACAACTGGATACCCTTTGGAAGGACCGGCTTTATTCCATATCCTGTACTTTCTCTCCCGATGGCAAAAAACTGCTGATCAGCGGCGGCCCTTCGGCCTTCGGTAAACTGGGAGAAAACATCGGGAAAAATCAGATTGCCAACCAATACGATACCCAATTGTATATTTATGACCTGGCCACTAAAAAAGTGGACGCGATCACCCGCGATTTCAATCCTTCGGTGGAAGAAATGACCTGGCATAAAAACGGTAATATCTATATAAAAACGACCGATGCCGATTTCGTACATCTGTATTGCTATGCCGACGGTAAATTCACCCGGATCGAATGCCCGGGAGACATGATTCTCCGGACCAGTTTTGCCAGCCATGCCGACCGAATGATGTATACCGCTTCGAACACCGATTATCCTCCCCGGATCTATACCTTGAACCTAACCGATAATCAAGCGGCTCTCTGGGCGGATCCCAACGAAGAGCAATACCGGAATATTGTTTTCGGAGAGATGAAAGACTGGGACTATAAGTATAAGAAAGGTACGGTGATCGACGGACGTTATTATCTGCCTGCCGATTTCGATCCGGCCAAAAAATATCCGCTGATCGTTTATTACTACGGCGGAACGACCCCCGTCTCCCGTAGTTTCGGCGGACGCTGGCCTTTCAACCTCTATACGGCCAACGGTTATGTCGTATATGTGCTTCAACCTTCCGGAACCATCGGATACGGACAGGAATTTTCTGCCCGCCACCAAAACAATTGGGGTAAAATCACAGCTGACGAAATTATCGCCTCGACCAAAGCATTTGCCCAAGCCCATCCGTTTATCGACGCTTCTAAGATTGGTTGTATGGGAGCTTCTTACGGAGGGTTTACCACCGAATACCTTACCACCCGAACCGATATTTTCGCCTGTGCCATCTCACATGCCGGCATCTCCTCTATCTCTAGCTACTGGGGAGGCGGATATTGGGGTTATGGCTACAGTACCAACGCTTCGGCACACGCTTTCCCCTGGAACCGTAAAGATATCTACGTCGACCAAAGCCCCCTTTTCAATGCCGATCAGGTAAAAGTGCCTATCCTGTTAATCCACGGTACAAAAGATGTCAATGTGCCGACAAACGAAAGTATACAATTTTATACTGCTCTGAAATTATTGGGTAAAGATGTCGAATTAGTATTGGTTAAAGATGCCGATCATGCCGTGGTCGATTACAATCAGCGTATCCTGTGGAACAATACGATTCTCTCCTACTTCGCCAAATATCTGAAAGATCAACCGGCTTGGTGGGAACACCAGTTTAAAGAGCTGAATCTCTAAACGGAAGAAGAAAAGTAAAATTAAGTGTAATTTTTACTTTTATTTTTCAAAAGATTATTTATAAATTTGCAAAAAACCAAAAATCTATTTTAAATTTATATCATGAATACAACTACCAACAGAGCGGCGGACAACATCCGAATTCTGGCAGCCTCAATGGTTGAAAAAGCAAAATCAGGTCACCCCGGAGGAGCGATGGGTGGTGCCGATTACATCAACGTGCTATATTCTGAATTTCTGAATTTCGATCCGGACGATGGCGAGTGGGTAAACCGGGATCGGTTTTTCCTGGACCCGGGTCATATGTCACCGATGCTTTATGCAACGTTGAGCCTGATTGGTAAATATAGCATGGAAGATCTGAAAAACTTCCGTCAATGGGGCAGCATCACTCCCGGTCATCCCGAAGTAGACGTAAAACGGGGTGTAGAGAATACTTCAGGTCCTCTGGGTCAGGGACATGCCATGGCCGTCGGAGCAGCTATCGCCGAACGTTTTCTGGTAGCCCGTTTCGGTGAATGGATGGCCCACAAGACCTATGCTTTCATCTCGGACGGTGGCATTCAGGAAGAGATCTCCCAAGGTGCAGGACGTATTGCCGGTACACTCGGACTCGCTAACCTGATCATGTTCTATGACTCGAATAATATCCAGCTTTCTACCAAAGTGGATGAAGTAACCCACGAAGATACAGCCAAAAAATATGAAGCCTGGGGATGGCAGGTCATCACCATCGACGGCAACGATGCAGCAGAAATCCGTCAGGCCCTGAAAGTGGCACAGGAAGAAAAAGAACGTCCTACACTCATCATCGGACACACCCTGATGGGGAAAGGAGCTGTCGGTGCCAACGAAGAAGATTTCTCCAACAAAGTATCAACTCACGGACAACCGCTGAGCGCTGCCGGAGCTTCTTTTGAAAATACGGTGGCTAACCTGGGCGGAGATCCTCAGAATCCATTCGTTATCTTCCCGGATGTACAGGAATATTATGCGCAGGTACTGGAAGAGAAACGGGCTCAGGCCAAACAGAAAAAAGCCGAACAAGCTGCCTGGGAAAAAGCCAACCCGGAATTAGCAGCCAAATTCCATCGGTTTATGTCGGGAGAAGCGCCTGCTATCGATTATAAAGCTATTGCACACAAAGCCAATATAGCAACCCGTCAGGCTTCAGCCGATGTATTGGTTACACTGGCACAGGAAGTTGAAAATATGATCGTCAGCTCTGCCGACCTTTCCAATTCAGATAAGACAGACGGTTTTATCAAAGGAGGAGCCCGCAACCTAGTGAAAGGAGATTTCAGCGGTAAATTCCTGCAAGCCGGAGTTGCCGAGTTGACTATGGCTGCAATCTGTAACGGTATCGCCCTTCATGGCGGTATTCATGTTGCCTGCGCAACCTTCTTTGTATTCTCCGATTATATGAAGCCGGCTTTCCGTTTATCGGCTCTGATGCAGATGCCGGTTAAATACATCTGGACCCACGATGCCTTCCGGGTCGGTGAAGACGGTCCTACCCACCAGCCGATCGAGCACGAAGCCCAGTTGCGTCTGCTGGAAAAAATGCAGAACCACGCCGGAAAAATGAGCATGCTGGCTTTACGTCCGGCCGATGCAGCCGAAACTTCGGTGGCCTGGAAAATGGCGATGGAAAATACCGAAACTCCGACGGCTCTCGTATTGTCCCGTCAGAATATCAACGATCTGCCGGCCGTAACCGACCGTTATACCGAAGCTTTAAAAGCAGAAAAAGGAGCTTACATCGTACAGAAAAACGGTGAAAATCCCAAAGTGATCCTAATCGCATCCGGATCGGAAGTGGCCACCCTGATCGATGCCGCCAAGTTGTTACTCGAAAGAAAAGGTATCGCTTCACAGGTTGTATCGGCTATTTCGGAAGGTTTATTCCGTCAGCAGCCGACCGCTTACCAGGAAGAAGTCATTCCGGCCTCTACGCCTCATTTCGGCCTGACCGCCGGTTTATCGGTAACTCTGGAAGGATTGGTCGGATGTAACGGCAAAATCCACGGCGTAAATCACTTCGGATATTCTGCCCCGGCCAAAGTACTGGACGAAAAGTTCGGCTTTACCGGAGAGTTTGTATACAACGAAATTTGCGAAATGCTCGGAAAATAATTCCTTGACAACACCAAAAGAAATAGTTTTATAAAACATAATTTCTTAAAATGGTGAAAATAGTTAAAACGGTGTAATGTTTAGTTTTAAAACATTGCACCGTTTTTAGTTACAGGGAAATAAAAGTTTGCCAAACAATGGAGAAAAGTAAAGTAAACTCTAATTCTCCGTCACTCCAAATTTATGGTAGAATTAATTTTTTCTTTCTATTCCGATTTCGGGTTCTGTGTCGTCAGACCGGGTCGCCAATTCCGATCACCGAAGAGGAATAAGTAACAAAATAAACTTAGGTTTTGATTCTATTTTCAAAGAAATCATTATTTATCGGTCATTTACTTATGCTTTTACTTTAATTCTTCGTATTTTATAATGGATGATCGTGATGAAAATATTCATCAGCGGGGAAATTAAATTAAAGAAACAATAAGGGAGGTATTCGATCGTAGGTACGCCGAGTACCCGTGATTGGGTAGCTCCACAAGTATTCCAGGGGACCAATACGGAAGTGACTGTCGCAGAATCTTCCAGAGCCCGACTGAGGACTTCGGGTTTCAAGCCTCTTTGTTCGTAAATTTTTTGCATCATTTTACCGGGTACGACTATAGAAAGATATTGATCGCAGGCTGTGATATTGAAGAAGATACAAGTCAGTATGGTCGTGCTGACCAGCGAAGTGTCGTTATAAATAAAATGCATAAAAGCTTCACCCACTCTTTTTAAGGATCCGCTGGCTTCCATCACTCCTCCGAAAGTAAGAGCTGCAATAATTAGCCAAACTGTATCGAGCATACCTTCCATTCCTCCTGTTGTCAACAATTCGTCGACTTCGGATACCCCTGTGCTCAGTGTCATTCTACTTCCGACAGCTTGGATGATCAACTGATAGGTGTTGTGGAACTTTTCTTGAGCGATCAGCTGATCGAGGAGATCAGGTTGAAAAATGAGGGCGAAAATAACTCCGAGAACAACTCCACCCAGCATGGCAGGTATGGGGGGAACTTTTTTTATAATAATAATAATGAGTAAAACAGGGACCGATAATAACCAGGGAGTAATGTGGAAACTACTTTCCAGGCCCTTTTTTATAAAGCCGGTATCTATGGCAGTATCTGTATTTAATTGATATAGGCCGATGATTCCGAAAATGATCAACGTGAGAATTAAAGTTGGGAAAGTGGTGTATACCATGTAGCGGATATGAGTGAAAAGATCCGTTCCTGCAATTGTAGGAGCCAGGTTTGTCGTGTCTGAGAGCGGGGACATTTTATCGCCGAAATAGGCTCCTGAGATGACGGCACCTGCTACAAGCCCCTGATGAAGTCCGAAAGCATTACCGACTCCCACGATAGCTACACCTACAGTGGCGATCGTCGACCAGGAACTGCCTGTTGCCAGAGATACAATAGCACAAAGGACGACAGAGGCCACCAGGAAGTAGGACGGGTGCATGATATCTACTCCATAGTAAATCATAGCTGGAATGACTCCGCTCAGCATCCAGGAACCACTTAGCGAACCGATCAATAACAGAATAAGTATCGCCGTCATAGCCGAATCAATGGTCTGCAATATTTTTCGTTGGATTTCATGCCAGCTGACATGATTGAAAAGGGCCAGGATGCTACAGATACTTGCTGCGATGATTAAGGCTATTTGATTAGAGCCCCCCAAAGGATCGTCGAAATAACTGACATTAAACGAGAGTAGGGCGATCAGAACAATCAATGGAAGAATTGCTTGTATCAGTGAAGGGACTTTGGTCTGAGTTTTCATTTTGCGGGAAATAAGTCGGTTTTGTAGTTATACTTTTGGGGTATAGATTTGTTTGTGCCAAAAATAAAAATCCGGGATAAATTTTGCGATTTATTTATTTTACCTTTGTATTTCAAATGGATGAGGTTATGACCAGAAAAGATTTTGAAGTGATGGCGCCTGTAGGTTCTTATGAATCTTTATATGCTGCTTTGCAGGGAGGTGCGGATTCGGTTTATTTCGGTGTGGAAGGATTGAATATGCGGGCACGTTCGTCAGCAAATTTCACGCTGGAGGATTTGAAAAATATCGTATCGGTTTGTTCGGAGAAAGGGGTGAAAACCTATCTGACTGTCAATACCGTAATTTATAATCAAGAGTTAGAGAAAATGCGGCAAGTGATCGATTGTGCCGGTGAAGCCGGAGTCACTGCTATCATTGCATCCGATTTGGCCGCTATTTTGTATGCACGTTCTGTAGGAGTCGAAGTGCATATCAGTACTCAGTGTAATGTCACTAATTTCGAAGTAGTTCGTTTCTTCGCCCAATATGCCGATGTGATCGTTTTGGCCCGCGAAGTGGTATTGGAGCAAGTCATGGAAATCCATCGTCGCATCGTCGGGGAGGATTTACGGGGACCGAATGGAGGGCTGATCAAAATTGAAATGTTTGCTCATGGGGCTCTTTGTATGGCTGTTTCAGGGAAATGTTATTTGAGTTTGCACGAGAAAAACGCTTCTGCTAACCGGGGAGCCTGTAATCAGATTTGCCGGAGAGCCTATACGGTCAAAGATCGCGAAAATGAAGTCGAACTCGATATTGAAAATGAATACATCATGTCGCCCAAAGACCTTTGCACAATTGGTTTTATCAATAAAATGATCGACGCCGGTGTGCGGGTTTTCAAGATCGAGGGGCGTGCCCGTTCCGCCGAATATGTACGTACGGTTTGTGAGTGTTATAACGAAGCGATAAATGCTTATCTCGACGATACCTATTCAGCGGATAAGATCCGGATTTGGAAAAAACGCTTGGCGACAGTCTTCAACCGTGGATTCTGGAATGGATATTATTTGGGGCAACGCTTAGGGGAATGGAGCGAGGTATATGGTTCGAAAGCGACAAAAAAGAAAATTCTGCTTGGCAAAGTGACCAATTATTTTACCAATTTGCAGGTCGCAGAGTTTAAACTGGAATCTTTCGACTTGAAAGTTGGGGACGAAATATTGATACAAGGTCCTACAACCGGAACGATTCAAATGAAAGTACCTGAGATAAGGGTCGATTTACAGCCAGTGGAAAAGGTGGAAAAAGGAATATTGTTTTCGGTTCAGGTGCCTGGAAAAATCCGGCGTGGTGATAAATTATATAAATGGGTAGATACGACTCCGGAATTGATGCAATGACGACCATTTTGGATAAAAAAGAATAGCTTGTTATAGGCCGGGATACTCGATAAATTGTACCGGCTGTATGGACTTTGACTAATTTATTCTACCTTTGTAGCCTGATTTATTGAAATTAAAGCAAGAGAAGTATGAAAAAATGTTTTTTGTATCTGTTGATGGTTGGAGGATTGGGAGCTTGTATTCAAAGCGAGCCTTTAAATGCAGAAGCAGATATTACGGCATGTAAGATTTTAAATGCAAAGGGATCACCGGAAACAAATATTAAAGGAAATATTATCATTAACAATGCTCAGGTGCTGGCCCAGGCTAATCCGAGTATCGACCTGACAAAACTGGCTTTAGAGGTGACCTTGACGGAAGGGGCAAACATTTCGCCCGATCCGGCCCGAGTGATGGACTATTCGCATCCCCAGAAATTTACCGTAACCTCCGAGGACGGAAATTGGCATAAAGAATATTCGGTGATCATCGATACATTCGATTTGCCGCTTCGATATGATTTTGAACACTATGAACTGAATGAAACGGGGAAATATCAGGTGTTTTTCGAGGAAACACAAGGTACAGCCCTGTTTAAACAATATATTTGGGCTTCCGGAAATTCAGGGTTTGCCTTGACAGGTGTCGGCCGGAATCCGCAGGAATACCCTACGGTTTCTATCGAAAATGGAATAGATGGAAGCAGAGCCATCAAGTTGGAGACGAAGAGCACAGGACAGTTCGGAGAGACGGTTAAAATGCCCATTGCGGCAGGAAACTTATTCCTGGGCAGTTTCGATGTAAATAATGCCGTACAAAAACCGTTGAAAGCCACTCGTTTCGGATTGCCTTTCGGGAAAAAACCGCTGCAACTCAAGGGATATTACAAGTACACTCCCGGTACCCAACCTTTCAAGGCGAAAGATAAAAATGGAAATACTGTCACGATTCCCGGGCAGGAAGATGAGGGAGATATTTATGCTGTTTTATATGAAGCGGCAGAACTCGATGGACAAGCATTGGACGGAAACAATGTGCTGACCAGTAAGAATATCGTTGCTTTGGCCCGGGTAGAGGTAGAAAAGAAAGATGAGTTTACTGCATTTCATGTCGATTTTCACTACGGATCGCGCATACCGATCGATTGGCCGAAATTCATCCAGGACCAGCGGGATCCGTCGGATGATGGAACGGATGAGTATCTGTCTTTCAGCGAAGAAAAAATGAAAAATTACGAGTATAATCTGGCAGTAGTTTTCACTTCCAGCAAATATGGGGCATATTTTGCCGGTTCTGTAGGGAGTACCTTGTGTATCGATAAAGTAGAGATCGTTTGTGAAAAATAAGAATTGAGACAATGAAAACGATAAAGAGTATATACCTGATTGTTTTTTTACTGGTAGCAGGAACTGTTTTTGCTGAAAATAAGAAACCGGGTGCTTTGGTTCGCTCTACCTTGAAAGGATTGGAGTATCGGATTAAAGCAGGTGTCAATATCGGAGGAACTTCTCCATTACCCTTGCCGGCAGAAATCCGGGAAATCAATAGTTACCGGCCGGGTGCTCAGCTTGCTATCGAAGGAAATATCATTAAATGGTTCGACCGGAACCGGAAATGGGGAGGGCTGTTCGGAATCCGCCTCGAGAACAAAGGGATGAAAACCGATGCCAGGGTGAAAAATTATTACATGGTGATGGATTCGTATGATGGGGAAGTGCTGGGACATGTCGAAGGCAATTGGACAGGAAATGTAAAGACGAATGTAAAAAATTCATATATCACTCTGCCTTTTCAGGTTATTTATAAAGTGTCACCCCGTTGGGATTTGAAATTCGGCCCGTACATCTCTATTCTGACTAACGGAGATTTTTCCGGAGTAGCCTATGACGGATATATCCGTGAAGGAGATCCGACCGGTACCAAAGCGAATGTCACGGAAGCAACTTACGATTTTTCGGGCGACTTGCGTAAATTTCAGTGGGGATTGGATGCCGGAGCTGAATGGCGGGCATATAAACATTTGAGTGTTTATGCAGATCTGACCTGGGGATTGAATTCTATTTTTCCCGGTGATTTTGAAAGTATCAGCTTCAAGATGTATAATGTTTATCTGAACTTCGGGTTCGGATATGTCTTCTAGTACCGGATTCCTTTCTTTACCAGATATTGTTTTAACCAGGTCCGTAAAGAAAGGAACCCGATCTTCACTAATTGCGGATAACTTTTTTCCAATTCCTGGCTGACCATCAGAGGCCATTTCCAGTTATTGTAGCTGATTTGTACCAAACCGGTCAAAGCAACGACACCGCAGATTCCCCAATCGGTATAATAGAGAGAAGTCAGGGAAAACAGGGCGATAAAAAAGCCGGAAATCAAGGCAGCTTTCAGGTAAGGAACTTCATTACGGGTAGTAATTAAAGTGGCTGCCATACCATGGTTGGATTCTAAAAATTGTACAAACAACATCAGTAAAAGAGGACCTGGAGGTAAAAGTTGGGTTTTACTGTGAAATAGTTCCAAAGCCCAGGGACCTAATAGGACCAGGCATAAGGCTCCGAGGATATATAGAAGGTAGAATACAAAAATACCTTCTCCGAATATTCTGCGGATATCCGGGAGGTTATTGTCGATCCTATCCTTGTAGATTTCAGGAATATGAGTGCCTAAATAAAGTGGGGATACCCCTGACAGAATATTTATAAGATTAACGGTTAGACCATAACTGGCAACTGTTTCCAGAGGTAAAAACATAGATATGAAAAGCAAATTGCCTTTTTGGACAAAATATCCACCCAAACTGCTTAATCCATTTTTTTTGGCATTTACCCATAAAATAGGTAATAATTTTTCTTTTGTTGCTTGGGTATTCCGGAGGATTTTGCGGAGACCGTTTCGGTAGAAAAAATGAATCGCCACCAACCGATTGATAATAATAGATAGAAAGTTGGCTGTGGCTACTGCAATTAAGCCATAGCCTGCAATCAGACCCAAGGCGGCTAAAACGAGATAGGTGGAACGGGTGATAATGATGAGTTGGTTGTTTTCTTTTACAAGGCCTCTGCCCACTAGTAATGCATTATAATAGGAATAATAAAGATTTAAAACGGTGGAAGTGGTGTATATAAACCATGAAATCATGATTTCTTCATTAGCTGCGATGTGGTTTGTTCGATCATCGATATACCAACTACCTGCAGTCAGGAGGAGAAAAATGACCAAAAGCGAAATACCTCCGTAAAAACGTTTCATTACAGAAATCATGTTTTTGAGAAGCGGGTAGTTGGGATGATCCAGATGAGTTTGGCCTTTATCCAGGCCTTTGGCCTGAAGTTTTACAGCACCACTGAATACATAGGCGACATTTCGGGTAAAAGTCGGCTGAAAACCGAAGTCGATCATTTGTACCAGACTCGAAATAGTCAGGAAAATGTACCAGACTCCCAATATATCTGCCGGGAGAAGTTTTAATATCACCGGGAGTAAAAGTATTCCTGCTCCGATGTTAAAGAATTGGGCAATGTATCCCCACAAAACATCTTTTTTGGTGATATGAATTTCCATTACTTTTTTTACGGTAAATGGTGAAAATACTTTGTTAGGCCTGATCCGAGGAACACTTCCGATTTTTTCTGATATACCCGATAATACTTCCCAGAAGAGCTAAAATTAATAAAATGGAACTGATTTGTGAGATCAGAGCTCCCTGATAAGCAGATATTGGATTATACACTAAAGTAATAGTATGTTCCCCTGCCGGAACAGACAGGCCTCGTAAAATATAATCGGTACGGAATAGTTCACCGGGTTGGTCGTCGATGTAAGCTTGCCAGCCTTCGGGATAATATACTTCACTGAATACAGCCAGTTGTTCCTGGGAGGCTTTTGTTTTATAAGTCAGTTTATTAGGAGCGTAGGAAGTCAGTTGAATCGTTGCGGTTGAATCGAACCGGATGTTCTTACCTGCTACAGCCTGGGCAAAATCGCGGCCGATAATAGCTGTCTTTTCAGGATCGATAGCTTTCAGGCTTAAAATTTCTTCATCAGGAGTGTCGACGAGTTGATAATTTTCGACAAACCAGGCATTTCCTGATCTGGCGGTGTTTTCGATCGGTGTGCTGTTGGCTGATAGAATGATATATTTGGTATTTAGCATGTTGATGACAGATAGCTTTTGTAAGCTCGAATCTATATCTGCCCGTGTTTGTCCTCTTTGCAAATCATTGGCTAAAGACTGAATTTCAGGAACCAGATGATAATCGATTATATCCTGATAACGCTGTAGTTTAGCAGCACTATATCCTCCGATTGTTTTATGATAAAAACTGGAATGTGAGTCGTTAAAAGTATTTACGGCCAAATCCAAAACCCGGTAATGGATATCGGTATCTTTCAATATCTCTTTATCGACAGGCCGTAAATTAAAATTGTTAGTAAATTCACGTGGTGTAACGAAATGGTCGTTATTTAGATACCGTTTGTCTACACTCCACATATCTAAGATAATAAGTAGTCCGAGAAGGGTTATGGACGAGGATAATTTTATTTTTTTCATATAACCGGCCCAAATAGTAGCTGCACCTGCCAGAATAAAAAGTAATGAACGGAAGGCATCACTTCGTAGCATACTTTGGCGATCTTCGGGTAGGGCTTGTTGTAGCCAATCCGGGAATTGGCTGTCTGCCGGGGAAGTAAAACTACCGGCAAGGCTTGGAAGAAGAGCGAATAACAAACAAAAACCACCTGTAATCCCCAAGGCTAGTTTCAGTCCTTTAATGACTCTTTTCTTCTCGATTTTATCCGAGAAAATCTGATGAAGACTATAAAATCCCAACAGAGGAATAGTTAACTGCAGGATGGTTAGAATCATAGAAGGTACCCGGAATTTGTTATATAGAGGTACGTAATCGAAAAACAAGCTGGAGAGCCACATAAAATGTTTTCCCCATCCCAATAGTAAGGCTAACAGTGATATCCCGGCGATCCACCATTTGGTTGTGCCTTGGAGAACAACTAAACCCAATACGAACAAAAACACCGAAATCGCTCCCATATACATCGGGCCGGCAGTAAAGGCTTGAGGTCCCCAATAGGTCGGCATTTGTTTGATGACTTGTTCAGCATTCGGAACCCCTCCTTGTTTTAAGATTTCATATGTTTTGGATTTTTTACTGAGTTCACTGGCTGAAGCTCCTCCGTTAAAATTAGGAATAAGCAGATTCGGCGTTTCTTCTATACCGTAACTCCAGGCTGTTGCATATTCTTTATTCAATCCACCCTGGGTCTGATTCCCTTGGGCATGAGCCATTTGTAATTCAGAACCGCCCCGCATCGTGTATTTACTGTATTCCCAGTTGGGCCAAAGTCGGTTGACGTTCGTACCTGCTGCCAATATCGTGGCCAACAACACAAAACAAGATGTTTTGATGAAAGCAGGTAAAGTCTTGTTTTTAATAGCAGAGACCAATTGAGCGATAACATAAGCCAGAATGATCATACCCAGATAAAAAGTGATTTGGGGATGGTTGGCTGCAATTTCAAAAGACAGGGCAAATCCGAAAAGAACCGCCCCTAAAAATGCTTTTTTACGATAAGCATAGACCACTCCGGCTAATACCATCGGCATAAGAGCGATAGCTACCATTTTCGAATTGTGCCCCACTTGCAGGATTTGAAAGTTATAGGCACATAAACCGAAGGCCAAAGCTCCGACAATAGAGAGCCGGACATTGATTCCCATCGCAAGCAACAGCAAAAAGAAACTGACAAAAGTCAAGATCAGATAAGAAGCAGGGCGTGGACCCCAAAATAAATGATTGTAGATAGTTTCAAGATAGTTTCCTTTGTAATGAGCTCCGATCATGGTTGTCGGCATGCCACTGAACATCGAATTGGTCCAGAAAGATTCTTCTCCTGTCTGTTTTTTATAATCGTCTCTTTCTTTTGCAGCTCCCTGGTAAGAGGAAATATCCGCTTGATTGATGATTTTCCCTTCCAAAACAGGTGAAGCATAAATATAAGCGATCAGGATAAATATAATAAGCGCAATGGCGTAAGGCAAACAAGATCTGAAATTGATTTTTGTCATGACTGTACTTTTGAATAATGAACAAACAAAGATAAAGAATTATTTGGTATATGAAATTGCCGGAATGATTTGATTCTTAAATAGTCGTTAGAGCCGAAGTAAAAGCCATAAAGCGGTTTTTTGGATTTTCAATTTTCGGGCCATCCGGACCGAAAAGGGGACCTCCCGGACCAATTGCCGTATGGTTGGATTTTTGCGTATGGTAACTAATTGGATAAAAGCCTGATAACAGGATTTGTGATGTATTTCATTTTTCAGGGTACGCCATAAAACATGTAAAGTTGAAAAGAAATAGTCCCATAGGTGTTCATCTCTGAGGTGATGGGTAGTGAGGAAGTGATCCAAGTACATTAAATGGTTGATCACCAGTCGGGTTGAATTGTAGATATAACTGCTTGCCTGGTTTTTTTGGTGAAAAACATGATGATAGAGTATCAGGGGAATACAAGTGATTCGGTTGGCTGCATGAAAGACCTGAATCAAAAAAAGCAGGTCTTCGTATGTAATTTCTCTGTTATCTGAAAACCATATGTTGTGGTTTTCCAAGATTTCTCTTTTGTAGAGGATGTGCCACATATACCCCCAATGGGTAAAAGGTCTCCACTCCTGCTCCTTTTTCCAGTCACCGATGAGGTGGGAGAAGATTTCTTGTTTCAATTGTTCTTGGTTAGGACAGTCAGGGTAATATGGATGAGGAATGATCCGATCCGGATAAATGCTGTCGAAATTGGAGATGGCAATATCGGCCTGATCTTCCCTGGCCTTTTGGTATAATTTTTCGTACATATCCAATTCCCTCCAGTCATCGTGGTCCGAAAAACCGATGTATTCTCCCCGGGCGATTTTAAGTCCTTCATTGCGGCTTAAACCGATATTCAGATTTTGTTCGTTGACTATCAGCCGGATGCGTGGATCTTTTTCGGCATACTCCCGGGCGATCCGGTCGCTACCGTCGGTGGGACAGTCTAGAACCAAAATGATTTCGATATCCTTTAATGTTTGATTAACAAGTGTATCCAGGCATTTTTCCAGGAATTTGCCGGCATTATAAATGGGGACGATGATACTTACTTTGGGTGTCATATACCTGTTTATATAGATTTTGACAAAGGTACGGATAATATTGTGAGTTTAAATACAACAAAGGCATTTGCATTTGAGAGAAAGTTCGGTTATTTTCGCCTATTTTAAAATTATATTTATATGAAAATAATTTACAATATTCCAAATATAATTCGAATGGCTGGTATGGAGCGTATACTGGCAATTAAAGCAAATTATTTGGCCGGATTGACCGGAATGGAAGTTGTGATTATAACCTATGAACAAAAAAATCTACCCTTGGCTTTTGATTTTTCGGATAAAATCCGGTTTTATGATTTGGATATCGATTATGCAGCATGTAGGGGAAAAAATATTTTTTGGAATAAGATACGCAGAATAATTTATACGAAACGCCATCAAAGGCGGTTAGAGGAAATATTATTGAAAGAAAAGCCTGATATTACGATTTCCATGATGACCGGACGAGAGCGGGAATGGTTGTATCGATTGAAAGATGGAAGTAAAAAAATACTGGAATGTCATTTTTCTTATTTTAGTTATCAAAATGTCAAAGGAATAATTAACCGATATAAGATTAAAAGATTTTTAAACAAGATAAAATACTATGATCGTCTGGTGGTTTTGACGGAAGAAGACCGAAAAGATTGGGGAAGAAAGGATAATATCGTGGTTATACCGAATGCATTGACTTTTTATCCTAAGGAATCTGCCGATTTGTCTATTCCCAGAGTTATTGCAGTGGGACGTCTGTCAGCACAAAAAGGATTTGATCGTTTAATCGCTATTTGGGCTGAAATAGAACCTTATTTTCCGGATTGGAAATTAACTATTATCGGCTCCGGGGAATTACAAGATACTTTGGAACGGCAAATTGGGTTATTGAAGTTAAAATCGGTAGAAATATGTCCACCACGGGCAGAAATCATTCGGGAATATTTAGGTAGTTCGGTTTATGTGTTGACATCCCGGCATGAAGGTTTTCCTATGGTATTACATGAAGCGATGGCATGTGGATTACCTGTAGTGGCTTATACCTGTAAATGCGGTCCCCGGGATATTATTCAGGACCGACAGGATGGTTTCTTGATAGAGGAAGGCGATGAGAACGAATTTGTAAAGCGATTGAGCCAGTTAATGACAGATTCTTCACTGAGGCAGAAAGTGGGAAATGAAGCCCGCCGGAATATTATTCGTTTTGCTTTGCCATCGGTTATGAAGAAATGGGAAAATTTATTTATAACTTTAGCCTCTCAAGATGAGTGATATGATTTCAATTATTATACCTGCATATAATGCTGCTGATTATCTGGCGCAGACAATCGAAAGTGTTTTGAATCAAACCTATTCTGATTTTGAATTGATCTTGATCGATGACGGAAGTACGGATCGTACACGTGAGATTATTAAAGATTACCAATGCAAAGATGCGCGAATAAAGTATTTTTATAAAGAGAATGGAGGAGTATCTTCGGCCCGGAATCTAGGACTTCAAAAGGCTACCGGTGATTTCGTGTCTTTTTTGGATAGTGACGATCTTTGGGATAGACGTTTTCTCGAGTTGATGTATCATAAATTAGTGGCTGGAGGGGAATTAGCCTGTTTTTGTGGTTATATTGAAAAAAGAGGGGATACCATCACGAGGTATCCCGGCCATTTTGGAGCGGTAGACGTATTGAAGGAGAAGTTGAGGGTTGGTTCGTTTCGGGTTTCTACAGACTGTTGGCTCATCGATCGTAAATTTCTTTCCGCTGAGCATATTACTTTTACAGAAGGATGTCACTACATGGAAGATTTAGAGTTCTTTGTCAAATTATTATTTAGAGCTACTAATCAACGGATTACTTATGTTCCGGAATATTTGTCTTATTATGTTTTGAGAAAAAACTCTTTATCTTATCAAGACCTGATGGTTTTGCCTTTATCTGTTATGAATCAGATTCTCGATGTATTGAAACGAATATATAATTGGATAGAGATTCAGCATGCTGAGTCGGAGTATTACCTGGAGTGTTTGAAAATATCAATAAGAGAACGGTATATTAAATTCTTATGGGATGTATTGTTGCTTGGGAATGCTGAGGATTTCAAAACGTTGTTAAGCTGGTATTATAGAGATAAGGAAAAGTATATCTCCATGAAATTATCCTTACCTTTTAAATATAAAATATGGTCATGGGCTGTCTTTCCGGTCTGTTGCCGTTATGTAGCCCTCTTCGTTCTACGTCCATATATACAATACAAAAGAAAGGTTAAGATGCAAAAGTTAAAAGCCTGAATAGCCTGTTAATCATTCAATATCTGACTGATAAATCGGGGATAATTTTTTCCCGCGTTAAATTTTTCTTCCCATAACCGGCGAGGATGGAAACGGTCTTTATGTTCATATACCCGGACAATCTGGTCGGCCAATTCCTGAGCGGAAAAGTGAGGATCAAGTAATACTCCTGATTCGGAAGTCACGATTTCGTTTGTTCCTCCTACATTAGTCGCTATAACAGGGATATTGAATGAAATGGCTTCCATAATACTGACGGGAAGACCTTCACTGGCACTGACATTGACAAATATATCTACTGGATGGTGAAGATAATGTCCGATCACTTCCCGATTTGTAATAGCTCCTGTCAGGTGTACGGTCAGATTAGCTGGTAGTTGTTGGAGCTGTTGTTGTAAAGCATTGAATCCTTTTCCTCCTCCGATGTGTGTCCATTGAATAGGACGGTCAGGAATCAAAAGTAAGGATTTTAGGATCAAAGAAACCCGTTTTACCGGGACAACATTAGAACAACTGAGGATATGAATAACTCCATCCTCGTTTTTTATTTTGGAAATCCCATGGTCTTTAGTACCTAAATAACTGCAATAGGCACTGAATTTATATTGTCCAAAATTCTTTTTCGCATATTCCAAACCTTGTTTGGAGATGAAAACAGCCTTATTCAGGCTTTCGAATACTTCCTTTCTGAAAGGGATATATTGATGTGGACGTAAATCCGCATATAAATCAGTTCTGTGAAAACGGACTATTTTTTTGTCTTTATTGTGGATGAAAGGCAGGATGTAGGCCATACCGATGCCCCAATAAAAATAGACAGTACTTTCCGTGGACTGCCGGTTTAGCCGTTTGAAGTTTTTATCGGCAAGGATACACCGGCAGGTAATGGCGGTAGCGATATACTTTTTGAATTTATACAGAGAAGTATAGGCTTTTTCCGATATCAATTTTTTGAAAAAATAAAAGAGTGGACTGAAACAAAATAATCCTTTGAATACAAGTTCCCCTGAACTTCGGAATATCGGAGGGAAAACGATACAATTTGCAGGTAGAGAACGTTGCTCCTGGGTGGAACTGGTTTTGGGCAGAATGTAAATCCGGTCGAATTCCCGTGATAAATATTCGATTTCATTTTCTATAAAGCTTTCTCCTTTTCCGTATGGAAAACTTTCAGTGAAAAAAATGAGTTGTTTCATTCCGGGCATAGGGATTAGAATTTATAAAATCTGTTCCAGAATACCGGTGATATACCTGGCTGCCTTACCGTCTCCGTAAGGGTTTACGGCTTGGCTCATGCGGGTGTATTCCTCAGGATTGTCCAACAGAGAAGAGGCTAGCCGGATAATCTCTTCGGAACGGGTTCCTGTGAGTTTGGCTGTACCTGCTTCCAGGGCTTCAGGGCGTTCTGTCGTTTCACGCATAACGAGTACCGGTTTTCCTAAACCGGGAGCTTCTTCCTGTATACCTCCACTATCGGTCAATAAAAAATAAGCGATTCCCATCAGGAAAACAAAGGGCAGATATTCTAAAGGGGGAATCAGGTAAATATTGGGGGTGGAATGAGAATTACCCAGTATTTCAGTCACCGGCTGGCGTACATTCGGGTTCAAATGCACAGGGTAGACGAAATCTACTTCAGGATATTGGCTGGCCAGCTGTTTGATCGCTTGACAGATATGCATGAAACCCTCACCGAAGTTTTCACGTCTGTGCCCTGTAATGAGTACTAATCTTCTTTTTTGTTGTTTCCAGTTTTCTAATTTTTCTGATGGAATCTCCAGCTTGTTGAATTGTTCCCTTAAACTTTCTTGTGTGGTTTTGTCCTGTTCTATTTTTCGGTTAATCCACAATAGGGCATCGATAACCGTATTGCCGGTGACAAAGATGTGATCGGGCCGACAGTTTTCTGCCAATAGATTTGCCTGGGCTTTCTGTGTCGGGGCAAAATGCCAGTCGGCAATCCGGCCGGTGATCTGCCGGTTCATTTCTTCCGGCCAGGGATTATAAGGCTGATGTGTCCGAAGGCCCGCTTCGATGTGGCCGACAGGAATCTGTTGATAAAAAGCAGCCAGAGCGGCAGCCATAGAGGTTGTCGTATCTCCGTGTACTAATACCAGATCCGGCTTGGACTGCTGCAATACATCCCGTAAATTTATAAGAATTCTACTCGTAATATCATATAAATCCTGGCCCGGTTGCATGATATTCAAATCGTAATCAGGACATATATCGAAAAGTTTTAAAACCTGATCTAACATTTCCCGGTGTTGCCCTGTTACACAGATTTCGATTCCGAGCGAACGGCTTTGCCCGGTTTCTTTGATTAATGGCGCCATCTTTATCGCTTCAGGACGCGTTCCGAAAATGAATAAGATTTTTTTCATCCAATTTATTTTTTGAATATTCCACAGAAATCAAGGATAAGCTTACTGTTGTCATAAGGAAGTGTTTTAAACTCTTTATGAGCAACCAGAAAAGCGATAATATCGGCCTGTCGGTAAGCGTATCCGGTTTCCGACAATTGAAATTGTGGGTGTTGCGAAATATTAGGTTCGACAATCAGACAGGCTTCGGGAAATTCAGACACTATTTTTTCTGCGATATATTTTGCCGGACTTTCCCGTAAATCATCGATATCTGCCTTGAAAGCAAGTCCCATCAAAGCTACTTTCGGCTTTCTTTTATTTTCAAGCTGGTAAGTAAGAATCGTATTTTTAATTTTTTCTGCACACCAGAATGCTTTGTAATTATTAATTTCCCGGGCTTTTCCGATCAATTGCGACTCTAAAGGAAAATAGGAGGTGATGAAATAAGGATCGACTGCAATACAGTGACCACCTACTCCGGCGCCAGGTTGAAGAATATTGACACGAGGATGTTTGTTGGCCAGTTGGATCAATTCCCATACATTAATCCCTGCTTTGTCGCATATAATAGAGAGCTCATTTGCAAAAGCAATCTGTACATCCCGGGAGGAATTTTCCACTAACTTACACATTTCTGCTGTAGGGGAATTAGTGGAATGTAAGGAGCCGCTGACAAAATGGGAATAGAACGCCATAGCCTCTCGGGTCGATTCCGGCGTATAACCACCGATGACCCGGTCATTGTGTTTGAGTTCGTACAGAGCATTACCGGGCAGAATGCGTTCCGGACAATAGGCGATAAAGATCTGATCTTCTAACTCCGGACGTTCACTGAAAATCAGTTGTGCCATTTTTTGAGTGGTACCGACGGGAGAGGTCGATTCGAGAATATATAGGTCTCCTTTCTTTAAGTAAGGGATAATCTGACGAGTTGCGGCAGTGACATAGGATATGTCAGGCTGATGATGTTCATTGAACGGGGTCGGAACTACGATCAGAAACACATCACTCGGACTGGGAGTGAGAGAAGCTTTTAAACGGCCGTTCCGGATATTTTTCTCTACAATTTCCTGTAAACCTGGCTCCTGATTGCTGATGTCACAGTTATTGATATTATTGACCACATTTTCATTGATATCGACTCCGGTCACTTGTAGGCCTGCATCGGCGACGAGTGCTGCTGTCGGGAGACCGATATATCCTAGACCCATAAACAATACTGACTTCTGCATAATTTCTATTTTTGTTCGATTACTCTATTGATGAAAAATATGTTCAGGATGGCTTATTTACTAACGTATTGAAAATATCACATAATTGTCCGGTTTCATTTTTTCGTTCGAATTGCTCGATTTGGAAGCTCAAGCTAGGTAAAACACCTGAGGAAAGACGTGACAATAAAATGAAAATTTCTTCTTCATTGTGGTGAGCGATACAAAACCCGGAATTCGTGGTTTTGATAATTTCACCGGCTTCTCCTGTGGGATCCCCTAAGCAAAGAATCGGTTTACGGGTTCCTAAATATTCAAAAATTTTACCGGGGACAATACCTTTGCCATTAGCGACCTGATTGATCACTAATAACAAAAGATCGGATTGTTGCAATTCTGCAATAGAAGCAATATGAGGCATATAAGGTTTGAGTATCACTTTGTTGCCCAGGTTCAGCTGCTGTATTTCCTGTTTCAATTCCGGGCATGTATTCCCGATAAATTGTAATTTTATATTGGAATGTTCTAAGCGGCTGAGAGCACGTAATAAAGCATGGGGTATTCTGTCCTCGGATAGTTCCCCCGTGTAAGTGATCAGGAAATCCTCTGTGTTCTTGGACTTTGGCTTTGGGAAATCACTCGGATCATAACCGTTATAGATGACTTCGATTTTCCGGTCGACATGTGTTTTGATACATGTCGCGTAGTCGTTGGCCGCAGCAACAAGTCGGTCGGCAGAACGGAAAACCGATTTTTCAAAATGACTGTCGATTTTTCTTGTCAACCAGGTACGTTTGTAAGATTGATAATGAACCAATTCAGACCAGGGATCCCTGAAATCTGCAACCCATTTAATCTTATTCTGTTTAGCTATTTTTTGTGCTATAAGCTGTAAACTGTGTGGAGGAGAAGAAGAATAAATCAAATCGATGTGCTCTTGTTCGATGATTTTTTTTGCTGCTTTAACTGCATAGGCATACCATCCGATCCGGGCATCGGGAATGAATAAATTCAGGCGTATCCATTTGGCTAAACGTTCAATGAAAGTTTTATCCTTTTGGCCAAAAACATTGGCATTATTATGTGTATTTCCTTTTTTACCGGTTAACATCCGGTAAAGTTGGAAGGGTTGGAAAGCTTTTGTTTTATATACCTGTATGTTATCCGGAATTTCTTGGATCAGTGAAGGATCGATAGCCGGATATTCCCCGTTTTCAACAGTTAATATAACAGGTTCCCAACCGAAAAACCTCATGTATTTTACGAATTTCAGAGTCCTCTGTATAGCCGGTCCTCCAGCTGGTGGCCAATAATAAGTAACAATTAAAACTTTTTTCAATTCAGACATTGGGTCGATTCTATATTGACGTAGCAAAGTTAAAATAATAATAATACATATCATATTTCTTTGTCTTTACAATCCTGATTTTCCAAATGAAAAAATATTCTTTACCTTTGGAAAAATTAGGAATTGGATTTATGCCTTATTTGTCATTGATCGTACCCGTATATAATCGTCCGCAAGAGGTTCAGGAATTGTTGGAAAGTCTGGCGGCTCAGGATAACCGTGATTTTGAAGTCATTATTGTCGAAGATGGTTCGACAGTACGTTGTGACCGGATCGTGGAGCAGTATAAGTCTGCTATCGATATCAAGTATTTTTTTAAAGAAAATAGCGGACCTGGCCTGAGCCGGAATTATGGTGCCGAAAGAGCCGAAGGGAAATATGTGGTCTTTCTCGATTCGGATTGTATTATTCCCCGGCAATATACTCAGGTGGTACGGCAAGCTTGCCAGGAGGCCGGTGTAGATGCTTTCGGAGGACCCGACCGGGCACACGATTCTTTTACGAATATACAGAAAGCCATTAATTATTCGATGACCTCCTTTTTTACTACGGGAGGTATACGGGGACAAAAACAGTCGATGGAAAAATTTCATCCCCGGAGTTTTAACATGGGTTTTTCCCAGGAGGTGCTGAAAGCTACCGGGGGATTCTCCGGTCTGCGTTTTGGGGAGGATATCGATATGAGTATCCGCATCATGGCTGCCGGATTTAAAACCTGTCTGTTGCCCGAGGCCTATGTTTTTCATAAACGCCGAACTTCTTTCCGAAAGTTTTTCAAGCAGGTGTATAATTCGGGTATGGCCCGGATCAATCTGTACCTTTTACACCCCCATTCTTTGAAATTGGTGCATTTCCTGCCGGCTTGTTTTGTTATCGGTTGTTTGTTGTGCTTGTTGGGAGGGATATTTTTTTCTTGGTATTGCCTGCTTCCTTTGCTCTTATTAATATTTGTCTTTTTTATCGATTCCTGGCGGTTGAATAAAAGTATAAAGGTCGCGTTTTTGTCGATTGTGGCTGCTTTTATTCAGTTATTTGCCTATGGAATAGGTTTCATTCATGCCGTTTTTGCAGCTTTGATATTGAAAAGACCGGTGAAAGGCATGTTTGTGCGGAATTTCTATAAATGAAGAAAACTTCCTGCCTGATTATACTGGTTTTCAGGGACGAAGTTCCGCCGGTCAGAAATCTGTAAAATTTCACCTGCCCGGGTTTTCGGAGCTCACGAATCAGGCTTGTAAAACCGTTCCTCTTCTTTATAAAATCCTTTTGAAATAGGCGATGGTTTCCTTTAATCCGCCTTCTAATTCAATTGCCGGCATCCAGTCCAGCTTCGATTGAGCCAGGGTGATATCCGGTTTACGTTGGGTCGGATCGTCTGAGGGGAGAGGCTGAAATACAATCTTCGATTTGGAATTTGTCAACCGCAGCACAGTTTCTGCTAACTGTAAAATTGTGAATTCACAAGGATTTCCCAAGTTTACGGGCCCGGTGAAATCATCTCCCGTATCCATCATTTTTATCATGCCTCGAATGAGATCGTCTACATATTGGAAACTACGGGTTTGCCGGCCATTTCCGTAGATCGTGAGGTCTTTATCCTGTAGAGCCTGGACAATAAAGTTCGAAACGACGCGGCCATCCTGGGGATGCATATTCGGGCCGTATGTATTGAAGATACGGATAATCTTGATCTTTACCTTATATTGCCGGTGATAATCCATAAAAATGGTCTCTGCACAGCGTTTACCTTCGTCGTAACAGGAACGGATACCGATGGGATTTACATTTCCCCAATAATATTCAGCTTGCGGATGGATTTGCGGATCTCCGTATACCTCACTGGTCGATGCTTGCATGACCTTACACTTTACCCGATTGGCCAGCCCCAGAACATTGATGGCTCCCATAACCGACGTGTTGATGGTTCGGATAGGATCGTACTGATAATGGATGGGTGAAGCCGGACAAGCCAGATTATAAATCTCATCTACTTCTGCATAGAAGGAATTCATGATATCGTGGCGGATGACTTCAAAATAAGGATGCTGGATAAGAGGAAGTATGTTTTCTTTATTTCCTGTGAAGTAATTGTCCAGGCAAAGAACCTCATTTCCTTCATCTAGTAGACGCTTACAAAGGTGTGAACCGATAAAGCCGGCACCGCCGGTAATTAATATCCTTTTTTTCATGAAAATAGGGTTAAAAAAAAACAGGAAGAGTCGTACTCACTCCTCCTGTTTTTTTCATATTTATGCTTTCTATCAATAGAATTTGTATCTCTGGTCAATTATTTCGCCATTTTTCAAGATAGCTTGAATAGCCTGATAGTTCGCACGATACATATTACTTTGTTGTAAGGCTTGTTTGCTTTGAGCGACCATATCCGGTGTTACCTCTTCGGTTGTCCGGTTGTTGACCAGGATCAGATATACCCCCTGATTTCCTTCGATCGGTTCGGAGATCTTTCCTTGTTCGGTTATGCTGGAAGCAGCGATTACTTTAGGTTCGATTCCTGCTCCCGGAATTTGGAAAGAATTGAATGAAATTTCGTTGGCTTCTTTGACTTCCAAACCGGCTTTCTGGGCAATGGAAAGTAAACTTTCACTACCGCTCTTAGCCGATGCCAGTTCTTTTTTCAACAAATCGGCTTTCTTCTTCTGTATCAGGATCCGTTTGATATTACCGGCAACCTTATTGAGCGGAGCGATACCTTCTTCGTCGATTTCTGTCAGTACGGCGATGGTGAATTTGTTCCCGTTTTCAAAGATGGTCGAGCCATCGTTTGTTTTTAAAACTTCGTCCACCTCTTCGGCCATATAAGCCTGGCGGATCATTTCACGGGCATGGGGAAGAAGAAGCTTTCCCCGTTCTGTGAGATAAAGCTTTTTTCCAAGACGTTCAAAGAGAAGGCCGTTATAATGAGCTTCCAGCTCACGGACGGCCTGACTGACTGTTGGCTGGGAAAGATAAAGATGTTTGGCAGCAGCACTCATGGAGCCCTGTTCCGCAACGGCCGCAAAAACAGTGAGATGGCGGATGGTCATGTGGAATCTCCTTTTATTGTAAATTGGTATATAGGTAAAACCTATCATTTTTATAAAATAATATCATTTCTCAAATACATCTTCAAGTGGTATAGTAGGAAGTACGTGAAAACGATTTCAACATTGCAAAATACAGGGCAACGATACCGTGGGAAAGTATCGGAATGCCGGTGAGACCAGGAGGAGGAAATATGTCAGCATTAACTGTAAGCAAAGAGGAAGAGAAAAGACTGAAGGGGCAGGGTTTTTTAAATAACCGGGGAACCGATGAATTTTCTGCACGGGTGATCACTGTAAACGGAAAGGTGACAGCGGCACAGCACAGATGTATGGCGGAAGCAGCAGAGAAATTCGGCAACGGAAATCTTACCTACACGACCAGGCTTTCCGTGGAGATCCAGGGAATCCCCTACGAAAAGATCGAAGAGTTTCAGGAATTTATTGCGAAGGAAGGTCTGGAGACAGGAGGAACAGGAGCAAAGGTCCGACCGGTAGTATCCTGCAAGGGAACCACCTGTCAGTATGGACTTCTGGATTCCTATGCAATTTCAGAAGAGATTTTCCGGAGATTCTATAAAGGCTACCGTCAGGTTGCACTGCCGCATAAATTTAAGATCGCAGTAGGCGGATGCCCGAATAACTGTGTGAAACCAAATCTGAATGATGTGGGGATCATCGGACAGAGGATCCCGCACTTTGACAGCGAGGCCTGCAAGGGCTGCAAAAAATGTGCCATTGAAGCTGCATGTCCAAACAAAGTGGCGAAAGTCGTTGACGGGAAACTGCACATTGATGAGGAGCTTTGCAGACACTGCGGAAGGTGTGTGGGAAAATGTCCATTCCATTCCATCCCGGACGGTACCTACGGATTCAAGATCTATATCGGTGGACGCTGGGGAAAGAAAATTTCTCATGGAAAGGCCCTGAACCGGCTCTTTACGTCGGAGGAAGAGGCACTTGATGTTATTGAGAAGGCAATCCTGCTTTTTAAGGACCAGGGATTAAAGGGAGAACGTTTTGCCGAGACTATAGAACGAATTGGATTCGAAAATGCAGAAAAACAATTATTGGAAAAAAATCTTCTGGAAAGAAAAATGGAAATTTTGTCCAAATAGAGATATAAAAAAACTTCCTATTATATAAGCTGTCTGAAACTGAAAAAATGCGAACAATAATATAAAAAAATTTTATTTCATTTATATAAAATTTTATTATATCACAATATTAACAAAAAACTAAGTGAAAATTCTATTTGAAATATGCAAAATAATGTGATAAAGTATTAACAATACATGAACGGAGGTAAAAAGAGTGGAAAACTACATGTATTTGGTGCCGGTGGCAGCAGTACTGGCACTTCTGTTCGCAGCATACCTTGCAGCGAAGGTCAGCAAGCAGGATGCAGGAACAGACAGAATGAAGGAGATCGCAGGTGCGATCGCAGAAGGTGCCCGCGCCTTCTTAACAGCAGAGTACAAGATCCTGGTTATTTTTGTAGCCGTACTTTTTGTACTGATCGGAATCGGAGTTGGAAGCTGGGTAACAGCAATCTGCTTCGTAGTAGGTGCTCTGTTTTCAACAATCGCAGGATACTGCGGTATGACCGTTGCAACAAAGGCTAATGTAAGAACAGCAAATGCAGCAAAAGAGGGAGGAATGAACAAGGCTCTTTCCATTGCATTCTCCGGCGGTGCTGTTATGGGTATGTGTGTTGCAGGTCTTGGTGCACTTGGTGTCAGCGTTGTGTATATCATCACAAAGAACGTTGACGTACTTTCTGGATTCAGCCTTGGTGCTTCTTCCATCGCACTGTTTGCACGTGTTGGTGGTGGTATCTATACAAAGGCAGCAGACGTTGGAGCTGACCTTGTAGGTAAAGTAGAAGCAGGTATCCCGGAAGATGATCCGCGTAACCCGGCTGTTATCGCTGACAATGTAGGTGATAACGTAGGTGACGTTGCAGGTATGGGAGCAGACCTTTTTGAGTCCTATGTAGGATCTCTGGTATCTGCCCTTACACTTGGTGCGGTAGCCGGAGCAGTTTCCGGTGTTCTCTATCCGCTGGCTATTGCAGGCTGTGGACTGATCGCATCCATCATTGCAACATTCTTTGTAAAAGGTGATGATAATTCCAATCCGCAGAAAGCCCTCACAAGAGGAAGCTATGTATCTGCTGCACTTGTTATCATCGTTTCCCTGATCCTCAGCCAGACACTCTTCGGAGGAA
>OKXB01000404.1_pt1 | contig 54555 bp, 63 predicted proteins | sample 1601731 | NCBI WGS metagenome assembly OKXB01 (sample SAMN04414077, study PRJEB24778) | human gut metagenome | material: faecal | host: Homo sapiens
ACATCACTTCTTACGGTGTATTCATCGACTTGGGTGGCGTAGACGGTTTGATCCATATCACAGACCTTTCCTGGGGCCGTGTTTCTCATCCGGAAGAAATCGTTCAGCTTGATCAGAAAATCAATGTTGTTATCCTTGACTTCGATGACGAAAAGAAACGTATCGCTCTCGGCTTGAAACAACTGACTCCGCATCCTTGGGATGCTTTGGATCCGGACTTGAAAGTAGGTGACAAAGTGAAAGGTAAAGTGGTTGTTATGGCTGACTACGGCGCATTCATCGAAATCGCTGCCGGCGTAGAAGGTTTGATCCACGTATCAGAAATGAGCTGGACTCAGCACCTGCGCAGTGCTCAGGACTTCATGAAGGTTGGTGACGAAATCGAAGCAGTTATCCTGACTTTGGATCGTGACGAACGTAAGATGTCTCTGGGTATCAAACAGCTGAAAGCTGACCCATGGGAAGATATCGAATCTCGCTTCCCGGTTGGTTCACGCCACACAGCTAAAGTTCGTAACTTCACTAACTTCGGTGTATTCGTAGAAATCGAAGAAGGCGTTGACGGCTTAATCCACATCTCTGACCTTTCTTGGACTAAGAAGATCAAACACCCGAGCGAATTCACTCAGATCGGTGCAGAAATCGAAGTTCAGGTACTGGAAATCGACAAGGAAAACCGTCGTTTGAGCTTAGGCCACAAACAACTGGAAGAAAATCCCTGGGATGTATTTGAAACTATCTTCACAGTAGGTTCAATCCACGAAGGTACAATCATCGAAGTACTTGACAAGGGCGCTGTCGTATCCTTGCCTTATGGTGTAGAAGGTTTCGCAACTCCGAAACACCTGGTAAAAGAAGACGGTTCTCAGGCTGCTGTAGACGAAAAACTACAGTTCAAGGTAATCGAATTCAACAAAGAAGCAAAACGTATCATCCTTTCTCACAGCCGCATCTTCGAAGATGAACAGAAGGGCGCTAAGAAAGATGCTCCTGCTGGTGACAAAAAACCGTCAGCAAGACGCAACAACAAGAACGAAGAATCTTCTGCAATGGTAACTGGTCCGGTTGAAAAGACTACACTGGGTGACATTGAAGAACTGGCTGCTTTGAAAGAAAAACTTTCAGGTAAATAATCAGTATCACTGATAACCGATATAAAGGAGTTGTTTTTTCGAAAACAACTCCTTTTTCTTTATTTCCTCCCCCTATTCACTCTCTCAATAATGAAAGGCTATATATTTGTTGACTTTCATCTATTTTTACTCCTGATAAGTTTGCGTATTTTAAATTAATTACAGAACTTTGTTGAAGTTACTTGAATATTATGATCATGGACGAAAACATAACAAACAAAGGCATCACTATCCTCATCGCAGAAGATGAAGAAAGTAATTTCTTATTATTAAAAACAATTCTGAAAAAGCATTGTAACATACTTCATGCTAAAACGGGAGTAGAGTTATTGGAGATCTATAAGGAGCAACATGCAGATCTGATCCTTCTGGATATTAAAATGCCGGAAATGAACGGGATTGATGCATTAAAGGAAATCCGGAAATTTGATCAGGACATACCTATCATCATGCAATCGGCTTATGCCTTTGAGAATGACATGGAAGCTGCCCGCCAAGCCGGAAGCAACGGGTTTGTAACGAAACCTATCAACATCAAGGAGCTCAAAAGCGTTCTTTCCAGTTTCTTGCCGCAGTTGACATGGTAATTTCTTCGAAAATACAAAATAAAAAAGGAGATGCTTATTACAAGTATCTCCTTCTTATTTCAAATAAACGTTTACCTACTCATTAGCAGCTTCTGCTTTTTCGCATTCAGCTGCCTGTTCTTGTGCACCATAATAAGCACAATCTTCACCAATACCGATAAGCTGATTGATTGCATGTCTCTTATCCAGATCAGTGAAATAAGTTTCAACGACTTTATAAATATCGAAACCTCCCGTTGATCCGGCTGCCAGATTCAATGACTCTACCATTTTTTTAGCTGCATTGTGAATTTCTTTTTTGTCAATAAGATGCAACTCATTGCTGTGAATTAGATTCTTTCCCATGATGTTTGACTTTAAAGTTATACTCGCTTTTATTAATAACTACAGAATAAACAAGTTACTTCTACTTGCTGTTTCTTTACAGCTTTAAATATACAAACATCTTCTTATTTTCATACAATTTCATCCCTTTAATTTCATAGAATCTTCAAATTATTCAAAAGTACATGCTTTTTCAACGTTCCACCATCCCGAATAAAGGTTTGGTCGGGTGTGATAAAATGATGGTGACGTTCAAGAGAAACAACAACATTTTTTATGAAGTAACAAATGAACAATTCACCATAAACAATGGTTCTTACAAATCATCAGGGCATTGTCTGTAAAAAAAATGTCAATAAGCGTTCCATATTTCTTCATTGTCACACCATATTTCCACTGTCTGAATATCATAAAGAACGATGTTTTAATTTTATACACAAAATAATTATAGGGTGATGTCTTTAAAGGAAAACAAATTACATGTAGGAAATAATGACACCATTGATTCTATAAAAAATGATTTAATTTTCTATGAGAATGTCAAACAAATTCCTATAACTCCGTATCCGTCATATATACAATACGGACTGGTTATGCTTTGCTCTGAAGGTAGTGCAAAGATTAAAGTTCACACACATGAACATTTGTTGATGAACAATGAACTTGTCATTCTATTACCGGGACAACTTGTTTCTATATACGAGACAAGTCAGGATTTTAAGATAAGTGCATTTTCTGTTTCACAATCCTTATTTAATGATGTGTTGAGCGGCATTCATAGATTTTCGCCACATTTCTTTATCTATATGCGAACTCACTTCCATTACAAATTAATGGAAAGCGAAAGCATTAACTTTGAAAATTACTATAAGCTGGTTTGTTCGAAAGCTAAATCTGCATCCAACCTATACCCCCGGGAATCTGTGATTCATGTATTACGCATTCTCTATCTGGACCTGTACAATACATACAAGATCAGTTCCCTTCCTTATATTCCAACAATGGATGTGCATAAAAAAGAACTTGCAGACAAATTCTTTTATCTGATTATGCAACATTACAAAGAGAACAGGGAGGTTGCATTCTATGCTAAAGAACTATGTATTACTCCTAAATATCTGACAACGATAATAAAAGCTGTCAGCGGAAAATCAGCGAAAGACTGGATACTGGAATATATCATACTGGAAATAAAAGCGCTACTGAGAGATTCTTCTCTTAACATCCAGGAGATTGTTGTAAAAACAAATTTCGCCAATCAGTCCTCTCTTGGGCGGTTCTTCCGTAAACACACTGGCATGTCTCCTTCCGAATACAGGAAAAGCATGATGGAAACATATTATTAATATTAAACTACATATCTAATAACTAATAAAATAAAGTCATGAACAGAAGTCAATTAATCAATGAATTAGCGACAAAAACAAATCTCAATAAACGGGATATAACAACTATTCTCGATGCTTTTACTGAAATGGTTGCAGAAAAAACAAAGGCAGGCGACCGTGTTTTCATTCCCGGTTTCGGTTCATTCAAACCACGTCTGCAAACAAGCCGTCCGGCAAGAAACCCCAGAAACGGGGATGTGATTCAACTCACACCGCGAACGATTGTACATTTCAAATGTGCTTCTCTCCTAATAGAGAAGATGAACGAAAAATAAATGAAAAAAAGGGCTTATTTCAAAATAAGTCCTTTTTTTATTACGATTTGTCATACTTATCGATTAAAAAGTATCTTTGCAGCCACAGAGTAGCATGAAAAGGAAATTATGACTGAACAAGAGATCAGAAGATATTTACGACAAATGAAGGAAGAGGACTCCCAAACTGCCTTGCAGAAATTCTATGATCTATGCTTTGATCGTTTTTTCCGTATTGCTTATTACTATCTGAAACAGGAAGAATGGGCGCAGGAAGTCGTACTCGACGTATTCATGAAAATCTGGGAAAAGCGGGAGTCATTACAAACGATAGTCAATCTGGAAGATTACTTCTTTATCACAGTAAAAAATGCCGCACTGAATTATCTGGCAAAAGAAGAAAGGCAAAAACAGATTACCGAAATAATAGCCGATAAGATAGCCGACCAGGAAAATTCACCGGAAGAAATCCTTATCAACGAAGAACTTTTTTCCCACTATGTCAAAGCACTGGACCGTCTACCGGAAAAATGCCGGGAGATATTCATCCGCATACGGGAAGAAAAACAAAGCTATGCACAGGTCGCTAAAGAATTAAAAATCAGCATCAATACAGTTGACGTACAAGTACAAAAGGCTGTAACCCGACTACGGGATATGTTATCACGCTACCTGAAGCCAGACAAGAACGGATCATAATCTTAACTTATTTTCACCAAATCAGCATAGTGAGTTCCAGCGTACATCTCTGTCTTTATTTATGAAAGCAATAATTAAACAGATAAAGAAAAGATGACACCTGAAAACGACAACTTTGATAAGATTCTGGAACAACTGGTCGCCTCTACACGTTCACCGAGAGGACGCTTCTCCGCTAAAAACAGTTGGAAAATACTAGAAAGGCGTATCTCTCCTGCCAGTGGAAAAATAAAATTTCTCCGTATCGCAGGAAGCGTTGCAGCCTCCATACTCATCTGCCTGGCCAGTTGGTATACATATGATTATATCCAATCGGGCACCATACAGACTATTTCTACCCTGGCTGAAATACGGGACATTACACTACCCGACCAGTCTGTTGTCACCCTGAACCGTTACTCAACACTTAGCTTTCCTTCCCGTTTCAGGGGAGCCAAAAGAGAAGTCCGGTTAACCGGAGAAGCCTATTTCGATGTAGAAAAAGATACCAGGCACCCATTCATTGTAAAAGCAAAGTCCGTAAACGTACAGGTACTGGGAACCCAATTCAATGTGGAAGCCTATCCCGAAGACCCCGAAATAAAAACAACCCTGATCGAAGGTTCCGTTGCCGTCAGCATACCGGAAGAAAACCGGCGAATCGTCCTTTCTCCCAATGAAAGTGCTATCTATAACCGGTTACAGAAAAGTTTACAACATGAAATAAATCCAAAAAGCAGCAACGATATTGTCTGGCGAAACGGCCATTTCCTATTCGATTATCTGCCATTGCAGGAAATAACCCGGCAACTTTCACATGCATTCAATGTAAAAATAGAAATTACCGATCCCGAACTCCGGAGTTACCATATACGGGCTAACTTCACCAATGGCGAAAGCCTGGAAGAAATGCTCGAATTATTAAAAGGAGCCGGCAATTTTAATTACACAATAACAAACAATACTATCATTATCAGCACTAAGCTTTAGTAAATTATGAACTATTCTATACATTACCCGCTTTTCCGCATCAGCCTCATATGTCTCTTGTGGGTTATTTTCGGGAGAACTCCTCTTGATGCCCAAAATAAAGACACATTATTAAATTTCAGTATCCGGAATGCTGCCTTAGACAAATTCGCAAAGCAGTTGGAGGATTCTACCGGCTTCTCTTTCATCTACGGAGAAAAGATACAGCTAAAAAAGCCTGTAACCCTGGATATGACTCAATCTCCTATCACGGATATTCTACACAGGGCTTTCGAAAACGAAGCAATCGCTTTTAAGATTTCTGGAAAATATATCTTATTAGATAAACGGGAAACACCCGTTAACCGCAAATATACAATCAACGGCTATGTTACAGACGGGATATCATCAGAAACACTGATCGGTACGAATATCTTTGAACAAAACAGAAGGATAGGAACTTCGACCAACCCTTTCGGATTTTATAGTATTACGCTTCCCGAAGGAGATGCAGCACTTTCATTCTCCTACCTTGGTTATGCCACTCAAATATGCCGGTTCCGGTTGGAAAAGGACACCTTGCTGAATATCCGGTTACTGACCGACAATCAGTTAGAGGAAGTAGTCGTCCTGTCAAATAAAAAAGAAACCGGAATCCATGCCACTGCGATGAGTGCCCTTGATGTCCCGATGAAACAAATCCGCAACACACCTGTTGTTTTGGGAGAAGCCGATTTACTGAAGACAATCCAGCTGTTACCCGGCGTACAGGCGGGTATGGAAGGATTCAGTGGTTTGCATGTGCGTGGCGGCGGACCGGACCAGAACCTGATCCTGCTGGATGGTATTCCGATCTACAATGCAGATCACCTGCTGGGCGTATTCTCGATCTTCACCCCGGAGGCCATGAAAAAAGTGACTCTCTTCAAAGGCTCCTTTCCTGCCCGTTATGGCGGACGATTATCGTCTATCATCGATATCCGCACCAATGACGGCGATATGCAAAATTATCATGGAACGATCAGTGTCGGCCTGCTAACCAGTAAGCTGCATTTTGAAGGACCGATCATAAAAAACAAAACTTCTTTCTGTCTGACAGGACGCCGCACCTATCTGGACCTGGTGGCAAGACCTTTTCTGCCGGAAGATAAAAAATACAACTATTACTTCTATGATATCAATGCTAAAGTAAACCATAAGTTTTCCGACAGAAGCCGACTCTTCCTCAGCTTTTATAAAGGAAAAGACCATTATGATTACAAACGGGATAAGGAATACGACGGCTATGACGATGGTCCGCGCCTGTATTTCTATAACAGCAAAATCAATATCAACTGGGGGAATACTATTGCAGCCGGACGCTGGAATTATGTATTCAACAATAAGTTGTTCAGTAACACGACTGTAGCATACAACCATTATCAGATGTCAATGACTGACAGTTATAAAAAGGAAGCCACCGGAACCGAGAAAAAGATCAATGCCGATCCCATGCATAACGAAACCTATACATATAATTCCGATTATAGGTCAGGGATACACGATGTTAGTATCCAGACAGATTTCGACTATACGCCTGCCCCGAACCATCATATCAAATTCGGCGGCTCTTATCTGAATCATACGTTCCGGCCGGAGGTCACAACCTCAAATGTGAGAGAAGCAGAAAACGGATCAGTAGCACAAGATACCATCTATAAAGATTCTTCTAACAGTAATCTGCATGGCCATGAATGCGCTTTATATGCAGAAGATGACTTCAACATAGGTACCCGGTTAAGTATTAATGCAGGTATACATCTTTCCTTGTTTTACACCCAAGGGAAAGGCTATTTCTCAGCACAACCCCGCCTGTCCGCCCGCTACCGCCTGAACAAGGACTATGCAATAAAAGGTTCATTTACTCAAATGGAACAGTACGTACATTTATTATCGTCGTCAGCCATCTCACTACCAACTGATTTATGGGTGCCTGTTACTCAAAATATCCGCCCGATGCGCTCATTTCAATATGCTGTCGGGGGATACTATACAGGGATAAAAGGATGGGAATTTTCATTGGAAGGATATTATAAAGATATGCATAATGTTCTGGAATATCAGGATGGCGCCTCTTTCTTCGGAACCTCAGGAGGATGGCAGGAAAAAGTGGAAATGGGTCGCGGACGTTCTTTCGGACTGGAAATACTTGCACAAAAAACGCTGGGAAAAACAACCGGCTGGCTGGCCTATACAATTGCCAAAAGTGACCGCCAGTTCAAAGACGGCAGCATTAACTACGGAGAACGTTTCCCCTATAAATATGACCGTCGCCACAATATAAATTTTTGTGTGAACCATCAGTTCAGTGAACGGTTCGATATTGGACTCACCTGGATATTTAACACCGGAGGGGCAGCAACATTAGCCGAACAGCGTACCGGGACAATAAACGGAAACTTGCTCGATTATATCGAACACCGCAACAATTACCGATTACCCGTCAGTCATCGATTGAACCTGGGAGTTAACTTCCATAAAAAAGTACGCCGGGGTACACACACTTGGAATATATCTGTCTACAATGCCTATAATGCCATGACTCCCAATTTGATCTATCTGGAAGAAGAATACATCGGACAAGAACATATTGGAGAAGGAGGTGTGCCTGAAACAACCTGGAAAAGGAAAACAAGGTTGATCAAACAGACTTTATTACCCTGTATACCTTCCGTCACTTATACATTTAAATTCTAAAACAGAAAATGACATGAGAAAGAATTTATCCTATCTATTATTCATACTCTATACATCTCTTTTCTCAGCTTGTGAGAACGAGATACCCTTCCAAAGTAAAATTCAAGAGCCCCAACTACTCATGAATGCCTTTCTGGAAGCCGAAAAAGAAGAGAATCAAGTTTACTTGCATATCATTGATAGCGAGACAACAACATTAGTGAGCGATGGAGCCGTCACGATCTATGTCAACGGAGAGAAGAAAGAAGTTGCTGAAGCCGAATTGATCTCCACCAGTTATAATGACTCTACAAAATACTGCCGCGTGAAAACCCAGTTTCTCCCCGGTGATCTGGTACGCCTGGAAGCAGCTGCGGAAAACGGGCAATATCACGCCTGGGCTGAAGTAAAAATACCCCAACCGATCGAAAAAATTATACAGGTAGATACCCTTCTGACTAAAATTAAAATAGGATATTATATGGATAACTGCATCCGGTACAGAATCACATTCAACGACCGATCCGGAGAAAAGAACTATTATCAACTGCGTATCCAGGAAAACACTTACCGGACATATCCGGAAGAGGGAACAACATACGGACCGGCAATCATCTATCCAGATATTATCAGTCAGGAAGATATCGTGTTGACCGATGGTCATCTCAGTACTGCCGATGATGAAGAATTCGGCATCCTTGATATGACCGTCCAAAATGTGAACAATGTATTCACCGACAGTCGTTTCGAAAACGGATCTTACACGCTTAATGTATATACACGCTACTATGATCACAAAAATATGGACGAAAAGCTGTTTGTAGAGACAGATGCCGTCATCCGGCTACTCTGTATCACCCAGACAGACTATCGGTATATGCGTGCCATGAACTGCCTTGAGTCGGGAAACTATAACGAAACCTTTATGGAACCGGTCATTATACCTCAAAACGTTGTCGGCGGATTAGGGTTTGTCGGTGCTAGCTCCGAAAAACAAATGACGATTCGTATCCTGACCCGTCCGCCGTTGTGGTAAAAAACGGTCACTGGAAATTCATTTCCCAAATCCAACAATAGCAAAATAGTTAAAGGATACTAATTGACAACATATTATATAGGGTATCCTTTAACTCATACGGTTATTAATTCAAAAAGATATAGTAATTTTAATCCATTAATAATAATCGTATGAAAAGGTTTTATTTATTTTTATCAATATTGTTTCTGACTATATTTATGAGTAGTTGCTCAAATGATCCTTCGAATCCTTCTCCTGAAGAGGGATATTCTAAACTCATTATAAAAGCAGAAACAAAATCGGCAAACGAACCCACTGAGGAAATCATTTTTACAGGAGATGATATCCTATGGTTCAACGGAACAACAAAAGAAATCCGGTTTAAAGACAATTACTATCAACAAAACTCCATTTCACTTTATGCCAATATTAAATTTTATCTGGATGACAAGTATTTGTTTTCTACCTTGACCCGGGTTTCAGATGTCAACTCCCAAATTTTCAACTCACCGGTATTCTATTACAGTATAATTGAAAATAAATTTTTTATAAACGACGGATATCCTGATATTGCAGTTTTAGGTTCATTGACTGAAATACAAAAAATACGTGATGAGAATATGCAGGCCATAGCAAATGAATGGGATAAATTTATCGGGTATATGAAAAAAGTGAATAAGTACAAAGAGTAGATCAACGACAAACTGTTCGCTAAATGTTGAGTAAAAAGGAGTTTAAACTCTTATTTGATACATATTTTGATGCTGTCCGGAGTTTCATATTTTATCGTTGCGGCGATACTGATATGGCATCTGATATAGCGCAAGAGATATTTATGAAAATATGGGAGAAAAAAGAACAGTTACATAATAATAACCTGAAAGCCCTTTTATATAAAATGGCGAATGAAATGGTGATAAGTTCTTATCGGAAAGAAACAAGCCGGAATCATTTCGAGCAGGATATGATACGCAATGACGCATCAGGCTTGTCTCCCGAAGAGGAGATACTTTTCAAGGAACTTGCCACATCCTATGCCAGAGCTCTGGAACAGATGCCCGAAAAACAACGCATCGTTTTCCTGATGAGCCGGAACGATGAATTAAAATATCACGAAATTGCAGGACTCCTTGATATAAGTATTAAAACAGTTGAGAAACGAATGAATTCCGCATTGCAATTTCTAAAGAAAGTATTATTAACGGAAACTAAAAATGAAACCGGACAATATTAAAATAATCCCCCAATGGAGCAAAAGCAAGGAAGATATCTGGAATGAAGCTTTTGCCAGCCTTGAAGATACCCCATCTTCAAAAAAAAACCGGCATATCCCATTTTGGAAATATGCAGCCGTGCTCCTTGTTGCCATTATCCTGACCGGGTCTGTAATCTCTCAATCTTATACCGTGACCGAAATTGCGAAACGGGGATCGCATCTTGCTGTCACCCTTCCTGACGGCTCAAAAGTAAATCTCAATGCCGATAGCCGGCTTACCTATAAACCTTACCTATGGATTATATCGAGAAATGTTGAACTTGAAGGAGAAGCCTTTTTCGAAGTAAAACAGGGAAAACGTTTTTCTGTAAAATCAAATCAGAATAAAGTGAATGTATTAGGAACAAGTTTCAATATATTTTCACGGCCAGGGAACTATCGTGTAACCTGTCTGACCGGCAAAGTAAAAGTGACAACCCATAATGAAACGACCACCCTCGCTCCGGATATGCAACTGACCTATCATAACGGTAAACTGACCATTAAAGAAAATATCAATGCCGGTCAATCAATCGGATGGATAGAAGACAAATTTGTTTTTGAAGGAGTCCCACTGGTTGAAGTGATCAATGAAATAGAACGTCAGTATGATATTAGGGTCAAAGCAGACATTCCTCCGGGACATGTCTATACTGGTAATTTTAGCAGGGCCACAAAACCTGATATGATACTCGAAATTATAGGAAAACCTTTTGAAATCAAATTCAGCATAGAATAAGTGAAAAGGTCAATAGTCATCATTTTCATACAGTTGATAAGTACAATCGCTGCATTTTCACAGGAAATGCAGCTTACTGTTTCCAACAAACCTTTAAACACTGTTTTAGGAATGCTTGGCATGGAAATATCGTTTGATGACAAAGCGTTATCCGCTTATAATATATCCGTCTCGAAAACATTTAAAAATCCGGAAGACGCCCTTTATCATCTGCTAAACAATAAACCGTTCAAAGTCGAAAAAATAAATCATGTATATATCATCATTCCGTTAGACAGGCAAGTACCGAAAAGCAATACGGAAACAAAGCCATCCGAACCTCACAGACAATTTGTTTTCACCGGAACTGCACTCGGCAAGAAAACCGAAGATACACTAATTTTCATACTCCCCGAAACAATTATCACAGCAGATGAAGTTCGCCATAAAGTAGACTGCAACAGTTACTCCATCACTCCTGATATGCGCAGAGGAATAAACAATACGGAAGAACTATTGCATAAAATACCCGGGATCTATTTCGACAAAGCAACTAATACCCTCAAAGTAAGCGACAGTAAGAATATATTACTGTTAGTAGACGGAATACAACAATCGCAGGATCATATAAAATATATGTCACCCGACAGAATACATACCGTTGAAGTGATCAATGGAGCGTCCGGCCGTTTCATATCCGACGATTATACAGCCATTATCAATATTACCCTGAAAAAGGATTACCGGGGATATGACATCTATGCCTCTAATTTTTCAGCCGTCGGCCTTTCGGGTATAAACAACAGCAAACGGCTGATATTGAATCAACCTGTAATCAGAATGAGTTATACCTATGACAAAATCAATTTCTATGCAACCTATTCTCATAACAAGGAAAACCAAGACTTACCTGTATCCAAAAATTTAATATACAGAGGTGTGGAACTTATTTCAGAAATGCCGGAAAACACACCCAATGACCTGTATGAGCATAAGAATAATACCATAACGGCTGGAGTCAGTTACCAAATCACACCGACGCAAACGGTTGGCATCCAAGGTGATTATGTATCCGGCAAGACAGAAACAAACCAGATATACACCATGGAACGTACGGATATAAGTAACAATGACCGACGCACGATCAAAAATTCAACAGAAACTGCCACATCTGATTACACATTTGTCGGCACACTGTATTATCAGGGACAGTTTAGCGAACGTTTCCGGTTATATAGCGATTTTTCATACAATTATTATTACAATGATATAAAAAACCAATACGACCAGAACGATGCATCGAACTATATAATCCAGGATACATACAACGAGTATAAAAACCATACATTATTTAATGTCGAAGGAAAATATTCGTTATCGTCCCAGATATCGATGAACTTAGGATATTCCAATGCCTGGAGAATGTATGGATCGGAAAGTAGTCACGGCAGAGGCTTTTTGGACTACCGGGAATATCGGAATAAAGTATTTGCCTACATGAAATTTAGTCCTTCAACGAAAATACAGACTAAATTCGGGGCTGCCATCGAGCATATAAGCTCATATGACAGAGATATAAAAAGTAATTATACCCGGTTTCTGCCTTACATACAGGCCAACATCAGCATCAATAAAAACATAAACATAAATGCCAGTTATTCAACTAATCAGCATTATCCTTTATTATACCAGCTCAGCCCTATGAGCCTGGTAATCGATACGTTCCTGACACAAATAGGAAACCCAGAACTGAAATCAGCCATCCGGCATACTGTTTCCGCCCGCATTTCATTAGGTAACCGGATAACAATTACCCCTGCACTCAATTATGTTCATGATGAAATCAGTGAGTTATATATCGAAAAAGGACATAAGTTATACAGGTCTTTCTGTAATATAAACACAAGAGAATATAGTTTGCAAATCACTTATGATCAGCCTTTCGGCAATTATATCCGATTCAAAAACAATGTGACATATTACCTCGGAGAAGCATTGAACGCCGAAATCAGAACAAGACCGGACGGATGGCTTGCCAACTCAGAAATAAGTTATTACCACCCTGCCAAATCGTTTGGTATTCAGGTCGGATATTACCGGAATATGAAAAAGCAAATCCTCAGCCAGGGATATCAAATGACCGATAAAGACAACTGGCTGATATCCGCAAACAAGCTATTCTGGAATAAACGGATATCTGTTGCGCTCTCCTACATTCCGCCCATTTCAGCAGGTATCAGACATAACCAGCAGAGAATGTTGGAAACATCGCTTTACCAGGAAAATACTTCGCGCCACCTGAAATCATACAACAACATGTTCCTGGTAAAAATCAGTTTGCGTTTCGACCAGGGTTACAGTAAACCCCTGGAACGAAACGCTGTCATTAAAAATGAAAGGGAGAAGAAAACGATAGAATTCTAATCAAACTTCCGTCAAAATCCAAACCTGGAAGTATCGACCGATTTATGTTCTTTAGCTTTATAGCCACCGAACTTATAAACGAACGAAACTGAAATGTTCCGGCTATCACGTCTCTGATTCATTATCAGGTGCTGCCCTTTATAATTTATTTTGGTATCCGGATTGAATGAATCGAACAGATCATTCACTTTCAATTTCAATTCAGCTTTCTTTCCGGCAAAAGTCCATTTCAAACCGGCGTCTATCTTCCAAATGGGAGAAATATCATATATACCCTGTATAAAAGACGAAACATACATACTATTCAGTTCCAGACGAATATCCGGTTCCGAAAAGAGCTTGAAGGTATTGTTCATCATTGCGATTCCCCGGAATTTTGTCCGGTTAAAGCGAATAGCATGAAACGAATCGCAAACATCTTTGAGGATAGATCCGTCCAACGTAATCTGAGAATTCCAGAAACCGCCGACAGAGAAAGGAATTGTTGCCGTTGCGCCATAATTCTCTTCATAATCATAATTAATTGTCTGGTAAATCAATGCTAGTTTATCCGGGCTTTGGTAAGCCAATTGATTAAACAAATCTTTTATGTAGCTATAATACACATTAAACATATACTTATTCTTCAAAACATATGTCAGTTCTGCCGTATAATCGGTAGACGGCCGTAACGCCGGATTCCCCAAAAGCATTGCATACCCATTCATATAACTAACAGATTCCTGAATAGTCCAATACTCCGGATACGTCTTATCGGAAGAAAATCCCAACTGGAAGATATGGCTGTCGGAAAGGGCATAGCTTAACTGCATCGCAGGATAAACGGCCCACTTTTTATAATTCATTAATTTATAATACTCTCCGGCAACAGACAGAGATAAGGAAAGTTTGTCGTTGAAAGACTTTTCAACACCACCATAGAAATTATACGTTTCTTCTTTCAGATCTGTACAGGTATTCAGCCCCGACATATCGGAACCATCCTGCGGACGATAGATTTGCGAGCTTTTATCTTTGGCAAATGTAAAGTCGATGCCATAATTCAACTCCCAATCAGAAGGTAAAGTATGGGTCTGTCCGGCATATACATTCCAACGGTTGATTGTCTGGCTGGCATCAGCCAGAAACAATTGTTCGGAACTTTCTGTCTTATTTATATAATCCTGAGTGGACGGATAATTATAATAGGTATAATCGAGACCGACATTCAAACCCAGGGAAGAAGTATAATCCACATTTACATTATGCATTTGTTCATCACCCATTTTACTATTAGAGGATTCGGAAAAATTGCCTGAAGACTTTTCCACGGCTTTCCTGTTTGGAGTGATTGCAGAAGTATAAGCCATATTCAGATGATCATTTTCCGATAACTGATAATCCAATGCGGCACGCATATTATGGGTCAGCCCGCGACGTTCTCCTTTATTATATTGTTCTATATCATATATTATATCTCCGATCTTATGATGAGATATAATATCATTATCAATAATCCTTTTCTGATAGTCGGCAGAATAAAGAATATCAGCCGATAGTTTCTTTCCCACAAAGGAAAGATTCGCATGTCCGCTTCCATTGGCATAACGGGCCTGCATGTACTCCGTTCCCACCTCACCGCGCACAAACGGTTCTTCCGATTTCGTGTTTTTCAGGACCAGGTTAATCACTGCTCCCCTAACACGATATTTTGCCGGTGCATTATACATCACTTCTGCTTTCGCCACATTAGATACAGGCATGTTTTTCAATAAATTGACTAACTGGTCATTCGTCATGGAAGAAGGTTTTCCATTCAATATGACCGTTACATTACCAGTACCGGCCAGGCTGATACTTTCATTCTGCTCCATAACTCCCGGCAGATGCAGGATGGATTCATACGCATTGCTGACTGTCGATTTTTCAGCCAATACTGACACATCATAAACCAGCGCTCCGTTTTCAACCTTTACCTGCGGACGTTCACCTTTTATTACGACCTCGTTCAGTGCATAATCCTGTTCCTGCATCATTATGATTCCGGCATCCTCCCCTGAATATTCTTTTATTTGGGTCTGGTATAATAAATGCTGAAAAATCAAACGATACTTATCCGGATGTTGTTTCAGCATAAAGTTACCGTCCATATCCGTTATGACAGCATCAACAAATGCAGAATCGATGGTCTGCATTACTACAGTTACTGATTCGACCGGTGCCTGTGAGGCATCAACTACTTTTCCTTTAACGTCTTGCGCATCTGCCGCCATTCTGATAAGCAATATACCGGCTGCTAATAAAAAACATTTACGTATCATATTCTCTCTATTTTAAATTCTTTACCTTTGATGCAGCAAAAGTAAAACAAGGCATTCCCGGACCGGGTTAATGCCGGGTTAATGTTAGGTTAACGGGAAAAAAGGGATGACGAAACATGAATAATAGACCGATTAAAATACTCACTCTGTGCGGATTACTGGCTATATTGGCTTTACAGGGTATCTGGCTGTTCACGACCTACTCGACCGTCAGGAATGAAACAATCAAGAAAAGTAATGAATTATTTAAGACCGCCGTCACGACTGAATTGCATATAAGAATGGATAACTATACGGATGAAGACGGTAATGATGTATCGAACGAGAAAAATTTTCACATGGATCTAAGTGACAATATTGACTACAGTGATTATGCAGTCAATAAAGTTTATCTGTTTATACAGGAAACAATGGATACTCTTCTTCATGTGCCTGTGGCACTGGATAAACTGGATTCTATCTACCAGGTCCAGTTGGAACAAGCCAATATTCACACACAGACAACCTGCAACCTGGTCGACTCCACAGGTTCTGTTTTAAGCAGCTCTGTTCCTGATTTTCAATTTCCGCATGATTATCAGGCATTACAAACAGATATAACATTCATCAAATCAGACAATAGCCAGGGACTTCAGGCTGTTTTAATCAATCCTTACGGGGCTGTTTTCCGTCAGATGGGACTGTTGCTGGTTGCAACAGGTCTTATCATGGTCTTTGTTGTCTACTGCATTCTTTACCAGATAAAAATCATCAGCAAACAAAATAAGATAGCCCGGATGAGAGAAGATTTCTCTTACGCCATGATACACGATATGAAAACCCCGCTCAGTTCCATCATCATGTGTGCCAACTTCCTGCATAGCGGACGACTGGACGATAAACCGGAGATAAAAGAGAAATACTTCACCATCATAGAAAACGAATCAGACCATCTGTTAATGTTGACCAATAAAGTGTTAACTCTTTCCAAATTGGAAAATCATAAACTGGAAATGGCCAAATCCACCTTTGAACTGCAACCAATGATGGCCGACTTAAAAGAGAAGTTCACCACAAAGGCGACCAAACCGGTACATATCACAATTAATCTCCAGGCAGACACGGCATACGCCGATGATGAATTTATAAAAGAAGCCATCAGCAACCTGCTGGATAACTCCATCAAATATTCCGGAGAATCTGTCAATATAGATATCAGTTCACAGGTAACAGATAAATATACGCTTATCAAAGTACGGGATAACGGTATCGGAATCTCCGAAAAGGATATGAAAACGATTTTCGACAAGTTCGAACGCGCCTCTGCATCTTTGCGTACAAAATCGGGCGGAACAACCGGGTTCGGCCTGGGACTGAATTATGTATATCAGGTGATGGAAGCCCATGAAGGAAAAGTGATAGTAAACAGCCTGGAAGGTGAATTCAGTGAATTTACCTTATATATTCCACGAAAAACAACAGCATCATGATAAAGTTACTTTTAGTAGAAGACGACCCGACTTTATCCTATATCATACAAAGCGGATTACAGGATATCATCGGAGGATACGAAGTCATAACCGCTGGCAACGGCATGGAAGGTTTGCAAGCCTGGCAACAACATCATCCGGATATTATCATTTCGGATATCGACATGCCTGTCATGAATGGTTTCCAGATGGTGGAACGCATCCGTGAAACAGACGGCGATACTCCAATCGTATTCGCTTCCGCCCTGACTTCCCCTAAAGATGTGAGGGAAGGCTACAAAATAGGTGTAAACAACTACATCAAAAAACCCTTTGTTCCCGATGAGCTGGATGCCCATATTCATGGATTACTAAAAATGAAGGAGGGTACAAAGACACGGAATGAAAGCGGATTTTACAAAATCGGCCGTTATACGCTGGATGCAGAACATGCTTCCCTCCGCAATGATGAGACAAACGAGAAGAAAATACTGACCGTACGAGAAGCACAAATCCTGCAACTGCTGGCAGAAAACAAAAACGAAACAATAAAACGGGAAGCAATCCTCAGCCGTTTCTGGAATACGGAAGACGATTATTTTGCATCACGCACATTAGATGTTTTTATAGCAAAACTTAGAAAACTCCTGGAAGATGACCCGCTTGTATTGATAAAAACGATAAGAGGGGTCGGATTGATGTTGGTGGATAAGTAGAACAGAAAGATAAAAAAGGGAGTCAAGCATAAAACTTAACTCCCTTTCCGCTCAGTAATTGTCGGGATGACAAGACTTTTTTTGTATACCTTTCACGTCACAATGACTTAATAATCAATATAAATACTCTCGTTATTTCATCTATTTTGTCTCGATTGCTGTCCCGAATATCCTTAAACAAAAGAAATTTTAAATTTCTATGTATTAGGATTTTTTGACGACAATAGGACTTGAATCAATCTCTCTTTCTCTGCTAATAATTCCCGCAAATGCTCTATTTCCTTTTCTTGGGATAAGATTATTTGGTTTCCCTGCCCGTTATGAACCTGATTATTTTCACCATTCATAACTATACCCGCCTGTTCACCAAAAAAATAGCCAATAGGCACATTCAATATATGAGCTATTCTTTCCAATATATCTGTTTTCGTAGAATTACGTTTAATTGCTTCGCGTAAAGTTTGTGGCGTTATCTGTGCCTGTTCGCACAAATCCCCCACTGCAATCTTTTTTTTCTCTAACAAATCCCTTATCAACAACAAATTAGCCATATATAAAACTTTTTATTTCTAAATAACAGAACGTTTTCTTGCTTTCAATGAAATTATTTCGTTGCTTTGCAGTATAAATATAGCACTAATATTTGTACTGAAGATGACGAAAGACAAGAAAACAGACAAAATGGTATTTAGATACCATTACAACAAACTTAGTGAAGAAGAAAAAGCAGAGATCAGAAATGAATTTCTGAAGGCCAGTGAATTATCATACACGACCTTCTATCACAAGTTACGAATGGGTAATTTTTCCCGCCTGGAGAAAGACAAGCTAGAGGAAATATGCAACGAAAAATTTGCCTGGTGATATGGATATGGGAATAAGGTTCTATAACGTCGAATTTTACAACGCCCGGAAAGGTGATGTAATATTTTATATCGAAGATCAGCCACAACAGGTCTTGAAACAAGAACATAGAAGTCTTATTCTTTGGATGCTGGACATCATTAAAGACAAATATCCCGGAGCTTATAAACGAGGCTGTGAATTATATGCTAATCGAGCACGAAATATTCCTTTTTATGAATTTACGATCGTTAAGCGTTTCATCAGATGCAATTTCGGAGAACAGGACGAACTTTCGTATGATATTGATGAAAAAGGTAACTTCTGCTTTGAAGATGTCCGATGTCCGCTCCGTGGAGGTTTTTGTGATGATGAAGGTATTATCTGTAAACCACGTCTTAGTACGCAGCTGACACAAAGAGAAATGCAGGTTTTCAGGCTAATAGTCTCCGGCTTTGATGCAGCAGAGATTGCCGGTGAATTATGTATTTCTACCCTTACCGTCAACCGCCACCGCGAAAATATTAAAGCTAAAATAAAAGTCCGGACAGTTGGCCAAATGGTGAACTACTGGAACAAGAATAAATTCAAATAATTAACAATTAAAACACTAGTATTATGATTTTAAGTAATGCCAATTTTTCAGAAGACGACAAAGTTCTTTTAGAATGTATCATGGATGATTTAAAGAAAAAGGATTGTAGCCCTACATTTGAAAACATTAAAGCACATCCTCTTTTCAAGAAACTGGATAATAAAGATGAATTTGAGAAAAAAAGAGGATTTGTGGTTTCCCTGTCTATCAATCTCAAACAATACAAAGATAATCAAGATCGCTTTACCATTGAGATCGGAGGAAGCGGATTAGATTTAGGGAATCCATTACATGCTAAATTCATTAATGATAAAACACAAAAACTAAGTGAGGAAATATCAACGTTTGTAAAAGGCATCGAGTTATATCAGAATGAATATCCTTCCTTTTCCTGTTTCCTGGAGCAACTGAAAAAATTATCATGCAACGGGAACTAATCCCACCGGCAGTTCTTAGGCAGGTATTCGATGATATCTGCCGGGAATGCCGGCTGAATCCGAATGCACAGCATCCCTGTTTATATGGCGGAACTTGTGCTATGCCTGGTGTTTACAATCGAGTCCTACTGAAACATATCAAGGAATCAAGATACATAACCGAAAAGTGAAAGATATTCTTTTAATCAAGGAGAACACCACCACGATGCGGGTGGTGTTCCCCAATAAAAAACAACAAACAAATGTATGTAGAGAAAGACCTACAAGGCAAAATCATTATTCAGGATATCTCTCCGGAAGAAGCAGAGATCCTGGCTGACTGCTTCAGGTTTTACCAATCTTTTCATCCTTATAAAACTCCGAACACCCAAAAGACTGTAAATAAAGTATTACGTGATATTGAAAAAATGTACTGATTATGATGTCATACGTTCCTGATGATGATGCAAAAAAAATACTAGACCTGACAGAAAACAAACTGGTCGAGGTTATTAGCGAATTTGTCACTTTACACAAGTCCGGTTCCTCTATGCAGGGGAATTGTCCTCTGTGCGGTGGTAAGAAATTCGAGATTAACCCGGCAAAGTCTATATTCAAATGCTTTAACTGTAATGGTCTTTCAGGCAAGAAGCCGATCGACTTCCTGATGAAGGCGGAACACATGACTTATCCGGATGCCCTTGTTTACCTGGCAAAACATATTGGGTATATTATTCCGGAACAAGATCCAAAGAAAAAATCGACACCTAAAAAAACTTCTTCAAAAAAAGCAGATAGTTTTTGTGCCCGAATGCTTGCTGCATCTGGACTGACAGAAAAAGACGTTTTGGCCAGCGTCTTTCATAAAGACGCGAATAAGACCTGCATGAAGTGGCAGACCTTCCGGAAAGGAACGATGGATAGCAGGGGGAATATTGACACATCCGGTGATGATGCCATTATCGAGTATTACGATCTGGATGGTTATCCTGTATCATACTTTGTCCTTGATAATAAAAGACAACCGACCGATAAGCGCAAGAACTATTGTCGCGTGCGGTACCAGTTCCCGGAAGAACACCTGGATAAAGAAGGTAAGCCGGCTAAATACAGAACGCCATACGGTGGTGGCACACACATTTATATTCCGGAACGACTTCGCGAAGCCTTCAAAGAAGGCAGACAAATCGATATGCTGTTTATCCAGGAAGGTGAAAAGAAAGCAGAGAAAGCGTGCAAGCACGGGATGATGTCCGTAGCGATATCCGGAATACAGAATATCGGACAGCAAGGCCGATTACCGGAAGACCTGATCCGGATCATACAAGGTTGCCAGGTAAAAGAGGTCTGTTTCCTGCTCGATTCGGATTGGAATGATATTTCCGCGAATATAAAGATCAACGATCAGGTTGAAAAACGGCCGAGGAATTTTTTCTATGCCGTCCGGAACTTTAAAGATTACTGCAGATCACTAAAGGGTAGACAGATATTCGTTGAAATTTATTTCGGTCATGTAAATAAGAATGAAGCTGACGACAAAGGTATCGATGACCTGCTTACCAACTCCCTGAAGGGAAAAGAAGATCAGATTCTTATAGATTTGCATGATTTACAATGCAATAAGGATTTAACAGGGAAATATCTCACTTTGTATAAGATCACGACTCTTACCGATCACAAGATCGAAGAGTTCTGGCACCTGAACAACCCGGCCAGCTTCGCCAAAGCACATAAGGATATACTGAAGAACCTTCCGGAGTTCCGGATAGGAAAACATGCCTGGAAATTTGACAGTAACGGGGAGTTCGTTTCGGCTCAACCTCTTGAATCTGATGAACAGTATTGGGAAGCGATCGAACGCGAGACACGAAAAGGAAAAACTTATACAGTTTACCAGTTCAATTACGCCCGCTGTTTCCGTTTCCTACAAAACCGTGGCTTCGGCCGATACCGGAAAATTGACGGTACTACTGCACTGATCCAACTTGATCCACCCTTGGTTAAAATAGTAGAAGCAACCGATGTTCGCGATTTTGTAACTGATTTTACCAAATCTATTGCATCCGAAGATGTGCTAAATATGCTTTATAAAGGCGGGCCACAGTACTTAGGACCAGATAAGTTATCAAATATAGACTTCCTACAGCCCAATTTTGAAACACCTTCACGGAGCAAACAGATGTTTTACTTTGAAAATAGTTGTTGGGAGATTACTCGAGATAATATTCTCGAGATGGACTATACAAAAGTACAGATTCATATATGGGCTAATCAGAAGAAAGCGTTTGAAGCGAAGAGATTACCCAGACTCATTGATATTGAGCGGGATGAAACTTCTGGAAAGTTCAGCTATCGAATTTCCAGTGTCGGTGAGAAATGCCATTTTCTCCAATTTCTTATAAACACCAGTAATTTCACCTGGCGTAAAGAAAAGTTGCGACAAGAACAGATAGAACATACTGGCAGGACAGATGTCGTAATTTCTCCGGAGGACTTATACGATAATACAGAACACCTGATCGCCAAAATGTGCGCAATAGGTTTTATGCTCCTGGAAGCAAAAGACCGGTCTGTTTCTAAGGCTGTCGTGGCCATGGACGGCAAACAGAGTGAAGTTGGAGCCAGTAACGGACGTTCCGGTAAATCTATCCTGGGAGAAATGTTTAAACATTTAATGCCTTCTTTCTTTATAAATGGAAAGTCAAAAGACCTGACCTCAGACAATTTTCTATGGAATGACCTAGTTGAAGGCATGCGCTGTTGTTTCATCGACGATGTTCGCCCTAACTTTGATTTTGAGTTTCTTTTTGCAAATATTACTGGTGATTGGAAGGTTAACTATAAAGGTGGTGGCCGAGCCACATTTAACTTTCAGGTATCACCTAAAATTTACCTGACTACCAACCATGCGCTGAATGGAGATGGAACATCTTTCTTGGATCGACAATGGCTTATTGCCTTTTCGGACTTTTATAACAACGAACACAAACCAATACACGATTTTGGGGTGATGTTCTTTGACGAATGGGACGGTGAACAATGGAACCTACATTGGAATTTCATGGCTGAATGTGTACAGGCCTACTTACGCTTCGGTGTTGTCGAAGCACCTGGAGAACGCCTAGAGATACGCAGATTACGTCAACAAATCGGGGAAGCATTTATTATGTGGGCTGACGAATACTATTCCGATCAGTCCCGAATCGGGCAACGTCTCCCCAAAAAAACATTATATGATGAATACATGGACTACTCTCCGGAACAACGAAAATACTGTAGCATCATTGTGTTTAAAAAGAAATTCATCAACTATTGTACACTCAAAGGATATGTATTTAATCCAGGTAGATATGATCCGGTATCCGGACTTCCTATGTATTTCGATCAAGATGGTAAACCAGAACTGGATGATAAGTCAAACAGTGTAGAATACTTTACAATCGGTGAAAAAGGATCAATACCTAATCCGGATGATCCTTTAGGGACAAACCCTATTGACATTTTAAGAGGATAATAAATTATTAATATAAAACAGAATCATTATGTTAAAAGGTGACTTAGTACTGATATCCGGAGAAGCTACCGGATACGGAATTTTAGAAGGGTATATCAATAGGCTTTCTAAAAACTTATCTGGCGACGTGATAGCCGAGGTTATATATACTCCGGAATCAAGAAACAAAGCGAACGGCCGTTTAGGTACTGTTTGCCCGGCCTGTTTTTGTGAACCTAAAAAAAAGAACAAAGATGAAGAATTAAGAAAGTTACTGGATTTGAGCGACGAATGCCGTACACAAATGGATAGCATCTTTATTAGACACAGAATGACTACTCCTGAGTTAAACAAATTACCTAATGAAGCGCGAGAAGAATGGCTAAAGCTGCGTGAGGTCTTTAAAGGTATTTCGGATGAGATATGCAAAGTAATTAACAATTAAAAATATATGAATCATGAAAACAAAGTTTGTAAAAGAAACCGATCCAAGTGGTAAAACATATATTATCGAAGGCACTATCCTGCCTGGTAATGTATTTTCTATTAAGAGATTTATTTGCGAGGTCCAAGAACAGGATACGGATCAGGAAACACAGGAACTTGTTGATATGCTATTGAGTAAACTTAACAACTAAAAAATAGCGAATTATGGGAATAGAAAAGAATATAGATACAAATAATTTTCCAAAGCAGTATACAACGGTCGAAAATTCAATGGGTGGAATTGGCCGCAAAGTCGAAGTGTGCTTTAACTATAAAGCAGATAAAACAATTCCTGGAGTAATAATTCGGGATGATAAAGAACTGCCATTTCGAATGCTTATACGTCTTCATGATGGAAGAATCGTTCTCGGTACTGAATGTCAGTATAGAGCACTTCCCGATACAGACGAAAAAGTAATTAAGCAATTCACATTAAAAAAATTATGAATGTAAAACAAATCATTTTCAACATTCTCAATAAGGATAAATGGCTGAAAACTTACCGTCAACGTCTAAAGGTCGGTGAAGTTTTTATCATGTGGGCAGATGAATATTACTCTGATCAATCCCGAATCGGGAAACGAATCGCTCGAAGAAAATTATATAATGAATATCTTAATTACTCACCGGAGCAACGTAAGTATTGCAGTCCGACCCTATTTAAGCAGAAGTTCATTAATTACTGTGCTCTTAAAGGATATATATTCAATCCAGAACAGTATGATTCCGTGTCCGGACTGCCTCTATACTTAGATCAGGACGGCAAGCCCAATCTGGATGACAAGTCGAACGGCTTGGAATATTTTACAATTAGCAAAAAAGAAAACGAATTTCGCAAAACGAAATAAAAACAACTATTTTATTAATTATCAAATCATTAAAGTTATGAACAAAGCAGAACTTATTGAAGCCTTAGCAGATAAGGCAGGTGTAACAAAACAAGGTGCAAAAACAATGCTGGATGCCTATACTGACATCATTACAGAAACATTGTCTCAAAAAGAAGAAGTCGTGATCGTTGGGTTCGGGACGTTAACACCCAGGGAACAAAGCACACGTTTGGCGCGTAACCCTAAGACCGGTACACCGGTACAAATTCCGGCCAGAACAACAGTTAAATTTAAACCCGGCAAGTTTTTGCTGGATGCTATGAACCCTAAAGATTAAGCATTATGGAAGAGATTGCATTACTACTAATCTCCGGCGGATTAACAGCAAGGGTTTTAAAAAGAATGGAAGAAGATAAAAAGGAAAGTATTTCAAAAGATGAAATCGGAACTTACTTGATGAAAACAGCTCTTAGTATGGCTAAGGATATAAAGCAATCGAAAGACTAAAGGCGTTCCGGAAATCCGGCGGGCTATCCATTACAATCGGTTCCCGGATTTCCTTTTCTATCCCTAACGCAAGAAGGGAGACAAAACAGTCTCCCTTCTCTACAAAATAGACGATCTCCTGATCCTCTCCGAACTTACCTTCACAAAGGTAAGGAGATTTATTCATAACATCACCCCGAAAAGTTTCAATTATCGCTATGGCACTGAATTTAAAGCAATACAGACTGAATACATTATCTGATATCAAAGCCTATAAAAAGGCTGGAGGGGATGAATTTATTACCTATTATAAGGCAATGAAAGCATTCCTGGATAGACTACCATATGGAAGTTCTTTTGATATACTGAAGAACATTCCTGAAAAGAACCTGGAGAAGTTTATTAAGACAGCTTGCGTATATATGACAGAACAGGCCTTCGATGAAGTATTATTTACTGATGACTATCTTTTCATTAAGCGACAAAGACTATTCTAAAGATATTGTTTCCGGTACCGACGTAGAAGGTATAGAGTTCGGCAATTTAATATGATGTAAAGATAGCTTTTTTCTTGTAACTAACAAATAATCAATCAAATATTATGCCTAAAAAACAAAATAAAATCATCGTAGCTGTCAGCACGGATGAACGGGAACGGAAAGCCATGCTGCAGCGGATCACGATCGACCTGGGCTTCGCCATCACGCCGGCCGATGCCGGTAAGATCATCCGGAATACACCACTGGACTTCGATCTTGTTAACACCTATTTCGTCCTGGCCAGTTCCTACAATTTACGTGAAAGTCCGCTTACAACACACAGGTTGTATGAACTAGCCGCACGCGGTATAGCTGTCGTTGTTGGCGTTAAGAGACTCTATCCTGAGCACGAATTTATGTGTGTCGCGTACTATCCTTCAGACTTCGGACGGCTTTAGCCGGTCGAAGTCTGCCCTTTTCTTTCTTCGTCCCCCCTTCTCCCCCCCTTTTTTAATAAGTACGTTTGGTGCAACTGTGCGGAACAGGCAAAAAAGCCGCACAGCTGCACTTTTGCGTTTTGTAAGAGGAAAAGGGGGGAAGCGCGCAAAAAGAAAGATGCCCAGCTGGGCAATCATTCGGTACCGGGCTGATATCGCTGACCAAATGTAGCAGAATGACAGCGGAGAGACATATATTATATTCTCTTTTTTTTATTCTTCTCTTTTGAAAAGTACCCCTATATAAAAAAGGATAAAAAAACCGTGCGTTTGTACTTTGCGAAAATTTACATCTGTAAACTTTTGTCTTTCAATATTTTAACACAGCACGATTTTAGCACGATTTAGCACTTTTAGCACGAATTGAGTACAAAAGACGTTTTTGTACTCAATCTCACTTTTTACACTCTTTTCGTGCTAAAATCGTGCTGACATACATATCTGTATATCAGCAATTTATACAAACTCCAATCATTTCAGCACGAAAGCACAGTTTTTTTACCTCTATTTTGCCAGGGGGGTATTTCATGCCGGAATATAAATCATAAGGTATTTCGGCACAACGTATCACTTTATTTAATACCTTTGTATTCAATCTATTAAGTACAATATTTAGTATCAATATTAAACTATAACACATGCCTTACAATTTTTCTATTACCTTTCCCTGCAAACCTTACACCCGGGTATTCATTGAACAAAATTACGGTAAACCAGTCCGGTTTTATAAAGATAAAGGTGTTATGACACTGGTTCGATTAGGACTGAGCAGAAAAGACCGCCACAACAATCATCTTACTCCCAGTACGAAAGTCTTTTCTGATGAAGTTACATTCTACTTAACAGAAGATGATTACAACCGTTATGGCGGTGAACTAACTTACAATAGCATCCTTTTTCTAAATCAACTTTTTGAAGATAGAACAAAAAAAATGATGTTAGCTTTTTGCAGTGCTCAATATACATACGGAATGAAACCCTTTGACACAATTTCACTCTTTCAGGAAAAATTTGGTTTTACCGAACAGATATGGAAATTCGAATCAATCTACAAACACTGTCAGAGAAACGCTGCTTTCAAAAAGACATATCGCCAGGAAATGCAGGAAAAAATATCCAAAATAGTTTTGGAAAAACTGTCCGCTGAACGGACAATAACTAATCAAGCAAAAATAACTTATGAAGAAAACTGATTTTCCTTTTAACAATGCCGGAGGGTTAAAACAAATCCTGGCCATTCCAGAAAGCAGTTTCCTGGGTGTAGGTTTTACCCAGGACTGCAAACGTTTTTTAAACCTGACCAAACTGGATGATATAATATGTATAGGCCTGCTTCCTTCGGATGGTGGCTATCAGGAGAACCGCCAGGAAGATGATGGCGGCGATATATATCAAATAGAGATATCCGGTTTTATCTATGGCAAAAGCCAAAATAATGATCAAATCATTTCGGAACTGGATGCCGGAACCTGGATTGTTGCTACTGAAGATGCAGACGGTAACTGGATCGTCTCCGGATCACACAGGGTACGCCTGGTATTTGAGAGGAAGAAAGATACTTCCACCTCTCGCAGCGGCCTAAAAGGAACTTCTTTTTCCTTTTCCTGTGAAGATGAATATGAAAGTGTAAATATCCGTCCCCCTATGATTTAAGGCTTTTTGTTCATAATCGAAAGCACTGCAATGTCCTTTTGCAGTGCTTTTTTCATGCCTACACTTGCCACAAAAAAGAGGTATGCCTAAAAATCGTATTGAAATTAACGGGACTATCGACCGCTGGGGCTATGGTTCCAATTACTTCCGATGGCAGTTGAAGGACTGCGGGGAAGGTCCTGTAACCGTTTCTGTAAACTCATATGGCGGTGATGTCAATGAAGCGCTGGCTATCGGTAATCAGATCGCCGAACATGGAAATGTTACTGTCGAATATGTTGCCTTCAACGCATCTGCCGCTACTCTCTTGGGACTTTACGCCCAAAAGACGACTATCAATTCAGACGCTTTGTTCATGATACATAAAACTTCTGTATGGGTTGATACCTGGGGACAGATGAACGAGGATCAGATAGACCAAGCCATCGAAAATTTGAAAGAACAAAAAGATTTAGCCTCTGTAACGACCCTGCAACTGGCTAAATGCTATTCGGAGAAGTCCGGCAAAACTATTGCCGATATTCTTGCAATGATGAAAGATGCCCGCTGGCTTACACCACAGGAAGCCTTAGACGCCGGTTTCGTAGATGAAATCATTGAATCAAGATGCAAGAAGAAACAAAAAGTTTCCAATTGTGTTGCCGCACTTTTCGCCAGCAACGGCACACCCCTTCCGGAAGATCGCGTTGGAGAAGAAGAAACAGAGACAAGCCCTAAAAACTTTAGCATCGAAGAGATTGCAAACCGCGTTAAATCTTTTCTTTCCAAAAACCAAAAAAATGACACGAATTTAGAACAGGACCCTATAAACAAACCGATAATGAACAAACAATTTACTCATTTAAACCAAGTTCTGAATATCGAAGGTTTCGACGTTCAGAATAACTCAGTTACTTTAACTGTCGAACAGTTGAACGCTTTCAATACTGCCATAGAGGAAGCTGAACAGACCAAAACCAAACATTCAACTGTTCTGGATGGGCTGAACGCACTGGACGAAACCGTCAAAGATGCCAAAACCGAAGATGAAAAACTGACAGCTGTAAAAAATCTGCTGAACAAACGTCCAGGCGTTCTCCCTTCCAACCAATCCGGAACCGACACACACGAAACAACATTAGACTATGTTCCTGATGAAATCAACAATTACTTTAATCAACAAAACTAACCAGTTATGGATTTAACAAAGCCTATTGACATCACCGCCGTGAATGGCGCAGTCGTGAAACACAAAAATGTAATGGTCCCCATTGACCGATTACAAGCCAATGACGTTTTGAAACATTGTACCCCAATGCCGGGCATTACAAATTCCATTGTCCTGGGTAAAGTCGAAGGAGGAACCATCTCAAAAAAATATTCCGGCGTTTTCCTGGGTTCTGACAATCTGGGGAAGATTGTACCGCGTACCCTGACTGTCTATCCGATCGTTGCTGAAATGTCTGATGAACCGGAGCGTTACCGCCGATCATGGATCACAGAAGTTAAAGGTGGCTTGGACCCCACTAAACATCCGTTTGAAGTCTGGCTTATTCAGCACGGTATCAACATTGCCTCTGAAGACCTGCACAATGGACTGTTCATTGCAAAGTATGACAGTGATCCGGAAAAGAAAGAACTGGAAAACTCTTTTGATGCCTGGGGAGCTATTTTGGAAGATGAAAAAACAGCCGGTAATATCTCCATTGAAAAAGGAAACATGTTTGCCACCGGTGCAATGAATGCCACCAATATCGGTCAAAAGCTATTGGATATGTGGCGTGCGATGCCTAAGACATTCCGCAAAAAGAAAGCGGTTCTTTGGGTGTCTGAAGACTTAGGAGACGACTACGATGATTGGTTGGAAAGCGAAACAATCCAGTTGCCCGGTACCGATGAGTCTGAAATCCAGTATCTCAAAAAAACAAACAAACGTGTACAGATCATCCGAACCAATGCATTTCCGGAAGGTTCACAATTCGTACTGCTTACCACAAAAGAAAACATGGTATATGGTTATGACAAAGAAAGTGATCTTACCGGAATGAAAGCCTTTGCCAGTGGAAATCCTTATCTGTTCACTGCTGCCATGAAATATGTGTTCGGCTGCCAGTTTGTTTCTATCCATCCGTCGGAACTGTGCATAAATGACCAGCCTTTAAAACCGGCTGCATCCGAAGCTGATGTAGAAGATGAAAACGTTTAACCGTTAAATATTAGCACTATGAATAAGACATGTATTCAATTACAGGATATTGATTCCGACCTGGGTTGTACCGACAACACAGGTGGAATCGTAAAGGTTGCCGCCTTTTACCACGATGATGTCCAAACCTGGCCAACTGATCCGACAAATCCGACAGACCTGGCAGCGGCCGGGACATTGGAAGGTGATCTAGTCCTGAAAGCCGGAAAAAAAGCATCCCTTATTATCCTACCACAAAACAAAGGCAGTTTTGCCATTACAGAACAAGGAGAAATGGGCGGCATGTCCCATCAATACGAATTGAACTTGTTCCAGAATGGTATCACCCGTGAAATGTTAGGACTTATGGGAGCCACCAAAAATGCAAAAATGGGATTTGTCGTTGTGGACTCTAACGGGCAAATGTATCTGATGGGGGATAAAGACACCGGGGCCATGAGGGACAAAGGTGACGGGGCAACAACCGGAACAGCAAGAACCGACCTTCGCAGTGGCAGCATAAAGTTTATCTACCCGGTAAACAATCCACGTGTTTATGACGGCGATTTCGACTCTCTTCTGAAAACTGCACCTACTGAGTAAAACCACCTTTATTTAACCAAACCTTCAAAGGCGATACAATATCCGTTGTGTCGCCTTTTTGTATGTCCTTTACACGCAGCAAAAAACGCAGTACGTTTGTTTTCGATTGATTTATAAACTAACACTTTAATTGAATGAATTCAAATTATTTATCATGCCGCAGCAAGGCTATTGAATGGATTGATGACAAAAAACGTCCATTTAAACAAGGTTTGGCAATCTTACAGGAATCCGGATATAAACCGGTTGCTGTTGCAAATGTAGCCAAAAAAGGCGAAGGCAATGCGTTTGCTTGTGCAAAGCTGGCAGCATTGATGTATGAACTTATCCGGTTGTGGAGCAAACCTGAAATGGCAAAAAACGATGAACAACCGGAGCCGGAAGAGAAGCTGGAACCGGAACCAAAAACAGAAGAAGAAGTAAATGTTCTTTGTGATGAGCAGGGATATCCGGATATTATCCGCCGAGTGATCCACGAATTTTATGCTCTGATGGAAGAACGACGCCAGCTTCATGGCAAGGCTGTTACGATTGAAGGGAATGAGCCAGCACAGGTCGCCGAAAGAAAAGAATTGTTCGACACGGTAGAAAGCATATCGCATAGAATGGATTTCCTTTGGGCTGTAAAAACCAAATTTGAGCAGGGCAAAGAAATTCCGGAGGAAGATATTTTCGAAACAAAAAAAGCAGACAACCCGACTGAAGATGGCGATGAAGACAACGATATCATCCCGGATGACGCCACGATAGACGATCTGAAAAAGTTGAAAAAGAATACGGTTACCAAACTTATCCGTGCCCGCAACATGCTGAACTATCAGCAAGTAACGAAAGCCGATGAGCCTAACCCCATGCCCGAAGGCCCCAAACGGGCCAAATACGAAAAGAAGGTCGAAACATTAACTGCCTTCATTAAAAAAATCAGTTACAAAATAGTTGAATTATCCTAATGTTATATTCTGCTACCCCTATTGATTTTAACCAGGTTAGCCAAACGGCAGAAGAGAGCGGGCAAAGGCCGTCTCCTGCCGTTTCCACCCTACCCGGTGATGCAAAGGATGTTTTTATAGCCGGTGTCCTGGATAAGAATATCGGACTGGTAAAACAAGGTGAGACAAAACATTTTTACAGTTTCGGCAATTTCAATAACATGCGCCTTATTTTTCACATCCTGAAAACGACCGGCCCGGCCAGTATCCTCATGTCCTCTTATGGAATATCACCCAAGACCATCGAAGGTATTATCCGGAGAAAAGAACAGGGTACGATACAGGACTTTCGCCTGATTATTGATAATCGCGTCCGGACGATATCGCCAAAACCATTTGATATGATCGTTCGGAATTTCGATTATCGATGCATCTCCATTCATGCAAAAGTTGCCTGCATCTATAACGATGCCTGGAAAGTAACCCTTATCAGCAGCCAAAATGCAACCGATAACCCCAAAATAGAAAGGGGGATTATCTATACAGACCCACAAGTTTTTGAATTTGATTTTAAAACCCTTAACGATGTATTTCAACGAGGAACAACTTAAAAATATAGAGGAAATGGCCTACCAGCTTTTTTCCCCATTTGAAATAGCCTTGGCACTTGAAACCGAGGAAGCCGACGAATTTATCGAAGAAATTAGTACTCCAGGTACCGATGTCCATAAAGCCTTTTATAAAGGTTATCTCCGTCAATTAGGAGAATTACGCACAGACACGATAAAAGCCGCCAGAAACGGCAGCAATCCTGCTCAAATGGAATTATTGAAGTGTATAATCAATATACAAAGGGAACTACAACATGGCTAACATGAAAAAACTGGAAGATCAGAAATATGAAGAAATAATGGCACACATTCTCAATCCTGAAAAATCGCCATTATCACCGGCTCTTCAAATACAACTTGACAGGGTTTTACAAGCATCCCGGTTACTGGACCGACACCCGGACCGATCACAAATCGTCGCCAAATTACAGGCAAAATACAGAATCGGAAGAAATACCGCATATCAAGATATCAGGATGGCAACAGAGTTGTTTAAAATGAACAACGAATTTGATTATGATTTCTGGCAAACCTGGCAAATAAAAGACTTGTTGGAACTCATCCGGGAATGCAAATTACAGGGAAAACACAAAGAATGGGTAAATGCTCATAAAGTCCTTAAAGCGGTTATAGGTGAAAAGCCTATCCAGGACGAAGACCCGCACCGGGCAGAAAAAACGAATGTCTATATCCAACTCAATAATTATAATGTGCCAATTGATGTCATTTCAAAACTGAACAAAACAGAATTACAACAACTGACAGAAGCCGCATATCAAGAGATAGACGAAAACGAAGCAACTGATATAATGAACTCCTAACCCCTTGACCTATGAATGAATGGGATGAAGAAATATCCGTTAATCCTTTCCAGTTCAATGCAATACTTTTATCAGCCAAAGTAAAGGTACACGTTGCCGGTCGTGCATCCGGAAAGAGCTTTCAAAACGGCTATGAACTATACGACAATATTAAAATAATGCCGCGCGGTATTACAACGATCACACAGCGCACATACGGCCAGGCACTTACCAAGACATTACCTTCTACGTTCAAATTGCTGGAAAAATTCGGACTGAAACGATACAACCCAAAAACAAAAACCGGAGATTATGTTGTTTGTCAAAAGCCGCCTGCCGGTTTCCTGACACCACACGAAAAAATTCTTTCGTATGATAATGCTATCAGCTTCATTAATGGACATGCGGCCGTTCTTCTTTCTCAGGATACCAATTCCCGTGGGCCGAATGCGGACTTCAATATCACAGACGAAGCCTTGACGCTTGACAAAGAAAAATTTGATGCCGAAGTTGCACCGACCAACCGGGGAAACGAAGATGTATTCGGTCGGCTTTCAAAAAAGCCGCTACTTAAACATCACGGCCTTTTGTTCACGTCTTCCATGCCCTACACAAGTGAACAACGCTGGCTGACAGAGTTCGCCAAGTATTACGAAGAAGAAGCCGGAATCCGGCTGTTTGATACTTGGAACCGGATAGTTAAACTACAAATGCAATTAATAGAAGCTACCGAGCAGAAAGACAGCCGGCTGTTTCGTGACATCTGGCAGGAAACCGTAACGATCCGAAAGAAGATCGCACCTTTCGTTTCAAAGAATAATGTCCTGTTTACCGTCGGAAATGCGTTCGACAACATCAAAAACCTGGGAATGTCCTACATTATGAACCAATACAGGACAATGGACTTGATGACCTTCATGGTCGAGATCATGAACCTGTACCTGGACAAAGTTGATGATTGCTACTATTCTATTGATGATCGACATATATATTATAATGCCACCAATGATGACTATATTCGGGGAGTTGCCAATAATGACAATTTCGATTGGAAGAAACTCTCCAATCTGGACAGCCGGGCCGATCTGGACTGTGATCCGCGACAGCCACTTGAACTCTCCGTCGATTGGGGAAGCAAGATCGCTGTATTCTCAGTTGGCCAGGAACGTAATTTCGACTTTGTGACAAAGCTACTGAAGAAAACAGATAACATGATCAATGAATTCTTTGTTAAGCCTCAGGAAGAAAGTGATGTTATGATCAACGCGATCGTTGACAAATTCTGCGATTATTACCAATACCATGCCTGTAAACGACTCATATTCTATCGTGACAAATATGGTGATGCCAAACGGCCGGATAATAAAAAGACATACAACGAACAGGCCATCGACCGATTCATTTCCCGTGGGTGGACTGTGGAACAAAGAACACACAAAGGTATGGAACCACCCCAACACGACAAATACCTACTGTGGGCTTATATTCTTAAAGAAACAGATACCAGATATACCCCAATCCGCTTTAACGGAAACAAATGCAAATACACCCTTATTTCAATGAATAATACCCGTGTGATTGAAGGCAGCGACGGGAAGTTCAAAAAAGATAAAACCAGCGAACGCCGTAAATCCGTACTACCTGAAGAAGCAACACACTTCGGGGATGCTGTTGACAAACGTATCTGGATTAAATACAATCACCTGCTACGCCGTTCTTACGGCTTTGTTGACCCACTGCTATAGCTGCTGCGTTTCTGACTGCGTCGTGCCCGAAGCACGAAAAAACGCGGTCGAACGTCGTTTTTAGGACTGCCCCGGGGGCGGCTCCGGGGCATATTTCCGCGGAAAGGTGCGCATCCGGCTGCGCTTCGCGATAGGGCACGGCTCGGGGTTCGCTCTCAATAACCGGCGACCGCCGGTTATTTTCGACCGATAAGATACTATCAATCAATCCTATTTGTTTTTTTTAACAATACAGAATTGAAATACAATAAACGACCTTCTTAAAGGTCGCCAGCGGTACGATTTTTCATTTTTTCTGTTTGCAGACAGAAAAAATGTTTTCTTGCCTGACAGGTTTTGTATTTTCCTGTAGGCAGATGCATAGTCCAATGATGTTTAACCACGCCCTCTATCGACATAAACACCTATTGTACAACACTTTAAAAAGAATTATATTTGTATATGAGAAAAAGAAAAACCCGCAGACGGTCGGCATACCGAAAGCGGGTAAAAGTTTAACTTTTTAAGAGTACAACAAAGATATGACAACTTTATTCGGTGAGCAAATTAATACGCTCAATTCAGAAAAAATCTTTTATCATTTGGAAAACGGACAATATTCTGCCGTTTCAGACGTAGAACTTATTTACAGCATTGTCGGCAATGAAGAACTGGCAGGACGAATTTACCAAACAGCTGGAAAAGATTGGGCAAGCCTTTTCAAATACAGTGCAGCCGAACTATTGAAAATTCCAGGAGTAGGTAAAAAACGGGCTATCGCACTGGTTGCAGCTATGGAAATGGGAAGACGAAAAATGATAAACACCCCCGAAAAGAAAAAAAGTATCACTACAAGTTACGACCTGTATAAAGAATTGTCCCCACTTTTATGCGACCTTGCCTGGGAAGAACTTTGGTTAGTTACCCTGAACGGCAGAGGACAAATCACAAGTAAAACACAAATCAGTAAAGGGGGACGCAGGGAAACATCCGCTGATATCACCATGATTCTAAAAAAAGCTATAGAAAAAAATGCGGTCGGTATGGCTTTATGTCATAACCATCCATCAGGAGGAACACACCCCAGCTTACAAGACGACAAACTGACGAAACAAGTTTCTAAAGCAACCGAACTTGTAGAGATTAAACTGTTAGACCACATTATTATAGGGGATAACTCATACTATTCATACGCGGACGAGGGACAGATATAATTCCGATATTTGATAAAGAAAGTTTCCTACTCTCTTTGAAAAAGAGGGATAGGGAACTTTTGGGCGCGCGCCGCTTCGCGGCGGTTCCGGCGTTTCGCTTTGGCTTCACTGAGAGGGCGAGCGGGGCAGAAAGCCCCTTCGTTGGAATACTATTGAAACATCATGTTCCACAACTCATTTTCACAAATAACCAATCTTAATTAAGAAATAACCTTTGCTCAATACGAATATTAGTGCTATTTTTGTATTCAATTATAAACAGAGTCAATTATGCCTAACAACATATATATCACAAAAAGAACTGTTGAAAAAGCGAACAATAGACACATTGTTTAAATATACCTTTTAATAATAAGCAATATGTACAATAAAAGCCTAAAAATAAAAATCTTAGAGGAGGCCTTTAATTCATTCTTAGACATCATTGATGAATATGCCTCCCAACATGGTTTGTCAAATATAGATAAAGAAGATCTTATAAAGTTGGCGAAAGATGCTTTTATTGATAAAAAGATAGAGTATTATTTAGAAGACAAACTTTCCTCATATTCTTCTTTTCTCGAATTCTCCACGAATTTAGCCCTAAAGAATAATGTGAAAGAAGCAGAAAAATCATCTTTGAATATTCTTTATGTCAAACAACTTAAACAGCTCGTCACAAATGGATAAACCAATTAAGACAAAAGATGAACAAGAGAATGTTGAGTCACCTGAAATTTCAGAGGTCCGTGAAGGAACTCAAAGAAAAATGCATGGGATAATGCAACAAATGGAAATGATGGCCATGCAACGTTCTAATCGCAACAACTTAGATATATCAACATTTGATAAAGATCAAAAAGACAAGTTGTTGAATTTAATGGAGAAGAATGAAGATAATGCATTTGCTTACTCCACTAAACGCTTGGAAATTCAAGCAAAATTAAATTCAAAAGCATTAGAAGCCTCTATCGTTGATCAAAAAACTTTGCGTTATGTCTTAATTGGTGGTGGAATGGCTTTGTTTGTTATAATGTTATTGATTCTTTTTTTCAAAGATCAATTCTTCATTCCATATTTAACGTTTATAACTGGCTTGGGAGGTGGTGTAGGATTAAAGAGTGTATTTAGTAAACTTACCCAGAAGCCACAGTTGGTAGAAGAAGATGATGATGATTAAAATGAATTAAGCAGATTACCAATGCGCTAAAAACAGTGGCAATTTCATTTATACTCAAAACAATATGCAAATCGCAGTTATTTTCTTCACAGTTGTTGCTATTGTTGCCGTTGGCTTATTAGCTTATACATATACTCCATCAGGGAAACGATGGATAGAAAACATGTAATGGATCTCTTTCTTTGGAAATATCTTCAAGCCTTACGTAAAAACGTAGGGCTTTTTCTTTGCACTCTCGAATATTATTTTCATATTTGCAGTGCTCTATATTTCACATGGCGGGTAGTCCGCCGAACATATTCGTATCGGCATTTTTTATGTCCATACTTATCGTATTATAATATAACGGTTTCGTACCCCCTTGATACGGCTTAATGGCCGTAACTGCCATGTGAGGTGTAGAGCAAAGGGACAGGCGGAACCGTTTTTTCTCCTCTCCCATTCGAACAAACAATGTTTTAGTTATGCTCAAACTCACAAACATTAGTTTGCCGGTGAACAACAGTATCCAGCAAACAACGTCTACCCACGAAACGGGTACATTCTTCTCTTGGAACACTATCCAGAAGTTCTATGACGCAATGCCGTATGAAATCGCTCCATGTAAAAACAACTACGAAGCAAAAATGTACACATGCGCGATTCTGGCTGTCCTATCCGCTTTCATTCTGCCGTTGTTGATTCCGGCAGTCAGTGTTTATTTTTCAGCAAAGAAAGGAGGTTCAAAATGACTATTGAAGGCATTGAACTGACAGACGAAATGATCGATAATATCGGATTCCTACAAGAGGATGACGGGACGATGGAAAATTTACTCCGGGTTTTCGACAAGGCTATCGCCTTTATTGCTACAGAAACGGAAGGTACCGGACAAGAAAGTATGGCCAAAGCTTTACGGCTGGTTTCGGACCTTTGCCATATAAAGGATATTTTTGCTTCACTGGAGGGAAAGGAGGATGCCTTATGAATGAAGAAAGGGACCTTACGACAGAACTAACCGTCCGGTACATAGCTGAAAACTATACTCCGGTCGGAGAATGTGAAAAGAAAGACTACATTACCAGCGCGGATATAGTAAGGGAATTATCCGAAATGGTGACAATCAGCATTCAGGAAGTAACACTCCTGATGGATAAGGCGGGGTTTAAAACCGAGTTCATCGATGGGAAGCCCCATTGGGTCGTTTATGAGAAATAAAACACAAGGCAGCTTTCCGGCTGCCTTTTTTCTTGTCCTTTTCTATGATTGAACCTGCTGCTATCTTGCCGAAAATTTTAAGATATGGCTTTGTCTGTTACAACACCAACATACGCATTTACAAACCAGTTCCCGAATATTACCGTCCGGGGAACCGCCAAAGAAAAACTATTGGTATCGATCAATATGGGTAGTTTTACTATCCTGGAAAACGAAATCTACCATTTCGATACAGATGGCCTGGCAACGCTCAGAGGTATAGGAGACCTGCTTGAAAAATACTTCTATGATGCCACATACGATATCAGACGGTTCGCAATGAATGCTGTTTTTTCATTTACATCTGCAAGTGAAACTGTTTCCAAAACCGTAGCCGTTTACTTTTGCCGTTCGTACGTTGGTGGTGACCGGCTCACTCCGGAAATGTTTCGTTCCATGCCTCTGACCAGGGCACAGATAAAACATACCCTACCGGACGCCAAAGAGTACCTGTCTTTTGTTTCTTCTACCGGTTTATCGGTCCTCTGCGATATCACCTATAAAAACGGCGGCAGAATGGCAAACAAGATTATAGACTTGTATACATTTTCCACCTCGGACGCCTACAGCACCGTCGATGTTTCGGCAGCTGTTATTACCTCGAATTTGCTTTCAACCGATACACCCGTATATTGGGATGTATATATTAGTGGCCACCAGGACAGGGCTGTCCGGTACTGGCTGGATAAACCGATGTCCTTTCCCCCGACAGTTTTTATATTCCAAAACGATTTCGGAGGTATAGAATCATTTGTCTGCCGAGGTATCAGAAAGGATGAAATACAAGCTGAAAGGGAAACCGGAATTTTAGCCGGACGCGCTTTCATCTCTAAGCAAACAACGCTCAGAAGTTTCACGGCCAATACCGGTACGTTGGACGCTGATCAGAAAGAAGCTCTTATCTCCCTTCTTTCCTCCTATTCACTGATGGTATTGCAGGATGGTATTGCGATTCCTGTCATTGTCAGCGGGGAAAACGTTTCACTGCATAACTTCCGCTCAAAGCTGCCGACTGCCGAATTTTCTTATACCTATTCGGCTAGAAACCTGACCATTTACAAATACAACCGTGACAAAGGTATATTCGACTACACATTTGACGAATCATTTAACTAATATGGAAACAATAAAAAGGAATCTGATGTTGAAACTGCTTTCCGTCCGTGAGTTACCGAACGGAAAGCCACATATTTTTTCAATCAAATTTTGCGATAAGAACGGGAAAATACGTTTTTTCCCACATGCGATTTCATGTGGAGCCGGTAAAATGGACAATTACCTGAATCGCATGAGAGGCGTACAACCCTGCTGCGCTTCCGGTAATCCTGAAGGTCACCCCTATCCGGTAGGCATTGACCGGTTTATCGAATTTAATAACATGAAAGTCGTACTGTAATGGAAATAGAATTTAACCAAAAAGGCGATCCGCTCGTTTTTGATATGACCGGTCCCGCCGGTCACGCACTGGGAAACACAACCGGCATTCCGACTGTGAAAAGAAAGGAAGTCATAACGACAGAGAAAGCGGATATCGACAAAATGAACGTTGGAAATTTCCGGCTGATCTCCTGGGGAGAAAACAATGATTTTCCGCAAAAGGCAGACGAAATAATCACCCGCACAGGGGTATTAAATACAGGCCTTAAATTCCTGCGCAATCTTACAATCGGACAGGGTATTTTTCCGTGTACCGTGGAAGGAATCGACGACTACGGGAACGAAGTTCTTAAACCTATTGACAATACCGGTATTCAAACATTTCTTTCCAGTCGGCTGGTGCGTCGATATATGGAAAAAATCCTGCGTGATTATCTGAAATTCGGTATCGGTTTCGTGCAAATGATGCCTTCCGTGACCGGGAACGCTTTTGCCGGTATTAATCCGCTCAACTCTTTATATTGCAGGGTTACGGAAATGAAAGGGACGGAACAGTATTGCATTGTATCAGGTAAATTTCCTGACGCACCTGCCGAATTCGATAAATTTCGTTTGTTATCCGAATATGATCCGGAATGGGACCTTTCCCTGTTATCAAGTGAAGGGAAGATAAAAGGCCAGAGCTTTGTTTATGCTGTCCGGGATAGCTGGAGCAACAACGACCATTACAGTTGCCCGGTATGGTGGGCTGCGCAAATTGCCGGGTGGATTGACATCGCACACTCTGTACCCAAATTTCTTTTAAAAGCCTATGAAAACCAGGTAACGCTAAAATGGCATATACAGATACCCTACGCCTTTTGGGAAAAGAAATTTCCTTACTCCGAATATCCGGAAGGAAGCGACAAACGTAAAGAGGCCATAACACAGTATATGCAAAGTGTGGAAAACAATCTGTGTGGCAAGGAAAATGCGGAAAAGCCTCTTATTACAATGTACGGTATTAATGAAAGTAATGGACGCATTGAAGAGGAATGGAAAATAACACCTTTGGATAACAAAAGCAAAGATGCTGAAAAGCTGGTTACTTCTGCCGCGGCAAACTCTGAAATCCTGTTTTCCCTGATGATTAATCCCAATGTGCTCGGTGCCGGTATGCCCGGAGGAGCATACGCCGGGAACCAGGGCGGAAGTAATATCCGGGAAGCCTTTCTCGTGAATATCGCCAATGCCTGGATTGACAGACAGAATATTCTCGATCCGCTTGAATGTTACTTGCGCTTCAATGGTGTGAAAAACGTTTCCCTGCGTTATCGGAACACGATATTAACTACGCTGGACACTGGAGCCGGCACAAAAAAAGTATTAAGCTGATGGTTTTTAGTTTAGAAAAATGGAATAACGGACGAGAGTTCCAACATGTTATAAAAAGTTCGGCCGCCGTTGACTTTAATTCTTTTGAGCCGGTCTTACGCGAAGCCTTCGACCTTTTTATCCGTCCGGTTTTAGGGGAAGATATGACCCAAAGGCTTATAAAAGAGTACAAGGAAGACACACCGGATAAATGTAGTCCGATCATCTATCTGGCACAACGTGCAAACGCAAATCTGGCCGTTTGGTACAACTTTTATGAATTAACTGTTATCCTTTCCGGAAGCGGTATTCAGAAGGCCGAAACCGGTGACTACAAAGGTTTGTACAAATACCAGGAACGCCAGTTAAGGGAGAATTATAAAACGAAAGGGTTTAACGCCCTGGATGATCTGTTGTTATATCTCGAACAGTCCTCTTATCCGGAATATAGGAAATCTCCTGCCTGGCTTTCCCGTAGTACGGCCATCGTACCGGGAGCCGATACCGTTCAGAAATATTTGCCGATCGAACGCAGCCGGTTGATATTTCTCAGATTGGAACCGCATATTTCCTTCATTGAGAAAACCCGTTTGCCCGGATTGATTGGCGAAAAAATGCTTTCCGCCCTCAAAGAAAAAATGGGAAAACAGGAGATTGAAGGGACTGCCTTTCAAAGTCTATTGAACTGCATCCAGCCTGTTGTTATCCTATATGCTGCCGCCCGCCTGGTACATGGGGCCGGAACATTGACCGATAAAGGGCTGTACTTCTCTTCTGTTCTGGCCGGCATGTCCGGAAATGATGAAACAAGCATATTGGCAACCAAAGATGAAGCAGAAATGGCAGCAAAACAATTTGAAACTGATGCCGCGGAATACCTGTCTTTGGCCGACCGGTTCATTCAGGAACATTTTCCCGAATACTTCAGAGGTAAAGCCAACGATGCTTTTAACGTAAACAATGATAACCGTAAAATTTTCTGGGGAGTATGAAAGATGTAAAGTTTGTGATCCGTTTTTGGGGGATTCCGGTAAAATTTATACGAAAGATACCTGTAACAATGGCTGATCTGACAGAGAAACAATACCTGTCGCTGGTAAAGTATATGAACGGACAAATCCGAGAACACCGACTGATCACGATCATGTATAACCTTCCCTTCTTCCTGTTTTTTACAATCTCACGGAAAAAGTTTTGGACATACAAGCTGGTTGAAAGCATGGAGACATTCAGTGATTTTTCAAAACCCGCTGACCGTTTTTTCATTACCCGGTTACCGGGTACGGAACTATCGTGTGACAGCCGGAAGTTCAAAGGCATTTCTTTTATGCAATTCATGTTTGCCGATACGATGTACACGCAATACCTTAAAACTGAAAATGAACAGTATTTGTATAGCTTCATGGCCGCCCTCTATTTACAGACAGGCGAGAATTTTGCAAATCTCGATTTGGAGCAAAGGACAGCTTATCTGGAAAAAAAAGGAATAAACAACGTCGTTTATGAAGCCGTTTTTTTAAACTACATGATGCTAAAGAAATGGCTTTCGGTTGCCTATCCTTATATGTTCGCTTCGAACGAAGATAACGGGAGCAGCTCTCCAAAACGTCAACAAAAATGGCTGGATATTTTCGATGCTTTCGTCGGTGAACAGATACCCGACACGGATTACTATAAGAACATGCCTTGCATGGATGCGTTTCGTATTATTAACCGTAGAATGAAAGATTACCTTAATGGACCTAAATAACCGATTTTCAGACTTTATCAAATATCTCGAAAGCCTGGCTAAGAAGCACAAAGAGATTAAGCACACGAAAGACAATGTTTCCCATTTTATCCGCCTGGACACGGATGAACTGGACAATAGTATCAAACAAACGGTAGGGTTTCCGGTCATCTGCCTGGACCGCTATTCTGCGAACCTTTCCGGAGAAGCGGGCAATACCTCCAAAAAACGAGGAATAACTCTGATGATATTGGATTACGTCCCGGACACGAAGGACTACAATCGAATTCATGACGTTTGGGATAGCTGCGAAGCCATTGCCGACGACTTCATTTCACAAATCTATGCCGACATTACTTCCGGGAAGGCCCCTGGCATGTTCGATATGGATCTTTCTTCTGTAGAATACGAATTGGCTGGAAACAGATCGCTGGCTCTGTATGGCGCAATCATTACGTTTCCCGTCACTTCTAAATTTTGCACAAAACCCCGGCCTGGCAGCTTCGAATAATGTCCTTTTTCAAACTTAACCTAAAACCTACTTTCGCAACATGTCAAGTGAAGATTTAAAACTAAGAGCGATACAGATCAGGGACGAAGTGCAGGTAGGCCAGAACACTGCCACCCGCGTCGGCCAACTTCTGTTAGATATTATTGAACAATCATCAAACCTTGAAATAATTGAATCAACTGACACCGAAACGACACCGACAGACAAAAATCTTTATTCAGCTCTCCGGGCTAAGAATGAAGACGACAAACGTCTCCGGAATGATATTGAAGATTTTGCTCATGAATTGATCAATTTCTTAAAAGGGACAAAGTTCGGGGAATTTATCCCTGGCATCCTGACCGGCAAAGGGGGGATGATTGACGCTTTCGGAAACGGAGAGTTAGAATCGTTGATTATACGTCGTTTTTTGGAAGTGCCTGAAATAAGGTTTAACAGAGCAGAAGTCTTTACAGGCATTAGCTGGAACGCTCCCGGCGGTGGAATTATTGAGTCCGTCAACACAGTTAATAGGATTGCCAAACTGAAGTTGGAAGATGGAGAATTTGGAGCGGTTGCAGTAGGCGATATCTGTATGGGGATATTTCACTCTCTCATTTCTTCGGAAAATGCGACAGAGGACAAAGACAATAGTAAGGGTGTGTTCACCTTTGCGGGGTTCTTTACAGCCTATTTTACTGTCACAGAAATACTGGATAAGGAAAACAAAACTTTCAAATATCAGCTTCGTCCTTCTTCGGCTAGTTATCCTCACGAGTTTCATCCTTGTGAGGCCATGCACTTTGTCGCTTATGGTAACTTTACCAATAAAGATCGTCAGACATCTAAATACTCAACCCGGACCTATACCCGTTATCTCTACCATGTAGACGGTTGGGAGTTCGAGAAACGCCAGATTGCGGCTCAGTTTGGTGATCTAACCAACCTGTCGGTACATGGGTACAACATGACTGGATATTCTGTTTTTCTGAATAATATCTACATGACCGGGGTGATCAACCAGATGTCAGCCGATGGTACATCCGTTGAGAGAGTGCCCTTTTTTAAAGGGGCTTGGATACAGGGAAAGTTTGCTTATTATGATGAAGTAACCCATAATGGCTCATCCTGGTTATGCGTCAATCCGGATGGAACAACATCAGAACCGGCTGACGGTAATCCGGATTGGTTTAAGCGCGTCTCGAAAGGTGAAGACGGTAAAGATGGAACCAGTGCCGAGGCTGTCGGTGAATGGGATCCTAATCGATCTTATGTAAAAGGTAACATAGTCCGAAGTGATGGAGCCTCTTATATTGCTAACAGGGTTAATCAAGGTGTTAAACCGCGAAAGAATCCGGGAGGCTATCTTACCACAGGTGGCAAATATCTTACTACCGGTGGCAAACGATTATATACTGGAGATCCTAATCATCCCTGGCAATTATTATCTGAAGATGGAGCACCCGGAAAACAAGGATTACCCGGAGAAAAAGGTAAAGACGGGATACAGTACTTTACCTGGCTAAAATTTGCTGATGACGCTCAGGGGAATGGTATGTCTGAATTGCCTGACGGAAAGAAATATGTAGGTTTAGCCGTTAATCAATTGACACCAATCGAATCTGATGATCCCAGTTTATATACTTGGGCTTTAATTATAGGTGAAGGGATACCGGGTAAACCTGGTAAAGACGGAAAGACTTTATATACTTGGATGCGATATGCCGATGATGCCCAAGGAAATGGTATGTCTAATAATCCTGATGGCAAGAAATACGTAGGTCTAGCCTACAATAAGGAGACTGCAACGGAGTCTGATAATCCTGCTGATTATAAATGGAGTAAGATAGAAGGTGATCCGGGTGAAGCCGGGTTAAACTATATAACAGAGCCTTATAGTCCATACAGGGAATACAACCAACGTGATTTAGTATCATTTAATGGAGGTAAGATATTTTGTAAAAAGAAAAATACAGGGCAGACCCCTGTGCCATTTTTGACCACAGGAGGTAAATATCTAAAGACCGGTAGTAGTTACTTATTATACAAGCCTCTCACTGTCGAAAATATTAATTCGGAATACTGGGATATCTTTATTCCTCCTACGGTTATTGAGTCTGTAGAGAAAGAATTTACAACTTATCATACAAGTGTAACCAAACCGGCGCGTCCGATCCTGACCGGTAATTCATGTGGCTGGAGCCAGACAATTATGGCTGGTGCCCGCTGGAAATCTACAAAGAAGGCGGTATCGGATGCTGCCGGCACTTGGAGTGATCCGGTACAGTATTCGGCCGAAGATGGTAAACCTGGTAACGATGCTACGGCCTATTGGCTGGTATCTCCGATAACGAATATTGTATTTAATACAGTCGGAAATCCTACACCGGCAGCTTTTACCGTTTTGGCCAAACAGCAGACCGGCACTGGAACAGTGCAAGCCTCTGATAAATTTTATCTGGCCTGCCGTAAATCAGCCACAGGTACATCAGCCTGGGAACAACATATAGCACCTGTTAAAGGATCGTCCATTAATGTAACCGTAATCGCGGGAATAAAGGCTTACTCAATCCGAATGTACGAAAAACAAGCAGATGCAATCGCTTGGAACTCTAATTATGTGGATGAAACCGGTGTATCTGTTATCCGTGACGGTCTGGATGGAGAACGCGGAGCTACTGGTGCTATGCCTTTATACTGTGGCTTTTATGATCAAAACAAGGCTCCGTACTTCTGGAATGAACAATACAGAGACATTATATTATACGGTTTTGGCAATGCTGTCTATGTCTTCCAGGTACGTAATTATAGCCCAGGAAAGGGAGTAACTGTACCTCCGACATCTCAAGACGGTGATGCAAACTGGGAACCGGCGAATAAATTGGGCTTTGTTGCTATGGATACAGCCCTAATCGATGGGGCTAACATTGCCGAGTTTTTGTTTAAAAACAAAAAGATGCAGAGTCAAGATATTGATCCTGACTCTGGAGAACCGAACCTTCTGCTTAATGGTAAAACAGGTGAACTTATCGGTAACAAATGTACCCTTCGCGGGAAATTTGAAACCTCAAAGGGAGGTAATCGAATTATTATTGATCCGGTTGAGAAGTGCCTTAAAATGATCAATAGCGATAATAAGGAAATTACTCGTTTGAACTTTTTCGTAACGTCAACCAGGTCCGGTCCCCGTCTTGCTTTTGATCTTTATAACTCAGGAATTAAGAAAGCAAACTTAGTTATTACCGGTGATGGTTTATCAATTTATGATGATTATATCTATGCACCTTTTTTTGCGGTAGATGCTACAAATAAAAGGATAAGGATAAATGCCGATCGTATGCCATTAGGGAGAGATAAAGTTGGTTTTAACGAGGTGTATTTGGATGGTGAAACATTAAAAGTAAAAAAAGGATGATAAAGGTGATTTACAATAATTTAATCCCTAAACGGGGATTCGCTATGAATGTTTTTGGTTTCCTTTTCATAAGGACTGGAGATACTCCGGAGCCAGGATTTATTAATCATGAATTAATACATACGGCTCAGATGAAGGAGTTAGCCTTTATAGGCTTCTATTTGCTATATGTGATCGAATGGTTTATCAAGCTCTTTATATATGGCCGAAAGGCCTATGAAAATATCTCGTTTGAAAAAGAGGCTAATAAATATCGCTTTGATCAGGATTATCTGAAAAAGCGAAGTCATTATGAGTGGTTTAGGCTCATAACGATAAAGAAGTGAATCAAAATAGTATTAACAAATAAATTAAATATTATGGCAGATGTAAGTTTAAACGGATTGAAAGTAAAGACGGACTCATTACCCAATGACTGGTATGTGTCGCTGATCAATCCGCAATCCGGGGAACCGGCTGAGATTATGACAGTGGCTAAATTTGTAGAGTTGGTTACTCCAAAACAGCCGGAGGTGACAGAATCGTCAAAGGGGTTAATGAGCCCGCAGGAATTAATGTCTAACCCTGGTAATTATAGGGTAAATAGAAAGTGTCTTAACATTTACTTAGAAAGTAAAAAAGCGTACAGGATTAAAATAAATAAATCTAATCACTTAAATTTTAGAATTAAGTTATTTGGTCGTTGGTTAAATGGTATGCCACACGGTGTGATTTATAAAGAAATTTCCTATGCAAATGGATCTGCAAGGGAATCAAGAGTAAATATCGGTAATAAGCCTATATGTTCAGTATATTATATATCAGATCCTTATATTTCAGGAGAATCAATTTATGTTGATATAATTAATAAGGCCAACGGGGAAAACGAAGCTGTTGCTATTATTGAATATTGTTTCAATTTTAGTGAGTTTGAATTTATTGAGAATCAAATCCCAAGGACTGAAGATCTTGACAAAAATAACAGAGATGAAACAGATTTTGAATTGAAGTCTTCGGTTAATACGTTAGCTACATCTCCAAATGCTTTAACAGACACTATTTCAAACAATTACCCCATTTTACCCCCCCCCCCGCAAATTGCGTGCCAAACTATTCAGAATCAGCAGGTTCGGAGGAGCAATTTGCGGTGTCCGCTATCTCGGAGACAGACAACCCGGATGGTTCAATTCCAGTTAGAACTGAACCATCCAAAGCACAGGAACAGTATGTCTGGTCAATCGACAAGATCGGAAAAGCTGTCCTGGAATTACAAGCAGAAAACAAGAGACTTAAACAAATCCTCAATATCTCTGACGATAGCGAGGTACAACAAATGTAACCTTCCGCGGGCGGGACCGCCCCGGTTAATTAATTAAATAAACATTATGGCAGATAATATAGATAAGGCATTAAATGGACTTGATTTAAAGACAGATTCTTTACCCAGTGATTGGCTGATAACATTAGTAAATCCTAAAGAAGGGATACCGGCTCAGAATATGACGATAGCTAGGTTTACAGAGTTATTCGGTGATTTACTTTATAAAAGCAAATCCCTTCCGCCAGAGGGAGGAGTATTTATTATGTTCCACCGTAAAAGCGATAATATACCGCTAATGGTTGATCCGGACAAGTGGCCCAATTATCAGAGTGGCGGCGAAATAGCCGATGGCGTGGCTGTAGTCGAGGGAGGTAAAATATTGATAGTCGCACCAACCGAGCCAGACTCGCTATTATGGAGTAGTGCAGAGGTGAGTGCAGGCGGTAAGACAACTTCTAGTCGACTAGAAGCGATTAACGACTGGGCAGGAAAGACTAGTACAGCAGAACAAATTACGCACACCGAATGTAGTGGCACAAGTTACGCTCCGGGCTACTGCGCACAGTACAGTCGAGTAAATGCCAATGGTAGGGGACTGACGGCAGGGAAGTGGTGGTTACCATCATTGGGTGAGTTAATGATGATTTTAGCCAATAAGCGTAAAATTAATTATGCGCTATCGCTTATCAATGGTGCAACACTGCTGACAGAAACGTGGTACTGGAGTAGTACCGAGTCCAACAAGTCTTCCGCATGGGTGTTGACCATCAGTGACGGATACTTGAGCGACTACCTCGTTAAGTCGTCGGGCAAGGGTAGAGTCAGAGCCGTTTCGGCATTTATCCAGTAGATAAATCATCTATATCTGCCATAACCTTTTCTAAATTTATTAATTAACCGGGCATGTGCCCACAACACAGAAATAATATGGCAGATATAAATAGCTCAGATCAAGCTTTAAATGGATTAAAAGTAAAAACAGATTCATTACCTGATGATTGGTATGTGATATTAGTTAATCCCAAAAACGGAGAACCGGGAGAAAACATGTCGATAGCTAGGTTTTTGGAGTTGTTAAAAATTAAAATAGGAGTAGCTTCAATGGATAAATATGGGTTTGCTGAAAAATGTCAAGGAAAAACGTTTTATTCTTTGAAACCGGAAGAATTTATTGATATACATATTGATAACTATGGTCTGTATATGTTTGTGAGTGAAACTTTTCATGGAACAAGTCTTTTATTCCAAGCAGCGTATAGTGTATATGACTTCAGAATAGTATCAGATCTTTCTGGGATACAAGGGCGGCTATTTAAAATAGAAAAATTGGAAGATGGAGATAAGAATATAAGAGTTACTAATTTAAGTTCGTCTAACATTCAAAATTTTTCTTTAAATAGATTATGATGCGAATTGTTTATATTCAGACTGTTAGATGGTGGAATATAGTTCAAAACGCAAAAAAGGTGAGTGCACATTGATACCGACACTCACCTTTTTCACGAATACAATTTTAAAAGTGTCCTTTTTTACAAGGATTCATTTCTATTCCTTTGCCCCAAACACTAACTCTTAACTAAAAAAATGGAAGATTTAAGAACTATTATTATTGTATCTCTGTCATCTTTAATGGCATATCTAAGCCCAATTAACGGTATATTGTTTGCCGTAACCTTGGCTTTTGTCCTAAACTTCATGACTGGTTACCTTTCCGGGATACTGGTTAATAAAGAAGACTTTAATTTTAAAAAGGCTTTTTCCTGTTTTTCCGAAGCATGTGTATTCGTTGTTTTTATCGCATCTGTTTTTACGATCGGTGAACACATGGATAATGCTGGAGAAGCTCTTGTCTCTATCTCTATTGTGACACATGTAGTTTTATACTTCTATGCCGTCAATGTATTTAAAAACCTCAAACGGATATTTCCACAGTCTCAATGGATTGCTTTCTGTTATTGGCTTATCAGCTTCGAATTTATGAAGAAAGTTCCGTTCCTGGAAACTTTCCTGAAACAAAGAAAGGGGGAACAGAATGGCTAAGATTGAATTACTGGCACCTATTATCTTCCAATGGGAAGGCGGTTGGGCGGATGTCAAAGAGGACAAAGGCGGTAAAACAAACATGGGCGTAACTTTGGCCACCTGGAAAAGTTGTGGCTATGATAAAGACGGTGACGGGGATATCGATGCTAATGATCTGAAGTTGATCACACGTGAAGATGTCGTCAACTTACTTCGGGCACAATACTGGAATCGATGGAAAGCGGATTATATCCGCAGTCAATCCCTTGCAAACATTTTGGTTGATTGGGTTTGGGCTTCCGGAAAATGGGGAATTGTCATTCCGCAACGTCTCTTAAAAGTTAATCCGGATGGAATTGTCGGTCAAATCACTTTGGCTACACTTAACCAGGTTAATCCTTCTGTATTCTTTGAAGTTCTAAAAGCCGAACGTATCAAATTCTGCCAGGATATTTGTAGGAAAGACCCCACGCAAAACAAATTCCTGAAAGGCTGGATAAATCGTATCAATGATTTTAAATTTTTAGGCTGATGAAACTGAAACTCTTCATATTATTCACCCTAATTTTAACAGCTTGCCGGACAACTTCGGAAACTTTGAATCGAGATTCCGATACAAACAGGAAAATGTTAGAACGATTAGAGTTCCATAAACAAACAAATTCGTCAGTTCTGGATTCTCTTCTCTCCCACTACAAGGCAACTATCAAAAAAACAGAACGCTTCTATGCACCACCCGACTCTATCGGAAACCAGCCGATCATTTCTGAAACACAGTACGATATTGAGTTAGAAGGGGATGAAACTGCTATTTCAAACAAAAAGTCAGAAAACAAAACTGATTTAAACAACGACAAAAAAAAAGATGATATCCGTAAGCAAATCGAATATCAGGATAAAAAAACGGATAGAAGGATATTTAAACCTCCACAGTGGATGATCGCTACATTCTTCATAATATTAGTAATAGGTATTATTTATAAATGTAGAAAAATAATTGTTCATGATTAACCCCAAACCGCCCCAACTGTGAAGTCCGGGCGGTTCTTGCTTAAAACTGACTGCTAATGCAAACGAACCCAAACCAACCAACCGAAACGACCATAACCGTTGAACAGTACAACAAACAAATCAAAGACTGGACCTTCCAGGTAAGAGGAAGAGCAAAAGGACGATTACGGCAAGCCACAACCGGTGAAAGTTCCGGTAAAGGCCAACGAACTATTTCACCGTCTTTCAAATCCCAATTCGGCGAAATCTATTCCACAGGTTTCAAATTCAGCTTTTATCTGGTATTTATCCATTACGGTGTAGGCCGGGGATATATTCATAAAGGAGGCACAGTCATACGCGGCCATCGCAGAGATAATGACAAATATCGGATGTATCGAGGTCGACCGGCTAAAACATGGAAGGAATACGCAGGAGATCATAGGCCTGTGGCCCGTCACGGCTTCGACTGGCTGGATATCGAAATTCGGGGAAATATTGAACGCCTGGCAGACATTGCCGCGGCTTATCATGGGGATAAAGCAGCTACCGCTGTATTGAAAGAAGCAAACAAACTTTTAATTGACAAAACACCTTGACCATGGCTGATGATAAAATTGTGACAAAAAGAGGTATTTATCTCTATATAAACGGACAACAAATCAACAATGATCTCAAATCCGTTCAGGGAGAATTTAAGAAACTCCAAAATGAACAGGCCAAAATGACGATCGGTTCTGAAAAATATATTCAGACCGGAAAGAAAATTCAGGCCCTTGACTCCATTATACAAGAACATCGGAAACAATGGCGTAATACCAATACTGAAATTGAAAAAACTAAGACCAGCATTCTTTCTTTGGGTAAGGTAACAGATGCTTTCAATAAGTATTTCGGAATGATAACCGCTTTCATCGCCAGCCTTACTGGCTTAACATTTGCTATGCGCAAATGTGTGGATGATTTTGCCAGCTTGGAAGAAGAAGAAGCCAACGTCCGTAAATATACAGGCATGACAAAGGAAGAAGTTAAAGACCTTAACGAAGCCTTTAAAAACATGGATACACGAGCGGCACGGACCAAATTGAACCAGTTAGCCGCCGATGCCGGCCGTTTAGGTATTCAAGGAAAAAAAGACCTGTTAGAGTTCGTCGAAGGTGCCAACATCATCAATGTGTCACTGGGTGAAGATTTGGGAGAAGATGCTGTAAAAAACATCGGGAAATTGGCACAAATGTTCGGTACTGCCGATGAAAAAGGGTTAAAAGCCGGCATGTTATCAGTTGCTTCTGCTGTCAATGAAGTCGCACAAAATTCATCCGCAGCGGAAAAGTACCTGGTTGAATTTACCGCAAGGGTTGCCGGTACCGGAAAACAGGCCGGTATCGCTATTCCCCAAATCATGGGATATGCTTCTGTTTTAGATCAAAACATGCTACGTTCAGAAATGGCGGCTACCGCTATGCAAAAGGTTTGGTTGAAAATGTACCAGGAACCAGCTAAATTCGCCAAACTTGCCGGAAAAAGTGTTCAGGAGTTTACAGACCTGGTTCTTTCCGATGCAAACGAGGCCTTTTTGCAGTTAATGGAAAACCTTAGTAAATCCGGCGGCCTTATCAACCTGGCCCCCATCTTCGAAGAAATGAAGCTGGACGGAACAGAAGCGATCGGAGTGCTGAATACGATAGTTGCCAGTGTTGGAAAAATCAGGAAAGAGCAAGAAGTCGCTACAAAAGCATTCGAGGCAGGTACTTCTGTTATTGATGAATATAACGTTCAGAACAACACTTTACAGGCTACTATTGAAAAGGCCAAAAAGAAATTCCAGGAATATTCATATTTATTGGGTGAGAAGCTGGCTCCGTACATGGGTATGGTGGTTTCTAAATCCAGTTCACTACTGAAAATAATTGCAGTACTCATAGAGTTCTTTATTAAATATGGTGCTGGACTCACTAAAATAACTGTCGTCTTACTGGCCTACATTACTGCTCAAAAACTACATGTTATGTGGGGACAGCGAACTAATGCTTTAACAGCCGCCGGTATCGCCTTAAATACAACTTATCGCACAGTATTGACAGCATTGGCAGTCGTTTATAATCTTCTCCGTGGACGTCTGTTTGCCGCACAAATTGCGATGATAGCATTTAACAAGGTTGTACAATTCAATCCGATCGGTTTACTGATTTCCGCACTAACAGCCCTGGGAATGGTTATCGCCAATTATATAAACAAACAACGTGAAGCCAACAAATACACCCGACAGATGAAAACGGAAATACTCGAAGAAGAAACAGCCGCAAACAAACTGTTTACCGCTTTGAAGTTGGCCGGACAGGGTACAGACCAGCGCAGTCGATTGATTGAAGCTATAAACGAAAAATATGGCGATTATCTTCCAAACCTATTAAACGAAGAATCCAGCCTAAAAGATATCAAGAACGCACAGGATGCCGTTAATACTGCCATCCGGACAAATATTGCATTAAAAACGCAAAAGGAAGCAGTAGACAACATCGAACGTGAAGCCCTGGAAGATAAGGCCAAACAGATCGACGATATCCGCGCTAAACTTGCGAAGAAATTACCGACCAGTGAGGTCGAACTGGCACTTTCCCGTATCGTCGCCCAGACAGACAAGGCTGTAGAAAAAGGTTTCAACGCAAAACAAGCCCTTGCCGGTGTATTCTCCAATCTGAAAAAAAACTTTTTCGGGGGTAATGCGAAGAACATGGACCCACAAACCGCTAATGAAGTCGAAGATTACATCGACCTTGTGTATAAAACCGCGGCAAAAATGGCAAAGGAAAAAGCCAAATACCAGCCGTTTATTTCTCCGTTACCGGCTAAAAATGTTCTTCCGGAAGTCACGATCACCGCTAAGAAAGTTGTGTCAACCGTCACTAAAGACGAAATGACCGATAAAGAACGTAAAAAGGCCCTCAAAAAAGAAACTGAAGACCTGGAAAACGCATACAAAGAACAAACTGTCGCAATCAAACGGGAATATATCAAACGCAATATTTCAGAAGAACAGATGCAACGGCAACTGTTTTCCGCTGAGACACTTTTCCTCTCTGATAAAATCAACATTTATAAAAAATATAAGGAAAACACTGCCGATATCGAAGTCGAACTAACCGATAAGATCATAGCCGAAACCAAACGCCGGGAAGCTGTACAGAAAAAGTCTAAGGTCAAACCCGAAGAAGAGAAACCGGACGAAAACCCACTTTGGGCTGAACTGGCAAAAGGTACTGAAATACAAATAGCCATGAATGAAGCTATGTACAATGCTGGCCTGATCTCTCATCAAGAATATTTGTATAAGAAAGGTATTCTCGATGAAAAATACCGGAAGGAAAAAGCGGCTAAAGACAAAGTTTCCGCTGAACAAGAAAAGCAAATTCGGGAATCTATATTAGGTACAATTTCCAACTTGGCAAACTCTGCCGTTTCCGTTATTCAAGCGGCACAATCACGCGAAGAAGCCGCCATCGAAAAGAAATACAAACATAAATTACTTCTGGCCGAAGGAGATAACGAAGCTACGGCAGAACTGGAAGAAGAGAAAGAAGCCGAATTACTGGCCGTCCGAAAAAAATACGCAGACAAAGCATTTGCAATGAATGTCCTGGCTATTACAGCCGATACTGCCGTAGCTGCTATGCGCGCTTATTCGGCCATGGCCGGTATTCCGGTTGTCGGCCCTGCCCTGGGTATTGCTGCCG
>OKXB01000406.1_pt1 | contig 54492 bp, 50 predicted proteins | sample 1601731 | NCBI WGS metagenome assembly OKXB01 (sample SAMN04414077, study PRJEB24778) | human gut metagenome | material: faecal | host: Homo sapiens
TATGTAGTGATGAAGAAATTGAAAGATACTATGGATCAGATGAAGACTTAGAAAAATTAAGAATAAGTGGTGAAAAGATAAAAATAAAAGAAGCAAAAGAAGAAGCAAAAGAAGAAAAAAGTATAGAGATTGCTAAAGCAATGTTAAAAGATACAGATAATTATGAACTAATTTCAAAATATACAGGTTTATCTATAAAGGAAATCGAAGAATTAAAAAATTAACTCCAATTTTATTGGGGTTTTCTTTTGTTTATGATAGAATATATACAGGTGATAAAAATGGAAAAGATTATACTTGTAGATGGAAATAACCTTTTATTTAGAAGTTATTTTGCAACCGCTTATTCTGGAAATGTAATGAGAAATAGTAGTGGTTTTCCTACTAATGCTTTGTATGGCTTTACAAATATGATAAATAAAATAGTTGCAGAAGAAAAACCTAAATATATATTAGTTGCCTTTGATAAAGGAAAAACATTCAGACATAATGAATATAGTGAGTATAAAGGTGGTAGAAATGCCACACCTGAAGATTTAAAAATGCAAATGCCTCTTGCAAGAGAGTTATTAAATTACATGGGTATTAAATATTATGAAATTGATAATTATGAGGCTGATGATATCATAGGAACATTTAGTGAATATTGTAATAATGATGATAGATTTGATGGTACTATTATAAGTAGTGATAAAGATTTGTTGCAGTTAATTAGTGATCATGTTAATATTAAACTTCTTAAAACTAAAGATTATATCAGATATGATAAAAATAGTTTTAAGGAAGCATATGGCATTGATCCAGTTAGGGTTATTGATTTAAAAGCCTTAATGGGTGATGCCTCAGATAATATACCTGGTGTTAAAGGTATAGGTGAAAAGACGGCCCTTAAGTTGTTACAACAATATGATAATCTCGATAATGTTTATGCTCATGTTGATGAATTAAGTGCCAAAACAAAAGAAAAATTACTTCAGGATAAAGATAATGCTTATCTAAGTTATCATCTTGCTACTATTGTTAAAGATGTACCTGTTGATATAAATATTGATGATTTATTAATTAAAGATAAAGATGTAGAAAATTTAAATAATATGTATGAAAAATTAGAGTTTTATTCCCTTCTAAGAAAAAATATGATGGAGAAAAAAGTCATTAACAGTGAAATATCTTTCAAAGACTTAAAAAGTACAGATAGTTTATATCCTGATAGTGAAATTGCTCTTTCCATAGAAATGGTTGGTACTAATTATCATACTTCTCAAATATTAGGTTTTGGTATATATAGTGAACATAATAGTTATTTTTTATCTTTTGAAGAGTTTAAAAAAAATGCTTCTCTTTTAGATAATTTTAAAATAATTACATATGATTTAAAGAAAGTAATTAATGCTTTAAAATGGCAAAATATTACTTTAAATAATATTATTTTTGATACCATGATTGCTGGTTATTTACTTGATTATAATGTTAAAGATGATGCCAGTGTTATGGCAAGTATGTTTAATTATGAAATAAAGTCATTTGAAGAGGCTTATGGAAAGACTAAAATATCTTGTCCTACATATGATGTTTATAGTAATATATCTGTAAGTAAGGCTAAATTTATATATGAAACAAAAGATGATCTTATAAATAAATTAAAAGATGAACAATTATTAGATTTATACTACGATACTGAAATACCACTTGCTTATGTTCTTGCTGATATGGAATTTACTGGTGTAAATGTTGATAAAAATTGTTTATGTGAAATGGATAAGGATTTAAAGCAAAAAATATTAGATGTAACAAATCAAATATATGAATATGCAGGTGGTGAGTTTAATATAAATTCTTCAGCACAACTTGCAAATGTCCTATTTGAAAGAATTGGACTTAATCATGGTAAAAAAAATCAAAGAGGTTTTTCTACTTCAATAGAGGTTTTGAATAAATTAAAAGGTACACATCCAATTATTGATTTGATAATTGAGCATAGATTACTTAATAAAATTGAATCAACATATGTAATTGGGATTTTAAACTCTATTTTATCTGATAATAAAGTACATACCATTTATACTCAAACCTTAACACGTACTGGTCGCTTATCTTCTATCGAACCGAATTTACAAAATATACCTGTTCGAAATGAATTTGGTAAATTAATAAGAAAGGCTTTTGTACCAAGTGAAAATTCTGTAATTTTAAGTGCTGATTATTCGCAAATAGAACTTAGAATTTTATCACATATGGCAAATATTGAATCACTAGTTTCTGCCTTTAATAACAATATTGATATTCATACGAAAACGGCAAGTGATATTTTTCATATAAGTGAAGATGAGGTAACAAGTAATATGCGTAGAATTGCTAAGGCTGTCAATTTTGGAATTATTTATGGTATTAGTAGTTATGGACTTGCTGAAAATTTAGGAATTAGAGTTGCTGAAGCCAAAGAATTTATGGATAAATATAATGCAACATATCCTGGTATTATAGAATATATGGATAATGTTAAAAAAGAGGCTTATGAAAATGGATATGTAAAAACATTATTTAACAGAAAAAGAATTATACCAGAGTTACAAAGTAAAAATCATGCTGTTAGAGCAAGTGGAGAGAGAATGGCTTTAAATACTCCAATCCAAGGAACTAGCGCTGATATAATTAAAAAGGCTATGATTGAAGTATTTGATGCTTTTAAGAAAGAAAACTTAAAGAGTAAAATGATTTTACAAGTACATGATGAATTAGTTTTTGATTGCAGGCGTGATGAACTTGATAAAGTTATTGAAATAGTAACCAATATAATGGAAAATACATATAAATTAAATGTACCACTTAAAGTAGATGTAAATTATGGAGATAATTGGTATTTAGCAAAATAAAGGAAGGGATTTATGTGAGTGTAACAATTATAATGTGGATTAGTTTTATAACTAACCTTTTTCTTTCTATAATTAAAATAGTTATTGGTTATATTTTTAACTCAGGGGCTTTAATTGCTGATGGGGTTCATTCATGTAGTGATTTAACTACAGATGTAATTGCCGTTGTTGGGGCAACTTTATCTAAAAAACCAGCCGATACTAAACATCCATATGGTCATGGTAAGATAGAGTATTTAACTAGTTTAATTATAGGAATTGTTATTCTTTTCCTAGGATTATCTATTATAGGTAGTTCATTTAATAGAAAAATTGTTGTACCAAGTATTGTTGTTGCTATAGTAACGGTTTTTACTATAGTTGCAAAATATATTTTATCTAGTTTTTTAATAAAAGAAGGAAAGATACAAAAAAATAATATTCTTATATCTAGTGGAAAAGAAAGTAGAACAGATGTAGTTAGTTCTATTGTTGTACTTATTTCATCTGTTGCCATGCAGTTTAGCAATAAAATAAACTTTTTAAAATATGCAGATATTGTTGCAATGATTATAGTTGGTATTTTTATAGTTAGAGTAGGATTTTTGATTTTAAAAGAAAATATAAGTATTTTAATTGGTGAATGTGAAACGGATGAAGAAATAATTAATAGTTTAAAGGCAATTATTTTAGATTTTAAAAATATTAAAAAGATAGATAAAATTAATTTATTAAAATATGGTTCATATTATGAACTTACTTGTGAAATATCTATAGATAGTAATTTAAGTTTTATAGATGCTCATAGTATTGTTCATGGGGTTGAGGATATAATAAGAAAAGATAATGATAAAATAAAATATATAACAATACATGCCAATCCGAATGATAGTATTTAATAATAAGTTACATTTATAATATTGTTTGTATAATAAAATTAAAAGAAACCATTTGATTTGTTGAGCAAGTGGTTTCTTTATTATTGGGCAACTAATGGTATATAAAAATTCAAATGACTAATAAAATTCCATGTTTTATTATACTTGCATTATTGTATAATTTTTCTTGATTTAGTATAATATTAAGAAGAGGGTGATTTTATGACTGACAACTTTAGTAAATTTAAAGAATATAGAAATCTTTATCCTAATTTTATATACAAAAGTTTTGAAAAAATATATAGTGATGATGAATTAAAAATAATTTACCATTTTGAAATAGAAGGATTGAAAGAATTTAATCCAAGTATTACTTTTAACAAAAATATCATTAGAGAAAATATAGATGAAGAATTTATGGATTATTTAGTTTTTCACGTTGGAATGGTAGAACTTGTTAGCTATTTTAAGTGTACTTGTAGTCCTAATGTTATTATTAAAGCTGGATATGTAGATGAAGAACAAATAAATTGGTTTAAGAAATTATATTATTATGGACTTGGAGAATTTTTCTATGTAAATGGTATTCATACATCTATAGATGATTTTATGAATATAACATGTTTATGTGAGAAAAAAGAATATAAAACAAGTTATAATGGCAGGGGTAATTTAATACCTATTGGTGGTGGAAAAGATTCAGTTGTTAGTCTTGAATTATTAAAAGAATATCATGATATAAATAATCCCTTTATTATTAATCCAAAGGATGTAACTTTGAGTTGTGCAAATGCTGCAGGATATAATAAAGAAAATATTGTTACTGTTAAAAGGGTAATTGATAAAAATTTAATAGAATTAAATAGTAAAGGTTTTTTAAATGGACACACACCGTTTAGTGCTTTAGTTGCTTTTTTATCATATTTGTCGGCATATTTATGTGGTAAGAAATATATTGTTTTATCTAATGAATCAAGTGCTAATGAATCAACAGTGGTTGGAACAAAAATAAATCATCAATATTCGAAAACATATGAATTTGAAAATGATTTTAATAATTATACAAAAAAATATTTTAATATAGATATTAAATATTTTAGTTTATTAAGACCCCTTAGTGAATTTCAAATAGGAATGTTATTTTCACATTATGAGAAGTATCATCAAATCTTTAAAAGTTGTAATGTAGGATCTAAAGAAAATCCATGGAAATGGTGTTGTAATTGTCCTAAATGTTTATTTGTTTATATTATTTTAAGTCCTTTTCTTTATAAAGAAAAACTTATAAATATATTTGGTGAAGATTTATTTGCCAAAGAAAGTTTACTTGAAACATATAAAGAATTAATTGGAGATGCAGCAACTAAACCTTTTGAATGTGTTGGAACAATTAATGAGGTAAGGTATGCATCAAGTGTAGTTATTAAGTCTTTAGAAAATCAACATGATAAATTACCATATTTACTTGAATATTATAAAAATAATTATGAATTAGTTTTAGATGATAAAATATTAAAAAATTTTAATAATGAGAATAATTTAGATGATGATTTTGTTACTATTCTAAAAAAGGAGTTAGATAAGTATGTATAAAGAAATAATTGATTTTTTGGAAGATAAATATGTTGCGATTGTTGGATTTGGTAAAGAAGGTAAATCGACATATAAATTTTTAAGAAAATATTTACCTAATCAAAGACTAGTAATTATTGATGGAAATAAAGATTTACTAGATAATAATGCTTATCTTAATAATGATAAAAATATTGAATTAGTTTTGGGAGATAATTATTTAGATAATTTAGATAAATATGATGCTATTATTAAATCACCTGGTGTTAGATTTAAAGATATTGATATATCAAAATTTGAGGATAAAATAACATCACAACTTGGTTTAGTACTGGATTATTATAAAGATAATATTATTGGAATTACTGGTACTAAAGGTAAAAGTACGACAACTAGTTTGATTACTAAAATACTAAAAGATCAAGGAATAGATGCCTATTTACTTGGCAATATTGGTATACCAATATTTGATAATATTGATAAAATGAATGAAAAAAGTATGATGGTTATTGAAATGGCCGCCTTACAACTAGAATTTGTGAAAAATTCACCACATATTGGTATAGTATTAAATTTATTTGAAGAACATTTAGATTTCTTTAAGGATAAAAATGCTTACTTTTTAGCTAAAATGAATATGTTTAAATATCAAAATGAAAATGATTATGGTATTTATACTTCATCAAATGATACATTAGAGTCTTATGTTAATCAAAATAATTATAAATCACACCTAATAGATGTAAGAAAAGATTTAAAAATAGAAGATAATTATATTGTTAATAATAGTAAGAAATTATATAATATATCTTCAGAAAGACATTTACTTGGTGACCATAATTTAAGTAATATTATGTTTGCACTTGAGGTAAGTAAAATACTTGATTTAGATATTTTAAAAGTGTCTAATTCTATAAATGAATTTAAACCTCTTGAACATAGAATGGAATATGTTGACACTATTAATGGAGTAAAGTATTATAATGATTCCATTGCTACTATACCTGCCGCAACTATTAATTGTGTTAATGCTTTAAAAGATGTTGATACTATTATCTTTGGCGGAATGGATAGAGGGATAGATTATAGTGTTTTAATAGAATTTTTTAATAATAGTGATATAAAAAACTTTATTTGTATGCCAGAAACGGGATATAAAATAGGTAAAGAAATAAAGGGAAAAAATGTTTATTTTATCGAAGATTTAAAAGATGCTGTGAAAAAGGCTAAAGAGGTAACCAAGAAGATATGTGTTATGTCACCTGCCGCTTCTAGTTATAATGCTTTTAAAAATTTTGAAGAAAAAGGAAGAGCATATAAAGCATACGTGAAGGAAAGTTAAACGAGAAAGGAATTATTGTTATGTTAGATATAAAATTTGTAAGAGAAAATAAAGAAATAGTAAAAGAAAATATACGAAAAAAATTTCAAGATGAAAAATTGCCTCTTGTAGATGAGGTTATTGAATTAGATAAAAAAATAAGAGAATTAAAACAAGAAGGTGACAATTTAAGACAAGAAAGAAATAGTGTAAGTGATGCTATTGGATTATTAATGCGTGAGAAAAAAATAGATGAAGCAAATAGTAATAAAGAAAAAGTAGTAGAAATAAATAAAAAACTTGTTTCTATTGAAGAGGAAGAAAATAAATTATCAGAACAATTAAGAGAAAGAATGCTTGTTATTCCAAATATTATTGATCCATCTGTTCCTATTGGGAAGGATGATACTTTTAATGTCGAAATAGAAAAATTTGGTGAGCCAGTTGTTCCGAATTATGAAATACCATATAATGCTGATATATGTGAGGCATTAAATGGTCTAGATAAGGAAAGTGCTGGTAGAACGAGTGGTAATGGTTTTTATTATTTAATGGGTGATATTGCTAGACTACATTCTGCGATGCTTTCATATGCTAGGGATTTTATGATAGATAAAGGATTTACTTACTGCGTTCCTCCATTTATGATTAGAAGTGATGTTGTAACAGGCGTTATGTCATTTGCTGAAATGGATGCTATGATGTATAAAATTGAAGGTGAAGATCTTTATTTAATTGGTACATCAGAACATTCTATGATAGGAAGATTTAAAGGGCAAACAGTTAAAGAAGAACAACTTCCTATAACCTTAACATCATATTCTCCTTGCTTTAGAAAAGAAGTTGGGGCACATGGTATCGAAGAGAGGGGCTTATATAGAGTTCATCAATTTGAAAAACAAGAAATGGTAGTTTTATGTAAAATGGAAGATACAATGACTTGGTATAATAAAATGTGGCAGTTTACTGTTGAATTCTTTAGAAGTTTAGATGTTCCTGTTAGAACACTTGAATGTTGTAGTGGAGATTTAGCTGATTTAAAAGTAAAATCTTGTGATGTTGAGGCATGGAGCCCAAGACAACAAAAATATTTTGAAGTTGGTTCTTGTTCAACATTAGGCGATGCTCAGGCAAGAAGACTTGGTATTAAGGCTAAAGGACCAAATGGTAATTATTTAGTTGCAACTCTAAATAATACTGTTCTAGCAAGTCCAAGAGGTTTAATTGCTGTAATTGAAAACAATTATAATGAAGATGGTTCAATTAATATTCCAAAAGCATTAAGACCTTATATGGGTGGAAAAGAAATAATTAAATAGGTGATGAAAATGTTAGATAATGACAAAAAGAAAATAAGTAAAACATATACAGAAAGAGAAAATATAATGAATGAACTTGCTTCATCCATTAATCAAGAAAGTGTTTTTGATAAAGAAGATAATGAAAATAAAGTTTATGGTAATATTCCAAATAAAAATGTAGTGCCTACTGAAAGTATAATAAAACCAAAAGTAAAAACTTATACAAAGAAAAAATTTAATTAGAAAAAATTTAAAAATGGAGTATGTATGAAAGGTTATAAAGCGTTTAATAAAGATATGCTTGCTATGAACAATATAAAATTTGAAATAGGTAAGCAAATGCATATAGATGGGCCAATAAAAGCCGGACCAATAGATGGTAATGGATTTCATTTTTGTACTAATTTTGAAGATACATTTAGATTTGTTTCATTTGAAAGTAATGTTCTTTTATGTGAAATAAAGGCATTTGGAAAGATTAGTCATGAGTACTGTGATGAATATAACAGTTATTATGGAATATATTCATGTAGTGATATAATTTTAGAAAGAATTATTCCAAGAGAAGAAATTATTACTATGGCTAGTAAATTACCAGAATATCGTTTAGCACGCTTTATACAAACATATAAACTTAATAAAGAAGAGTTAGTAGAAATACGTAAAATAATATTAAATAACTTAAATTTAAATAAGTATTTTGAATATTATCAATTAGATAATAAGAAAATTTTCAACATTAAGTAAAGGAATTCTAGTAATTATTAGAATTCCTTTATTTTTGGGGATTTGACTAAATATATGTATTTATGATACAATTTATTTGTTTACTTAAGGAGTGAATAATAAATGTCAAAAAAACAAATATGTATAATTATTAGTTTTATACTTGTTGTGAGTGTAGGGATAGTTATATTTGGTAATTCCTATTTTAAGGAAGAAAGTAAGAACAATAGTAATTTAGTTACAGTAATAGAAAATAATAGTAATAATAAATTTTTATCAGCACATGATGTTGCTGTTGCTGATGCAGAAACTAGAATGACAATTGTATATGATGGTATGACTTTAGAGGAACTTGCTGCTAAGTTAGATCGCTTTTTAGCTTCTGATTTAGCTGGTAAGGGTTATTTATATGCTTCACATTCATTAGAAATTGGAATAGATCCCTATTTAGCGGTTGCTATATCAATGCATGAAACAGGTTGTACATGGGGATGTAGTAGGTTAGTTAAAGAGTGTAATAATGTTGGTGGGCAAAAGGGAAGTCCAAGTTGTAATGGTGGTTCTTATAAGGCTTATGCAACATTAGATGAGGGCATTATAGGATTTTTAGATAATATCTATTATAATTATTATAGATTTGGTCTAACAACTGCTGAAGCAATGAATCCTAAATATGCTGCCGATACAAATTGGTCAAAAAATGTAAATAAATATATAGAAAAAATTAGAAATATATAGTTAATAATTTTATTATGTAGTATAATAAAAAAAGAAAAATAGGTGATATATATGTACAAAAATAAAATTAATTATCGATTTGTAAATATTATATTTGTATTATTGATTATATATTTACTTTATACTACATTTGGTTTATGGAATGGCATTGTTAGTACCATATTTAAAATCTTATTACCATTCATAATTGCTTTTACAATTGCATATGCTTTATATCCTTTTGTATTAAAATTAATGGATAAAAAGATACCTAAAGGTGCCTCAATATTTATTGTGATTGCTGTTATAGTAATTTTTATGGTTTTAATAGTTTATTTAGTTATTCCGGTAATGATAAATCAATTAGTTGCTCTTGCAAACTGGCTTACAGAACTTGTTAAAAGTTTGTCAACAAAATATAATATTGATTTAAATAATATTCAAAACTATGTAGGAGATTTAAAAACAATCGTAAATGGATTTGGTAAATCTATAAGTGATTTTTCAATGAATATTATAAATAAATCTATTAATATAGCAACGCTTGGTATTATTTCTTTAATATCTGCCATATACTTTTTATCTAGTATGGGGAAAATAAGAAAAGGTTTTAAAAAATACCTTAAAAGAAAAAATATGCGTACATATAATTATGTAAAAAGAATAGATCATGAAGTTAGTCAATATTTTGTAGGACTTGAAAAATTTATGATTGTACAATTTTTTGAATATACAATAGTATTTTTCTTAATTGGTCATCCATATTATTTATTACTTGGAACATTATGTTCTGTAACTACTGTTATTCCATATTTTGGTGGAATATTTAGTAATATAATTGCTTGTGTTACAGCTTTCTTTGTATCAACAAAGTTATTTATTCTAACATTAATTGTTGCTTTTATCTTTCCAAATATTGATGGTTATGTCATTTCACCTAGAATATATGGTAAAACGAATAATGTACCAACTCTTCTTACAATTTTTGCAGCCTATGCAGGCGGTAAATTATTTGGCTTTATTGGAATCGTAATTGCTCTTCCACTTACAATTGTATTACTTTCAACATATCGTTTTTATGAAGATGATATTAGTCAAAAAATAGAAGATGTAAAGAATAAGATATAATTAACTAGGATAATAATTTACCTAGTTTTTTCTTGTTAAACATGTATTCATATGATATAATTTTACTATGTATGTGGAGGCTTTTTATGAAGGATGTTATATTAGATACAGTAATAGATGGACTTAAATTATTACCATTTTTATTTATTGCTTTTATTATTATAGAGTTAATAGAGCATAAACTAAAAAATAAAGAAATAATTATTAAAACAGGTAAGTTTGGACCTCTTGTTGGTAGTATGCTTGGAGCTATACCACAATGTGGTTTTAGTGTAACGGCTACTAATTTATATGCAACAAGAATAATATCACTTGGAACACTTATATCTATTTATTTATCAACAAGTGATGAAATGGTGCCTATTTTAATAGGTGAGGGACGTGCTGATTTAGTACCAAAAGTACTACTAATAAAAGTATTTATTGGAATGCTTTGTGGTTTTATTATTGATTTAATATTTAGAAGAAAAAGTAATAGCAACCATGAAATAAGTGATTTATGTGAAAAAGATCATTGTGACTGTAATCATAGTATTATTAAATCAGCAATTAAACATACTTTAAGTATTTTTATCTTTATTTTTATAGTTTCTTTTATATTAAATCTTGGATTTGAGTATTTAGGAGAAGATACAATTTCTAAAATTTTCCTAAAAGATAGTTTCTTTAGCCCTTTTGTGGCCAGTCTAATCGGTCTTATTCCTAATTGTGCATCTAGTGTTGCAATTACGACAGTTTACCCATCAGGAGCAATTACTTTTGGCTCTGCTATGGCAGGCCTTCTAACAAATAGTGGTGTTGCTTTAATGGTTTTATTTAAAATTAATCATAATATAAAAGAAAATATGAAAATATTATTATTAATTTATGGGATTGGTGTCATAAGTGGTATTGTTATTAACTTATTAGGCATCATCTAGTTGATTATTGCCATAATATGTAGTATAGTATATTTCTATGAGGGTGAATAAATGAAATTATTAGTTAGTGACTATGATGGTACACTGAAATCGGATGTAAAAAATTTAAAAATAAATATTAATGCAATAAAAAAATTTATGGATGAAGGTAATACTTTCTGTATAGCAACAGGTAGACCATATAATTCAATTAAGGAAGAAATTGATTTTTATAATATTCCATATAATTATTTAATTTGTAATAATGGTCTTACTATTTTTGATGATAAAAATAATTTAATTTATAGTCAAAAATTAAATGTTGAAGATGTTGTCTTTTTCTTAAAATATATGAAAGCAGATAGTGAAAATTATAGTTTATATAATGCTTATGGAGAAGTTGATAATAGTGATATAATATATGCTAGTATAGATAATCTTAAACTATTAAGATTAAGATGGCTAAAAAGAGAAATAAAGTGTTGGTTTGATAATGTTTCTGTATATGGTAATTTTAATAAACTATATTTAGAAAGTAAAACTAATAAGGCCATTGGTATTAAAAAATTATTGGAATTAGAAAAATTATCTTTTAAACATGCTGATATTCATACAGTTGGTGATTGTGCTAATGATATAGAAATGTTAAAAGAATTTAATGGTCATAAAGTATTGTTTTCATATCCTTGTTTATTTGGTAAAAATATTAAAACATGTACGGAAGTACATAGTCTTGTTAAAAAAATAATGAGGTGATGTTGTGCCTGAACTTCCGGAAGTCGAAACGGTAAAAGAGACGTTAAAAAGATTAGTAATTGGTAAAAAAATTATAGGGGTTACGGTAAATTATAGTAATATAATAGAATATCCAAATGTTCAATTATTTAAAAGAGAAATTATTAATCAAACTATTAATGATATTAAAAGAAGAGGCAAATGGTTATTATTTGACCTTGATAATTATTATCTTCTTAGTCATTTAAGAATGGAAGGAAGATATTTCTATAAAAATAAAAATGATGAACATTTAAAGCATGAACATGTTATATTTAATTTTTCTGATGAAACAGAACTTCGATATTTAGATTCAAGAAAATTTGGTAAAATGCATTTACTTGAAAAGAAAGATGCTTATAATCAAAAACCGCTTAATGAACTTGGTTTAGAACCTTGGGATGATAATCTTACAATATCATATTTGAAAGAAAAATATAAAAATAAAAAATTACCTATAAAAACAGTAATTTTAGATCAAAGTATTATTGTTGGAATTGGGAATATTTATGCAGATGAAATACTATTTTTGAGTAATATAAATCCTCTTAAAAAGGCTTCTTTATTAAATGATGATGAACTTCTTAATATTATTAAGTATACAAAAGAAATATTAGAAAAAGCTATATTAAATGGTGGTACAACTATTAGAAGTTATGAATCAAGTGAGGGTGTACATGGAAAATTTCAACAAAGTTTACTTGTCCATAATAGAGAAAACGAAGATTGCCCAAATTGCAAAAATAAAATAATTAAAATTAAAGTTGGAGGAAGAGGTACATATTATTGCCCTAATTGTCAGAAACTTTAGCCATTTCTGATATTATGGTAGCATCTTTATCAAACTCTTTAATAATACTAAGCACATGGTGCTTTTTTTTCCTTGAAACAGTTATTAATAGAATATCTTTCTCTTGATTATTTTTTTCTCCTCTAATTTTTGAAATATTATATCCTTTTCTTTCAAAAGTTTTATATAACATATTATCATTATTATCTGTTATGCAAGTAATTAAATTGTATCCCATTGCAAGCTTTTCTTCAATTAAACTACCAATATATGAACCAACTAGTGATCCAAAAGCAAAAAAAACAATTTTTAAAGGATCTTTTGTTATATTAGTTACAACAACGCCTGTTACAAGAATCCATACTAAAGCAATACAAAATTGTAAAATAGCACCTAATATTTTTTTCCCACTCGCAACAACAATTAATCTTAGAGTAGCAAGCGCATTTTCTATAATTTTTGATATAAATATTAAAATATATGTAATGTAATTCATATTATCAGCCTTTCTATAAATATTTTACCTTTTTTTAAATTTTATATACTTTTTGGCATATACTAAAAGTACTATATGTTGATTTAAATATAATAATGTAATATAATTATTTTGGGAGTTGAAAAAATATGGAATTAAATCGTGTATATACGAAAGTATTTATGTGGATGTTTATAGGTTTACTTGTAACATTTTTAACTGGATATATTGTATCTATTAATGAAAATATGTTAATAAATATATTTGGAAAAAGTACATGGCTGTTTCTTTCTATTGTAGAGGTTATTTTAGTAATTGTTTTATCTGCTAGAATTAGAAAGATGAATGCTTTAACAGCTAAGATTATGTTTATCATTTATTCTTTTGTTTCTGGCCTTACTTTTTCAGCAATATTTGTTACATATCAATTAGTATCAATTATATATGTTTTTGGTATAACTGCTGTTCTATTTGGAATATTTGCTGCAATTGGACATTTTACGAAGATTGATTTAAGTAAAATGGGAACATTTTTATTCATGGGTTTAATTGGAATTGTTATTTGTGGAATAATAGGAATATTTATTCAAAATGAAACTTTTGATTTAACAATGTGCATTATAGGCTTAATTATATTTACTTTATATGTTATGTATGATATGCATAAGGTAAAATATCTTTTAAACTGTTTTGATGATGAAGATAATTTAGCAATATGTATGGCATTAGAACTTTATTTGGATTTTATTAATATATTCTTAAGATTATTACAATTATTTGGAAAGAGTAAGGATTAAATACCTTACTTTTTAGGTATTTATTGACAAATATATGTGCATATGCTAATATATTAAACCTGTAAAGGGGGGAAATATTATGACAAAAGATAACATAGATATGGTAGCGTTTAGTGTTAAATATTGCAAAATCAAACAAAGTTTGAGCCCATATTCACGTAAAATGATAGATACATTTATTAATTTCTTTGGTGAAAAGATAGAAAAAGAAAGTAACTTGTATAAAAAAGGCAAAGTATTATGTGATTTAGATTGTATGTTTAAGGGAATAGATCATATAGAAAATGAAAAACTAAAGGCTGATTTAATAAAATTAAAAGAAATGATAAATAAAAATGATAACTATCTAGATTTATATATAAAACTTAATTTAGCTCTAGGTATGTATCCAAATGACTTTTTCTTTAATTTAGCACTTGACTATTTCTATAGAGAAATTTATACAAAAGTTATGAATGATAACTTTATAGATGAATATAAAGATGAAAATAAAAAGAAACACAGAAGATAGATAATAATTTCTGTGTTTTTTTAACAATTAATTGACATGCGTACAAATGTATGGTAATATTTATTTGTTAAGAAAAAATAAATAAAATACATTAGAATTTGTCTTATATGTTATAATAAAGTAGGTGAGAGTATGTATGGTTATATGTATGGAATAATTACTAAACAAGAAAGTAATTATATAATATTAGAAAATAATAAAATAGGTTATTTAATATATACAGCAAATCCTTATTCCTTTAATATGGGAGAGGAATATAAGGTATATTTATATCAGTATGTAAGAGAAGATGAAATTAGTTTATATGGCTTTAAAGAAGAGGAAGAAAAAGATTTATTTTTAAAATTAATAAATGTTAAAGGTTTAGGATGTAAGATGGCTTTACCAATGCTTGCAACGGGTTCTATATCTGGAATAATTGATGCAATAGAAAGGGAAAATATTCTGTATTTAAAGAAGTTTCCTAAAATTGGTGATAAAGTTGCTAGACAGATTATATTAGATTTGAAGGGCAAACTTGTAACAAGTGGTAATATAAATATTAATAATAATGCAAATGATGAATTAAGTGAAGCATTAGTGTCACTTGGATATAAACCTATTGATATTAAGAAAATATTACCATCTATTAATAAAAATGATTCAATCGAAAAACAAATAAAGGAAGCTCTAAAATTATTATTGAAGTAGGTGTTATATGGCTAAATTAAATTTTAAATATGCAACGATGAATTCGGGAAAAACTCTCGATTTAATAAGAACTGCACATAACTATGAAGAAAATGGCTATAATGTTCTTTTATTAAAACCAGCTGTAGATACTAAAGGAAAAACATATATTGAATCACGTGTTGGTTTAAAGAGACAAGTTGATTATTTAATAGAGAAAAACGATAATATAGTTGATAAATTATTGAGTAATCTTAAAGATATTACTTGTATTTTTGTAGATGAGGTGCAATTCTTGTCTGAAAAACAAATTGATGAGTTATTTTTGATAAGTAAAGTATTTGATATAGATGTTATATGTTATGGACTTAGACTTAATTTTATGATGGAGGCATTTGAAGGAAGCAAGAGACTTTTAGAAATTGCTGAAGAATTAGAAGAATTAAAAACAATATGTAAGTGTGGTAATATTGCAAGATATGTTGGAAGAAAAGTAAATGGTAATTATGTTTTGGAAGGTGATGAAATTATTATTGATGGTACTGATAATGTAGAATATATTCCGCTTTGTGGAGATTGTTATTTAAAAGATGTAAAAAAAATAGATTATGTTAAAGTAAAAAGGTTGGTGAAATAGATGAATGATGATAGAATTGTTACTTCAAATGAACTTAAAGAAGATTCTTTTGAAAAAACAATTAGACCAATTACTTTAAATGATTATATTGGTCAAACAGAGATAAAAGAAACACTTGATGTTTATATAAAGGCAGCTAAAATGCGTGAAGAAGCCTTAGATCATGTTTTATTGTATGGTCCACCGGGACTTGGTAAAACTACTCTTTCATATATAATTGCAAATGAAATGGGGTCTAATATTAAAACAGCAAGTGGGCCTGCTATTGAAAAAAGTGGGGATTTAGCAGCCATTTTATCTACTTTAGAGCCTGGTGATGTATTATTTATTGATGAAATACATCGAATTCCAAGGTATATAGAGGAAATACTATATTCCGCCATGGAAGATTTTACACTTGATATTATGGTTGGTAGTGATGCTAGTAGTAGAAGTATTAAAATAGATCTGCCACCTTTTACATTAGTTGGTGCTACGACAAGAGCTGGCGATTTGACTGGGCCACTTAGAGATAGATTTGGAATTATATTTAAGTTACAATTTTATAATGAAGAAGAGCTTAAACAAATTGTTGAAAGAACAAGTGAGGTACTTGGGGCTCCGATTGATAGTGATGCGGCAAGTGAACTTGCAAGAAGAAGTAGAGGCACACCTAGAATTGCTAATAGATTATTTAAAAGAATTAGGGATTTTGCCCTAGTTCTTGGAAGTGGTAATATTGATTTAGATATTACTAATATGGCTCTTGATAAACTTAAAGTTGATAAACTTGGATTAGATAATACTGATTATAATTTATTAAAAGCCATTATTGAGAGGTTTAATGGTGGACCAGTAGGGATTGAGGCTATCGCATCTTCTATAGGTGAGGAACAAACAACAATTGAAGATGTATATGAACCATATCTTTTACAACAGGGATTACTAAAAAGAACGAGTAGAGGAAGAGTAGTAACAGAGAAGGCCTATAATCATTTAGGTATTCCTTTTAATGAAAAAAATGGTTAAAATCTTATTAATATGATATAATAGTTAACATTGAGGAGTGTAGTGACGTATATGAGAACAGAAGATTTTGATTTTGATTTACCAGAAGAATTAATTGCTCAAACACCTCTTGAGAAAAGAGATTCTTCTAAATTATTAGTATTAGATAAGGAAACAGGTGAAATAGAGCATAAACATTTTACTGATATAATAGATTATTTAATTCCTGGTGATGTACTTGTCATTAATGATACTAAAGTTATACCAGCTAGATTACATGGAATAAAGGAAACAACAGGTGCACATATTGAAATTCTTATGCTTCATGAAAATGGAAATAATATATGGCAGTGCTTAGTAAAACCTGCAAAAAGGGTAAAAATAGGTGATGTTATATCATTTGGTGACGGATTATTAAAAATGGAATGTATAAATGTTGATGAAGAGGGGATTAGAGATTTTTCTCTTATCTATAATGGTATTTTATATGAAGTATTGGATAAGCTAGGAGAAATGCCACTTCCACCATATATACATGAAAAATTGAAAGATAAAAATAGATACCAAACAGTATATGCTAAGAATGATGGTAGTGCTGCTGCTCCAACAGCAGGGCTTCATTTTACGAGTGAATTATTAGATAAAATAAGCGATAAAGGGATAAAAATAGTAAATGTAACATTGCATGTTGGTCTTGGCACATTTAGACCTGTAAATGTAGAGGATGTAACTAAACATAAAATGCATAGCGAATTTTATATGATGAGTGAGAATACTGCTAATGAATTAAATCTTGCTAAAAAAGAAGGAAGACGAATTATTAGTGTTGGTACAACATCAACAAGAGTTTTAGAAACAATTATGAATTTATATGGTACATTTAAAAAATGTAGTGGTAATACAGAAATATTTATATATCCAGGTTATGAGTTTAAAGCTATAGATGCTTTAATTACAAATTTCCACCTTCCAAAGTCAACCCTTGTTATGCTAGTTAGTGCCCTTGCAGGGAAAGAAAATATATTAAATGCTTATAATAAGGCCATAGAAAGTAAATATCGCTTTTTCTCATTTGGCGATAGTATGTTTATAAAATAATGATAGATTATAAAACATTAAATGATAATTTATTTGACTATTTGAATGGTGCAAAGTTGGAAGAACTTAAACTTATAAAATCATTAAATGATATTGTACTAAGAAACAAATTTAATCAGAAAATACTTGGATATAAAGAAAAAATGGATTTGGATCATACTGCTTCACTTGCTTATACTTTTTTTAAATATTTAAGTGAAGATTATGCTTCTTATTTTGAAAAAAGATTAACTGATGGAACAATTAAATTTAGTAAAGATTATTTGATTGGTCAGTCATATTATAATCATGAAAGTCAAAGAAGAGTTGTAGAAGTGCCAATTACTGGAACAATAGAAGATGCCTTTGTTATGGTTCATGAGGTTTTACATGATATGAATTTGAAGCCAAACAGTAATACTGTAGATAGAATGTTATATACAGAAACAATATCTATGCTGGGTGAAATTTTATTTAAGGATTTTTTGTGTATATATAATTTACATGTGAAAGATGGCAAAAGAAATATCCATAATATGTTTGCATCAGTTAGTTCAATGACTGAAAGCAATGATTTTGATTTAAATTTAATAATGGAGTTTATTAAAAATGGATATGTTGATATGAATTTTTTAAACGATTTATGTTCTCATTATGATAGCGAAATAATTGAAGAAACAATTGATTCATTAAAAAATAATTCATTACTACAACTAGAAATAAATCAAAGATATATTATAGGCTCACTATTATCTTGTTATATGCATGATAGGATTGAAAGTAATCCAAAATATTTATGTGAATTTATAGAAACTAATAGTATGATGACTAATAATTATTTTGAATCATTAATTAATTATTTAGATTTAGATATTATGGATGATAATGAATATCTATTATTTACAGATAAATCTTTAAAAAAATTGGAAAAATGTTATAAAAATGAAATTAAAAATAGGTGATTTATGAATAAGATAATTGTTATTGTAGGACCAACTTGCACTGGAAAAACCAAACTTAGTATAGAACTTGCTAAAAAGTATAATGGTGAAATTATTAATGCCGATTCAACACAAATATATAAAGATAATGATATTGCTACTGCTAAAGTTTCATTAGAAGAAATGGAAGGAATAAAGCATCATTTATTATCTATCAAGGATTTAAAAGAAGATTATACAGTGTTTGATTATCAGAAGGATGCAAGAAACTGTATTAATAAAATTATTGATAAAGGCAAAATTCCTATTTTAGTAGGGGGAACAGGTTTATATATTAAATCTGTTCTTTACGATTATAAGTTTAATTTGGAAAATAATAAAAAAGAAACTTATGAACAATATAATAATGAGGAATTATATAAAAAATTACTTTCAATTGATCCTAAAACGGAAATACACCCTAATAATCGAAAAAGAGTAGAAAGGGCACTTGATTATTATTTCGCTAATAATAAACCAATTAGTTCAAAAGAAAAAACAAATAAAATTTTATATGATGCGATTATAATAGGTCTAACGACTGATAGGAATATTTTATATGAAAAAATAAATGAACGTGTTGATAAAATGTTAGAAAGTGGATTATTAGATGAGGCTCATAGAATATATGAATCGGGCATTAGAACTAAGGCAGTATTAACTCCAATTGGTTATAAAGAGCTTTTTCCTTATTTTGAAGGGAAAGAAAATTTAGATAATGCTATTTTATTAATGAAGCAAAATAGTAGACATTATGCTAAAAGACAATATACATGGTTTTTACATCAAATGGATGTAAAATGGTTTACAACTAATTATGATAATTTTAATCAAACTATAGATGATGTAGTTAATTATATTGCCGAGGTGATTTAATATGTTTGATATGCATTACGATTTACTAACGAAGTTATATATGTGTTATAAAGATAATGATTTTACATTTATTGAGAATTGGGTAAAAAACTATAATTTCGATAATGTACGCGGATTAATTGCTAATTTTTGTTTTATGAGTATTGAAGAAATGCAAGCAGAATATCATAAAGATTATTATAATCCAAATGTTAGTGTTATAGAGATGTTTAAAATATGTATGGCTCTTCTTTATAAATATATACCAAGTAATATAAAGGTTTTAACGTCTATTGAAGGTTGTGATTTTTTAGATAGTGAAGAGGATTTAGTTGTTTTAAAAGAATTGGGATTAAACTCTATATTACCTGTTTGGAATAATAAAAATAAATTTGGTTCTGGAAATAGAAGTGATGATGGATTAACTGAAATGGGTAAAAGACTAATTAGAAAAGCAATTGAACTTGGAATTAATATTGATTTGTCTCATGCAAATGAAAAAACATTTTTTGATTGTATAGATATCATTAAAGAATATCGAAAAAATGGTATATATCCTATTGTTTATGCCTCACATTCTAATGTAAGACAACTTTCTAATTTAGGTCGTAATCTAACTGATGAGCAAATAATAGCTCTTAAAAGTGTTGATGGATTAATTGGTTTAATGAGTAATTGTAATTATGTTTTAAATGGCTCACTTTCTGAAAAAATTAAATTAATTGGTACATCTGATTATAATGGTTATAATGATACTTTGAAAAAAATGTATATAAATCATTTATTATATATTAAAAATTTACTAGGAAATATTGATAATATTGCTGTTAGTACTGATGATATGTCTTTTTGTACATATGATGATGATTATAAATACACATCTATATTTGATTACAGTAATATAAATAATGAAATAAGATATTATTTACATAAATACTTTAATCAAGAAGAAGTAGAAAAAATAATGTATTTTAATGTAGAGAAAAAATTATTTAATCAACAAGATAAGGAAAAGAATTATGAATGATATTCTAAGTAAAAATATTGTGGCTATCATTAAAGATATCAAAGAATCTAAGGAAAATGTAAAAGAAGAAACTGTTAGTATAATTAATAGAATCTTTTTTTCATACTCTAAAGCCAATTTAAAAGCTGATATAGTTTTAGTACTTGGTGGACTATCAGATATAAGAGCAATTGTTGGAACAAATTTATCTAAGAAAAATAATATTCCAATTATATTTTCTGGTGGTGTTTTTCATAGTAAATTTGGTGCAACAGAGGCCGAATATTATAAAAAGATAGGAATAGAACATGGTTTAAAAGATGATTTAATTTATATTGAAAATGATTCTACAAATACATATGAAAACTTTTTATATAGTTTAGATTTAATAAAAGAAATTATCCAAAAAGATATAATAAATATTTTTGTTGTTTCTAATTCTATTCATTTACCTAGGGCCATATTAATTGGTAATGAAATTATAAATAAAAATAACTTTAATATGAAATTAATTCCGTATGCAAGCGATCAAAACGGTGAAAGTTGGATGAAAAATAATAAAACTAGGGGATATATAATAAATGAATTAAATAAAATACTAACATATAATTACAAAAATAGTTTAAGTATAAAATTTAAAAGGTTTGAAAATGTTATGAATGAAATGGTAAAAGAAAAAGTATTTCCTGGTGCTACATATGCAGTATTAAATAAAGATTATAGTATGCTTGGGGTTTGTGGTAATAAGTCATTATACCCATTAGAGAAAAATACATTAAATACATTATATGATATGGCTTCTCTTACAAAAGTAATTGTTACTAATACTATTGTATTAAGGATGTTACAAGCTGATCAAATTAATTTAAATGATAAAATTGGTAAGTATTTAAAGGAATATGATTATTTGGATATAACTATATATAATTTAGTTACACATAGTTCAGGATTAAAATCGGGATTTAGTAGTTTAAAAATAAAATCAAAAGAAGAATTTATCTTAGCATTAAAAAATATAAAATTAGATTATACACCTGGAACAAAATGTATTTATTCAGATATTGGTTTTGTCCTACTTGGAATGGTAATTGAAAAAATATATAATATGAAATTAGATGAAATTGTTGATATAGAAGTATTTAAACCTTTATCGATGAAAAGAGCAACTTTTTATCCTAATGTAAAGAATTGTGCTCCAACAGAACAAACAATTGATAGGGGATTAATTCGTGGCATTGTTCATGATGAAACGGCCTTTTATAGTGGAAGGATACTTGGTCATGCAGGACTTTTTTGTGATATAAATGATGTTTGCAAATTTGTCAAAATGATTTTAAATGATGGTATGGTTTCAAATAAAGTTTATTTAGAAAAGAAATACATAGATATGCTTTTTCACCCCGAGGTCTTAGATGTTGATGGTGTTAAAAGAAGTATTGGATGGGTAGTTGGAAAAGTAAATTCAACAGGTAATAGTGTTAGTGAAAATACTATATCACATAATGGGTTTACAGGTACAAGCATAGTTATAGATAGAGATAATAAAATAGGAATTATTGTTTTATCAAATAGAGTTCATCCAACTAGAGAAAATAATTTACTTTTATCAAGAAGAAAAGAAATTATTGGTAGCATTTACAATAAAATATACATAGAAAAAGATACTAATTTGAACTAGTATCTTTTTGTAAAATTTTGTCAATAAATATAATAATATTTAAAAATTAAAATATATTTTGCTATAATAAACTTAAGAAAGTAGGATAAATATGAAAGAATATAATGGAGAAGCATTCTTGAATAAAATATATAAGGATTTACATATGTCGGACGTTGTAATGCGTACAGCAAATTCTAGTGATAATCCTAGTCAAAAAATAAATAAATATATGGGAAGACTAGAAAAAATGCATAGTAATAAAAATGAAAATATTAAAAAAAATATAATGAATTTATATCATGAAAAATATGTAATAAAAGAAGAAAATTTAACTGGATATGGTAATAAACAAACAGAAAAAATTAGGAAACAAATAATAGATGCTCAAATAAAAACATTAGATATGTGGATAAATTATTTAATAGATGAGAATGCAAAATATCCAATGTGGGCTAAATATTGGGCATTTCGAGGTATGTTAAAAATAGGAGCATATGATGAAGCAACAGATACATATAAGAAAAGAAGCGAAAAAACAGCAGCTCCATTTGTAGAGGCAAACCCAGAAGTAATAGCACAATGTATAGATTTAACAGTAAAACAAGTAAATAAAAAATTGGATGAAATAAATGTTGGAGAAGAAGGATTAAAACGATTAGTAGAGTCAGGGTCATTTCAAAAATTATATCTAACTTTATTGAAAAAACAAAAGAAAATTCAATATCTAAAAAGTGGATTTGAAGGTAAATGGATAAAATATAATTATTGTAGTATGGAAGATGCCATAAAATTATATAATTCTTTACAGGGATATGGTACTAATTGGTGCACAGCAGGAAGTAAACAGACAGCAATAGACCAGGTATGTGGAGGAACTGGTTATCCAGGAGGCGATTTCTATGTATATTATACATTAGATGAAAGTAATGAATATAGAATACCAAGAATTGCTATTAGAATGAATGGGACAACAAAAATAGATGAGATAAGAGGAGTAGTAGATGCGTCACAAAATTTAGAAGATGGAATGGAACGTATAGTAGAAGATAAGCTTAATACTTTTAATTTTTTACCATGCAATGATAGAGAAGAATATATTGGTGCGGTTAATGATTGTAAAATGTTAACAAACTTAAATAGAAAGACGTCAAATAAAGAAGAATTAACATATGAAGAATATATTTTTCTATATGAGGTAGAAAGAAATATAAGAGGCTTTGGATGGGAAAGAGACCCAAGAATAGAAAAAATAAGAAGTATAAATATAATTAAAGATAAGCATATTGCAATTAAAATTTTATCAATAGATGGTATGTCATTACAATATGTGAATGAAGAATTACAAAATAATTTTGAAATAGTAAAACTAGCAGTAAGTCAAAACGGTATGTCATTACAATATGCGAGTGAAGAATTACAAAATAATGTAGAAATAGCAAAATTAGCGGTAAGTCAAAATGGTTATGCATTACAATATGCGAGTGAAGAATTACGAAATAATTCTGAAATAGTAAAACTGGCAGTAAGTCAAAAAGGCAATGCATTACAATATGTCGGCCCAAAATTGCAAAATAATGTAGAAATAGCAAAATTAGCAGTAAGCCAAAATAGACATGCATTATTATATGTCAATCTGGAATTACGAAATTATTTTCATTGTCAAATCAAATGTAATAGTAAATTAAATAAATCATAACATACAGATTTACCATTTTATTAACGTCTCTATTAAATTATAAAAATAATCCAAAAAGAATAAGAAATGGAAAATGAAACAAGAGAGAGGTAATAGTAACATATATTAAAAAGATACTAATTTGAACTAGTATCTTTTTTTCTCTTTATATCCATTATAACGGGTAAAATAATAGGTTTGCGACCTGTTTGTTCATATATGTAACTAGATAATTGTGTAATTATTTCAGCTTTAATATCACTAAATCCAACATTACTATTTAATTTAGATAAAATAGCACTCTTGCTTATTTCTTCTAATTTTTTTAGTAATGCTTCATTTTCATTAACAAGAACAAAACCTCTTGTTGTAATATTTGGATTTGTTAATAATTGTTTATTAGCAATATCAATATTTGTTATAACAACAACAATACCATCACTAGCCATTATTTTTCTATCTTTAATAACAGCACCACCAACATCACCAATTCTGTTTCCATCAACATAAATATCGTTTGCTATGACAGATTCTCCTCTAGTAACAACACCTTTATTTATATTAAGAACATCACCATTTCCTAAAACAAAAGTATTTTCTTTTGGAATTCCACAGTCAATTGCTACATCAGCATGACTTTTTAGCATCCTATATTCACCATGGAATGGCATAAAATATTTTGGTTTAATTAAGTGTATCATTAGTTTTAATTCTTCTTTATTACCATGTCCTGATGTATGAATATCAGATAAAGATGTATTTGTATAAACTTCAACACCTTTTAGGTATAATTTGTTAATAGTTCTAGAGATACTAAGTGCATTACCTGGTATGGCAGATGATGAGAAGATAACAACATCATCTTGTTGCAACTTAATTTGTTTATGACTTCCGTTTGCAATTCTTGTTAAAGCAGCAAGTGGTTCCCCTTGACTACCTGTACACAAAATACATACCTCGTTTGGTTTAAGTGATTTAGATTCTTCAGGTGTAATAAATATTTCCTTATTCTTAATATATCCACCCTCAATTGAAATCTCAATATTTGTTTCCATACTTCTACCGAATGTTACTATTTTGCGGTTATTTCTTTTACACGTATCAACAATATGTTTTAATCTATATATATTTGACGCAAATGTAGCAATAATAATTCGGCCCTTATGTTTTGTAAATATTTCTGATAATGCTTCATCAACTCTAGATTCACTTGCAGACATTCCTTCATTTAATGCATTTGTACTATCACTTAAAAGTAGTGTAACACCACGGCTTCCAATTTCAGCCATTTTATGTAAATTAGCCATTGGACCAATAGGTGTAAAGTCAAATTTAAAGTCTCCTGTTGTTACAACAATACCATCAGGTGTTGTTATACATATACCATGTGAATCAGGTATAGAGTGTGTTGTTCTAAAAAATTCAACCTGTATATTTTTAAATTTAACTTTTGTTTTTTCCGTATAAATCATTAAGTTTTTATATTTAATGCCTCTCTCTTCAAGTTTCTTTCTAATTAGTCCAACTGCTTGATTAGGTGCATAAATATAAGGAATATTAACCGTTTGCAATAAAAAAGGTATACCACCAATATGGTCTTCATGACCATGTGTTATAAAAAGTGCTTTAATTTTCTTTTCATTTTGTTTTAAAAATGTAAAATCTGGGATAACATAATCAATACCCATTAATTCACCAGCAGGAAAAGTAATTCCTACATCCGTTATAATTATTTCATCTCCATGCATTACGCAATACATGTTTTTTCCAACTTCACCAAGTCCACCTAGGGCAAAAACCTTAGTTCCGTTGTTTTTACTAAAATTCATAAAAACTCCTTTCTTTTCATAGTTGATACGTAACTTAATCATTATAACTTTTTTTTGTGATTTTGTCTAGATATGTTATAATGAATTTGGTGAAAAATATATGATTAGTATTGACAAAATATTAAAACTGGAAAATATAAATAATTATATTCTATCATTAAATACAAATGAAAGAGTAGTTATTTTAAAGAATGACATGGTTAGAGATTATTATTTAGAGGACTATAATAATTCAAAATTCAAAAAGCTTATATTAGATTTACCTAATGATGAAATATTAGAGTTTATTGATGATGAAATGATAAATAAAATTTTAAGTAATGATAATTGTAAAAAAATAATGTATGAAATTCTTTATAATGTTTCATCAAAATTTACTAATATAATATTTCAAAATGAAAAAATGATAGAAAGAATAGTAAATGATGATGAGTTACACACATACATTTTACATTTACGTGGTAATATTACAGAAAAACTATTTAATTATATTATCAAAATAGATAAAATAAGTGTTTTAGAGTATTTAAATCCTACTGATTTCAATAGACTTTTGGAAAGAGAAGACATAAAGAATAAAATAAAAATAATTGTTAGTGATGAATTATTAAAAAAAATACCTTCAACAGCCTTAAGTAAATTATTATTTGATTCATATTTTAGATCAAAACTTTCAAAAATGAAAATAGATGATATATACTTTAAGATAAAAAAGGGTTTAATACTTCCCAATTTTTATATGTATGATGAGGATTTTATTTTCAAATTTATAAATATTACCAATATACCTATGAGAAGAATTTATATCAAAGCATTAATGAATAATAATTACTCTTTATATGAAATTATAAATAATAGATTAAAAGAAACATATGATAATAATATTTTTAATGAATTAATTAATGAATATAATATGGTTACAAGAGCAAGTGATGATGAAGAGTTAAAAAGTAAAATTTGGTTACTATATTCAGATAAATGTTTACAATTATTAATTGATAGATATTTTGAAGACTTTGATGGAAATGTTTTAACAAATATATGTACTATTTTAAATTTTAATAAAACAAATAATGTTATTTCACCAGAAAGGTTAAAATATTATAATTTAATAATGAATTTTGATAAATATGATATTAATACTATGATAAAAATATATAAAATAATGCCTAAAGATATTGGAACATGGTTATATGAAGATTTTAGAAAATGTCAAAATGTATCTTATGATCTTATAAATAAAGAAACTGTGGATATATCTAAACTAAAGGAAGAAAAAGTAGATGGTATTTCAATATATGAATTAAATGGTGAAGAGTTTGTTCTGCTTGTTAATACATTAATTTATAGAAGAAGTGAAGATGACATCAAATGGGGTAATGATAGAAGTAAAACATTGTCATTAACTCTAATTGGAAATGAAAGTTTAGGTACTTATAGGGAGCAAGATGAATATCTAATTGTTGGATTTAAAAATATTAATATTAATGATATTATGCATGTATATCATAGTGATTCCTTTTCATCTTATGAGGATTCAACCAATAGGGTAAATGAAATATATACACCACATGAATTACTATCTAATACAAAAGGATATAATGAAATACTTGTTTCACAAGATGAAACGAAGAACACTCTATTAAAACCTGATTATGTAGTCTGTTATAATAAAGTTCTTGAAGAAGATATTAAGAGTGCTAAAAAATTAGGAAATATTCCTATTATTCTTATCAATACTAAATATTATTCTATGAAATATTCAGGGATAGAATATGAAGAAAATAATTATGTAAGAGATATAGAGGACTTGTATTCATATGAATATAAAAAGGTAAAATAAACTAGTAATTTTAATGAAATTAGTGTAAAATGATAGATAGGTGATAGTATGGGATTATTTGACAAATTTAAAAACATCTTTACTAAAGAAAAAAAAGATATAGAAGAGATTAATAATTATGAAAAAGGTCTTGAAAAAACAAGAGAAAACTTTTCATCTAAATTAAGTGTTCTTAGTAAAAAACATAAAAAACTAGATGATTCATATTTTGAAGATTTAGAAGAAATAATGATAGAAGCTGATATTGGCGTTAATACCGTTATTAAAATGATTGAAAAATTAAGAAAACGCGTTAAAGATGAAAATATTATTGATATAGATGATTTAAAAGAAATCATAGTTGATGAAATGTTTATTATATATGTAAATAATCAAGTAATTTCAAATAAAATTAATTATTCAAAAAATGAAAACCCAACCGTTATTTTATTTGTTGGTGTAAATGGTGTTGGTAAAACGACATCTATTGGTAAAATGGCATATAAATTAAAAAATGAGGGCAAAAAAGTTTTACTAGTTGCAGGTGATACTTTTAGAGCAGGCGCTATTGAACAAATAATTGATTGGGGAGAACAAACTGATTGCCCAGTTATTTATAAAGAAAATGCCGATCCAGCAAGTGTTGTATTTGAAGGAATAACAAAAGCAAAAAATGAGGAATATGATGTTGTTCTTGTCGATACAGCAGGAAGACTTCAAAATAAAGTTAATTTGATGAAGGAACTTGAAAAAATAAACAAAGTAATTAGTAATATTATACCTGAAGCACCTCATGAGACTCTTTTAGTTATTGATGCGACTACAGGGCAAAATGGAATTAGTCAAGCCAAAAGTTTTAAAGAAATTACTAATATTACAGGAATCGTTTTAACCAAATTAGATGGTACGGCTAAAGGTGGAATTGTTCTTGCTATAAAAGATAGTGTTGATATACCTGTTAAGTATGTAGGTCTTGGTGAAAAATATAATGATTTTAGTGTATTTGATATAGAAAAATATATATATGGATTATTTAAGGATATGGTGAAAAATGAAGAATAATAAAAAAGAAATTACTAATGTTTTCTTAATAGCTCAATTAATATTATCAATATTTGCTGTTGTATTTCTAATTATTTCTATTTTTGAACCTAGTTTTTACTATGCAGTAGAAGTAATTTTAGCCCTTACATTGTTTGTTATGGCTTATAATAATAAAACATTATATAAAAGAAAATATATGACAATTATCTATGGATTATTTGGGTTATTCTTATTTGTAAGTGGTCTTATTGGTGTTATAAATGGAAGAGTATAATTTATATATTATTTCATTATATGATATATATAACAGTCTTTTAACAGATAAGCAAAAACTATATTTTGAAGATTATTACTTTAATAATTTAAGTTTATCAGAAATGAGTGAAAACTATGAAGTTAGTAGAAATGCTATACATAAACAAATAAAAGAAGTAAATAGTAAATTAGAAGATTTTGAATTAAAACTTAAAATAAAAGAAAAGAATATAAAATTAAAAGAATTAATTAATAAAATAGATGATTCTAAGTTAAGATTAGAATTAGAAAAAATAATTGAAGAATAAAAGGGAGTTAATAATATGTTTGGTAAAATAGTTTATATGAATAATAATGTAGCCCATATAAAATTAACAAGTGGTATGGATGCTGCATCTAATTTAATGAATATGCATGTTGTTTTTGAAGATCAAGATAGTAAATTTGTTGCTGAAGTTGAAGATGTAAGTGAGGATTTGATTAAAGTTATTTTTTTAGGTGAATTTGTAAATAATCGTTTTGTTGGAGGTATTATTCGTAAACCACCACTTACATCTAGTTTAAGATTAATAAATGAGAGTGAACTTGACCTAATATTAAGTGATAATGAAAATGGCTTTCAAATTGGTATTTCACCACTTTATAATAATCATCCAATTACTGCAAGTATAAATTCTTTATTTGGTCATCATATGGCTGTATTTGGAAATACTGGTAGTGGTAAATCTTGTTCTTTTGCCAGCATACTACAAAGTATTTTTAAAGCACCTAATATGCTTCCATATAATGCCAATTTTTTAGTTTTTGATACATATGGGGAATATCGTTATGCTTTTAGGGATTTAAACAAATATAATCCTAATTTAAATTTTAAAGTATATACAACTAATAAAAAAGATGGATGTGAATTACTTAGAATACCATTATGGCTTTTAAATGTTGACGATATGGCATTACTTCTTGGAGCGACAGAACATTCACAATTAACTATCATTGAGAGAATGTTAAAAATTGTATCTATTTTTTCACAATCTGATGAGAAATCAGAAGATTATAAAAATCATTTACTTGCTAAAGCCATAATGTCTGTTTTATATTCTAATCAACCAGCAGCTGCTAAAAGAAACGATATTTTTTCTTTGGTATCAACTTGTACAACTAGTAAGTTTAATCTTGAAGCACCAGTTCCAGGTCTTGGATATGTAAGAAAATTTAGAGAATGTTTTTTAATTAATAGAGAAGGTGGCTTTTCTGAAAGTAATATTTTAACTGAATATGTTAGTAGTTTTATAAAAGATGACTTAGATAAATATGATCCTGAAACAACTAATTTTTATACACTTGAAGATTTGGAAAAGGCCCTTGATTATACGCTTATTTCAGAAGGATTACTTCAAAATGAAAAGGCTTATAGTTCAGCTATTACTCTAAAAGTTAAGTTACATTCTATTGTAATTGGAGAATATGCAGATTATTTTAAATATGATAAATATATAAACTTAGATAGTTATGTTGCTAGTCTTGTTAATTGTAATGGAAGAAAAGCTCAAATTGTTGATTTTAATTTGGAAGATGTTGATGATTGGTTTGGAAGAGTTATTACTAAAATATATTCACATATGGTATTTGATTTTGTAAAAAAACTTCCTAATCGTGCTTCAATACCCTTTCATATCTTCTTAGAGGAAGCTCATAGGTATGTTCGTAATGATAATGACGCTAATTTAATTGGATATAATATTTTTGAAAGGATTGCTAAAGAGGGAAGAAAATTTGGTATTATTTTAAGTTTAATATCTCAAAGACCTGTTGAAATATCTGAAACAGTTGTTTCTCAGTGTTCAAACTTTTTAATATTTAGAATTAACCATCCAAGGGATATTGATTATATCAAAAGAATGCTTCCAAATATTAATGCTGAAATTGTTGAAAAACCAAAGAGTTTTCATCCAGGAGTATGTGTAGCTTTTGGTAGTGCTTTTAAAGTACCAGCCATAGTTAAAATACCAATGCCAAATCCAGCACCAGGTAGTTCAAACTGTGATGTATTTGCAAGATGGAATGTAAAAAAATAAACAAAAGAGGTGAAGTATGAATATTTCATATGATGATATTAAAACCTATATAAGTAATTGTGATGATATTGAAAAATCAGCTCTTGCTATAAAATTTTATAATATAAGTAAAAATTATAAAGATAAAAAAGAAAAAATTAATTTAATAAATATTAAGTCTGCTATTAATCGTATTTCTGAAGTTTATGAAAAGGAAAAGCAGAAATCAACATATCTTAGAGCAAATTATATTTTCATGAAAAATTTATACAATAATTTTCAAATTGATGATACAGAAAAAATAGATACTTTATTATTAATGATTACTATCATGGAAGGATTATTAGACTTAAAGATTAGTTTCCAAGGCTATACAAAAAAGTATTTAGAAGGTATTATAAATAAAAATGGAAAGATGAAAAGACTATGAATAGATGGGAATTATTGAGACAAAGTATACAAGAACTAATTCAAAAATATGAGTTAAAACTTTATGATCTTGAAAGTTCAATTGATGATTGTGAAAAAATAAAATCTTTTCTTGATAGTTATAGTAAACAAAATTATGATATAAATTCTTTACTAAATATATCAAAAAACTCAGTCTTTAGTGATGAAGTAAAAAATTTAATTGAATTAATAAAGACGGAAATTGTTATTAAAAATTATGCCTTTTTAGAAAAACAATATGATGAGAAACATGCTGAAATAGAGAAAAATATTCAAAAACTTCGCTCAAAATATCAACAAACAAATATAAATAATTCAAGGAATAATACATATAAGGAAGAATATGATTTTTATACTAAAATATACTCAATAATAGGTAATACTGGATTAACAGAAGTATGTTCTTTAGAAGCTCTTGATTTTTTAATTGATAATGTTGAAATGTTAAATATTGATGATAAAGAAAAAGAACTTCTAGTACTTGAATTATCACAATCAAATGTTTCTTTAATGAAACAAAATATCGATACAGAGATTAAAAGGAATAATACAATAAAAGGATATACTAAGGTAATAGAAACTGAAGACAAGAATAGTAATATTACGGATATTGATTATAAATCATACATAGATAATGCAAAGAAAATAATTGAAGCAAAACAAAATCTAAATAGTGAAGAAGTTAAACTTATACAATCTCAATTAAAAAAATGTAAGAGTTTTGAAGAAAGAAAAAAACTTTATAGTTCTACTAGTGATTTTGATGTTTGTAAATTTGTAATTAGTTGGGATTTAGAAAATAATATTTTAAATAGTTTAAATAATGATAATTATCAGTTATTAATATCTATAATAGATTATTATAATGAAATTTGTGAAAGAGAAAGATTAATAAATGAAGTTAATGGTAAAAGTATTTATCAATTACTTGAAGAAAATCACTTTTCTAGGGAATTAGATCTTTTTCAAAAAAGTGAAGAAATGTCTAAATTATATAATGATTTTGTAGCCAATAGTTATAGATATGTTATAAATGATGATGAATTAGGTTTAGATAAAATTCAAATAATATGTAAAAATTTAAATGATGATATTGGAGTCTTTAAAGTGGCTGTTAAATCTTATTTTGAAAATAATAAAAAAGATATTGAAGAATTTAATTTTGGATGTAATTGTTTATTAGAAAAATATAATATGGCTATTGAATACGCTGATACACTAAAGGGTATAATGTCTCAAGACATCTCTAATAATGAAAATCAAATACATGACAATACAGAGGATAATTTATTAAACAAAGATAATAAATCCATTTTAATTTTTATTTCAAGTGATGATAATGAAGTTTCGACAATGGAGAAAAACCTATTTGAAGATAAAGATAGAAGATATGAAAGTTTTGATGCCGTTAAAGACGGTTTAAATAAACTTATGAAAACAGGTGAAATGACAGCCGATGACCACAGAGCAAAAACGGACAATTATTCGATAGAGTTTGTTAAAAAGTATCGATTAAAAGGATATAAATGTGGAAATTATCGTATAATTACAACAAGAAGAAATACTTGTATGGGACAAGTTTTAAAAGATTTTCCTGAAAATGTTTTTGTAAATCTTATTTTTTCAGCAGGTTATGGCGATTGTGGTGGCAGTCAAAAAGAGGCCGTATTTGATGCTGGATATAAGGAATGTTATGATAATAGAGGTAAAGTTGATGAAATTTTAGAATTAATTAATACTAAGTGGAATGAATTAACTGATGATACTGAAAAACAACAAAAACTTACAAGATTAAAAGAAATAATGCATAATAGTCAAAAAATGTATGATCATTTCTTAAATACTAGTAAAGAAATAAATGATAGTAGAAGGGGGCATAATTATGAAGGAATTAATTAATATAATTGAGAAGAAGATTGCTAAATATAATAAACAAATTATATTAAATGAAAATAATACTGAAATTTTTTCTTCGATAATAAAAGAATTTAATGATTCATATTTGCCTTCTATAACTATGGAAGAAGCAAATGAAATTAGAAAAAATATGGATTTAACAATTGACGAAAGTAACTTGCTTGCTCTTTTACAAAGTATTACCGATGAAAATAGAAATATTATTCTATCTTTGGGTTTGGATAGTAATCAGAAAGATATTATAGAACAGTTTAAAAAGAAGATTAATGAACTTGCTATGAAATATAGTAAAGCAAGTATTGATGACATATATACAAATCTTAAAATATATAAAAATTTATTATCAAAACTAAATAATAATGATATTAATTTAATTACAGAATTAGATGTAATTTATAGATTAATGGAAGAAAATAATTTTGAATATAGGCAAATTATTGATATATTAAGAAAAGTAAATGGTATGAATAGTAGAATATATGCAAATTATGCCAATAATGACAAAAGTGATATTAATTTATCACAAGAAGATGATATTTGTGAAGATAATTTAATCTCATACAACAATGATAGAGAAAAAATAATTAGTTTATTTAAAAAATATAATATTGATTTTATGAATTTTGATGAAAATTTACAAAATAATATATTGAATTTAGGTAATTATGATGAAATGAATAAAATATTATCTTGTGTATTAAATCATAATGATTTACTAGGTTTTTTAAATTTAAAAGAATATGAACAAATTTTATATAGAACTTTATTGTTTTCATCAGAAGAAAAAATTAATGAGGTTATAGAGAGTGCATTAAAAAATAATGTATCTCAAATATTTAAAATATATCCAACTATTCTTTATCCAACTATTAAAGATAAAAGTATAAGAACTAAGAGGAATATAGGTGGTTTTCCACATAAATCCTTTGAAAAAACAGGGGCACTAAATTATTATTTAGAGAATGTAAAAATATTAGAAGGAATTGGATATCCTATTGATTTAGCATTTAAAAAATGTTCGTCATTTTTTATTCAAAATTCTAAAAAAGTAAGAGAGAATCTGGCTTATCTTAAGATGTACAACATTTCTATTTATAATGAAGATGGTAGTTTTAAAAGTTTCCTTTCTACCTTAAAAAGTGATAATTTAATTGATAATATTGATATATCAATTGAAAATGGTACATATGAATATTGTAAACAAAATCTTTCTAGATTAGGATGGGATATTATTCCTTATAGAGTAAAATGTAATGAAAAATTAAAAAGAAATCATGATTTGAGAGCTATTGATAACCCATTTATAATATTCAAAAATAAAACAGAAAAACTTGCACTAAAATTACCGTTTTATCAAACAAATTCTGAGATTTTTGGAAAAACTAAGGAAGATGTTTTTGCACTATATGATGCCATAAATCATGGTAGTGATGAGACAATTATTTATGATGAATTAGTTAGACTAGGAAATATTGATAATATATCTACGATTGCTTTAGATGATGAATATATAATGTATTTAGAAAATAATTATAAAGAAAATGAATATATGTATAACATAAATGGTGTAATTGTATCAAGATACAAAGTTCTTAGATATTACTCATCATTAATTAAACAAGATGATATAAATCCGTCAGAAGATTTAATAATGTATGTAGTTACACTTAATAGTATGCTTGATCAAGAAGAGTTAAATAATGTATATCAAAATATTCATAAAATAACTGAAAAGAGGTTACAAATGGCATGATAGATAATATTGATAAAATAAACATTAATAATGAAGTAAAAGAGAAAATGGTAAATAATCTATCTAATGATATTTTGATTAGCCTTTCACTTAATTATATACTTGTTAATCAAAATATAGCATATTTAGAAAGTATAGGTATTAAAAATATTGATTTATTATTATTAAATAGAGAATACCTATTTCTAAATGATACTAATTATATAAAAGAAAGTATAGGAAGATTTAATCTATCATCATTTGTGCAATTAATTAATGATGATTATACTATTATTGATGAAGCATTTTAATAAAAAGGAAAAGATGTTTGCTTGAAATATAGCCTTTTTCTTTTTTTTATTATATAATTATCTTGGTGATAAAAATGTTTGAAAGTTTAAGCGATAGATTACAAAATGCTATAAATAAGATAAGAGGATATGGAAAAATAACAGAAGAGAATATTAATGATATAACAAGAGAATTAAGACTAGCGTTACTTGAAGCAGATGTAAATTATAAAGTAGTTAAAGAGTTTATTGCAACTGTAAAGGAAAAAGCGTTAGGTGAAGAAGTAACTAAGAGCTTAAAACCAAGTGAAATGTTTATTAAAATTGTAAAAGATGAACTAGTAGAATTACTTGGTGGTGAAAAACAAGATTTATATACAAGTGGGAAACCGTCTATACTTATGTTAGTTGGTTTGCAGGGTAGTGGAAAAACAACAACTATTGGTAAACTTGCAAGATTGCTTAGAAAAAAGTATGCCAAAAAGCCTTTACTTGTTGCTTGTGATGTATATAGACCAGCAGCCATTGAACAATTAAAACAAATTGGTAAGGAATTAAATATCCCTGTATATGATGAAGGTAAAGGAAATCCTGTTACTATATCTAATAATGCTATCGGGTATGCTAAAGAAAATGGCTTTGATTATGTATTAATTGATACAGCAGGTAGATTACATATTGATGAAGATTTAATGGTAGAACTTCAAAATATAAATGAAACTGTACATCCAAATGAAATAATTTTAGTTATTGATAGTATGACAGGTCAAGATGCTATAAATGTTATTGAAGGATTTAATAGTGCCTTAAAATTAACTGGAGCAATCCTTACAAAATTAGATGGTGATACAAGAGGTGGTGTTGCACTTTCCGTTAGACATTTAACGAATGTACCAATTAAGTTTATTGGTGTTAGTGAAAAAATGGATGGACTTGAAGAATTTTATCCAGATCGTATGGCAACAAGAATTCTTGGTATGGGAGACTTGATGTCTATGATTGAAAAGGCTGAAGATGTTATAGACAAAGACGAAGCCATGAAAGCCGCTAAAAGATTAAATTCTGGGAAATTTGATTTAGAGGACTTTTTAGGTCAATTAAAACAAATAAAAAAAATGGGACCACTTGAAAATCTAATAAAATTAATACCAGGGGCATCTAAGATGGGATTAAATAAAGTACAAATTAATCCTAAAGATATGGCACATATAGAAGCTATTATTTTATCTATGACACCTGAAGAGAGAAAACATCCTGAAATATTAAAAGCAAGTCGTAAGCAAAGAATTGCTAAGGGATGTGGCAGAAGTGTTGAAGAAGTTAATCGACTATTAAAACAATTTGAACAAATGAAAGAAATGATGAAAAGATTAAAAAATGGTAATTTAAAAATGCCATTTTAAGGCTAATAACATGTTCAATTATATTTATACCTCATATGATAAATGTAGATAAGGGGGAATAAATATGTTCGGCAGAAATTGTTGTCAAAAACAACCACAAATGATGGGATGTTGTCAAAGACAACCACAAATGGAACAATGTGTAATGGAACCAACTATTACAAAATGTGTAGAAAAGGAGTTCTATCATGAAGTTCCACATGTTTGCCCAATACATACACACGTTATAAATCGTCATATCTATAATCATAGTTATACTCCACAATATACATGTTCTGAAGAAACACAAGTAAATAATATAGACAATGGTCCATGTTGTAAATTTGTATAAAAACTTTATAAAAAGATGATAGACGTTTATCTATCATTTTTTGTATTAAATAATAAAATAAAATGAAAAAACAAAAGTAATTGACAATTGTATATACAATGTATATACTTATAAATGAATGGAGATGATTAAATGGAAGCAAGAATTCAAAAATGGGGGAATTCAGATGGAATAAGAATTCCTAGTAGTATTTTAAAATCCTTAAATATAAAAACTAATGATATATTAAATATAGAGAAACAAGATGATAAAATAATTATTAGTATTCCTAAAAAGAAAAAAATATCACTTGCTGATAGATTTAAATCATATAAGGGAAAAAATTTGGCTAAAGATTTTGTTTGGGATGAAAGTGTAGGAAAAGAAATATGGTAAAAAGATATACTCCTAAACAAGGAGATGTTGTTTTATTAGATTTTAATCCAACTAAGGGTCATGAACAATGTGGTTTTAGACCAGCAGTTGTTATTAGTAATAATGTTTTTAATGAAAATACTAAAATGGTTATGGTATGCCCCATTTCATCTAATAATAAGAATTTTCCAACACATTATCATTTTGAAGATACTAAAAAAATATATGGTTCTGTTTTATGTGAACATATAAGAAGTATAGATTATGAAATAAGAAACTTAACTTTTGTGGAAAAATTAAGTGAAAATGATTTAATCAGCATAATTACTTTATTAAATGCTTGTATAGAAGATTGATTTCATAATTATGTGATGAATATATCAATTAAAAAGTGATAGAGGTTATCTATCATTTTTATATTCTTCTAAAGTTATATCTTTTTCATATATTTCTGTAGCAATATCAATTCCAATATACCTATAATGCCATGGCTCATACTTAAAACCAGTAATTTTTTCTTTCCCTTTAGGATATCTTAAAATAAAACCATATTTATGTGCATTTTCTTTCATCCAATTAAATTCTATTGAATCTTCAAAATCATCATAAGAATCATTTGAACCAGCAACATCGACAGCAAGGCCCGTTTGATGTTCAGAATGTCCAGCCCTAGCAGAACACATATCAGCATATTTTTTTCCTTTTTCTTTTACATAATAATTGTATAAATTATCTTGATAATCATAATCCCTATATGTAGATGTAGCCACTATTCTGTATCCTTCTTTTTTAGCATCCTTAGATAATTTTTCAAACATTTCTTTAGCTTCTTTTCTTAGATATTTATTTTCATATGCATAATTTATATCAATTAGTTCTAAATCGGTTGGTACATAATTTTTATCTAATTTGTTATTTTTATTGACTAATATATCTAAATTTGCAGGATTTTTAACCATTTTTATATTTTTATAGAAATGATTTTTTTTATGAAAAGGGCTTATTAATATAATAGATAAAATAGTACCAATCCATAGTTTACGTTTTTTCATTTTATCACCATTTAATTATATGAAAAAAATAGAATATTTAATTCTATTTTACAAAATAAGTATAATATTCATCAAAAGTAATATCTAAATCATGTATTTTTTGAGCAACTTCAGTACCAACATATCTATAATGCCAAGATTCATAATCATATCCTGTAATGGCTTCTTTGCCTTTAGGATATCTTAAAATAAAACCATATTTATATGCATTTTGTTGTAACCATTTAAATTCCTTTGTTTCTTCAAAACTTTTATCCTTTGTTTCATCATATGATGTAAGATCAATAGCAAGCCCAGTTTGATGTTCCGAAAAGCCAGGCCTTGCTGCAATCTTATCAGCCTCATCTTTTCCATGAAGGTCATAGAATTCTTGATATGTATCATCTTGATCTTCATAGTCACGATAAGCAGAATTAATAATGAGAGTAATGTCATCTTTTTGTGCACTATTAAACATATCAATAAAGGCATCATAAGCATCTTCTCTTAATTGTGCATTTCCATAACAATACCAATTTTTAACATCAACAATATTTTGAGGTTTATAATCTTTTGATAAATAATTATATTTATTTACAAGCATAAGTAAATCATCATCAATATTAGTTTCACTTGTATTTGTATAATGATCATAATCACCATTTACATTAACGATAGCGACAATATCTTTAGTACTAACATCTTTATGTTCTTTTTGATAAGATATATATCTATCAATATTATCTGTAATAAGATATTTTTCTTTAAATAAAGCTAATAAAAATTCATTGTAATCAATACTCATAATTTTCTTTTTATAGATTTTATCTAGTTTTAATATTTCAATAATTTGTTTTTTATTATATCCAATTTCTTTTAATTTGTATTCATCACTATTTAAATATATTATTTTTTTTACCCCAACAATAATTAAAATAAGTAACAAAATAACTATTATTAATTTAATTAGTGGTCCCTTTTTAATTTTTCTTCTTTTTATTTTCATTAGTATCACCATTATAATTATAATGGTTTTTTGATAAAAAGACAATTTGTTTTTATAACTTAAACAATTTAACATAATTTAAAAGGGTTTTAAAAATTTATGTCGTAATATAAATTATGAGGTGGAAAAAGTAAAGTTTTATTTAGTTTAGGGGGAATATAAATGAAAGGATTTTATAAAATTTTATTATTAGTAATTTCAACTATTGTTTCTATAATAGGAATTGGAAGAATATCAGCAGCAGAACTTACAACATCATTTTCTGGATATTATTGGGATAGAAAAAGTGATGATTATCATGGTTCTGGTTCATTTAGATATTATTATTTAGATGGGATTGATTCATATTGTTTAGATCCAAGTACACATGAAGGAGGACCACTAACATTAGGTGATTGGAATAGTACAGGTATATCAGATTCTATTAAAGAAAAAGTTTTATTAATTGCTTATTATGGATATAATTATCAAGGTCATCAAACACTTGAATATAGGGCTGCTACGCAAGCAATGATATGGGAAACTGTAAAGGGCGGTAATACAAAAGTAACTTTTTTCACTCAAAGGTTTGGTGAAGGCAATGAACTTGATATTTCAAAAGAAAAAGGGGAAATAGAAAGATTAATATCTAATCATAAAGTTAAACCAAGTTTTGATTCTAAAGAATTTAGTGCACTAGTTGGAGAACAATTAGTACTAAATGATAGTAATGGCGTACTTAGTAATTATAATATCAGTATTAATGAGGCAACATTTTACAAAAAAGACAATAAATTATATATAACACCTTATGTTGCAGGTAAATTACAAGTAAAATTAAAGAAAAAAGAAGCTTATATTTCAAGTTATAAAATATTTGTAAGTGATGTATATCAAGATCAAATAATACCGGGTATTATAGATAACATTGAGGGTAACTTTATTATAAATTCCGAATATGGTAAGGTTAATATTCAAAAAAAGGATTCTGAAATAGGTATTAAACAAGGAGAAGCAACATTAGGTGGTGCGAAGTATGGTATATATAGACGTGATAATGATATTCTTATGGGAACTATTACAACAGATGAAAATGGTTATGTTGAAAGTGAAAGTATTTTATCATATGGAAATTATTATTTAAAAGAGTTAAAAAGTTCAATGGGTTATAAATTAGATAGTAATAAATATTATTTTGATATAAATAGTAATAGTAAAAATGTTCATGTTGATGTATTTGAAGAAATCATAAAAGGAAAAATAAAAATAACAAAGCAAGATAGTGAAACAAACACATGTAAACCATTAGGAGAAGGGATTTTAAGTGGAGCAAAATATCAAATAGTAGATATAAATAATAATGTAGTTGATACTATTACCATAAATGATGATTGCACTAGTACTTCTAAAGAATTACCATATGGAAAATATAAAGTAAAAGAAATAGAGGCATCTAAAGGATATAAAATAGATAACAATATATATGATGTTTCTATAGATAGTGATAATTTAGAAATTAATGTTACATCTAGAGAAGAAATAATAAAAGGAAGAATAAAAATAACAAAACAGGATAGTGAAACAAACACATGTAAACCATTAGGAGAAGGAATTTTAAGTGGAGCAAAATATCAAATAGTAGATATAAATAATAATGTAGTTGATACTATTACCATAAATGATGATTGCACTAGTACTTCTAAAGAATTACCATATGGAAAATATAAAGTAAAAGAAATAGAGGCATCTAAAGGATATAAAATAGATAACAATATATATGATGTTTCTATAGATAGTGATAATTTAGAAATTAATGTTACATCTAGAGAGGAAATCATAAAGGGAAAAATAAAAATAATAAAGCAAGATAGTGAAACAAACACATGCAAACCATTAGGAGAAGGAATTTTAAGTGGAGCAAAATATCAAATAATAGATATAAATAATAATGCAGTTGACACTATTATCATAAATAATGATTGCACTGGTACTTCTAAAGAATTATCATATGGAAAATATAAAGTAAAAGAAATAGAAGCATCTAAAGGATATAAAATAGATAACAATATATATGATGTTTTTATAGATAGTGATAATTTAGAAATTAATGTCACATCAAAAGAAGATATAATCAAAAATCGTATAAGTATATTAAAACAATATGATTATGTTGAAGGAAATTCTATGTTTGTTAATGCTGAAGCAAATATTATATTTGAAATATATGATAGTAATAACTTTAAGTATGATACTATTATTACTGATAAAAATGGCTATGCTTTAGTTGATTTACCTTATGGAACATGGAAATTTCATCAAAAAAATGTTGTAAATGGATATCAAAAGATACATGATTTTTATGTTAATGTAGATGACAATAGCCCACTTAAGCATTATTATAATATTCTTAATAATAAAATAGCTGCTTATTTAAAGCTAGTTAAGAAAGATTCAACAACAGGTAATGTAATTAAATTGTCAGGTACAAAATTTAAAATATTAAATATGGATACAAATGAGTATGTTTCACAGTACGTTGGTGGTAAGTTATTAGATACATTTGAAACAGATGAAAATGGTATAATGACAACATATTTAAAGTTAGAAGCAGGTAATTATAAAGTAAAAGAAATAGAAGCACCAAAAGGTTATTTATTAAATGATGAAGGTGTAATCTTTTCAGTTAATGATAATACAGAATTTGAATATACATCATATGGAACATTTGTTACTGTAGAGTACATGAATGATCCGGTAATGGGGCAACTAGAAATTAAAAAGTATGGTGAGATTTTTAAGATAAAAGATGATAATTACTCTTTTGATAAAATACCACTATCATCTGTTAAATTTAATATATATGCAAGTGAGGATATAATATCTCCAGATGGAACAACTATTTATTATAGAAAAGGAACGCGAGTAGACAGATTAACAACAAATGAAGATGGGTATGTAATTAGTAAAAAGTTACCACTTGGGAAGTATTATTTAGTTGAAACAAAAACAAATAGTAATTATATTCTTAATAAAGAAAAATATTATTTTGAATTAAAAGAAACAGATGCAACTACACCTATTGTTTTAGAATGTTATGAGGCAATAAATTATTTAAGAAATGGTAATCTTGAAATAATAAAGAAAGATGCAGATAATAGGAAAGTTGTACCTAATACCAAAATAGAAATTTATACGGAAAATGATGAATTAATTTATACAGGCATGACAAATGAAGATGGAAAAATTATTTTAAATAAGTTACCAATAGGAAAATATTATATTATTGAAACTGTTGCAAGTGATGGTTACAGGATTAATAGTGAAAAAGTATATTTTGAAATAAAAAGAAATAATCAAAATGTTAAAGTAACTTTAAAAAATGAAAAGATTAAATCTAAAGTTATAATTCATAAGGTTGATGAGAGTAATAATTCATTAAATGGTGTTCATATAAATATATATGATGAAAATGATAAAATAATTTATAAAGGTGTTACTGATAAAGATGGAAATATTGAAGTAGAACTTAGTTATGGAAAATATTATTATAAAGAGATAAGTACGATAGATGGATACATTATTAATGATGAAAAGGTATATTTTAATATTACTAATGATAATGAAACATTAGAATTTAATCTTGTTAATATAAAGAAAGAAATAGAGGTACCAAATACAGGCACAAATAAACAAAATCTTTTATTACCAAACCTTTTAATTATATTGGGAATTTTATTAAATATATATGGCAAAAAGAAAATATTTATGTAGTTTTATTTTAATAATTATAGGTTTGTTATTAATTGGTTATGGGTTTATGAAGCATTGTCATTTTTATAAAGATAAAAATAATTATATAAATGAAAGCAAAAAAGAAATTATAAAATATTATGATGATACAAGTATAAAAGATGATATAACTGATAATACTGATAAATTTATAGAGATAAATGATACAAATGATAATGTTAACAATGTGTTTGCTGTTATAAGTATTCCTAAAATTAATTTAGAAAAAAGTCTTTATAATATTGATAGTACTGAAAATAATGTCAAATATAATGTAGAAATATTAAAAGGTTCAACAATGCCTAATGAATTTTATAGTCATCTTTTTCTTGCATCCCATTCAGGGTCTAATTATAATGCTTATTTTAATAATTTATCTAAATTAGAGTTAAATGATGAAATATATCTTCTATTTAATGGGGTTAAATATACTTATGAAGTAAATAGTATATTTGAGGTAGAAAAGGATGGAAAGCTAGAAATAAATGATACAAATAATGTAAAAATGCTTACATTAATAACTTGTCATATTGGTACTAATAAACAAATTGTAGTAAACAGTTATTTAATTAATGAAGAAATATATTAATAAATATACATAAATAGACAAATATTTCATAAATTCTAATAGAGGTGAAATAATGAAAAAATTTCTATTAGTATTAATTGCTGTTGTGCTGTTATTGCCTATGAAATTTATTAATGCTGAAGAATTAAATTTGGCTACAAATGCCAAGAGTGCTATTTTAATAGAGGCAAGTACTGGTGAGATAATATTTGAAAAAAATTCACATGAGAGATTAGTACCAGCCTCTATGACTAAAATGATGTCGATGTTGCTTATAATTGAAAGTATAGAAAAGGGTATCATTAGTTGGGATGAAATGGTAACGGTGTCAGAAAATGCTTCTAGTATGGGTGGAAGTCAAATATTACTTGAAACAAATGAAAAAATGAGTGTCAGTGATTTATTTAAAGGTATTGCTGTTGCTAGTGGAAATGATGCTGTAGTTGCAATGGCTGAAAAAATTGCTGGTACTGAAGATGCTTTCGTTAATATGATGAATAACAGGGCTAAAGAATTAGGTTTAAAAGATACTAATTTTAAAAATCCTCATGGTCTTGATACAGCTAATCATTATTCTAGTGCTTATGATATGGCAATGATTGCCAAAGAACTTGTAAAACATGAAGAAGTTTTTAAATACACATCTATATATGAAGATTATTTAAGACAAAATACGGATAAAGAAATTTGGCTTGTTAATACCAATAAACTTGTTCGATTTTATGATGGCGTTGATGGACTTAAAACTGGTTATACAGCAGGAGCAGGTTATTGCTTAACTGCAACAGCTAAGAAAAATGGTATGCGTATTATTGCTGTTGCGATGGGAGAGCCTGATAGTAAAACGAGAAATGCTGAAATTACATCTATGCTTGATTATGCTTTTGCCCAGTATGAAATAGAAACAGTATTATCAACTGACAGTGTTCTTGGAAAAAGAAAAGTTGAAAAGGGAAAAGATGAATATGTTACAATTGTACCTACTAAGAATATAAATTTACTTTATAAAAAAACAGATGATCGAAAAAATGTTACATATGATGTAAAAATAGATTCTTTAAAAGCTCCTATAAAAAAGGGCGATATTGTAGGCAAAGTTGAAATAAAAGATGGTAATAATATCTTAAATACAATTGATGTTACTGTAAATAATGATGTAAAAAAAGCCAATGTTTTTGAATTATATTTACGTAATTTAAAAAATATTTTTAATGGAAATATATAAAGATAATTATAACTATTGGAAATTTCATATTTCTTGAATAGTTATAATTTTTTTGTTATAATTTGTCTTAGATAAGAAGAGTGGTATATGTGAAAAATATTATTAATTTTATTAAGAAGAATAAATATATTTTTTTATTAATACTTTTGTACTCTTTTTTCTTTATTCAAATGCAACTAATACAGTTTTATGGGGATGACTATCAAGTTTTATATCCTCTACATGGTAGTAGAAATTTTATGGATATACTTAATTATTGTCTTGATAAAATGAATTTTTTTTGGTATGAATGGTCTGGAAGAATAGTAGGACATTTTACAGTATCCTTTGGTTTATCAATGTTTGGAATACAGTTTTTTCGTATTATTAATCCTTTAATGGTCTTTTTAATGTCTTTTCTATGTTTAAAAATATTAAAGTTAAAACATAACTTTTCTTTTCCAAAATATTTGTTTTATTTATCTCTCCTTATTATCTCTTGTAATATATATATTTCTAGGGAATCATTATACTGGGCATATGCGGGTATTCTTTATATATGGGGTTTTAATTTAACATTATTTGTTGTTTATTTTGTTTACAAGTATTATTTGAAAGATGAAAAAATACCTTTAATTTTAAAAATAATATTATCAATTTTTTGTCTTTTACAATCATTTATTCTTGAAACAATTAGTTTTATTAATATTTCTTTTCTATTATTAATAATTATTTTTAGTGTAAAAAAGAAAAAGAATTGCCAATTTATTATTTTTCTATTATTAATATCAATTCTTAGTTTTCTAATTTCAGCCCTTGCTCCTGGTAATATACCAAGAACTATTCCATTAAAAGAAGAGTTACAAGGTTTTAGTTTATTACAAATTATACTTGGAAAAACACATGGCTTTTTTACCATGATTTTTCATCCTAGTATTTATGGTTTTTATATGAGCATATTTTTAATACTTATTTGTAAAAAATATTTAAAAATAACAGATAAAAAGTTTTATTCTAAAATCCCTATCTTTTTTGTAATAGCATATTTTATATTGGTATTTATTTATAAAGCATTAGGTATAAATATCTTATTATTCTTTAATACAAGAAATATTGATGTTTTACAGTTTGCTAGTTATAATCCATTTTATTTAATATTAATAGATTTATATTATATATTTTTAATTGGTAATGTGTTTTATATGATATTTAAAACAGCGTTTAAGAAAAATAAGTTTTTATTCTTTTCTATCGTTATAACATTTATAAGTTCTATTATACCTATAATATGTATTAGATATATTGGTACAAGATATTATTTACCCTTTTTTCTTAATATTCTTATATTTAGTTTAATGATGTATTTTAATTTGGAAAGAAAAGAATTTAACTTTGCAGATATTATTTGCTTAATTGTTGTATCTTTTTCTAGTTATATTATGATTACAATATTATTTGCCTTTATTTTAACAACTATTCTTTTTAAACATAAAAATAATTATTATAATTTAAGTTCTAAATTTATTACTATGTGTATATTAATATCTCTAGTTATTAATATGGGGCTTACATTTAATGGTTATATGTATAATAGCCAAATATATAAAGAAAATGATGAAAAATTATCTACAGAATTAAGTGATAGTAATAGCGTTATTATACTTAAAGAGGTACCATATAAATATGGATTGTATTCATGGCATTCAAATGTCCTTGATTTTAATAATTATCATATATATTACGGCTTTTACTTAAATGAATTTTATAGTAATTACTATGGTATTAGTATGGAACAGGTACGTATATTAGGCATAAATGGTAATTATTACTAAGGAGGTATAAATGAAAAAATATGTTATCAGTACAATAATTTTAAGTATTATCTTTATTCTTCTTTTACTTGGATCATATTTATTTAATGATGACAAGATAAAAAATAATGTTACTAAGGGATTGGATAATTATAATTTTTTAGATAATGAAAAATATGGTAATAGGATTGATAATTATACAGATATGATTATTCTTAATGTTATAACATATAATTCTAATAATTCCTCTTTAAAAAGAGCGTTTGGCAATGAATATGGTATTTTATATGTAGATAAGTATGGTGATAAAGAAATATATTGGAATCAATATGAAAATTTAAGAAGTTCTTTGACAAATACAAATGATGATTCTCTTTTTTATGGTAGATATTGGCATGGGTATCAAACAATACTAAGACCATTATTATCTATATTTACATATGAACAATCATTAATTTTTCTATCTATTATTGGATATATACTTATAATTTTATCTTGTATATTAGTTTATCTAAAACTTGGATTAAAAGTATTAATTGCGTATATTTTAAGTTTAATATCACTTAATATATATGTAATTAGTACGTGCTACCAATATTTCTTTTCAATGATTTTAATGATTATATTTAATATTGTCATATTGTTTAAATATAAAAAGGGTAGTAATTATTGTTTCTATTTCTATCTATTTGGTGCAATTTCAGCATATTTACTATACTTTAGTTTTCCACTTATAACGATAAGTTTTCCACTATTAATTCTTTTATTATTAAAATATAAAGATGGGGATATTCAAAAGTATAAAGAAAATATTGTTTTAGTTTTTAAATGCTCTTTATTTTGGCTTATAGGTTATATTTTATTTTATATATTAAAATGGATATTTAGTACAATATTTGTTTCTACTAATTTTATAGAAGATGCACTTTTATCTGTTAATCAAAGATTAGGTATTGTTTTTTCTTTTAAATATTTAGATGTTTTAAAACTTAACTTAGTAGAATTTTTTAACCATAAATTTAATATTCTTTTCTTAATTATTTCTATTGTTTTAATTATCATTAATTTAAGAAAAAATACATTAAATAAATTAAAAATTATTTCTCCTATTTTTCTTATTGGTATGATGCCATTTGTATGGATGTTTATTTGTAATAATCATAGTGCTGTTCATTATTGGATGATATCTAGAATATTATCTATTACAATATTTTCTTTTATGATAATTGGTATTGTATTATTGGAAAATAGAAAATGTAATAATATTGAAAAACTAAACTTAAATGATTATTATCTTCCATTATCAACTATATTGTTTATCCTTTTATATAAAGTTAGTTTTATCTTTATCATCCTTGATGTAATTTTAATTATCATTTTAAAACCAAACAAAAATGTAAAGTATTTTGAATTAATATTAATTATAATAAGTTGTTTTATTTTTAGTAATAAGATTATAAATAAAAGGCAATTTCAAAATAAAGATTTTTATGTGAATGTTTATAATGAACTTTATCATAAAGTAAAATATTATGGATATGATTATATAAAGAATAATACGATAAATGAAGAGGAAAAGATAGATATTAGAGATTTAATTACAGATATAAATCCTGATAGTGTTTTCTTACTTAGTTGTGATGGTTATGCGATTATAGATAATAATGATGTAACGCCTTATATAAACTGTAATAATGTTGCGGTAACTGATGGATATCAAAAATAAAAAAAAGATTATATAATTATTTATCGAAATAAGTGGTATAATTATGATAGGTGAGAGTATGTCAAGAAAGAAAAAGAAAAAAATAATTAGATTTGATCGATTAATAGTACTTGTATTATTTATTTGTTTGGTTATGTATGGTGCTTATTATGTAATATTTTCATTTGGTAAAGGATTAAATAATAATAAAAATAAAAATGAATTATCTAAATTAGGCTTTAATGATGTAGAAATATCTAATATAGAAAAAGACTTATCAAAAGAAAAAATAGATATGTTAGTATCTATAAATGATAAAGATATTATTAGTGCTTTTATAAATAGTGATGATTTTGATAGTGATATGCTTGATAGTTATATAAATTTTTATAATAAAAATAAAGATGTATCACCAAACAATATTATAAAAGTAGTTAATAATAATATTGATACCATTAGTGACTTTGTATATGATGATATCATTATTAATTTAATTGATGAAAAATATTTTATTAAAGATAATACCGTAAGATATATTAATTATTATCATGATAATAATTCTTTATCATCTTCTGATATTGTTACTAATGTAAATAGTAATCTTGATTATGATTTTTATACTAATACTAAATCGGCTGATTTATCAAAGGGTAACCTTATTTTAGTTAACAAATTTTATTCTTTGGATAAAGATTATGAACCTGAAGATTTAGTTAAAATAGAATCTGATTATACATCATGGGGTGGATATTTAAAAAGTGATGCTTATGAAGCCTTTAAAAAAATGGTAGATGCTGCATATGAAGATGATATTACATTATATTCTGTATCACCATATAGAAGTTACCAAACACAAAATGGATTATATGAAGGATATGCTAGTCGTGATGGCTATACAAAAGCAGATACTTATTCAGCAAGACCAGGGTATTCTGAGCATCAAACAGGACTTGCAGTAGATATAAATTCAACGGATGATTCATTTGCTTATACAAAAGAGGCTAAATGGTTATTTAAAAATGCATATAAATATGGTTTCATTTTAAGATATCCAGAAGGTAAGGAATATATTACAGGATATCAATATGAACCATGGCATTATCGCTATGTTGGTAAGGAAATTGCTAAAGAAATATATGATTTAGATATTACGTATGAAGAATATTATGCATATTATATTGCTAAATAAAATAAACTACTTTTTAAAGTAGTTTTCTAATGTATTTAAAATATACTCTTGGTTTTCTTCATCACTTTTTTTCCACAGTATTTCAAAAAAAACACCTAATCCAGGTAAAGTAATTTCCTCGTTATCTTCAATTGATGAACTAATAGATGCTTTTATTTCATCTTTTTTAGCATCATTAAAATTATTAATAATATTTTTTCTAATATCAATATTCATAAATATCTTCCTTTCTTTAATATAATGTATAATTTATATAATTTTATACAATTTACAAATGACAATAATTTAGATATAATGATAAAGGTGATGATATGAACAGTGATATAGTTAAACAAATAGGAATTGAATTAAATTTAGATGAAAAAAAGATTATAAATGTTTTATCTTTATTAGAAGAAGGTAATACTATACCATTTATTGCTAGATATCGAAAAGAAGCAACTGGTAATATGGATGAAGATAATATAAAAAGAATAAATGAATATTATGAATATCAGGTTAATCTTTTAAAAAGAAAAGAAGATGTTATTAGATTAATTGATGAAAAAGGTCTAATGACAGATGAATTAAAAGAAAAAATATTAGGTGCAAGTAAACTAGTTGAGGTTGAAGATTTATATAGACCATATAAGGAAAAGAAAAAAACAAAAGCAACGGATGCGATTAATAATGGATTAGAACCACTTGCTAAACAGATTATGTCCTTTCCATTAAATGGCTCATTTGATGAACTTGCAAAAAAGTATATAAATGATAACGTAAAAACGACTTTAGATGCCGTTAGTGGTGCTAAATATATTATTGCAGAGTGGATAAGTGATAATGCATATTATCGTAAATGGATAAGAACTTACATTTATCGTAATGGTAATATATCTTCTTCTATTAAAAAAACAGCTAATGATGAGGCTAAAACATATGAAATGTATTATAATTATACAGAACCTTTAAAAACGGTAAAACCACATAGAGTTCTTGCTTTAAATAGAGGAGAAAAGGAAAAAATATTAACGGTAAATATTGATATAGATGAAGAAAAAATAATTAATTATTTAAAAGAAAAAATAATTAAGAATGATAAATCTTTTGTATGTGATGAGGTCATTGATTCAATAAAAGATAGTTATAAAAGATTAATTTTTCCATCCATTGAAAGAGAAATAAGAAGTGATTTATCTGAGAAAGCTGATGAAGTTGCTATTGACAATTTTGGTAAAAATTTAGAGTCTTTACTTTTACAACCGCCGATTAGAGAAAAACAAGTTCTTGCTTTTGATCCAGGATTTGTAAATGGGTGTAAACTGGCTGTAATTGATAAGACTGGTAAATATTTAACTTCTACTATTATAAAGCCATTTTGTAATAATGATAAATATTTGGAACAAAGTAAGGCTATTTTACTTGATTTAATAAAGAAATATAATATTGATATTATTGCTATAGGAAATGGTACGGCATCAAGAGAAAGTGAAAAATTGTGTGCTGATTTAATAAAAGAAAATAATCTAAGTTGTAAATATGTAATTGTTTCGGAAGCAGGAGCATCAATATATAGTACAGAAAAGGTGGCTAGTGATGAATTTCCTAATCTTTCTCCTAATGAAAGAAGTGCAGTTAGTATTGGAAGAAGACTTCAAGATCCTCTTGCTGAACTTGTTAAAATTCCACCTGATGGTATAGGTGTTGGTTTGTATCAACATGATGTTTCACAGAGTAGGTTAAAAGAAAGTTTGGATTTTGTAGTGTCTAAAGTTGTAAATAGTGTAGGTGTTAATATTAATACTGCTTCACCATCATTACTTAAATATGTATCAGGTATTAATAAGAAAAATATTGATAAAATCATAGATTATCGTGAAGAAAATGGTAAAATAAATTCACGAGATGAGATTAAGAAAAAGAAATTACTTGGTGATAAGGCATATGAACAAGCAATAGGCTTTCTTAGAATTACAGATGGTAATAATATTTTAGATAGCACTGGTATTCATCCTGAGAGTTATAGTGTTGCAACCAATTTATTAAAAGAACTAAATGTTAGTTTAGATGATGTTGGATCACAAAAGATGATAGATGCTTTAGATAACATTGATATAAATAAATATGTTAGTATTTTAGGCACAGATATTTATACTTTAGAAGATGTCATCAATTCCTTAAAAAGACCTAATAGAGATCCAAGAGATGAAATGCCTCAACCAATTTTAAAAAGTGATGTCTTAGATATAAAAGATTTAAAAGTAGGAATGAAACTTCAAGGTACTGTAAGAAATGTTGTTGATTTTGGTGCTTTTATTGATATAGGGTTACATAATGATGGCCTTGCTCACATTTCAAAACTAAGTAATAGTTATATTAAACACCCTAGTGATGTTGTAAATGTTGGGGATATTGTTGATTGTTATGTAGATGAAATTTATTTAGATAAAGAAAAAGTATCTTTAAGTTTAATAAAAAAATAGCTATTAGAGTTCACTAATAGCTTTTTTAATTATATCTGCTGATTTTTGTAGTTTACTTTTTTCTTCATCTGTGAGTGGTAATTTTATATTTCTAACAATACCATTTCTATTTAAAATAGCTGGTTTACCAATAAAGATATTATTATCTTTATCATATGTAGAAACTGTTATAATACTATTTTCATCTCCTAAGATAGCATTTGTAATTCTTGTTAAACACATACCAATTCCATAATATGTTGCTCCCTTGCGATTAATAATTTCATATGCTGCATCTCTAACATTTACATATATGTTATCAAGTTCATCTTGACTTAAATAATCAGTAATTTTTTCTACACCTACATTGGCAAGACTCCAAGGAATAAATTCTGAGTCACCGTGTTCACCAATAACGTAGGCATGAATATTTTTGGGATTAACATTCAATTTTTCACTTAGCATATATCTTAATCTAGATGTATCCAAACTTGTACCAGATCCTATTACTTGATTTACTGGTAAACCAGAGTATTTCCAAGTTATATATGTCATAATATCAAGAGGATTAGTAGCAACTAAGAAAATTCCATTAAATCCTGTTTTCATTATCTTACTAATAATATCTTTAAATATAACGCTATTTTTATGAATTAAATCCATTCTTGTTTCACCAGGATTTTGATTAGCACCAGCTGCAATACAAATAATACTTGCATCTGTGCAATCTTCGTAGTTACCTGCTTTTATAGTAAGTTTAGAAGGGCCAAATGGTAAACAGTGGTTTAAATCCATTACTTCTCCTTCAACTTTTTTCATATTTAAATCAATTAAAACAAGTTCTTGAATATTTGTTTTTTGATTAACTATGCAATAAGCATAACTCATACCGACATTTCCACATCCTATTATAACAACTTTATTTTTCATTAATATAACCTCCTATAATAAGAATACAATAATTATTTGTATGTTTCAAGATAAAAACGAAAAAACACCATAAAGGTGTTTAGTTTCTAAATGGTGTCCTCTTGGGGGCTCGAACCCCAGACCCACTGATTAAGAGTCAGTTGCTCTACCAACTGAGCTAAGAAGACATTAAATCAACAAAAACATTATAACACATATTCTATAAAATTCAAATAAAAAGTATAAAAAAAAGAAAAAAAGTATAAAAAAAAGAAAAAAAGAAAAAAAGTGTAACTATTCAGACTTATAAAATCAAAAGAGTGTAAAAGTGGTATAAAAAATACTGCTTTTTTGTTTGAATTATGAGATACTAATAATGTTAAAGGATAGTGATTTAAATGCGTAAAGGTATTACAAATGATATGTTTAAACAATTAGAAGAGATATCTATCAAGCTAGATAAATCTTTAAATGAGATTAACGAGCAATCACTAATCATATACGAACTTAGATTAGAAATAAAAAGATACGAAGAAGAATCAAAAAAAGATAAAGAACTTATAAAAAAATTGATTGAAGAAAATGAAAAGTTAAAAAATCACAATAATAAAAATAGTAATAATTCTAGTAAACCAACTTCAACTAATACTGTTACACCTAAGAAAAAAACAGGTGCCAATTTATATAACTATCGCGTTAAAACTGGTAATAGTAAAGGCGGTCAATACAATCACCAAGGATATAATTTAAGAAAAAAGACGCCGAAAAATTAATTGAAGAAAATAAAATAGAGGTAAGAGAAATTACTCATATAATAAAAGGTGATTCTAAGAAAAACATTAGTAAAGTATAGATATGAATTAGAAATTAAACCATATATTGAAAGACATGTATTTAAATACGAAGAAAATTTACCAAAGGAATTTTATACAGACGTAACATATGGCAATAGTATAAAAGCTTTATCAATACATTTAGGTTGTTATAATATAATTGCTTATAATAGATTAAGTGATTTCTTTAGTGTGATATCAAATAATATATTAAATATTTCTAATGACACACTCGTAAATTTTGTTAAGGTTTTTGGAA
>OKXB01000410.1_pt1 | contig 54123 bp, 54 predicted proteins | sample 1601731 | NCBI WGS metagenome assembly OKXB01 (sample SAMN04414077, study PRJEB24778) | human gut metagenome | material: faecal | host: Homo sapiens
ATTATTGCAGGAAAATACCATAAATGATAATAAACTCCTGTATAGCATAAAGCAATCAACACTATAATAGGTAGTAATATTATTGATAGAATAATTAGTAAAGGTAAAGTGATATTGATTTTTGATATATACTCATTTATGATTGGCAAATACTGAATTATTGTACCTATTATTACAGGTATGTACAACAAACTCCAAATCAAATATAACGGTATTGTTTTCTTTATGTATTCTTTTATATAATTTTTATTTTCTTTCTCTTTTTTGGCAACAAAATAGCCCGTTATGATAAAAAATATAGGAACACATATTCTTGTAATGATATTATTGAATGCTAAATCTAATTCGTTTGAAAAGTTAAAAAATGGACGCAAGTGTAATACAATAATTAAAATTGACGATATGTATTTTAAAATGTTTAAATTTTGATAATTTAATTTATTTATTCTGTAATTTTTATCTATATTTTTTTGAATAAATATTGTAACAAGACTAAAACAAATTATCATTAAAACAATAGTAAAAGGATATCCTAAGCCATTTTCAATTTGAAACACATTTATCAATTTTAAAAATAATATCAATATAGTTATTATTGATATAATTACTATTTCATTTTTATATTTCATTTAAACCACTTCTAACTCCCAAAATATTATTTTCTAACAATTATATTACATTGGTAATGTAATCCATAAATAACCTAAAATTATTATACTAATTATTATTGTAGTAATTACTAAATTGTAATTTAATCTTCAATTTTAATAATAATATCATAAGCAGCGGAACATTATTCTTTTGATAACTTTGTTTCATTAATTAAATATTCTACTGCTTTGTCCTTATTTTCAAAACTCTTTAATATGTTCCTTATTTCTTTAGTTTTTTCAATAATAGATTGAACATCATTATTCATATTTTTACCTCACTTTCAAATTTTAATTTGCTTATTTGTCTATTATTGTATTCAATGAGTTTTTATCAATATTTGTTAGTTCATAACTCTTTCCGTTTATTTCAATAGTAAAATAATGTTCTGGATTGTATAAAATTTTTGCAATACTATCGTTATTAATATCCAATAATTCCAATTCATATTTAGGTGATGGTAATGTTATAGCACCTGTCCATACTTTAGAATTATTTATCACTGATAAAAATACATTTATTTTCTGTTCTTCTGTAATTGATTGTTTTCCTTTAATCTTTATTGTTTTCGTTTTTGATACAGTATCCTTTATTATATTTGGCAATTCAAGTGTTCCTTGTTTTTGTAATGTAAATGTACCAAAATTATTATCACAATACATAACTGCAATTAAATCTTTTTCTTCACCTAATTTACAAGTTATTTTATTATTTATGCCATCATTCGATACTAATACTATTTCATTATTTTTATTAATTGTAAATTCTCCTTTTATTTCACTATCGTTATTGAAAAAAGCAAATTTATTTTTTCCAGTTCCGTGAAAATTAATAAAGGAATCTTTAATATACTTGTATTCTCCTTCACTGTCTATTTTAGTTAATATCCAAGCAGTTTCAGTTGTTTTTAATAATTCTATAGTATCACCACACATACAACCTTCACAACACTCATCATTATTTTCATATGATTTTTTATCATCATCATTATTTTCTTTGATGCACCCCGTTAAACCCAAAACCATAACCCCACATAGTAAAATAGCAAATAATGTCTTTTTCATAATCAATCCTCCATTTCAACAAATTATTATTTTATTTACTAACTATGTTATATAACACAAATTATTATTTATCTCATTATTTAACTTAATTTTTCCATCTATATTAGATAATATTTTTGATATTTTCCTTTGAATTTTCAACTCAGGTAATTTAATCTTTATTTTGTTCATATTTTCCTGGTTCAATTTTGGTTGTGTTGAGCCAGTAATATATTCACCTAAATCTAATTTTAATAAATAATAATACAAATATTCTAAATCAACATTTTCTTTCACTTTAAAAATATGTGCATGATTATTTAACCAAAACTTTCCTTCAACAATCTTAACCAAATCTTTTTTTCTAGACTTTAAATTTTCACCATCTTCAGCTAGAAGAATATATTTTCCATCAAAAATATAATCATCTATTGAATCTATTATTTCTTGAGCACCATAATATGGATATATTCCTTTTCTTTTACTTCTATCCATTGTTGATAATGGTTTTCTCTTTTTATCTTCTAAAACAATAACATCCTCTAATTGTAAATTTTTGAATTCCATATTATTAGCCTCCTTTTGCAAATCACTATTTTTCTAATTTGTCAGAAATAATATTTTTGTTTCTAAATTCTTTATTGTTATTTTTGCTTGTTTATCTTCTTTTTCATTTAATCACACATTTTCTTTAACTTTAACATTTAAAAGTCAACTATTAATCTTTAAATCGGTTTACTAGTATTGGCTTAATTAATTCATAAATAAATATTGACATAAAGTTTATTAAGAATACTACTAATATTAAACTAATATCTATTGATGTTATACTTATTAATTTTCCAACTGGTGTAACAAACACTATAAGTTCAATTAAAAGTATCAATAATAATCCATAATTCATTGCTTTATTAGAAAATATTCCTTGTTTAACAACTGATTGTTTTAAATTTCTACAAGATATTGAATAAACTATCTCTTGAACTACCATTGAAAGAAGTGCTAAAGACATGGCTGTTTCTTGCCCATACACTTTTAAACTAATAAAGTAAGTAAGAACTACAAATATAGTTTCAATTATAGATGAAGATGCAATACAAGCTTTAATAAATGGTGTAAATAAAGGCTTATTTATTCCTCTCGGCTTTTTATTCATTATGCCATCTTCACTCTTTTCAAAAGATAAACATATACTAGGGATAGAATCTGTTACCAAATCAATAAATAAAATATAAATTGGTAATAAAATTGTTGTTTTAGTAAGTAATCCTATAATAATAGTAAATATTTCAGCAAAATTACTTGATAGTGAAAATACTATATTATTTCTGATATTATTATATATTCTTCTTCCTTCTTCAACTGCTACAACTATTGTTGAAAAAGAATCATCCATTAATACTATATCAGAAGCTGACTTTGTAACATCAGTACCTGTAATACCCATTCCTACACCAACATGGGCATCTTTAATAGCAGGTGCATCATTTACTCCATCTCCTGTCATTGCTACTATTTTTCCACTATTTTGAAGAGCAAAAACAATTCTTTCTTTATGAGCTGGATTAACTCTTGCATAAACAGAATATTGCTTAACGATATTTTTTAGTTCTTTATCATTATATTTATCAAGTTCACTTCCAAGTATTGCTTCATTGTTATTACTTATAATTCCAACATCTTTGGCAATGGCTGTTGCCGTATCTATAGAGTCACCTGTAATCATGATAGGTCTAATTCCAGCATTTTTACATAGTTCAACGCTTTTCTTAACACTTTTTCTTGGTGGATCTATCATCCCTAAGATACCAGCAAAAAATAAATTATTTTCCGCTTTTTCTAACTCTTTAATATTTTTAGGTACATAATCCAATTTTTTATAAGCAAATCCTAAAGTTCTTAAAGCATTTTTAGAAAGATTCTTAACTTTATCTAAAACTTCTTGTTTTTCAGTCTTAGATAGATTTATCTTTTCAATTAAAGAATCCATACTACCTTTGCATAAAATATATACTTCATTATCAATTTTATTTAGAGTAGTAAACATCTTTCTATCACTATCAAATGGTATATCTAATAATCGCTCACACTTTTTTCTTAATTTAAGTGGATCAACTTTTTTATTATATAGATAATCATATAAACAAGTTTCTGTAGGATCACCTACATATTTATCTTTATAAATGAGCCCATCATTACAAAGAGCACATATATAATTAAGCAAATTTTCATCTATTACATATTCATCCTTAACAGCCATTTTATTTTGTGTTATAGTGCCTGTCTTATCAGAACAAATAATGTCTACTGCTCCGAGTGTTTCTACTGCTTGCATTTGCTTTACTACTGTTTTCTTTTTTGCTAAATTAGATATTCCAACTGATAATGTTATTGTAATTACAGTTGGTAGTCCTTCAGGAATAGCTGCTACTGCAAGTGATGAACATAACATTATAATTTCAAGTATTGTATATTTATTAATTAGGGCTAAAATAAATATAAAGATTAAAATAATAAATACTATTAATGTTATCTTTTTAGATAGTTCCTTTATCTTTAATTGTAATGGAGTTTCAATTCTATCAATTTCATTTAGTGATAGTGCAATTTTACCTAACTCACTATTTTTCCCTGTACTTACGACTATACCTATACATTTCCCATTTGTAATATGTGTTCCTAAAAACAACATATTTTTTTGTTCTTGAATAATTAAATTTTCCTTTAAAACATCCGAACTTTTTTGAACTGGGACACTTTCACCTGTTAAAGCAGATTCATCTACTTTTAAGTTTTCACATGAAAGTATTCTAATATCTGCTGGAACTGTTTCTCCAGATTCTAAATAGATTATATCACCAGGGACTAATTCTTTAGTATTTATTATTAGTATTTTGTCATCTCTTTTTACTTTACACATACTAGTCTCGTAATTTTTTAAATCTTTTAATATTAAAGCTGCTTTTTCTTCTTGTATAAATCCAACAATTGCATTTATAAAAACCACAAAAAGAATAACAATAGTATCAGTGTACTCATGAGAGTAAAAATATCCATAAAAATATAAAAGCAATGCAACTATCAATAATATAATAATCATAGCATCATTAAATTGCTTTAGAAATCTTAAAATCCAAGATTTTTTCTTTTTATTTAAAATGATATTTTGTCCATATTCATTTAACCTTTTCTTTGCTTCTTTACTATCTAATCCATCAATATTACTATTTAAAACTTTAAATATTTCCTCTTCATTTTTAGAATACATTTTTCTCTCATCTCCATTTTCCTATTTTTTAACTATTTAACATTTTTAAATCTTAAATATTTTTTGTATGCCATAAATATTCCAACAGCCCAAGCAAGTAAAGAAAACAATAAAAGTGTATAATCTTTACTTATTAAAGCTGTATAATCCCAATAAATAAGAAATCCAAAATAATATATAAAAAATGATATTACATTTATTTTACTAAATACTTTAGCAATTTTATTTTTCTTAATTTATAAACAAATATTTGTTATAAACAAGCTAATATCAAACATCAAAAATGGTATAACTACTATTCTTGTTGATAAGTCCTTTGTCATAATTAAAATGTAATGTAACACAAGAATATAGATGCTATTAAAGATATTATTGTTTTTTTGACCATTCCTATATTTATTTTTTCCTTCAAATTATCGCTTTTTAGCAAACAAATAAATTTACTATTTATTTGTTTCTTCCAATAATAAATCAAAGTCTGATTTATATAATTTATCTTGCTCTATTCTATATTTTTCAAATTCAGTTAATGCTTTATCACAGGCTATTTCATGTGATATTTTTCCAGCATCTTTTAATATATCTAAATCATCTGCTAATAAAAATTTATCTATTCTTGTAGACCAATCTTCCATTGTCATAGGTATATGTCGTTTTGCTCTATTTTCTGCTAAATCCAAAAATGCTGATACTATTAGTTCTAAACTTCCTAATTCTTCTTTAGATAAATAATTTTTAGCTATTACAACATCTATTTCTAATATTTTTCCATGATGTTAGCCCCATATGTTCTTTTTTTGCATTAGCTCTATTATATATAATTTCAGCAGCAGTTTGATGTGAGACGGCGAAGTGCATTTTATTCTGAACTTTTTTAAAAAATTTAATTGTTGTAGGAGACTTTTTATCATAATCCACACTTGTTGCATAAATATCAGTAACTTTTTGATAAAATCTTCTTTCTGATAATCTTATTTCTCTTATTTCTGCAAGCAATGAATCATAATAATCTTCATCAAAAAAAGATCCATTTGCCATTCTTTTTTTATCTATTATATAACCTTTTCTAGAAAATTCTTTTAATACATAAGTTGCCCATCTTCTAAATTGTACAGCCCTATCCGAATTGACTTTATACCCAATAGAAATAACCATGTCTAAATTATAATATTGTACATTTCTTTTAACCTGTCTACTTCCTTCGTTTTGAACTAGTAAGAATTTCTTACTAGTTGAATTTTGGTCCAACTCGTAACTATCATATATATCATTAATATGCATTGTAATATTATTTCTTGTTGTATTAAAAAGTTCTCCAATAGCTCTTTGTGTTAACCATAAGTCGCCATCTTCAAATCTAACCTGAACTCCTTTATCATGAGTTTGTCTTTCAAATATTAAAAATTCTGCACTACTACTTCTTATAATTAAATCTTTTACCAATCTTATCATCGCCTTAATCTTAATTTTTAATTAGCATATGTTTCCACATATCACCTATATCAGCATCGTGTACATATCATACTCAAACAACCATCTGAATATTTTTTAATATTTTACCACTTTATGTAGTAAAATATTACTTTCTTTAGTTTTACTAAAAATCAAAAAACTTTATTTTTCAAGGTTTCTTCGATGTAATACTGAAACACATTCAATGTGATATGTATTTGGAAACATATCTACTGGTGTAACATCCTCTATATTATATTTTTCTTGTAAAATATTTAAATCTCTTGCTAGAGTGACTGGATCACATGATACATATACTATTTTTTGAGGGTTTAATCTAAAAATATTTTCTATCGTAATATTGTCAAGTCCTGCTCTTGGAGGGTCAACAACAATAATATCCGGCTTTTCTTTTTGTGATTTAATTATTTTAGAAACATCTCCTACTAAAAAAGTACAATTATCTATATTATTAATTTTCTTATTTTCATTTGCATCCCTAGTAGCATCTTCATTTATTTCTATACCAATAACTTTTTTACATTTTTTACTTAAAAATAAACTAATTGTCCCAGTACCACAATACAAATCATAGACAATTTCCTTGCCAGTTAAATGACATTTATCTAAAACTAGATTATATAAATTAAGTGTTTGTTTACTATTTACTTGAAAAAAAGAACTTGGTGATATTTTAAACATCAAATTACCTAATTTTTCAAAAATATTACCTTTACCGTATATTATTTCTTCTTTTCTATTTTTATTTATTACTATGGTATCAACATATTCCTTTAAAAATAAAGGTTCTTCGACAAATTTTTCATTTATGTAAAATACAATCATTATTTGTTTAGTAAAGTATGTACATCTAATTACAACACTATTTACACCTGTAAGATTCATACTATTAATGTTTTTTATTAATTCATTAATTTTAGAATCTAATAATAAACAATTATCTATTCTAATAACATCATTACTATTTTTTTTGCAAAGGCCTAATTTCTCATTTACTCTAAAAGTTACTTTATTACGATAATTATCTCTTAGGTCACTACCAATAATTTTATTAACAACAATATCTTTAGAAACAAATTTACTCATAATTTCTTTTACTTTATTTTCTTTAAATTTTAATTGTTCTTCATAACAAATATGTCTTAAATCACAACCGCCACAAATTTTATAAAATGGACAATTTTGATTTATATGTTTATTATCTTTTTCTATATATTTATTTACTTCTGCTTCAATATATTTTTTCTTTTCTTTAATTACTTTAATATTTACAATATCACCTGGGACACAAAAAGGAACAAAAACTATTTTGTCGTTTAAAAAACCAATTCCTCTTCCTTGATGATCTAATTTTTCAATTTTTAAAATTTTTTCTTCCATAACAATCTCCATAAAACAAATTTATTATACCATTTTTTTCATAAAATTACATTATCTATCCATAATAGTCTTAGAAATAGGTGATTTTTTATGTTAGAAGAAACGAATTTAATAATTAAAAAATTAAAAAAAGAAACAAATGAAATATCAGATATTGTTTATAGAGAAAAATATATATGTGGAAAAAAAATTTATATTATATATAATGAACCACTTACATCTAGTGATAAAATAAGTGAATTTATTATTAAAAGTTTAAATGAATTATCTAAAGATAAGGTAAAAGATAATTTACTTAAAACTATTTCTAATAATATAACTAATTTTAAATATGAAATAATTGATAAATATGATACATTATGCTTTTATTTACATAGAGGTTTCACTATTATCCTAATTGATGGTGAAAAAGAAGCCATTGTTTTAGAAACAAAAGGTAGTATTAAAAGAAGCATATCCCCTCCTGAGAATGAAAATGCGATTAGGGGTGCAAAAGATGCTTTTATTGAAGACTATCAAACTAATATTGGACTTATCAAAAAAAGAATTAAGACAAATGATTTATGGATAGATAATATTACATGTGGTAAATATACTAAAACACAAATTGGTGTAATTTCTATAAATGGTATTGTTAAAAGAGAATTAGTTGAAATAGTTCTTAAAAAAATTAAAGAAATCAATATTGATGGAATTATCAATAGTGATAATATTAAAAATTTAATTGAGAATGAAGATAAAATTGCTTTCCCAACTATTTTAACAACAGAAAGACCTGATATAGTGTGCAACTGTTTACTTGAGGGTAAGGTTGCAATTGTTGTTGATAATAGTCCGTATGTTTTAGTAATTCCAGTGATGTTAAATGACTTTTTTAAAACGATTGAAGATCTTTATGGTAAAAGTATAAATGTTTCTTTTACTAGAATTATTAAGTATATTGCATTTATTATATCTATTTTAACTCCTGCTTTATACATTGCGATTACAACATATAATCAAGAAATGATTCCAACCGATTTGCTTGTCAGCTTTGCAACCCAGAGAGATGGTGTTCCTTTTCCAGCCTTTTTTGAAGCTATTATGATGATGATTGCCTTTGAAATATTAAGAGAAAGTGATATTAGAGTTCCAAATCCAGCTGGTAGTGCTCTATCTATTGTTGGTGCCTTAATATTAGGAGATGCTGCCGTAGCAGCAGGAATTGTATCTCCTATTATGATAATTATAATTGCTATCACAGCCATATCTAGTTTACCTTTCTCGGAATTTGAGTTTACTAATGCGATTAGATTATATCGTTTAATATTTATGATTGGAGCTGCTTTTATGGGATTAATTGGCGTTGTTGTTGTTGGCATCTTTTTCATTATAAAACTTGCTAGTACAAAATCATTTGGGAAACCGTACTTAATACCATTTTCACCAACATATATTGAAGGTCTCAAAAATAGTATTATTAAATTTCCATTAAGGAATCTTTATAAGAGAAGGAGTTTTTTATCTAATAACACTATTAAAAGGAGTGTAAAACATGAAAAAAATTAGACTATTACTAATAACAATATTAATATTTATATCTACTGGGTGCTACAACTATAGAAAACTTACAAAACTTGCTATCACAAGTGCTATTGGTATTAATAAAACTGATGATGGATATGAGCTAATTATTCAAGTTATTAATACACAAAAAACAGGATCGGATTCTAATTCAGCTAGTGATACCCCTAAATTTATCGTATATAAAAAAAAGGGAAGAACAATTCAAGAGGCACTTAGAAATATAATTTTAGAATCTCCTCGAAGATTATATGTTAATCATATGGCTTTACTTGTTATTAGTGAAGAGGTAGCAAAAGATGGTTTAAATGATATTATTGATTTATTTGCTAGAGATTCAGAATTTAGAAAACAATTTTTAGTACTTGTTAGTAAAGAAAAAGATACATCCGATATTCTTTCTATTTTAACAGCCCTAGAAACATTAAACTCTAAGAAGATTAAAGATAGTTTATATACTGATGAAAAATATCTTGGAGTTTCTAATATTGTTAATTTTGAAGACTTACTTAATAGTTATATAAATAAACGTATAGATATTGCACTTCCATCTATTAAATTACAAGGTGATAGAGATGAAGGAGAAAAGGATGACAATATCAAAGAATCATCTCCTGAAGCAAGAGCAATACTTAGTGGACTTGCTGTATTTAAAGATAAAAAACTAGTTGGTTACTTAGACATCAATGATAGTATAAATGTTTCCTATTTAAATAATACTATTAATAACACTATATATACATATAAATGTAATGATAATAATTATACCTCAATAGAAATTGTTGATAGTAAAACTAATATAGAAATAGATAAAGAAAAAAATGAAATAAAATTTATTATTAATAACAAAGCAAACATTAATGAATTAAATTGTGATATTAATATTCAAAAAACAAAGGAATTAATAAAACTTGAAAATAATATAGAAAAGGATATGAAAAAATCTATTTATACAACTATTGATAAATTGATAAGTGAGTATAATGCTGATATATGTGGCTTTAAAGAGTTAATTTATAAAACATATCCTAATTATTATAAAGAATTAGAAAAAAAATATGGTGCTGAAATACTTAAAAATTTAAATTATAAAATAGATGTTAATTTAAAACTAGTTGCCAAAGGAAATATATTAAAGGAGATTACTAATGAATAAAGAGAGATTAAATTGTTTACAATTATTTTCTATATTATTTTTTATTATGGTTGCACCGCTTACAGGATTGAGTTTGATAGGTATATTTAAAAAAGCTAATGTTGATGCTTACCTTTGCCCTTTATTTGCTTCATTACTTGGAATTCCTTTAATGCTAATATTTATCTTTCTATCAAATTATAAACCAGATCTTACTTTAGGCGAGAAAATAATTAGTATTTTTGGAAAAGTATTAGGTAATATTATTAATTATTTATTAATTGTGTTTATACTACTTTTTTCAGTAACATTATTATTTAATTTATCTGATTTTATTGTTTCTCAGTTTTTACCCGAAACACCCACCTATGTAGTAGCATGTCTTTTTGCAAGTATTATAATTTATATCAATACAAAAGGCATTGAAACTATAAGCAGAGTTAGTTTAGTTTTATTTGTCATAACTTTTATCTTTTTTATGACTACTATATTTGGTTTATATCCTAGTTTAAAAATAGATAATTTTAAACCTTTCTTGGAATATGGATTTAAAAACCCACTTAGTGGATCTCTATACATATTATTTTTAAACTATTTCCCTATTTTTACACTACTTACTGTTCCTAAAAATCAAATTACAGATAAAAAAAAATATACCAAATGGTTCATAGGTACGTATATTTTCTCTAGTTTATTTATGTTTGGAATTATATTTATAACTTTAGGTAATCTAGGTATTAATTTATCACAATTATATCAATATCCCGAATATATTGTATTAAAAAGAATAAACTTATTTGAATTTCTAGATCGTATAGAAAATTTATTATCTATACAAAGAATTTTAAAAATATATATATCATTATCCTTTTTTACATACTTTATATCTAATACTATTAAACCACATAATAAAAGTAAAATTATACCTTTCTTTATCTTAATACCTATGATTATAATTCCACAAATTCAATATGATAATAATACACAATTTAATAATTTTATATTAAATTATTCGCCAATATATAGAATTATTTTTATTGTAATTATCTTAATCGTTTTTATAGGAGCATTACTTAAATATATCAAAAAGAAAAATAAGTATTGATAGATTATCTTAATACTTATTTTTTTAAAAAAGTATATACAAGTACCGCACCAACCACAACAATAGCTACAATAGCAACTATTAAAAAGATTCTAAGTAAAACTTTATTAGTTTTGCTTTCTTTTTTATCATCTAATCCTTCTAAATCATCTGTTAAATTTAAACTTTTAGTATAAAAAGATTTATCCATATCTTTATCATCATCAATATCTTCTTTAGGTTGTTTTATTTCTTCCTTTAAAATATTTCTAATGGCATCAGAACTCTCTATTATTGTATTATTATTTGATTTTAATTCATCAAGTAAATCTAAAGATAATTCTTTATCACCCATTTTATTTAACATACTTGTATTTGTAATAGTTTTAAAAATATCTTCTATTTCTTCTTTTTCTTCTGCTTTAGGCTTATTTATTTTTAAATTTTTTAAAATATTATATTCAGTATTTTTTAAACTATGATATGTTGTTTCATCATCTTTTTTTTCAGCCATTGCTTTATTTAATACATCATTTATATCATAATTTTTTGGAGTATCTTCCTCCATTATTTCTTCTATTTTAGGTGTTTTATCTATTCTTTTCGTGCGTAACTTTTCTCCATCTTCATATTTACGCATCATTTCTCTTATTTTTTCAATATCAATATTTTCTGTAGCAGGTGTCTTAACAATGCCTTCTACATTTGTATATTCTTTTTCTTCATATATTTCATCATATAGACTGCGATTTCTCTTAGTTCTAGTTACCGTTTTATCACTAGAATCATAATAGCGTTCCATTCTACTTGGCATCTTATTCACCTCATTATAAATATAATAACATAAAAGAAAGTGTTTTTAAACTATTTACTTGCAAAATGGTATAAAATTTTTTATAATTAATCTGGAGGAAAGATATGAAAAAAATTATTGTTGATAAAAATAAATGTATTGGATGCGGAGCATGTGAAGGTTTTGAACCTGATGTTTTTGAACTAAATGATGAAGGATTAGCAGAAGCTATAAAAGAAAACTACGATGAACTTGATAATGAAGTTAAAGAAAATGTTGATGATGCTGCCGCTAACTGTCCTACAAGTGCTATTAAAGTTAGTGAATAAAAAGAGCTATAATGAAGTAATCATTATAACTCCTTTTTTATATACAAATATATTTGTGCTTAAAGTATTCAATAAATCTAATTAAATCATCATAATAAATGGATACCGTTTTAGTATTTATAAGTGGATGAATTAAAACATGATTATTTTGTAATTCTTTATCTAAAATAACTGTTACCTTATTTTCTTTATCATTCATAATACCAAGTGGTGTAACACTTCCTGGTTTTAATTTTAATATTTCTTCTAAGGTATCAGGGCTTGCAAATGATAAATTTTTAGCATCAACAATCTTTTCTATTTCTTTTATATTAGCTCGTTTTTTATCTGGAAGAACAACTAAATAAAATTTATTATCTTTATTTTTTAAAAATAGATTTTTACAGCCTATTCCATCAAGATTTATATTTATTTTGTCCATATCAGAAACAGTATATGCTGCCTCATGTTTTACTTCTTTATATTTTATATTTAACGTATTTAATATCTCATATAAGTCCATACTAATTTATTTAGAAACCTCGCTATATAAGATCTTAACTTCTTTTGGTGTTAAATTACGATACTCACCAGATGTAAGACCTGATAAATTTAAGAAAGAAAAGGTTTCTCTTTTTAATTTAACGACTTCAAATCCAAGAGCTTCAAACATTCTTTTAACTTGATGATTCTTCCCTTCATGAATAGTTAATTCAACAATAGAATAATTTGTTTTTTTATCATATTTTTTTAATCTTGCTTTAGCCTTAGCAGTTTTATAACCATCAATATCAACACCATTACATAATTGCTTTAATGCTTCTTTATTGACTAAACCTTTTACTTTAGCCACATAAGTTTTTTCTATTTCACTTTTAGGATGTATAAGTTTATTTGTAAGTTCACCATCATTAGTTAAAAGTAATAAGCCACTTGTATCATAGTCAAGTCTACCAACAGGATATATTCTTTTTTTAGATTTTACAATATCAAGTACCGTTTTACGATGTTTATCATCACTTGTTGTTGTAACAACGCCACGTGGCTTATAAAGTAAAATATATTCTTTTTCTTCTCTGCCTAGTACATTACCTTCAACTTCAATGACATCGTTTTCATTAACAAGTGTTCCAAGTTCATATATCGTTTGACCATTTACTTTAATTTTGCCCTTTTGTAAAAGTTCTTCTGCTTTTCTTCTAGAACAATAACCTCTATTTGCAACAATTTTTTGAATTCGCTCCATTTAAATCACCTGTTAAAATTATACCCTAATTATGATTTTTTTTCAATTAAAATAGTAGATTAACGAGGATAATTGCAGTTACTATACCAATTACGTCGGCAATAAGCCCAACAAATAAAGAATATCTTATTTTTTTTATACCTACACTTCCAAAATAAAGAGTAAGGACATAAAGAGTTGTATCTGTCGAACCTTGTATAACGCTTGCCATTCTTCCTATTAAACTATCAGGACCATGTACACTTAAAATATTATTTAAAATAGCAAGAGCCGAACTACCTGAAATAGGTCGCATTATAGCCATAGGCAAAACATCAAATGGTACCTTTAGAATATTTAGAACAGGTTTTAAAAATTGTAGGAAAAAGTTTAAAAAGGAACTATCCAATATAATATTTATAGCAAATATCATCGCAAGCATACAAGGAAACATTGATAATACTATGTCAAAACTTTGTTTTGCTCCTTCTATAAAATCATCATATACATTTCTTTTCTTTATTAAACCATATAGTAAAACAAATAACACAATAATTGGAAGAATTAAATTACAAATAGTTTCAAACATTATTTATGACTCCTTTTGGCAATTATCCTATCAATAATAAGAGCAAAGAAAAGAGATATTATTGTTGTTAAAATACATACTAAGACTATTTCAGTTGGATTTTTACTACCATATAACATTCTAAGAGATATAACAGTTGTTGGAATAATAGTTACTCCACTAGTATTTATGACTAAAAACGTAATCATACTTCTTGACGCAGTGTCCTTTTTATCATTAATTTCTTGAAGACTATTCATAGCTTTAAGTCCAAATGGAGTTGCGGCATTTCCAAGACCAAACATATTTGCGACAATATTACTGCATATAAATCCAAGTGATTCATGATTTTTAGGTATATCAGGAAAAATTTTATGCATAATAGGATAAAGTAATTTAGAAAATTTCTTTAACAATCCCGATTCTTTAGCAATATTCATAATCCCCAGCCATAAGGCCATTACAGGAAAAATTTTTAATATCATATCTAAACTATTTTTACCACTATTTAATATACTACTGTTTATAACATCAAATTTACCTGTGAATAAACAAAATATAATACCTATTATAATAAAAAAGCCCCATATTTTATTTACCATAAATTTTTAAACCATTTCCCTATTTTTTCAAAAAAAGAAACTTTTGTGGATATCTTTTTTTCTTTAACATATACATCATCTTCATATATTTCTTTATCACCAAGTAAAACTTTTACTTTACCAACAGGATCATTATCATTAATATTCCTTTTTTGTTCTAATTCGAATTTTAATTTAATATTGTCTTTTTCTGTTTCTAATAATGGATATTTAAAATCTTTAGTAATATAAAGTTCTTCGTTCTTATAATATGTATCATCATATATATTAATATTTCCTTTAGATAAAATATTATAACCAACATAGTTTTCAAAACCGTATTCAAATAAACTTTTATGATCACTAAAATCATTACCATCATTTAATGTTACAACTACTAGGTTTAAATTATCTTTAGATGCTGTTGAGACAAGGGTTCTTTTCGCAATTTTAGTGAATCCTGTTTTACCACCAGTTGTGTATTTATAACTAGTAAGTAATTTGTTTTTATTCGTCCATGAATATACATTTTTATTAGTTGTTAATTTATAATTTTTAGTTTTAACAATATCTCTATAGTCTTTATTTTGCATGGCGTAACTAGTTAAAATAGCCATATCGTAGGCTGTTGACATATTACCTTTTTCTTCATCTAAACCGCTTGGATTATTAAAAGTCGTATTTTTCATACCGATTTGCTTTGCTTTTTCGTTCATCATCTGAACAAAATTATTTACATCACCACCAACATATTTGGCAATGGCAAGAGCAGCATCGTTACCACTTCTGAGCATAAGGCCATATACTAAATCTCTTAAAGTAAGTTCTTCACCAACTTTTATATATATAGCCGATCCGTATGCTGATAATATTTCATCACCAACAATAACTTTTTCATCTAATTTTCCACTTTCCGTTGCTAGAACAGCTGTCATAATTTTAGAAATAGATGCAACACTTCGTACTTCATGAATATTTTCTGCATATAAAATACGATTGCTATCGGTATCCATTAATATTGCACATCTTGCACTTGTGGATATTGCAAAAATTTTAAGTGGAAAACATAAAAATATTAACATAAATAGTTTAAAATGTTTTTTCATATGATTGTCACCTATAAAATGATATGAAAAAAAGGACAAAATATGTCCCTTATGGTATTATTAATTGCTGACCAATAGTTAAAATATCACTAGTTAAGTTATTTAATTTTCTTATTTCATTTACAGAAACTCCAAATTCTCTAGATATTTTCCACAAACTATCTCCTGATTTTACTATATATGTTCTTTCAGTTGATGATGGAATTAATAATTTTTGACCTATGCTTAATATATCTGATGTTAAATTATTTATAGTTTTTAGTTCATCTACTGTTGTATTAAAACGCTTTGCAATACTATATAAACTATCTCCACTTTGAACAGTATAACTATTATCAGTTGTGCCTGTTTGGCTAGGTATATTTAATACTTGGCCTACAGTTAAAATATTATTAGTTAAATTATTGGCTCTCTTTAATTCATCTACAGTTACACCATATGTCCTTGCTACACCATATAATGTATCGCCTAATTTTACAGTATAGGTTCCATCTTGTTTTGGCTCATCTATACTTTCTGATGATGGTAATAATAATTGTCTTCCTACTGTTAATAAATCACTAGTTAGGCCATTTAATCTTTTAATTTCATTAACAGTTGTATTATACCTTCTTGCAATACCATATAAACTATCTCCACTTTGAACAGTATAAAGGATTGTTCCTGATGATGAACCTGGTTTGCTATAAGGTAATCCTTTATAATCAGTTACTGCCTTTACAACAGCTTCTGCATATTTTTCATAATTATTTACGACTCTATTTATATCGGCTGCGTCATCTATAAAGCCATATTCAACAATTACCGGTTCTGTTATACCTGTATCTCTAAATAAGAAATTATAATCTTTAGTTGGATTACTTGGTAATCTTCTTTGGTAATATTTTCTTGTTTTTTGCCCTTCGGATCCTATACCTTCTAATATTAGTCTAGCAAATGTGCCATTATTACGAAGGGCATATATGACTTCGGCACCTTCGCCACCTCCTGCATTTATGTGATTAGAAATAACAAGCACATTTGGATCATTCCCATACGCATCCAAAATCCTTTGTACTCTTGCTTTAGGAGAAATAGTTTCATCCGTAGATCTAATAATTTTTACAGGAATTCCAAGTTCTTTAAAACGATTATACATATAATTAGAAATTCTTAAATTAATATCTTTTTCTTGATAACCATTACCAATAGCCCCTGGGTCAGTCCCACCATGACCAGCATCAATAACTATTTTTGTATCATCCATTAAAATCACCTATACTAATATATGAATTTATATGTTGGATGACACTAGAAAATATAATAAATACAAAAATAGAATCAATCTAATATCTTTTATGATTTAAATCGATTCCAATCAATTGCAACTTAATAATTATTTGATTAATTTCATTATCTTTAAAATTCATATCTTTTAATTTATGTCTATTTATTACCCATAGTTCCTCAATTATATTAATACTATTTTCTTTTAATTTTTTAATAATACTATCATCTAAGTTTAATATTTCTATATTTTTCTTTAATACTTCTCTTTTCATTTATTTACCCGTTTATTTCTTTAACCTTATCTATTACATATTTTTTCGTATCATCATAACTCATATTAAGGGCAACAGAAAATTCATTATATAAATACTTTTCCGCTTGCTTAAAATATTCATCATCTGTCCCACCAATTTTTTTGTTATTATCAATTCTTTCTTTGTTTCTTAAATAAGTTGTTTTAATTATTTTAATTAAATCTTCATGTTTATTAGTATGAAATAGATTACGATATTCATTTTCAATCATTCTATCATTCGATTTAATTGGTTCAATATTAGGAATATTTTTAATAATCTTTTCTACTTCTTCTTTAGTAATTATTGATCTTAAATATCCCATTTTATTATTAGTTGGTACATCAATTTTTAATGTTTCATCACTAATTGGAACTAATACATAGTAATCCATATCCATAAATTGTTTTTCTTTTATAGCAATAATTTTACAAACATCCCTCTTATAAACAACATAGTCACCTATCTTATACAAATTTTTCACCATCCTTAAAAAAAAATAACTATCAACCGGTTTTATGCCTTCTGATAGCTACACGTTGTGTTTATATTATAACACAATTTTTTTAAATTGGTGACATTAAATTTTAACTTTTTTCTTTCTATTTACTAATTAAATTGACAAAAAATAAGCATTAATATACAATAATTTATGTAATTTTGAAGGAATATATTTACTATAAATGGTATTTTATTATTAAGGAGGTAAAATATGCTAGAACTTAAAAATATAAAAAAAGATTATAAAACAGGAGAATTTGTCCAACATGCATTAAAAGGTGTCAGTCTAGGCTTTAGAAAAAACGAATTTGTTGCGATTTTAGGACCTAGTGGTAGTGGTAAAACAACTCTTTTAAATATTATTGGTGGACTTGATAGATATACAAGTGGTGATTTAATTATAAATGGAAAATCAACAAAAAAGTTTTCTTCAAATGAATGGGATGCTTATAGAAATAATTGTATTGGTTTTATATTTCAAAGTTATAATCTAATATCACACATTTCTGTTTTAGAAAATGTAGAAATGGGTATGACACTAAGTGGTATTTCATCAAGTAAAAGAAAGAAAAAGGCCTTAGAAGTATTAAATAAAGTAGGATTAAAAGAACACGCTTATAAAAAGCCTAATCAATTATCAGGTGGTCAAATGCAAAGAGTAGCAATTGCAAGGGCACTTGCCAATGATCCAGATATTATTCTTGCCGATGAGCCTACTGGAGCACTTGATACTAAAACAAGTGTTCAAATTATGGAATTAATTAAAAAGATTGCTAAAGACAAACTTGTTATTATGGTTACACATAATCCTGAACTTGCTAAAAATTATGCCTCAAGAATTATTGAATTTAAAGACGGTGATTTAATTAGTGATTCTAACCCTGTAACCAATGAAGAAAATGAAAAGAAATTTTCTATTAAAAAGACGTCTATGAGTTTTCTTACTGCTTTAAAATTATCATTTAATAATATTAAAACGAAAAAGGGACGTACCTTTATTACATCTCTTGCTAGTAGTATTGGTATTATTGGTATTGCATTAATACTTGCCCTTTCAAATGGATTTAAAATACAGATCGATAAATTTGAAAGAGACACCTTATCACAAATGCCAATCGTTATATCTCCAACAGTTATGACAGCTGATGAAGAGGCTCAAAAAGAATTTATGAAAGAACACATGGGAAATGGGAAAAATGCTTTTACAGATAAAAAAGAAATTTATCCTTTAAAGTCTATTGATAGTATTACACATAATAATAATATCAATTTAGATTACGTAAATTATATTGAAAAAATAGATGATACATTAATAGGTGGTATTAGTTATACAAGAGCAACTAAATTAAATATTTTATATAAAAATAATGGCAAAATAAGTTTGCTTGATACAACTAATAATTCTCTTTTATTTCCTTTACCTGAAACAAAAGCAGAAAAAGAAGATTCTGTAATTACAAATAATTTTGATTTAATATACGGAAATATGGCACACGAAAGTAATGAATTAATGCTTTTAATTGATACAAATAATCGATTAGACCTAAATTTAATGAAAATACTTGGATATACAGAAGATGATATTATTAGTTTTGATGATATTTTAAATAAAGAATTTAAAATTGTTCTTAATAATGAATTATATGAAAAAATGGATAATATTTTTATTATGAATAATGACTTTGAAGCTATGTACAATAACGATAATACTATAACGCTTAAAATTGTTGGTATCTTAAGAGGAAAAGAAGATAATACGTTTGCTAAATACAGTGGAACTGGTTTATGTTATAAAGAATCATTAATGAATTTAGTTATTGATAAAAATAATAATTCAGATATTGTTAAGTCTTTGAAAGATGCTGATTATAATGTTTTAACAGGTGAAAAGATTGATTTATCTACTAAAGAAGGAAATGAGGCTAAAAATACTTTATTAACTTATTTAGGAGCAGAAAGTGCACCATATTTAATACAAATTTATCCAAAAGACTTTAATTCAAAAGATGAACTTACATCATATTTAGATAAATATAATGATAACATAGATAAAGATGAACAAATTATTTACACTGATTATGCCAAATCAATTACTACTTTATCAGGTAGTATTATGGATGCAATTACCATTGTTTTAATTGCTTTCTCTGCTATATCTCTTATTGTTTCATCTATTATGATTGGTATTATTATGTATATTAGTGTTCTTGAGAGAACAAAAGAAATTGGTATTTTAAGATCACTTGGTGCTAGAAAGAAAGATATTACACGTGTCTTTAATGCTGAAACATTTATTATTGGTTTATTTTCTGGAGTACTTGGTATTATAATTGCTAATATACTATGTATACCTGCTAATATAATTATTGAGAATTTAACTACTCTTAAAAATGTCGCTGTATTAAATCCAATACATGCAGCTATTCTTATTATCATAAGCTTAATATTAACATTAATAGGTGGTTATATACCTGCTAAAATGGCATCAAAAAGAAATCCTGTTGAATCTCTTAAAACTGAATAGTGAAAACTATTCTTTTTTATTGATTTTTTTGAAGTTTTTATTATATAATTAATATGAGGAGGAGTATTATGGCACAGATTCTTGAAATAATTAAGAAGCCAATTAACGCAATTGAAAAAAAATTTGATGGAAAGGTACAAAAAGCATTAATTTATCTTGGAATAATTGTTGGTGTATTACTTGTTGCTAGTTTATTATCTACAATGTATTCAACACTTATGGCAAGTAAATCATACTGGACTGATAACAAAGTAGATTGGAATTCATTAAAAGATATTAATTATCTTAAATTCATTTTAACATTTATACTTAGACAAATATTCTTATTTGGTAGTTTATTTGCTGGTATATTTGTTTATACATCTATTGCAGGTAAGAAATTTAATTTACTTGAAACTTTATCAATTATCGTTGTTGGATATACTGCTAATTATTTATTAACAGCAGGATTAGATATTATATTCATGTTTAAATTCATGGATGTTAAATTCTTAGTAGCAATTGAAAGAGCTTTACTTGCACTTACAGACTGTTATTCTATTGTGTTAATTGTATTTGGATTACAAAAAACATATAGTGCTAAAATTAATGACAAAGAAGTATTAAACCTTGTTATTATGTTTGGTGTTACATATGTTATTAATTATTTATTACTTTTAACTATTTAGTTATCAAAAAAAGATGGACTTTTATCCATCTTTTTTGTTGTATTTAAAATTCAAAATCTAATTTTTCACCATTTAATTTTATATATGCATCAAAATTTTTACCATTTTTAGATACAAAACCTTTTATTTTTGAAGTTTTACCATCTTTTAATAATTTAATAGCATTATCCTTAGAAATAATTCTCTTACAAATGACACCATTTATTTTAAATTTGCACCCATCTTTATAACCAGTGCATCCATATCCATAACGGTTTTTTAAAATATCTTTACCACAAAGTGGACATTTTCCTATATAATCACCATAAAATCCACTATCATAATCTTCTTCAATTGGTAATTTTTTTTGATTGAAAATACTATCGATTTCTTTTTTTGCTAAATCAACAGAATTGTCAATAGTTATTTCATTTCTATATACTTGTTTTAAAGCCTTACCCATTTCACTTGTTTTATATTTATCCATATTTATTTGCATTTGTGTTAATGATTCAATCAAATATTCACCAGTTGGTAATATGGTATATACATCTTTTTTTAAATCAATATACTTACTTTTTCTTGCATTATCGATAATACCTGTTCTAGTTGCTTCTGTTCCAAGTTCTAGCCCTTCAAAAATAGCCTTGTAATCATCTGTATCATCATTATCATCTTCATTTAATTTAGCTTTATCTTCTTTAAAAGGATTTTTCAAATAATTATTAAGTGTTTCAATTGTATAATGTTTTGGTGGTGTTGTTTTCTTTTCAACGGGGACAAAGTTTATATTTACTTTATCTCCCTTATTTAAATTGGGAAGTATTTTATCTTTTGAATTATAATCATCATATTTTGTCCAACCTTTTTCTAAAATAACAGTTCCCTTTAATGTAAATTCTTCTAAATCACCAACTTTAATTTTAATTTCTGTTTTTTCGGCTAAACATTCTTCACTACAAAAAACAGCAACAAATCTTTTAAATACAGCCTTATATACAATTAATTCTTCTTCTGATAAAGCACTAGATTTTGGTATTTTATATGTTGGGGTTAAGGCCGAATGGGATTCAATTTTTGAATCATCAAAGATTGTTTTTTTATCTTTAAACTCTATAGGATAATTCATATCACTTAATATGTTAATTATTTTTTTTACTTTGTCTTTTTCAGCGGTTGCTAGATACTCAGAATTGGTACGTGGATAAGTCAAATACCCCATTTCATATAACTTTTGAACAATGGCAAGTGATTTATCCATCGGCATTTTATATTTTTTACCAAGATAATTTTGAAGTTTTGATAATGAATATAACTTACCAGGTTCAATTTTATCTTTTTTTACCTTTTTATACGTTACAATCGCATCTAATCCATTATATTTACTAGCAAGTTCTTTAGCTTTATTTAAATCATTTTTATCAAATTTTTCTTTACTGTTTAGTTCAACTTCTTCACCATTTGTTTTTTCTTTACTTGTAAGTCCATAATATATATCAGGAACAAAGTTTCTTATTTGCAAATCTCTATCATATATGGCTTTGACAATAGGAATAATTACTCTACCTACTCTAAGTAATACCCCTGTTTTAAGCGTGGCAAATCTAGTTAGATTAACACCATATAACCAATCAATATATGTACGTGCAAATCCTTCATTGGCAAGATTATCATATTCACTTTCTTCCTTCATATTATTAAGTGCTTCTTTCACTGTTTCTGGTGTTTGATCTGGAAGCCATAGTCTAACAAACTTTTTTTCTTTAGAAAGACTATTCATAACACAAAGTCTAACTATTATTTCACCTTCCCTATCAGCATCTCCAGCATTGACAATTGTATCTACATCTTCCCTATTCACAAGTGTTTTTATAAGATCAAATTGTTTTTGAACACCTTTATCTACCTGTTTATTTTCATCATACTTTAATCGAAATTTAAATTTTTCTGGAAAACATGGTAAATTATCCATTGTCCATTTTGTATTATTGGTATGAGTATATTCTTCAATATCGCATAAACTAAAAAGGTGCCCAAAGGCCCATGTAACAATATATCCAAGTCCTTCATAGTATCCATTTTTCTTTGTAAGATTTCCTATCCCAGCCACTATGTTGCGTGCTAAACTTGGTTTTTCTGCAATAACTACTATCATGTTGCACCACCTTAAATATACTGTTATTATATCATTTATTTATATAAATGTAAATTTATATGTAAAACAGCATATAATTATATTTTTTAAATATATTACCTTTTATTATGTAATCATAATAGTATAAATTTTATTGTTACAAATTTGTTTGCGATTTGTTAATACATAAATTAATAATTTATATTGGTATTAATTATATAAATTTATAACTTTATAATTTATATATAAACAATTATAGTTACATAATATAAATGGAGGTAAAAATGACAACAAGTAAACTTATTGGTTTAAATACAAAATGGTATAGATACCAAAATAATATGACACAAGAAAATTTATCTGAAATAACAGAATTAAAAACAGCGTATATTAGTATATTGGAATCCGGAGATTCTAATATAACTACAAATACAATTGATATAATTGCCAATGCATTAAATGTTACGCCTAAAGATTTATTAGATGAACATACTGCGATGCTTGCTAAAGAATTACCAACAAGAGTTGATACATATAGAAGGAAAATGGAGAATTAATCTTCATTTTTTAATTTTAGTGGATTTATACTTATTATACTTATATGTTCATTCTTTAACTTATCATTAATAATTTCCAATATGTATGTATAGTCTAATAAATATAAATTATTTAAATATTTATTTTTATTATTTTCAACTATAGTAAATAAATTATTATATTTTAATGACTTTATATCCTTAACACATTCTTCCGTAAATTTATTTATCATCTTTTTTTCATCATATGTATATGCTTTTTCATGCATAGTTATTAATTCTTTATCTGTAATAAAAACCCATTTACCTGTTGGACATATATTTAAACCTATTGGAATTAATTTTATAATTTTCTTTTCTATTTTTGAATAAAAAAATAAGTATCTATCATCAATATTTTCTTTTATTAGATCACTAAATAATTTATTAACAATTTTCTTTTCCTTATATAATTTCATTAATATTTCAAAAATTCTTTTAGATTCTTTATCTAATTCATCATCAATTAGTTTCATAATATTGGTATTTTTCATAATATCTCCTTTGTTAATTTATAGCTTAATAAAATATATTATACCATACTAAATATTACTAAGCAAACTGATAGTATATCAAAAAGAAAAAAAGACTATTAAATAGCCCTTTGCAATCATAAATAATGGCAGGGAGTTTCAGATTCGAACTGAAATTCTCGGTTTTGGAGACCAAGCGAATAACCGTTAACTCAACTCCCTAAAACATCTATATTATAGCATATATTTTTATTACTAACAATAAATAAATTAAACTTTTATCAATTTTTACATAAAATGTAATGGTGATATAATGGCAATTGTTAAATATAATACAAAGGAAAGAGATTTACTTGCAAGATTAATGCGAGCAGAAGCCGTTGGCGAAGGCGATTTAGGTATGCTAATGGTTGGCAATGTTGGGATTAATAGAGTTATTTCAAATTGTTTAACATTTAAAGATATTAGAACAATATCCGAAATGATTTATCAAACACCTGGGGGATTTGCAGGAAAAGATAGTCCATTGTTTTTTAGTAATCCAACAACTTCTCAGCGAAGGCTTGCTGATAGAGTTATAAGAGGAGAATACTATTACCCTGCAACGCATGCCTTATGGTTTTATGCTCCTTCAACAGGTGAATCATGCAAATCAACATGGTGGGATCAAGATTTATCAGGAAGATATAAAAGTCATTGCTTTTATCAACCTGATTTAAATGTTTGCACAGAACTTAGATAAATCTATCAATATTTAAGTATAAAATTGCTAGTCAGCAATTTTTTCTTTGTCATCTTATCCATAAACACCCTTATATTATTGTAAATACATTACTAGTATTATATAATAATGCTGCATAGATAATTATTTTTTTATTAATATAAAAGGTAAAATAAATACAAAAAGGAGATAATATTATGATTATTAATGAAGAATTTATGACGGAATTTTTTAAATCTTTATCTTTAAATTCCCTATATAATGAAATATCATTTCAATTTGAATTAGGTAAATTTATAGAACAAAAATATAAAAATTACAAAGTAGAATATGAAAGAAATATAACTAATAAAAAAATAGAATTAGATGAAAATGTTAAAAGAAATATTTCACTAAACAAAAACCATATATTATTAAATAATGATAATAAAAGATATAAAAAAGAAATTGATATTTTTATTTATAAAACAGATTTATCAGAAAAGTATGCGATTGAATTAAAATTTCCATCTTCAACAGATGGCTATACAAACGCTAATAAAAAGTTCATTGAAGATATTGAATTTGTAAATTTTATTAAAGATAATTGTAAAAACTTTAAAGGAACTTATTGCATAAATATTGCAAGACATAAAAATCTATACTCAGGAGGAAAATTAGATATTACAAGAAAAAGAAATGATATAAAATGGATGGATGTTGTACCAAAAGAGTGTTTAGAAATTACAGATAGTAAAAATGAAATAAGTCCAAAATATTATATTTATAAAAATAATAATTAAACAGAAATAAGAGGTTATAACTTATGATGGAACTAAGATTTAATGATGAGTTTAATGGAATAATAGAAGTGCCAATAAACTGTTGGAAAACATTTGATGATATTCCACAAAAGATTAAAGATTTTATTACTGAAACATCTAATTCAATCCCAATATTTGATGAAAGTAATAATAAATATTATTGTCCAAAATGTGTAAAAGAAATTAATGAAAAAAAGATGTGTGAAAAATGTTCAAAAATATTTAAGTTGCATGATGAGTTAAGCATTGAAAATATAAAAGAACTAAGAAACTACCAAAACAATATCTATTATTATATATTTGATATTAAGGATGGCAATATATTACTTTACTTATTATGTGAACATATAGATTATTATAATCCATTAGTATATTACCCATATAAACATAGTGAAATAAATATTGAAAATATCTATCAAATTTTACCGAAAGAAATCATAAACATAAAATCAGGCAAACATATTTTATATAAAAATATAGATACGGTATATACAAAGATTATAAATGATGATTTAAGTAATGATGAGCTTGAAATATATGAAGAATTGGAATTTAATACATATGAACACCAATATTTATACACAGATAATTTAAAAGATTTAAAAAATACAAATTTATATAGGTATAGTAATATTTGGACTTTAGAAGATTATTTCAAAGAACATTGCTTTACTTTAGCAAGTTTAACTTTCTATCCTGTATATTATAGAGAATTTGAGTATTTATTAAAAATGAAACTATATGCACTAGCAATTAATTATTGTTCCTATATAAAATATAGAGGAAGTTTTGAAAATACATTTGGAGTTGAAAAAAAATATTATTCCTTTATGAAAGATATTGATATAACTGGTCCTCAACTAGATGCATTTAGACTTTATCATACAACTGATACAAATATATTAAAATTCATAGTGAATAATTATTTTTTAGTTGAACTAATATTAAAGTATGTTAGTTTAGATAATGTGTTAGAATATCTTGATGAGCAAGGGTTAAGTATAAAGAATTTATATGAATATGGAGATTATATTAGATGTTGTGAAGAAATGAAATTGAACTTAAAAGACCATAATATATTATTTCCAAAGCAATTTATTAAACAACATGATAAAATTACAAATGAAATGATAATAACAAAAGATCCTCAAACTGATAAACGTATAAAAAACTTATCTAATATTCTTTTTCTAAATAAGTATGAAGATGATAAATATATTATATTTGCAGCAGATAGTATCAATAGTATTGTTGATGAAAGTTCTCAACAATCTAATTGCGTTAGAACATATTGCGGCATGGTAAGTAATAATTCATGCCAAGTATATTTTATGAGATACAAAAATGATATAACTAAATCTTTCATCACAATTGAAGTTAGAAATAATAAAGTTGTTCAAGCCAAAACTAGATTTAATGAAGAGCCACCTATTGAAGCTATGAATATTATAAGAAAATGGGAACAAACATTAATTCCAATAATAAATGAATAACTATGTAAGTACGATTATTTGAAGTGAACTTTTTTACCATCTAAAATAATAATAGAAACTCTTAATATACTTATATAATATACTAATCAAAAATAGAGAATAAGTTAGTTGTAAAAAATAACTAACTTTTTTTGTATTTTAACAATTTGATTAGACATATTTAATAAAATTATGTTATAATGAACTTGTACTTGCTCGTGTGATGAAATGGTAGACGTGCTGGACTCAAAATCCAGTGGTGGCAACACCGTGTCGGTTCAAGTCCGACCACGAGCACCATAGGAAAATTAGTCGAACTTTTGTAGTTCGTTTTTTTTATAATTTTTTATTAATTACAACAACTGAAAAGTGACCAAATATGTTAATTTTTTTATTCATAATATAAATTTTTTTGAATATAATAATAATATGTTGACGTACGTTAAAAAGTACGTTATAATTTATACAAGAGAGGTGATATTATGAGTACAATTAATATAACTAATGCTAGACAAAATTTGTTTCAACTTGTTTCAGATGTTAATATTGGATTTAATCCTATTACAATTGTTAACAATAAAGGAAAAAATGCAGTTTTAATATCTGAAGATGAATGGAAAAATATTGAAGAGACTTTATATTTATCTTCAATACCTGGTTTAGTTGATGATGTTACTAATATTAAGAATAATGAAAATTGGAAAAATGCAAAGGAATATGATCCAAATGAAGAATGGTAATTATATTATTAAATTTTCTAAATTGGCTGAAAAAGACAAAATAAAATTAAAAAATTCAGGATTAGAAAAGAGTGCAAAAATAATTTTAAATTTAATGATAGAAGATCCATTTTGTTACCCACCTAGTTTTGAAAAATTAACAGGTGATTTAACAGGTTTATATTCTAGAAGAATAAATAGACAACATAGAATTATTTATGAAGTTGATAAAGAAAATAATGAAATACATATTTTAAGAATGTGGACTCATTATAATAAAATATAAATGATTGATTTATATTTTTGATTTGTCAAAAAAGTTGTAGACCTCTACGTTGTCGGCACCAAATTGATAGAAAACTCGAACTTTTCGAGTAAATAATATAAAATATTGTTTAAAAATTGTTTTATATTATTATGCATATGCCAAGGAAACTTACATAAAATTAAAAAGGATACATTTGATTGTGGTTGATCAAATGCAATTCCTTATGGATATAGCATCTGAAATCACATAGTTGTGAAATCAGATGCTTTTGCTATTTTAGAAGTAAAATAATTACTAATAAGAATAGGAGTAATATTATAATAAATAGAGGAAATTCTCTCTTTGCCATAAATACCACCACCTTTCTTTTATCATTTGATAAATCGAAAGGGAAAGCCTCTGATATGATTCAAATGTATTTAACAAGATTATAGCAAGCACTTGTTTTGCATCCAAGAGTTTAATATTAAATTTATGACAATTCCTGAATTTCAAATTAAAATTCAGCAAATTTACTAAAGAGAGCCAATATTTCTTCCATTTTTCTTAAATTTATGTATAATATTAAATGTGTTGATTATTTATATCTCTTTGGTCGGAATATAAAATAATTCAACACTTTTTATGTTGTAAGTTTTTTCTTTGAATTAGATGACTTTTTGTTAGAAATTTGGTACAATCATTGTAGTAGTAAGAGGTGCATATATATGAAAAAATTAGTTTTATTTTCGTTAGTTTTACTTTTAGTAACTGGATGTGGAGAAAAAAAGAATATTAAAAACAATGACAAAGTAAATACCGGTGCAAACAGTTTTGAATCAAGTAATGAATTTGATATTTCTATTGAGGACCAATATGATGACGTATTAAAAAGATATTTTAATTATGATTCATTATATGTAAATGAATACGATAATTTAGCACGTTATCCTATAGCTTATAAAGATACAATGATAGAGTTTTATGCCATTGTACTTCAAGTAATAGAAGAATCTGATGATAACTTTAAAATATTATGCGAATTATATGAGTGGGTTAATCCTGAAAATAAAGATAATTACATAATAATTGAAGGAAAATATGTAAATGGAAAAAGATATCTAAAAGATGATAATATTAAAGTAACAGGTATATATAAAGGTATGAATACTTATAATATTTCATCAACAAATATGGTTTTACCAACCGTTAGTGTAGATAAAATAATAATTGATGAAAGTTATATGGGTTATTATCCTGAATATGATGAAGAAGATATTAGAAAAATAGCTGAAAGTTTTTTTGGAACAACTTTTACTTTAGTAAAACCAAATTATAATCTTTACGATGAAAAAAATATTTATTTAATGAGCCTTCCATTTCATTATGTAGTAACTTTAGATAATCAAACCAATGCAAGATTTAGTAAATATAGATTTTATACTGAATATGGAAGAATTGATGTAGCCACAGAAAATGAAGATGGTAGAGTTTTAAGGAATATATCTAAATCTTCAGATAATAAAAATTTTATTTTAACTACTTATACACCAGACAGTAATTATTTGGAATTACAAATGTATGATAAAGATTTTAAATTATTATGGTCAAGACAATTTGAAAATGTTGATAAATATTTATGGGAAAATAATAATAATAGAATTTTACTAACCATAAATAGTGATACTTATTATATAAACGAAATTGATGGAAAAAACATTATAGATCCTTTTATTACAGGAGAGGCATTATCTATAAAACTTTTATCAAATGGTGACGTTATATTTATATCTGAAAAATCAAACTCTTTTATTATGTATATAGATAATACAGGTAAAGTTTTATGGAAAAAAGGCATAGATTCTTCTGTAACACCAGAATATATTTCAGCAATATTAGTTGCTAATGAAAAAATCTATATAAATTATGGTTTAGAAGGTTTATCAGATTTATATGTTAATGTATATGATAAGGACGGAAAAGAATTAGTTAGTACTTTTACATCATAAAAATTCTAAAAAAGAAGATTATCAGTCTTCTTTTTCTATAACAAACAATAAAATTTATTGTTTAGGAACTTTTTATATAATACTATTATTTATTATAAGGTTGCTAGAAAATCTTAAAAAAATAAAATGAAATGTCTAAAAATGTTTAACCAACTAAAAGAAATATTAGGTATAACTATTTTTGGGAGGAAAATATGAAAATTATTACAAAAGAAAATGAAATGCATAAAAAAAATATTTATTTAGAGGAAGAAAATAAAACCTTATCAATAATATTTGAGGGTAATGGCGATTTATATTGGAATATAAGAAATAAAAATTATAATCAAAAAGGAACTTATTCATATGACTATTTTGATATAACTAAAGAAAATTACAGTTTGTATTTATTATTTGAACAATTACTATCCGATATTAAAAATATTAATATCTTTGATGAAAAAGAAAATACCAATGTTTCATCAGCAGAGTCAAATAAAGAGAAAAAAAATTATATAAAATTAATTCAATGTACATCCAATTATGCTGAATTATTTGATATTACTTCAAATACTATTACTTGGTACTCCGATGAAAATGACTATGAAGTTACAAACATATTAAAAATAACAAAACAAGATGATATATTTAAAATTGAATTTTTTTCTAAATCATATATTGATGGATATAAAAAAAAGTGCAACACATCAGGAACTATGGGTATTAGAATAAGTAATTCCGGTAGTAGATATGCTCCCTTTAATATTGTATTTATGAGGATGTTTACTAAACTTCAAGATATTGATGATATTAATGACTATGGGCATCAAATTCATATAGAAGAATATTTATATAATCAAAAAGTCAAATATAATCTATCAATACAAAATGAAAAAAAATTAATCAAAAAATAATATTTATAATAAAATTTAAAATTGAATTGTGAGTGATAAAAGTGAAATTATATATCCAAATATTAAAATTATTATTTAATAAATTTATTCTACGAAGAAGTAATGGTGCAATAATTAAAAGTTTTTCAGAAAAAATGGGAATAGTCTATATTAAATTAGCGCAAATGTTAGCCACACAAAACTTTGGTAATTTATTTACTGAAAAAGATAGACAAATATTATCAAGCATTTGTGATAACTGTAATCCAATTAGTTATGATGAAATTGAAAAAATACTAAAACATGAATATGGTGAAGACTTAGAAAAGACATTTAGTTATATTGAGAAAAAGCCAGTTGGATCTGCATCTATATCACAGGTTCATATGGCTAGATTAAAAAGTGGTGAAGATGTTGCATTAAAAATTAAAAGGAAAGACATTACAAAATCAATTGATAAAGATATTAAAAGAATTAGAAAAATAGTTCATAGATTTGGTAAAATTATAAAATTTAAAAATATAGCAGGTAGCGACCATGCCTTGGATTTATACTTAAAATGGATTGAACAAGAAACAGATTTTATAAATGAAAGAAATAATATTAAAATATATCAAAAATTTGCTGATAACGTAAATGAAAAAGTTAATGGGACTAAAAAGATAAAAGTTCCAAAACTCTATGACAATTATTGTACAAATAATATTATTGTCATGGAATTTATTAAATTTCCAACTATTAATAAAATAGAATTAAATGAACAAAATAAAAGGAAAATTAATACAGCCTTAAATAGTTACATTAAATCAAGTTTTTGGGCATTATTAAATGATCAACAAGTAGTTTTTCATGGTGATCCTCATAGTGGAAACATATGTATAGATGAAGATGAAAATATTTATTTTTTAGATATGGGGCTATTATGCTCTTTAAATAAAACAGATGCTAAACTATGTAAAGATTTCTTTTTAGCAGCATACTCTGGGAATTATGAAAAAATGTATAATATGCTAATTCCTTATGGTAATATGAGCAAAGAGAAAAAACAGGAATTTAAAAATGATTGTCATAAATACTGTGAAGAAATTAAGAAAAAAGATGTTACTTGCTATTTTATTGATATGGTTAATGTTTGTCTAAATTACGAATTTGTTCCACCTAATTTTTTATTTAGTATGGCTAAAGCATTTGTTTGCTTAAATGGAATTAGTAACTTTTCCAATAATCATCGTATTGCTACAGAATTATTACAGAAACAAGTAATGAAATTTTTGATAAAAAGGAGTTTAAATGATTGTAAAGAAATAGTCATAGATAGTTTGCATATTGCACCCAAGGCGCTAGAAAATTGTTCTAAATATGGAGTCATAAATACTATTCATAAAGTATCAAATAATAAAATGAAGATGGATATAAAAGATTCTTTAGAAAATTTAAAAGAAATGTGTAATTTAATAAAAAGGTCTTATCATGATGAAATGATAACTCATGATAATAAAAAACAAAAACACTTATAGCTTTTGTTACAACTATATGCTATAATATTTTTTCAGGAGGTTATTATATATGAAATTGAAAGAAAAACTTTTAAATATTAAAAAGGAATTATTGCTCTTAATTCAACCAACTTCTAGAGACTTTGAATTTAATGCTACACTAGAAGATCATCCAATTGGTAATCAAAATGTATATAGATTATACTATATTAATTATAGTAGAATATTCGAATATTCAGGGTGCCGTGATGATAATAGTATTTTATTTAATTGGGCATGTAAACCTTTTATGATGCCAGATGGAATGACACGCGAAGAAGGCTTTAAAGTATTATCTTACCTAACGGACTTTATTGAAAAAAGAGACGATATTGGTACATGTTCTCTAACATCTGTTGAAACTCTTGATGATGTCTTAGATTTAGAAGAGTTTAAATTTAAAAGAATTGTAGAGAATGATAAAAATAGAATTATAGATTTATTTACAGTTACTGGAAGACTACTATTATTTAAGAATAGTGAACTTTATTCAAAATACTTTGAATGGTATACTAGTGATGTTACCTTAGAAGAAGTAAAAAATATTTACGCAAAATACAATATGTTATTTCCTGATGTAGCATGGTTTGATGATCAAAAAGAAAAAGATAATGCAAAAGTTTTAAAAATTAGTAAACATAAATGATAAATATAAAAACTCGTTTCTTTGTATAAAACGAGTTTTAATTCTATTAATTTCTACCTATTTTCTTTGCTAAAACAAAATTTTTTAGTCTTTCATCTTCTACTGTTTTATTATCAAATTTTAATAAGTCACTTTCATTACAATTTAATATAGCGTTTATCAATTGAAAATTATTTTCGCAATATTTTGGATAATTGTAATTTAATGATGATATTTTGTATGCTAAATGATCTGTATTTTTTAATAAAGATGCATTATCTTGTAAATGATTAATGCTACTAATTTGTGGCTTAATAATTCTACCTATAATACCATATATTTCTTCATAGTTTTTATTTAACATTTGTGCTAATTTTTTAGTAGATATACCTGTTCTGTGTGCAAGTAATATAATAATTTTCTTTGTATTTTCATTATAAATATTTATTAAACCTTTTTTTGAATCATCATATAAATCAAATTCATCAAGTGACTCATCTTTAATTTTATCAATACCATCTATAAAACGCATTGGATCACGTTTTAGATTAGGATGTTCATAATCTAATGATGAACATAAGTATTCCAATTCCTTACATGAAGAGATAATTTCATAAAATTGTTCCATGTCAAGATTAGAATACAAACCATATGTAAGTATTTTCTTAAATATATTTCTCACATTTAAATTATTTTGATATTGTTCTGACACAATAAAATTATTTAATTTTTTACAACTTACTCCTAATGCAAGTGCATATTGTTCTAACTCATTTGAACTAATTGTTTTCGTAACATATAATTGTTCTAACATTGTTACATTATTTTCTTTTTTCATTATATAATCCTCCCTTAATACAACTTACTTCTTAAATTTGATTGTTGACTTAAGATTTGGAAATGCTTTTAATATCCTTTTATATATTGGTGATTTACTTTGAATAAATTCCCTAACATTTTTTGTTATTTCATCAGTACAATCTTTTCTAACACTACTAACTACACCCCTAATTTTGCACATTACATTAAATGAAAGGGAAATATCAACTAATAATATTATTAAGATTGTAATCGATAAACTATTGAAAATTACATTAGGTAATTTATCGATAAAAGTCATTATACATGGATTTAAAAACTTAATAACAAGTACACCTAATATTCCAAATAAAATAGAATTTTGTAAACAAACTCTACCATTAAGATTAAACCTTTTTTGGGTATAATCCCACCATCTTGTTTTAAATAATTTTTCCATAATTATACTTGTTGAATACTCTATTACTGTACAAATAAGAAATGACATACAAAATAATGTAAAATAATCATCTCCATACCTTGTTAAAAGTAATGTCATTGCAACAACAGATACACCATATATAGGACATACAGGTCCTATTAAAAACCCTCTACTTGAAAGTTTATGTTTAGCAATACTAACAACAATAACCTCCATAAGCCATCCCATAAATGAGTAAATTATAAATAATAGAAAAAATTTAAATATTATATACATTTTATACTCTCCTTATAATGATAAATTATATCATAATTTAAGTATAACGTAAAGCCAACAAAAAAACTACTTACGTAGTTTACAACATAAATGGTGGAGCATAACGGGATCGAACCGTTGACCTCCACGGTGCAAACGTGGCGCTCTCCCAGCTGAGCTAATGCCCCAAAACATTAACAAAATCATATTATCATAATTAATACTCTATTGTCAATACTTTTTATTTATTTTTTGTTGTAAACTAATCTTCCATGACCACTTTTAGTTATATCTATCATATCTATATTCTTCGGTTCTTCATATTTAATATGATAAAATTCCATTAATTTTTGTGTCATACCTTTGTATAACGTAATCGCATCATCATACCAATTATTATCAATGCAAAGTGTAGTTGGTATAATAAAGTTATTAAATAATGTTGTTGCAATGCTTACTCTTGCATGATCATTTGCAAGCAAAGCAGCAATTTTAGGACCAACAACATCATACTCAACTAATATCTTTGTACCATCAATAGATTTTTGTAGTACATCATTGCGAAACTTTCTTAGGGTATCTAAAAATGTATTACTGTCTTCTTTTTGTAATATATAACACAACATTGTTGTAATGTAGCAACCACTACCACTTTCATAGTCGTGGCTAAATTCTTCCGCTCTTCTTATTTCACTTGAATTTCTTGAATATGCTTCACAAAACTTACTACAACTAAGTTCATTTGCTCTAACATATTCATACTCTTTTTCACAATAATACTTTCCACCTTCACGCTTACTTAAATCTAAATACGTGCACTCTGAGCATTTATGTTCATCAATAGTAAAAAAGCCCATTAAAAAAATCCCCCTTCTTTATATGGGAGATATATTAACACTTAATTTATAAGTTGTCAAGAGATTAATCATCAAAGTCAATATCCACAATATCACTAATTGGTATTAATTCATTATCCATAGTAATTAAATGAAGACTATTTTTACCAATTATTTTTCTTTTTATAGTTTCATCTTTTAATTTAATTTTAACATCTGCCTTATATACATATCTTGGTGAATTAAATATACTATTTATCTTTTGATTAATATTTTGATATTTAAATTTATTATCACTTTTATTACTTATTTCCTCTTTATGATTACTATTAGTATAATAAACAGTATCATTATGAGCAGCCGATGAAGATATTCTGTTTGCAAACACACCTGGTAATTTTTTATTCATGTACATAACCTCCTATTTAAAGTTATGACTAAAGTTAATATTTATTCATACATATGTGTTCTCGCATATTTAATTAAGGCTTCTTGTCCCTCTTTTGTAGGATGAATGCCATCATCTTCTCTACAATAACCTTTTTTACAGGCACCATTTTCATCTTTCATTGCTGGTGCTGAATTTAGAAATTTTACGTCTAAATCTTCACACATTTTACCTATATAATAGTTTAATTTATTTATTTTATCATTATTAATTCCTGTTTCTTTTTCATCAAATGATGCATCTACTGGCGGAATAGATTGAATAATAAGTTTAGTTTTAGGGCTTGCTTTTTTGATATCGGTAATTAATTCAGAGTATTTTTGATAAAAGTATTCTGGTGTCATATAGGCAGCACTATTTGTTCCAAGTGTCATTATAACCATATCAGGTTTATATTTTTCAAAATTTTGAACAAATGTTTTTCCTGTATCTATATGATTAATATAAATAGGAGATGTAAGAGCTGTTTCTGGTGTAATAGAAATTTGATGCCATAAATTTTTCCCAGATATTTGTTCATTAATAACATAATATAAAGCCATTGAATCACCAGCAAAAATGATACTATTTGTATACTCTTCTCCTCCATCTTTTGTTTCTTTAAGTGTTACACTCTCAAACATTCCTTCTAATGTAAAATCTTTAACACTAAGACTAAGTGGAGATGATGATGTGACAATTACTTTTCTTTCCATTTCGGTTAAATTATTACTCTTATCTTTTACAGAATACTTAATAATATATTCTCCTTCTTTTTCTGTATTTACCTTTCCTGATACTTTAACATCACTACTTATATCACCATCACTATTGTCCAGTGCGACATATCCAGGATCATTAAATGTAGAATTTAACATAACTATTATCTCTTTACCACCCTTTAGAGTAATTTCTGGTTTAACAGTATCAATTACCTTTATTTTTTTTGTTACAGTGTATGTTTTATTATTTTTAGAATAATTATATTTAATATCATATACTCCCGATTTATTATTATTTAAATTAGTATCAATTTTAACATTATCTGTAACATCAATACCTTTATAGTATGCTTTAAATTCATTTGTAAATTCTTCTCCAACTTGTATTGTCTTTGTATTCATATCTACTTTAAAATCTTTTTTTAATGATTTAAAAAGCATAACTAAACATACTATTAAAAATATTAATATTAATGCTGCTATTAAAGTATTTCCTATATTTATTTTTCTTTTTTTCATAATGGCTCACCTATTATATTATGACATACTCATAATTAATTAGTCAATACAATTAATCTTTCAAAATATATCATTTTTCTAACAATAATGATACAAATATACCTATTACAAATAAAATTATACCTATAAATATACTTAGTAAATTTGTATTACATTTTAAGACATTTATTATTAATAAAAAACAGGATGATAATAAAAAACCAAGTATACATGAAAAACTTTCATGATAAAATTTCTTTAAAGAATATGCAACAAACTTAGATATTAAATATGTACCTATGACTACACCAATTAAAAATGGCAATATTTTTATAATATTATTTATTTCATATACATTACTAAATAAATCTAAAACAGTTCCATAACAACCAAGTAATATCATGATTGCACTACCACTTATTCCAGGTATAATCATAGTTGCTGCATCTAAAAGGCCTAATAAAAAGAAAATATATAAAGGATAATTATTTACACCAAATGACTTATTATTATCAATAAATGATAGTGAAAAGATAAGAGAAAATGATAATATAAATAATACTATATTTTTAAAATTATTTTTTTTTACTTTTTTTATCAAACTAGGTATTCCACCGGCAATAAGTCCAATAAAAAAAAGCATTGTTATAACATAATATTTATCTAACATACTAAATATAAGTTTACTCATTAAAATGATAGCCATTGACACACCTATTAATACAGGCATTAAAAACTTAATATTTTCTTTTATGTTACAAAAAAAATTACCAATAGCATTCATTAGTTTGTCATATATTCCCATTGTAATAGCAAGTAGAGAACCACTTACACCCGGAATAATTTTACCTACACCAATAAAAAATCCTTTGATAATTAAACTTATATTTTTCATATAATCACCATTTAATTATATGATTATACCTATTATTTAATATCTGAAGAGTTTATAATTAACTTTAATATAATTCCTATTAAAATAATGGCAATTCCTACGAAACAAAAACTTATATCTTTAAATAGAATAAGGGCTAAAACGATACATAAAATACTAATAACAGATAATATTAAGCATGGCTTTTTATATTTCATTTACTTTCTACCCCTCGCTTCTCTTTCTATATATATTTTATCATATATTTTATCATTTGTTTAGTCCTTTATTGTTTTATTAAAAACTTTAGTATATAATGATTATAGGTGATAACATGAAGGCATTAGTAACAGGTGGTAGTTCTGGAATTGGACTTGCAATTGCGAAAAAATTAGATAGTATGGGATATGATGTTATTTTAGTGTCAAGAAATAAAAAGAAACTAGAATCAGTTAAACAAGAATTAACAAATAATACAACTACAATAGCAACCGATATTTCAAGTACATATAATTGTAAAAAACTATTTAAAAAAGTTAAAGATGAAGATATTGATATTCTTATAAATTGTGCTGGTGTTGGACAATTTGGTTATTTTAATGAATCTAAAATAGATGATGATTTAGATTTAATTGATTTAAATATTGAAGCGACACATACTTTAACAAAATTATTTTTAAAATATTTTAATGAGAAAAACAATGGCTATATTCTTAATGTAGCATCTACAGCATCATTTTCTCCTGGACCACTTATGGCTACATATTTTGCTTCAAAAGCATACGTATATCGATTAACAATGGCTATAAATGAAGAACTAAAAAACCTAAAATCTAATGTTTATGTAGGATGTTTCTGTCCTGGGCCAGTAAACACACATTTTAATGACAAACTTGGTATTAAATTTAGTAAAGCAATAGATAGTAATGACGCAGCAGAGATTGCTATTAAAGGAATGTTTAAAAGGAAAACAACCATTATTCCTAGTTTTAGTCAAAAATTAAATGCAAGATTTTCTAAACTTGTGCCAAGAAAATATCTTTTAAAGGCTAATTATAACGTACAAATTAAAAAGTTAAAAAATAAACAAGGATGTTAATATCCTATAATTAAAGCAAAAAAAGGCTTTTTTCATTCTAAGTCTTTTTTTGTAAATCCACTAAACCATAAATTGTAATTTGTTTATTTATCTAATATTGTATTCAATGAATTTTTATCAATATTTGTTAATTCATAACTTTTATCATTTATTTCAATGTTAAAATAATGACCTGGATTATATAAAATCTTTGCAATAATATCATTATTAGTATCAAGTAATTCCAATTCATATATAGGTGATGGAAGCGTTACTGCTCCAGTCCACACTTTTGAATTATATATAATTGATAAAAACTCATTTATTTCTTTTTCTTCTGTAATTGATTGATGATCCTTAATAATTATAGTTTTTGTTTTTGATACTGTATCTTTTATTATATTAGGTAATTCAAGTGTTCCCTGTTTTTGTAATGTAAATATACCAAAATTATTATCACAATGCATAACTGCAATTAAGTCTTTTTCTTCACCCAATTTACAAGTTATTTTATTATTTATACCATCATTTAAGGCTAATACTATTTCATTATTTTTATTAATTGTAAATTCTCCTTTTACTCCTTTATCGTTATTGAAAAAAGCAAATTTATTTTTTCCAGTTCCGTGAAAATTAATAAAGGAATCTTTAATATACTTGTATTCTCCTTCACTGTCTATTTTAGTTAATATCCAAGCAGTTTCAGTTGTTTTTAATAATTCTATAGTATCACCACACATACAACCTTCACAACACTCTTCACTATTTTTATATGATTTGTTTTTATCATCATTGTTTTCTTTGATACACCCAGTTAAACCCAAAACTATTGTTCCACTTACCAAAATAGTCAATATTGTTTTTTTCATAAACATTCCCCCCTCTTCAGCAAATTATAATTTGCTAAACAACTAGCTTTTTATTTTTTTCTTTAATTTAATAATTAAAACTGAAATAATATGTGTAATTAATAACACTATTACAATATTCAAATAAGGATAATTATTTATAGCTTTGATTGATAAAGATACAATAAAAATTATCATTGGATGTATTAAATAATAATATTTTGACAAATTACCAAATTGCAATTTTAATTTAATATTGTTTGTAATATAAATAACTGAAATAAATAGATAATAAGTTAAAGGTACACATGATAATAGAATATTACTATTAAGTCTATTTGTATCATGCAATAATATAGCTTCAAAAACTAATAAGAAGAAGGAAATAATTAATTTTGCAAAGCAATATTTTGAATATGGTCTTTCTTTTGTTCCTATAAAATAACCTAATACTACATAGAAAAGTCCAAAAAATAAGAAGTTTCTAGTAGTAAAGAAGATATTATAATAATAAGATAATAATTCTTTTATTGATAATGGTAAAACCCCATAATAAGTTTCCGTTGCCCCAAATAATAGTAATATAAAAGAAATTACTAACAAATATTTTATATTAAATTTATTCTTCCATTTTTTTAATATTAACAGAGAAAATATTATTGCAGGAAAATACCATAAATGATAATAAATCCCCGTATAACATAATGCAATTAATATCACAACAGGCAATAATAACATTAATAAAATAATAAATAAGGGTAAAGAAATATTAATTTTTGATATATACTCATTTATAATTGGTAAATACTTAATTATTGTACCTATTATTATCGGTATATATAATAAACTCCAAACTAAATATAAAGGTATTGTTTTCTTTATGTAATCTTTAATATAATTTTCATTATTATTTTCTTTCTTTGCAACGAAATAACCAGTTATTATAAAAAATATAGGAACACATATTCTTGTAATAATATTATTAAAAGCCAAATCTAATTGATTAGAAAAATTAATAAATGGTCGTAAATGTAATATCATTATTAGAATTGCAGATATATATTTCAAAATATCTAAATTTTGATAATTGACTTTATTCTCATTATAATTTTTATCAATATTTTTTTGAATAAATATTGTGATAAAACTAAAACATATTATCATTAAAATAATTATAAAAGGATTACCTAAACCATTTTCAATTTGAAACACATTTATTAATTTTAAAAATAATACTAATATAGTTATTATTAATGTAATTACTATTTCATTTTTATATTTCACATTAAATCACTTTTAACTTCCAAATTACTATTTATCTGGTTTATCTGATTTAAGATTTATATCAACAATATGTTTTGCTCTTTGTTTTTCCTTAGGCAGTGGAGTAAAACATTTCTCACCATATCTTCTTATTAAATAATCCCTATAATCATTTGGAACAGGTAATTCAATATCCTCAAATGGCAAATAAGTTACAGGAAACATATTTTTATATACATATCTTAGTGGATGAAAGGGACTTTTATAAATCCATGTAATGTCATCACCAATATATTTTGTTTTTTTACATAGTTTTCCATATAATTTGGCATTTCCAATAAATAAATATTTAAGAGGCAATGGATTTATCCTTAAGTTTTCAAAAAAAGTTATAACATTTCCAAGTATTTGATTTATAAATCTAAGTGGGAAATCTAAAACAGTATGTTTCGATAAATGATCATAAATGAAAACATCAATAAATACTCCATCACAATCTTTACACTTATTAAATAATAGTTTATTTGTTTCTTTTAAATATGTCCCCTTTTTTCTTATTTTCATGGCTGGCCATGTAACATCATATTTATGATTTTTTTCAAAACAATGTACAACATATTTATCTGGATCTAAATCTTTTACAGCAACTTTTAAAAATTTTTCATAATCCTCACGCATCATAGCAATATCCATATCATCATCCCATGGAATAAAGCCTTTATATAAAACAGCACCTAACGTAGAACCACCTGTTAAACAATAATTTATATGATGCTTTTTACACACTTTATCAATATCTTTCATAATATCTAATATAACAAGTTGAACATCCCTTACCGTTATCTTAGTACCATCTTTTTTTTCTTTTAAAATAAATTCACCAAAGTCTTCTCTATTATAAGTTTTCATTAATTGTCTTCACCTTCTGATAATGCTTTAAATAACTCAACATCCTCTGGTGTAGTTATTTTGATATTCTTCTCTGATCCAAGTGAAAAGTTAACTTTTTCACCTAACTTTATCATTAAATCACATGTTGCAACAACATTTTCTACTTTTTTATTTTCTAGTTGTTCATATGCCCATAATAGTTTTTCAAGTGGATAAGTATGAGGTGTTTGTGTTCTCTTTAATGTATCTCTTTCCAAGAATTCGTTTGATGTTTCGTTATCTGATGTTCTAACAATAACCTCATTACAAGGAACAACAGCAACGGCTGATCCTTTTTCCTTACATGTAACAATAGAATTGGATATGACATCATTACTAATAAGCGGTCTATTACCATCGTGTATTAAGACAATATCATTTCCAGAACAATGTTTTTGTAGTTCCTTTAAACCTAAATAAATAGAATGTGGACCATTGCCACCATTACCGCCAGGAATTATCCATTTTAATTTAGTAATTTTATATTGCTTGGCATATGCTTCTAATATTGGTTCCCATCCATTTAAACATGGTACTATGATGGCATCAATATTAGGATGTCTTTGAAATGCCTCCAATGTATAAATTATTAGTGGTTTATTATTTATTGTTGCAAACTGCTTTGGTATTTCTTGCTTCATTCTTGTACCACGACCAGCTGCAGTTAAAAGTGCTATATTCATAAATACTCCTCATTTTCTATATAACAATAATATATAACAGATACTTCCCTTTGTCAAATGTTTACGTTTGGATATCTTTTACTATATTTTTAAAATTTATTACCTTTGTCATAACATTTATAATATTGTTTTGATATAAAAATAATATTTAAAAAGAAAAGTGTCAACCATGTGACACTAAAATATACCTATAATTTCATTATTTTCATCTAATTTAATGTTTTCATAATTAGGATTTTTAGGCATACCAGGCATCGTCATAATATCACCTAAAAACACCGTAATTATTCCTGCACCATTATATAATTTAACATTTTTAACTGTAATTTCATAATCTTTAGGAAATCCTAGTTTTTCTTTATCATCAGATATAGAATATTGTGTTTTAGCAATACATATTGGCAAATTAGGATTAATACTATTAATTTCGTTTATAGCTATCTCTGCTTCTTTTGTATAATTAACATGACTTGCATGATATACTTTGGATGCTACACTATATATTTTATCTTTAATACTCATATCAAAATCATATAAATACTTTAATTCTTTATCATTATTACATAAACTTATGACTTTATTTGCTAAATCAATAGATCCATCTTTACCTTCTTCATAAGAATTACATATACTAAACATAATATTATGTTTTAAACAATAATTTTTAACAATGCTTATTTGTTCATCAGTATCTGATGCATATTTATTTAAACATACAATATAATTCACATTATAATTATTAAGATTACTTATATGTGCTTCTAAATTAGAAAGACCATCTTCTATACCTGCAGTGCTACTATCAAATAAATGTTCTTTTGCAATATATGCATTATATTTTAATGATTTAATCGTTGTTACAAGTACCACACAATTTGGTTTTAAATTATTTAATTGGCACTTTATATCAATAAATTTTTCTGCACCTAAATCAGATCCAAAACCTGCTTCTGTTACCACATAATCTGCAAGAGTTAAACTTGTGCGTGTTGCAACTAAAGAATTACATCCATGAGCAATATTAGCAAATGGTCCACCATGTACAACAGCGAGATTACCCTCTAAAGTTTGAACAATATTTGGTTTAAAGGCTTCTTTTAATAGTGATACCATTGCACCTTCTACTTTTAAATCTCTGGCATACACAGGATTACCATTTATGCTATATGCAACTAAAATATTACCAAGTCTTTTTTCTAAATCATTAAGGTCTTTTGCAAGGCAAAAAATAACCATTATCTCACTTGCTGCCGTTATATTAAAATGTTCTGTTCTAGGTATGCCATTTATAGTGCCTCCCTGACCAATCGTAATATAACGTAGAGCTCTATCATTCATATCAATACATCTATTAAACATTATTTTATTAATATCTATATTTAAAGAATTACCAAATTTAATATGATTATCAATAGCAGCACAAAGTAAATTATTGGCAGATGTAATGGCATGAAAATCACCATTAAAGTGCAAATTAATATCTTCCATAGGAATAACTTGTGCATATCCACCACCGGTTGCCCCACCTTTAAGACCAAAAACAGGTCCTAGTGATGGTTCACGAAGCGTTACAATAGACTTTTTACCTATGGCATTTAAAGCATCATTTAAACCTATACTTACAGTCGTTTTACCTTCACCATATGGTGTGGGATTAGTGGCTGTTAAAAGAATTAATTTACCTATTTTTTGATTTGTTCCTTTGATATCAATCTTGGCTTTATATTTTCCATAGTAATCGATTGTTTCTTCATCAATATTATATTTTTCTATTATGTCTTTTATTTCTTTTATTCCTACACTTCTTTGAATTTCAATATCTGTCATTGTGGTCACCTCTTAATAAATTATACTATTTTTTAAGAAAAAAAGAAACAATATTAATTGTTCCTAGTAATTATATATTCCATTTAATTTTTCCATATCTGTAGTAGTCAAGTTATCCATTACCCATTTTTTATCTTTTTTTGTTAAGGTTAATTCTAAAGTATATTTAACTGTATCTTTATTTTTCTTCATTAAGTCAAGTTGATAATCAATATATTTAGTATGACTATATTTACCATTGTCGTCGTTAAATTCCTCTGGAGTTTCTGTTAGTTTATCTGATGCTTCTTTTAATACTTTTGAATAATCATTAACCTCTATCTCAACAGTTACAAAGGCTCTATCACCATCTATTTTTTCATCTTTAACATTATATTCTAAGTCTTGATAATGCTTCTTCATAATACCACGATATGTATCCCTTTGAGATGCATTAAAACTTTCTTCCTCAGCTATAACTTTATCTAAATCGTCAAGAATGTCCTTATCAAGTGTTTGATACTTTCCAAGAAATATCTCCACTTGTTTTGTTGGTGTATTATTTAAGTTTGCCTGACAACCACATAAACTAAATATTGAAACAAAAGCTATTAAAAAAGATATAATTTTTTTCATATAAATCTCCTTTCATTTATATATTGTAATTATTTTTTATTTTTTATTCATAAAAGTGTTAATTTATGTAAATCATAATAAAAAAGAGATTTAAAAATGTATTTAAAAATGTTAGTATATAATAAAGAGGTGTTTTAAATGGGTAAAATGAAAGATAGAGAACAACTAGAACTAATTAAATCTTATGCATTTAGACTTAAAGCTTTTGGTATTAATTTTGAATATGGAAAATTTAAAGATGTATTTAGTAAATTTCCTTCAAATGAAATAAATAATAAACTGTCTAGTTTGATGAATGATAAAGATAATACAATTATTTATTTAAATCAATTAGGTATTAAAGCAATTGATAAATATAATATTAATAATTTAACTGAAAAAGTAAAGAAGCAACTTAATTTAGCAGATGTTATAGAATTTACAAGCAATGATAAAAATTATTTTAAATTTAGAAGTAATGATGGGCAAATATTTATCGTAAGAAACTTAGGTAATGATTCTAAACAATTATTTATGGATATTTTAAAGGCATCAAGTATTAATTTTGATGATGGTAAAAAGAATGCTGACTTAATATTTAGAAGATTAAACGATAAAAAATTTATTGAAATACAAATGGAAAAATCGGATGAAATTAGGGATGAGCAAAAAGATGCAGCTAAAATGGCTATAATTAAAAAACTTGAACAAAGATTTCCTGATAAACAAATTATTGCTTCTTTAGAAGAAAGTATTTATATTATTAAGGGTAACAATAGTGAAGAAGATATTGTATTATCTGCTAATTATGAAAATGGAAAATTCAAAATACGAAAAGTCACACAAAAGACATATGGAAAAAAAGTTGAATCAGAAGAAAAGCCTGATAAAAAAGAAGAAACTAATGATGTGGAAGTGCCAAAAGATATCTTAGAAGAAATTGAAAATGACATAGATCTTCATAAAATTATTGAAGAAGGAATAGAAAATAATTTAGATGATCAAACAATTGAAAGTGTTGCAACAAATACATTAATAAATAAGAATAGTAAGTTTACTAATATAAATGTAGCATTTATAATTAATAGAATGATTGCCTTAGCAAGACAAAGAAGACAAAGTAATAGTCAAAATACTAATTCCTTAGGTGGTAGACAGTATACTTTAAATACTAATAGTCGTATAAATTTATTTGATAATGCTTCATAACCAAAAAGACAATAAGTCTTTTTTTATTTACACTTTATTGTCATCATAAAAAATGTGTTCTATCTTTTAAAAATATTACCTTTTTAAATATCAAAAAAGTAAGATTAATCTCTTACTTTAATATGAACTTCTCTTAATTGTTTTTCAGATAATTCACTTGGACAACCCATCATTTGATCTTGTCCACTTACACTCATTGGGAACGCTTGAACTTCTCTTAAATTAACTTCATCCCTTAAAAGCATAATAATTCTATCAATACCTGGAGCCATTCCTGCATGTGGTGGAACACCATACTTAAAAGCATTATATAATGATCTAAATCTCTCTTTAACAACATCCTTGCTATAACCAACAAGTTCAAATCCTTTTTCAAGACTTTCAATATCATGATTACGAACAGCACCACTTGCCATTTCATAACCATTACATACAAAGTCAAATTGATATGCTAGAATATCATCAATATTATCATTATTAAGTGATTCTATACCACCCTTTGGCATACTAAATGGGTTATGACAAAAATCATATTTCTTTTCTTCTTCATTGTATTCAAACATTGGAAAATCATTAATAATACAGAATTCATATTTATTTTTATCAATTAAGTCCAATCTTTTACCAAGTTCCGTTCTAATCATACCGGCTTGTTTAGCAGCTTGATGTTCCTTTTTATCAGCAATAAAGAATAAAACACTACCTACTTTTAAGTCTGCTCTATCTATTAATGCTTTTCTATCTTCATCTGTTAAAAATTTATCAATAGGTCCTTTAAAAGAATTATCTTCTTCAACAGTAATATAACCAATACCAGGCATACCTATCTTTTTCGCATACTCTACTAAATCATTAAACCAACTATTAGATTTACTTGCTAAATCATCTACTTTAATACCTCTTACAGTTACTCCTCTAAATGGTTTAAACTCTGTATTTACAAACAAATCACTTAAATCAATTATCTCAAGGGGATTTCTTAAATCTGGTTTATCTGTACCATATTTTAGCATAGATTCTCTAAAAGATATTCTTCTAAATGGTCTTGGGCTTACTTCTCTATCACTAAATGTTTTAAATGTATCATAGAAAACTTCTTCGCCTACATTATATACATCTTCTTCAGTAACAAAAGCCATTTCCATATCTAATTGATAAAATTCAAGTGTTCTGTCAGCACGACAATCTTCGTCTCTAAAACATGGAGCGATTTGATAGTATTTATCAAATCCACTTACCATAAGTAGTTCTTTAAATACTTGTGGTGCCTGCGGTAAGGCATAAAACTTACCTTTAAACTTACGTGATGGAATAATGAAGTCTCTTGCTCCTTCTGGTGAAGAGGCTGTTATAATTGGTGTTTGTACTTCTGTAAAGTTCATAGAATCCATCTTGTTTCTTAAAAATTTTAAAATTTTACTTCTAAAAGCTATATTACTATGTACTTTTTCATTTCTTAAATCTAAGTAGCGATATTTTAATCTTACCTCTTCAGAAACTTCCTTTGATGTCATAATTTCAAATGGTAATTCATTTGGTGCTTTTCCCAAAACTTCAATAGTATTTACAAGTACTTCAATAGTACCTGTTTTAATACGACTATTGTAATCTTCTTCTGCACGTTTACGAACAGTTCCTACAACTGTTACACTTGATTCACGAGTTAATCCTTCAAAAATTGAATCATCATTACTTACAAGTTGAATAGTACCTGTTTCATCACGCATATCAACAAAAATTACGCCACCATGGTCACGAATATTTTCAATCCAACCAGCAAGTTTAATTTCATTATTAATATTTTCTTCTGTTACACAGCCACAATAAATTGTACGATATTTATTACTCATAAACTTACCTCTTTTCTATTTCCTCTTTAATTATTTTAGCAGTCATACTTGGATTAGCCTGACCACGAGTTGCCTTCATTACTTGACCAACAAAGAAATCAAAAACATTTTTTCCTTTACGATGTTGTTCAATTAAATCTTCATGTTCATCTAGTACTTTAACAACAATTTCTCTAATAGCATTATCATCACCAAGTTGTTTTATACCAAGTTTTTCAACTATTTTTGATGGTTCTTCTTTATCTTCCTCTACTTTAAAGAATACCTCTTTACTTTGTTTTGATGAAATTTTACCTTCATCAACCATTTTAATTATATCGTTTAACATCTTAGGTGTTAAATAAAGTGATGTAATTGCTAGATCATTTTTATTTAAGTATCCAAGAATAGTACTTGTTACCCAGTTTGATGCAACTTTAGGATTAGCACCTAATTTGATAGTTTCTTCATAGTAATCAGCAACACTTTTTTCTTTTACAATGATAGTTGCATCATAATTAGTAATTCCATATTCATTGATATATTTTTCTTTTCTTTCATTAGCAAGGGCTGGAATAGATGCTCTAATTTCTTCTATCCAATCTGGAGATAACTTAAATTTAGGAATATTTGGTTCAATAAAGTATTTGTAATCAATGGCATCTACTTTACTACGCATGTAGATTGTACTAGCACTTTCTTCATCCCATCTTCTTGTTTGTTGTTCCATCTCATCATATTTGCCAGTTTCTTTTAACTCTATTTGTCTTTTTATTTCATAATTAATAGCGTCTCTTACACCACCAAATGAGTTAACATTTTTTATTTCAACCTTTGTACCCCAGTTTTCTTCTTTGGTTTCATCTAAATCCTTAGGCATAATAGATACGTTTACATCACATCTAATTTGTCCTTTTTTGCTATCTGCTTCACTTATACCAGCATATTGGTAAATAGAACGCATTGTTTCCAGGAAAGAAACAGCTTCATCAGCAGAATGAAAATCAGGGTAAGTTACTAATTCAAGTAGTGGTACACCGGCTCTATTATAGTCAATTGTTGTACATGTTGCATAATGATCTGAACTTGCAGCATCCTCTTCTAAGTGAATATTGTTAATACGCACTTCTTTTTCTTCACCATTACATTCATATTTTAAAGTACCATAAATTCCAACTGGTGCTGGTTTTGTTTCTTGTGTAATTTGAAATCCCTTTGGAAGATCAGGATAATAATAATTTTTTCTTTCGAAATAAATATATTCTGGTTGTTTACATTTTAAAATAATACTTGCCATTAAAGCCTTTTTTACAGCTTCTTTGTTTACAACCGGAAGTGTACCTGGAAAAGCCATATCTACAGGTCTTATATTTGAATTAGGAGTTTCACTGAATGTATTAGCAGCACTTGAAAATACTTTAGTATTTGTTTCACTAATTTCACAGTGCATTTCTAGTCCAATTAAAACTTTATAATCATTCATTATTTTACCTCCTTTGCAATTTGATTTTTGTAATCAAAAGATTTTTCTAAGGCGTATGCAATATTTAAGACATTAGTATCATCATAACAATTACCTGTAATATTAAGGGCAACAGGTAAATTATCAACAAATCCATCAGGAATAGTAATTGATGGGAAACCACCAAAATTTCCTACTTGTAAATGTTCTTCTAAGGCGGCTGTATTTTCATCTAAGATATCAAGTGAGCCATCTAAATGTTTAGCAGGACCACTTCCTACTGGCAAAATAACAGCATCATATTTCTTATATAATTCTTTCCATGCATCAACAAGTAATCTCCTTACTCTTTGGGCATTATGGAAATATCTGTCTTTATTTTGAGCCTGTAATACATAAGAGCCAATTACGAATCTTCTTTTAATAAGTGGTGAGAAACCTTCAGTACGATAATTTTTCATCATTTCAATATAGTTATCGCCTTTACCCCTTGGTCCAAAAATAATTCCTGTTAAGTTGGACATATTAGAAGTTGCTTCAGCGCAAGAAATAACTACATATACAGATGGAAGAGCAGTTAATAGTTTTTCATCAACAGATACCTCTTCAACATCCATACCAAGTTCACGACATTTGTCGATTGCTTTCATAAAATTAGCAAGATGTTCTTTTAATTCATTTGATGCATGTGGATACATATTTATATCACAGATTTCTTTAATATAACATAATTTTTTCCCCTTTACATCACCAGTTAGTGAATTATACAAATGAATATCTTTTGAATCCCAACTAGTCATATCATTTTTATCAATGCCCTTCATATTGTCAACAACAATAGCAGCATCTTCAACACATCTTGATAAAACGCCACAATGATCCAAACTACTTGCAAATGGGAATAATCCATATCTTGAAATCATTCCATATGTTGGTTTATATCCAACAATACCACAATATGCAGCAGGTTTACGAATAGAATCTCCGGTATCACTACCAGTTGCATATGGATAAACACCTGCGGCAACTGCAGCAGCACTACCAGCAGAAGAGCCAGCACACATTCTTGCTTTATCCCATGGATTTCTTACAATTCCAGTATGTCCTGTTGTTCCAGTACCACCCATACCGAATTCATCCATTACGGTCTTATTAACAGCAACAGCGCCTGCTTTTTCTAGATTTGAAATAGCTGTTGCAGTAAAAAATGGTACATAATCTTTTAGAGTATTGCTAGATCCTGTACTAAGAATACCCTTGGTACTATAGTTATCCTTAATACCATAAGGAATACCTGATAGTAAGTTATCTGTTACCTTTGTTCCCTTTGCATCATCTAATATTGTTACAAAAGCATTACATTCTTCTTGTACTTCATGTGATTTAGCAAGTGCTTCTTTTACCAATTCTTCACTAGTTACCTCGCCCTTAACAAGAGCCTCATGTATTTCTTTTATCGTTTTATTCATATATGTCATTAATCAGTCACCACCTTTGGAACTTGTACTTCTCTATCTGTATATTCATCACAATTTTGCAATAATTCTTCAATTGGAACAGATTCTTCTACAACATCTTCTCTTAATTCATAAACAAAGTCATCTAAACAATGAGACATTGGAGTAACTTTTTCAATATCAGGAATTTGATTTATTAAATCTATATTAGCATCAATAATTTCAAATTCATCTAATACCATTTTATTCTCTTCTTTTGTTAATCCAATTAATAATTTGTCTGCATAATCATCAACCATTGCGGATGTAAATTTTGCCTTTTCCATAACTATCCCTCCTATAAAATAAAAACAAGCCCTAAGGACTTGTTATATCAAAAATGGCGCCTGATGTAGGACTCGAACCTACGACCTGCCGGTTAACAGCCGGATGCTCTACCGACTGAGCTAATCAGGCACAAGTGGCGCTCAATGTAGGACTCGGACCTACGACCTGCCGGTTAACAGCCGGATGCTCTACCAACTGAGCTAATTGAGCAAATTCAATATTAATCGTCCTTAAGGGACGAATTTTTAATCCGCGGTGCCACCCAAATTGTCATCATGACCACTCTATTGTAATATGATAACGGTTTACATTCCGGCTTATCCTACTAAATTCAGTAAGCAACTCTATGGTGTTATTCATATCAGCCTTATTGTTAAGATTCCACCATCCTTAACTCTCTTTAAATAGTATCTAATATTACTTCTCCATTTCAATGTCTTTGAATGACTGTTTTAAGTATATAACAAATGAAAGTTAAATGTCAATAATTTTTATCAAATTAATTACATTTACCTTATAAATTAGTATATCTTTATAAATTATATTCAAAAAAAGAAAAAATAAACTATTTAATTTTAGAATGTTCTTCCTCTTCTTCCATTTTCATTAAATAATTTACTTTTTCTAACATACTTATTTCACTATCATCATCATTATTCTTGTTAAATGAATACATTTTATTTATTAATTTTCCAAGTATTTTTAATTTTGCAGTATCAGTACATAAACTTTGATATGCTTCGATTAACATATCTTGATTACCTATTAAATCAAATAATTCTAACCTATATTCATCTTTATCAAACACATTGTTCAAAATACCAAGTATCATATCATCACTGATATTTTTATAACTTTTAACCCATGAAATAACTCTAAGTGGATCAATAAAGCTTTTAAGGACAAGATATTTATTATTTTTTTCATGAACAAATATCATATATCTTTCTTTTTCTTTATCATTTGAAAATGTTGATATAATAGTAGCTCTATCGTTATCACTCATTTGTGTAAAACACTTATTTAGACTATCTTCTTTAATAGAATCTTTTGATATATAAGATATAATTTTTACCTTATCATTTTGCTCATTAATAAATTTTAATTTTAGTTTATCACTATTTAATGTAGATATAATATAGTAATCATAATCATTTAAATTTATTTCATGATCAGTTAAATATTTCATTTTTAATTTATCACTATGTAAAGTACCTATAATACTTGCAACATCAATATCAGATAATATTTCTTTATATTCTCCTAAACATATATTTTTTATTCTATCATCTGAAAAATCTTTTATGATAGAAACTATTTTCTTTATAAATTCCTTGTCTTTAAATAAATATTCTATTCCTGGTATTACTTTTATTTTTTGTAAACAATCGGCTTTTGAATAATCAGAAGATAGAAAACCTATCATTTTAATAATATTTCTTTTGTCTTTAAGATTTAATATAAATTCAAAATTCTTAATAAATTTTTGATCACTTAGGCATGAGTATAAATTACATTTTTGACATTCATCATCTAATTCATTTTCTATTTCAAATAATTCATCTGCTTCTTTTATAGTAAAGAGATTACCATATACTTTTTCGTTAAACGAGTTAATTAAATTTTTATCCTTAAGTATTACTGTTCGCTCATCAAGAGTAAGCATATCTCTTATTCTATTTGCTTCAATATCTTCATTAGTATTATATAGATCAATTATACTTGCAAGTCTCTCACTCATACTACATGCACATCCCTATTATATAGAATAACAAAAAAAGAAGGTAAAATCAATAAATTTATTATCTTTCAGTAAATAAGTATGATTAATTTATGATAATGTCTTAAGTGTTAGTATTTGATTATGTCTCAAAACTAATGTATTATATGTCACTTGAGGTGACAAAATGAGAAAGGTTGAATTAAGAATGAATGAACAAGAAAAATATAAAGTCATCAAGGAACTAGTTGAACACAATGGTAATAAAAACCGAGCTAGTAAAAAACTCGGTATATCTAGAAGACAAATTGATCGTCTTATTATTAAATGTAAGGAGAATGGCAAATCTAGTTTTATCCACGGTAATCGTGGTCATATCCCTGCAAAGGCGTTAGATAAGTCAATCTCCGAAAATATTATACTACTTTATAAAAATAAATACTATGA
>OKXB01000423.1_pt1 | contig 53413 bp, 50 predicted proteins | sample 1601731 | NCBI WGS metagenome assembly OKXB01 (sample SAMN04414077, study PRJEB24778) | human gut metagenome | material: faecal | host: Homo sapiens
TTACCTGACTATTGTTTAGATAGTAGATGCAAAGCACCAACAGAGATGACAGAGGTCTTGACGAGTTTAAGATGCAGCAATCCAAGATGCCCTACAAAGATTGCTAGAAGATTGACTGCAATCACTAGCTCTTTGGGTATCAAGGATTTGGGTGGTGCAAGAGCGAATGATTTTATTTCAAGACATGGTATTAGCAATCCGCTTTTGATATTTGCCTATGACCCAGAGGAAGACGGCGAAATGGGGTACTCAATGTCCTTAGATGTTAGTCGAAAGATTGCAAGTCAATTTGCAGATAAGAAGTCTTTTACACTCTGGGAGTATGTAAGACTTGCAAATTTGCCTTTTATCCAGTCATCAGCGTTGCAGCTGTTTGGAGACTACGATGACTTGGAAGAAGCATATGCACAGATTCATTCTGGCGGTGTAGAATACATTAGAAATAAGCTTAGTATTTCAAAAGGTTCTAAGATTTCTGAGGAAGATGAGGAGCTTGGTGTCACAGACATTTCAATCAGAGCATTAAAGATTTACAATTCTTTGATAACCTTTGAGGGAGACCTGTATCAGGCGTTACCTTTCGTAAATATTATTAAAACACATGAAGAGGGTATGCAAACATTAAAGGCTGTATGTTCAGATGAAGTAGGCATACCTTTCAGAACAAAGTCTGATTTTTATGCTACAGTCAATAATTTATACCCGAATGTTCATGTAGAGTTTCTGAACAGTGCGACAAAGAGCATAGATTATCTGATTTGGGCTGGAGCAGATGGCGATACTTCTGTTAGAGTAACAAATAAGGTTCAGAAGATTCGAAGATATAACGAGGCATATGAAGAGCACAAAGCCCAAGGGGTACTTAAACCAAATGAGCATTATATTCCGATTGTGTCAGCTGGGCAATTTATTCAAATACTTGATAAATTGCATGGGAGAGATAATTAATTTTCAATGAAAGTTTTGAAGAGGTGTTATAGATGGTCGCAACATTGAATGATATCAGGGCATTAGGTTTTAGACGTATATGGAAGATTGTGACCGAGTCTGAAGGACAGTTTGTTACAACGAAAGATTTAAATAGTTTCGAGAGAGCTCTGGATGATGTATCGAAGCTTTTACTGGTAAGCAGGATAGTACCATACAGTGTGCTAGACCACTGGGGTAGCTTATCAAAGCTTAGCGGAGATGTAGCTGGTGGTTTATCAAATTTAATGCTAGATGCTTCTCCCATGATTGCAGATATAGAGTATCCAAGTAAAGCTGAGAAAAGAAAGTTTAGAAATACATGGGATACATTATGGGTTAGATTTTGTGATGCATGTGGACTTTCAGTTTTAATGCGTGAGCGTATTTCAGCATTAGGCTTAGCTTTACCTGCTGTAATTGCAGGCATTAGATATAATGATAAGTCACTTGTAAAGTTTACAGATTGCGAAATTCCGTATGACCAGAAATTTATCATTGATTTATTAAACTTTGATAGCGAAGTTGAGGGTACTACGATTGATAAGGCTTTCAAGCCGCAGCATCCGATTGGTTTATTATGTTTATTTTATAACATGGTGATTGGGTGGTACTTATCAGTTTGTAATGAAACAAGCATGGATTCAATGGTGCAGTTTCTAGCTGTCATGGATTTTGATGAGTTTAAGATGAGTTTTGCAAAAGGGGATAAACTCTGGGTATTCTGGGATAGGTTACGTTTAGGCGATGGTGATTATATTTCTACGGAAGATGACGCGTGGCATGGAAATGAGAACAGCAAAGACTCATCTCTGCTAGATATAGCACCTGTAGATTCTCTGGAGGACTTCTGATATGACAAGTTTAGTATTTATCGTATTTGGTTTATTTTTGATTTACCAGAGCATAGGTGCTTACAATCTGGTGAGCTGGTTACCACAGATAATGATACCGAAGTTTCATGCAAACATTTATTGTGCTACAGTGAGCAGTGCAGTTTGCAGTCTAGGCTGGGTAGTTGGTATTGCAGGCGTAGGTTTGGGTATCTGCTACATGCTAGAAAAGAAGGGTATCATCAACACAAGTGAGAAGATGAAAGGTCGAGGGAGTTATTTTGGAATTCTGGTTACAATGATTATATTCTCTGTTTTTACAATTTTGTAATTAGACTTCTAATAAATTTGTGTAAGACTGGGTAGTTATTCACCCAGTCTTTTTTATTGATTTCTATGTCGAGATTAGTATTATAAAATAGAAATTAAATTTTGTGATTTCGGAGGGAAAATTTATGAAGGTTGCAAAACAGGCTGTATTATATTACAGCATGGTAACGGGAAAACCGTGGAGCGATTTTTATTCAAATCTGGATGCAGCTCTGGAAGCCGAGGAGACTCCTGCACTGAGCAATGAGTTTTGGCTTATAAAGAAATTAATGGGTACTATTCAGAAGTCAGGACTTACTGTAAATGAGTTCAAGATGAATAAAGACGCTGTAAAAGCCGCTTTCGATGACGAAGGTAGAAAGAAAGCAGGCGAATTCTTTACCCCAGAGATTTGGTGCAAAGAGGGTAGAACATACTTCGACAAGCATATTCCGAACTGGAGAACCTATAATATTTGGGATACATCTGCAGGGGCAGGAAATCTGTTAAGAACAGCACAAGTTCCAACCAGTAATCTGTACTTATCTACTTTGCAGGAAGATGATATTACACTGCTTAAGAACACGCCTGAATATGCAGGAGCTAATGTTTTTCAGTGTGATTTCCTAGAAGGTCTTGATTATGATACAGTAAACACAGAGTTTTTGAATAAGCTACCTGAGCGTTTGAAAGAGATTATCATGAATGATGAACCTCTTATTATTTATGCGAATCCACCTTATAAATCAGGTGCAGCTAAAAGCACTGATGTAGGCAGATACATGATTGATATTGGGATTGGTAAAGCAGCTTATGATATTTTCTATCAGTTTTGCTGGCGAGTGATGCATTTCGTTGAAATGTTCAACCTCAGCAATTGTTACTATGAGTTTTTCGGACCTCTGACATTCTTTACAGGCAGTAGTGCAAATGTTTTGCTGAATGAGTTTGAACGATGCTTCGAGTTCGTAGATGGAATGTGCATATCTGCACAGGAGTTTTCAGATACCTCTGACTCAATTTTATGGGGTATCGGCTGTTCCTTGTGGAAATCTCGTGGAGGTTATATTGCTGATAACATGAGAAACGACATCTTATTAGATAAGAAGTTCATCAATCCAGATGGTTCAGTTGGTTGTTCAGGTAAGGTTCTGTATGCACCGCCACGTGAGAAGCTGTCAGATTGGGTTCAGCCGAAGGATGCTCTGTTCTTAGAGGCAGCTCCGTTGATGACATCGCATTTGACATTCAAAGGTAGCGATGTAGGTGTAAGAAAAGCACCGAATACTGGTCGGCTTGCTTCTAATGCGTTGGGTACTCTTATGGTAGGCAATACGTTGACAAGAAGTGCAGACCAGTCAGCTGTGTTGTCCATGCCTACAACAATTCAGTTTGCTTCAATCACAGAGGAGAACTTCTGGAGATGTGTGTCTAGCTACACATTCCGTAGAGTGATTGATGCAGGGTGGGCAATTGCGAAGAAAGAGATTTCAGCACCGGATACATCGGTAGAAGGGTATGACCTGTGGCTCAGAAACTCACTTGTTATGTTTTTGTTTGAGTGGAAATCCATGATGAGTTCCATTCGTAACGTCGAGTGGGGTGGGGGTACTTATAATATCCGAAATAAGCTGTTTTACCTGTCTGAGGATGAGGTGAGAGCAAACTGTAGCGATGAGCTTATTTTGAAGGACTTGGAAGAAAATCCGCCTGAGAACGAGTTCATGCTTCGAATGATTGAAGAGTCAAAGCCTTACTGGGTAAAGCCAATCCAAGACTTGTTTGAATTCTGTAAAGACTACACTTTATTCTCTTATAACAAGCGTGCAGCGGTTGATTATGCAGGTTGTCTAGATGCTTGGGATGCTGGTTTCCAGCAGATAAGAGCCGGAATTTGGAACGATGAACTGCAAGATGAAATGAGTAAGCTGTTAATGGCAGCAAGAGATTATCTTCGTAAGGACATTGGACGCTTCGGTTTCGTAACAGAAGAAATAGACGACGAATAAGGGGTATCTTTACCATAGAAACATGTCAAGAAAGCTATAGAAATGCTATAGAAATGTTATAGAAAGTTATAGAAAGAGGGTGATTTTATGCTGTTATCAAATATAGAGAATTCAAAAGGCAAATTCAAGGTTTTTCTATTGCAGACACCTGCATCTAAGCTTGAGATGTTTCTTTATGATAAAATAAAGACTGATTTGCATTGCACTCAGGATACTATTTTTGAAGTAAAGGACAAGAAAACAGTTAGAGAGATTAAAGAGATTGCTTTTATCGATTCTTTTATGTCTGATAAATGGCTTGTACGAGTAAATCTTGATAAAGCATCTTCTTACATGACTGACTTACTGCAAGTTATCTACGAAAGTACAACGATTGTATTCTTTTGTACCTGTAGCAATTATAAAGTATTCAAGAACTTTACAATGTCTTTGAAGAAGAAAGGAGTCACTGAGGTTTACTCCTATTACCTAGCTTCTTTAAAACGTATGGATTTTGATTATTTATACAAGCAGTTCGTACAGAAGAATAACAAACTATCTCAAACGCTCTACAATCACGTCTATCAGGGGTACTCTTACAGCGTAGATGCTGTTATGGACTTATTTACGGAGTTGAAAAACGGGGTAGTCTTTGAAAACAGACGGGATATAGCAGATGTTTGCGGAGTAGGTGGTAACTCCATAGAGAGTTTTATATTTTCTATGCTAAAGAAACCGTCTGAATCTTTGAATGGTTTAAAGACAGTTATCAAAAATCGCATGAAGGCAGGAGTAGAATTAAGTGAAATATATGGGGTATCCAGATTTCAAAATTACTTAAAAGCCAGTGTGGTAAAGATGGTACAATTGAAAGAGCTAGAGATTTCTGGTTTGATATATAAAAAAGTATTTGATTTACCAAATGGTTTTGACGAAGCTAAGCTAGTCAAGTATCAGAGATTTCTCTGGCGATTAAAAGAGATTCCAATGACACGGTTATTACGCTTGTATAAATATATGAGCGAATCAAACTGGGTATCTGATTTCGATTTTGCAGGCTTTGTTTACAAGTATATGCTTGATATTATGAGATATGAGGTTGTTCCTTATATGACAGTAACTACAGCGGAAGATGAGTATATCAAAGCCCAGCGTCTTGAAGCGGAGAGGCAGAAAGAGGCTGAACGAGAGCAAGAACGGTTGGAAACAAGAACGAGATTGGAATACATTAAACAGTATGGTGTGTTACAAGGTCGAGAAAGGTTCGAGTCTGATAAAGCAGCAGGCAAGCTTAGAATGGCGAGCAACGTGATTAAAGCTGACCATCCGACAGATAGCTTAGCTAAGGGTACTAATCCTAGAAAACGAAAGGTTAGTGGAATAGTCGAAGTTACTGCTAATTCAACACCAGAAGAACAGGCAAAAGATGTAGCAGCTAGTTTCAGAGAAATGCTAGCCGCTTTAGGACAAGCATAGGAGAGGATGAGTAAATAAAATGAGTACTGTTATTGTCAAGGCAGATTTGGCAACTGCGAAACAATATACCGGAAAGTCGTTGAGTGTTAAAATAGGTAAGAAGAAATTTTCTGCTGTACTTAGAGTAAACGTGGATGACTTTAATATTGCAGAAGCTATTGAGCTTGCTAAGAGAGATGCAAATATCCTGATGTTGAACTATGTAGGCTCTCACGAGGGTATCCAAGGTGTTAATACGTGTGGTGTATACGTGGCTTGGGGTATCGATGTTGGGAGTGATGTCACGGAAGATGATATTCAAAGACTATATGACGATGTTCCAGATGGTGTGACTTTGATAGTAAAATTGCCGGAGGGATATAAGAACATCAGATTCTTGTACGATATGTCACATAAATTCGATAGAGTTCGCTTTTGTGGCGGAAGTTTGTTCTGTTTTGAGGATTGCAAGTTTGGTTGCTGTGGTCGAGATGTGTGCAACGAAAGGGGTATCTCTTACGATGACACAGAATACATCAAGGAAGGCTGTAGTTGTGCTATTCCTGCATTTGAGATGGATGAGGTTGAGTTCATAGCTACAAATTCTAAGACCAAGACAGAAAAATCTGCTAAGAAGTCAAAACCGAAGTCAAATAAGACGGCAATGTTCAGTTCACTTCTTTATAGTGGTGGCAAGGTAGAGCTGTAAGATATGGGTAGGCAAGATAATATTGCCTACCTTTTTTGATATAGTGAAAAAATATTTAAGATACCCTTGACTTTTGCAGAGATTAATGGTATAATAGTAGTATAAACAGAAGAAGCAAGAACAAACCGGATTTTTTGAGAAAAATTTCGATGTGTTTGACTTGTTGAAAAATGAGCCGATTGCATTGTGTTTTGATGCGGATTTCCGATTTCTCAAACAGTTGGAAAATTGCATTGAATCCATTATTAAAAGGTGCGATTTAGCTGTGCTATTCTTGAATTTCAGTTTTGTGTTTCAAAGAAAAATTTTATTTTAGGAGCTAGTTTCGATTTGAGTAAGTTCTAATCGTGACGAAAGTTGCCTTGAATTTTAAGCGTTTATTTTTGATATTTTTGATGATATTTTGCTTGAGTTCAGTATTTGATTTACGAAAATGACTTTTGAGATTATATTATATCTTGATGTCAAGTCTTTCGACAAAATTGCACTTTTTTGGATGGAATCTACCCAATTGTTGAAAACCTGTTGAAAACCTGTGGAATGACAGTGGAAAACTAGTAGTTAAGTTACTTAACTTTTTCAATCCGCAGGAACAGTTACGCAAAATCTGAGTTTTTGCGTAAAAATTTGAAAAAAGGGGTTGCTTTTTTGGAAGGTTTATGCTATACTAGGGTTATCCTGTAGGAGTGCCCAGCACACACTCTTGTAGGTTATGTAACAAATGCGTAATATTTAAAGTAAAGAATCACGGAGGGCAAGATTATGAAGCGAGGTTTGTTAAAAGGCGGCAAGTTTTTATGCTCAGATGAGGTAAACAAGCAAATTTGGGGGCTTTTTGCTCAGATGCAGGAGAATCCGAACATCGAGGTCGAACACGTAATGGAGATTGTAGACCGTGCGATGGAAGGTGCTATTGACCTCACCAAGAAGTTCAATCTGTATGGTTATGACTATGCAGTCAAGACCAACAGAAAGCGTAAGCAGCGTAAAAAGGCAGCTATTGAGACATTTATCGACTTCTCTGGCAACAAGGATGAAGACACACCTGAGACTCGTGGTGGAGTTAGCATTGACGTTGTATCTTATCAGGCGGACATGCTTTCAGAAGCTAAAAACGAGTTCGAGCAGTTGTTCGACAATGCTGAGTTGAAATGTGCTATTGAGTCTATTAAGTCGTTGAATGACGACTTTATCGTTGACTATTCCGTAGACTTGATTGCACTCATCAAGAAGGCTGTTCAGGGTATCCCACAAGCGGTACTGAAACTTAAGGAGGTATGTGAACAAATGAGTTGTGTTGCAGAGCAGGTCAAGATTATCCTCAACTCTGGGGTATCAATCGATGAGTGCTTTGCATAAGTGAGATTTTCTGGCACTATTCTATAAGATTGAAAAAGGAGATAGCATTAGCATGAAAGTTATGATATGTTTTACTTATTGTGCGTGTAATACTCCTGTAGAGGCTGATATCATATGAAGAGTATCTCTTTCGCTAAAGGCGAAGTAGATAAGACTTTGATGTGTGAAATCTGGTCAACAATTCAGAGATATCGAGGTTGCTTCTACAAGGAAAAGTCTTGTAGAGATGCTGAGGAATTGATGATGCTTGTATTCCATCACATGTTAGACCATTACAAGCCAGAGAATGGTTCTTTAGTTGGGTATATGCTGAAGTTGATTTCTAGTATGAGTAAGAGTAGTGGTAAGGAAACATCTTGTGATTTCCTTGAGGATACTTTGTCGGACGAGTTAGACAAGCAGGCGGCTGCATCTGGAAATTCTTCTGATTTAGTTACTAAGGTTATTGAGAGTTTGGACACTGACGAGGAAAAGTTCACTGCTGTAGCAGAGTTAGCTCTTGGTAATATGACATTCTTTAACCTGATGTGCGAGTCACTTATAAATCGGGTTACGACAACCAGATACTTCCCAGATAGTTTTATCCATTCATCTCTGGCATTGGTTCGGAGATGCGGTGGTGAGAACTTCAATCGAATGTGCTTATATATCTATCGCAAATATAAAGCCAAGTTTAATCAGTTCATGGCAGGTGGTCTTGACGAGACTTCATCATGGCGTGAACTTGATGGTGGTTTAATTGCAAAGAATACGAGCAAACGGGTACTTCTTATCAACAAGGGTACAAAGGAGGTCTGCAAAGACCCTGACATTGAGGATTGGGAAGTAAAAGGTCAGCTTAAGGGAAAGCGGATAATTAAAGTACCCTATCAAGACCTGTACAAACGGGTGATTGATATGCTGGAAGATGATACTATCAATCCATTAAAGTTTACAATCGGTTATTCATATATCTGTCGATCAATTGGTGGGAGTCTGTCGGACGTAAACGTCAAGTTGTTTACGCAGTATGACACATTCCGTCACGAGTTGGTGACAAACTTGATTTACGACTTGAATGCAAGATACATGGCATTTGGCAGCAAATGTGTTTATATGCTTGCAGCACCGAGAGATGGTAGTTTGTTAGAGATTCCGAAGCGAGTCGTTCGGGGAATCAAGTTGGAGTTAGAGGCTATTGATGTGACTCCTAACTCTTGAGAATGCTTAATTTTCTTGTAGCACTAAAAGGGAGATGTCTAGTTCAGATATCTCCCTTTTTGATTTACCTGTCGATTCAAAGGGTACTAACTGTATTTATTATTTTTATTTTCTTTTCGGAGGCGTTTATTATGGTTGTTGCAAGTTTTGTCACTCGTTGTGGACTTGGTTCGTTTATTTTAGCAGATAATAATTGCATTAAGTTGACAAAGACTTTTCATGTTGAGAGCACCGGAAATGAGGACAAGTTTACACCTGTTCTCACGACTATGTATGAGACTCTGAAATATCTGAAAGTCTATATGGACGAGAACTATGATTCTGTCGATGAGATTATTTTTGAAACGAATGTTGGGACTATCGTGAAGTGGTTTGACAATGGATTTCCAAATGTGGCTTATTTCGAGCCGTTTGTAAAAGTTATGGAGTTGCTGGATGAGATGCCTGTGCGGTATTCATTCAGAAGAAGTCAGAAGCCAGCAGCGACAGTTTATTTGAAGAAGGAATACTTAGAGAAACCCAAGATTTCCGGATTCGACTTCATGGAGGGTATCGAAGATGCTTAAGGGTACTGTTACTTTTAATTATATCACTGATACCGGAAAACCTTTTCTGGAGAAGTATAATGTAGAAGCAATTGATACTTCCTCTGTGATGTATATGATAATTGGTTCTAATTCGTATCGTGCAATCGAGATGATGGCAGGGGATAAAGACGAGGATAACGCACTCTTTACACGGCGTGTGGATATCAGCTTATCTTCTGTCAAGGTTCAGAGAAGTGTATTCAAAGATAGCGGAAACAAGATTGTAAAGAAGTGTGATATCAATACGGATTTCTTTACATCTATGGCGGCTCTGATTCGATATGCAAAATCTCAGTGCAGAACGAGAAATGCAGTTGATTTTACTGGTTTCGAGTCAGCATCCGGTGAATTCCAGCCAGAAAAGGGTACTACCTACAACATCTATGATGCAGATAGCAATTGTATTGGTCAGGTTGTATTGGAATTTGGTGAAATCAGGGGTATCCATGTAAAGAACCAGTGGTTCGATGTGGACTTGGACGATGAAGATTGCGAAATCCCTGTTTTCCAGCCCATTAAAGACTCTAAGAGCGATGGTTTTCGTTTTGATGCAGAATTTTTAGGGTTTAATCCTATTGCTTCTTCTACAGATGATACCTACGTGGATTTTGATACATCTTTTAGTGGCATGTATCGTGATTTGGCTGAGGTTATTGCAGCACATCCAGAGAAAGAGTTCGAGTGGTTGCTTGGCAAGAACTACTATATTGTTACTGATGAGATGTTCGAAGACCTTGTGCAGAGATTTGAAAATATATCTGATAACACTTATCTTTACTGCGATACGGAAACAACAGGTTTGAACATCAATTTCAAGAGCAGAATTGGACAAGCAGACCAGTGTGTAGGAATTATCCTATCTGTTGATGACGGCGAGTCTTATTATTTCCCATTACAGATGAAAGCAGTCAAAAATCTTTGTAACGGAGACCATTTCTTCGTTATGAATAGATTGAAGAAGTTGCTGGAATCCAAGCGGCTTGTAGGTCATAACATCGCATTCGACTGGAAGGTTTGCTATATTTATAATATCAATGCAAACTTCGTTGAAGATACTATGGCTATGCTCGCACTTACGCTTGGTGAAGATAGGGAAAACTTCAAATTAAGCTTGAAAGAGAATGCAAGACTGTTGCTTGGTAGAGATTCGCTGGAGCTGTCTGACCTTGTGAGAAGTAATTCATGGGGCGAGAACGATATTGCATTCTGGGATTTGCCAGAAGAGCTTGTTAGATTATATGCCTGTGCCGACACTGACAATGCAAGGGGTATCTTCGTATATGTAAAGGACAACGACCTGCTTCGGAAATACAATGCAGAGCGTGTTTATCGTATTGAAGTTACCTTTAGTTTGGCTGTAGCTTATCAGGAATTCTATGGACATCGAATTGACATTGATAGACTGGAATCCTTGAGTGCAGATATTGCTTCTGATATGAAGAAGGCAATGCAGAAGATGGTCGATATTGTCGGCTACGAGTTCAATCCTAGTTCTTCAAAGCAGTTGACAAGAATCATGTATGAGGAGCTGGGTATCCCTGAGCAGAGAGATAGAAGAACGGGTAGACTTACAACAAGTAAGGAAGTCTTGCATTATCTTGCTAAGATTACTGACATTAACGATAAACCGAAATATCCGTTTGTAAATTACCTATTAGATTATCGTATCGCAGATGCGATTCGTAAAATCATCAGCCAGTTTGATAGTCTTGCTACTCCAGATGGTTATATTTTTAGCGAGGTACAGCAGTACGGTACGACAACTGGTCGAGTTTCTATTAAGAAGCCGAATTACCAGTCTTATAACGATACAGTTAAAAAGTATGTAACTCCAAGACCAGGGTACTACATGGCAGATACGGACTATTCTTCTGTTGAGTATCGTGTTACTGGTAATATGTCTGGTAACAAGATGATTAAAGAAGGTTTCTATGACCCAGATTTCGATTACCACACATATCAAGCTGCAAGAATGTATGGAGTTCCCTATGCAACAGTTACACCGGAGCTTCGTAAGACTGCAAAGGGTTTTAACTTCGGTATCCCGTATGGTATGGGTAACGAATCTCTGGGCGTGAGAATCTTTGGTGAAGCATCTGAGGAGAATACACGTAAGGCAGCCGATTTGCATAAGAAATACTTTGCAGGCGGTCAGGAAGACGTAGAATTCTTCTTTGAGAATGCACGTGATAAGGCTGTAGCAAACGGCTACACAGAAACCTATTTTGGTCGCCGGAGATATTATTTCCGAAACAAGTTTAGTATTCCTGCTATTAGACGACAGGCTGGTAATGCAATTATTCAGGGTTGCTTATCTGGAGATACGTTGATTCAGACCAAACAGCTTGGTTTTGTACGAATCAAGGACGTAGTAGGGTATAACCTTGGTGTTTGGAACGGGTATGACTGGACAGCAGGGGATATTTGCTATTCTGGTCGCAAGCAGAAGTGTGTAATTCAGTTCTCAAACGGGGTATCTTTCACTTGCAGTCCGATTCACAAGTTCAAGGTGCTTAAAGAAGATGGTTCGTTTGAATTTGTAGAATGCAGAGATTTGAAATCTGGAGATGCAGTTCGGATTTCTAGTGAATACAGAAAATCTAATACATCTGTAGTATTCGTAGACGCTGTTTTTGAAGCAGGGTATAATGCAGGAAAGACGACTTTGGAAAACTTTGCAGATGGGAATCATGAAGTACCAAATGAACTTTTGCAGGATACTGAGTTCGCAAGGGGGTATCTGAAAGCTGTATTTAATGCAGATGAGAATGCACAGGAAAGCAGCCTTATCTTTGATAGCTATAGCAAAGAGTTCAGCGAGTCTATTGTAAATCTGCTGATGTTTTTCGGTATTTGTGCAACCATGAAATTTGACAGTGTAAGGAACTGCTATGTTACTACAATTGATAGTGATGATGTAGACGTATTTTATGACGTGATTTGCATGAATCTGCCTTGCAAGACGACAAGTTTTATCGTTGTAGATTCCGTAGATATCACAGACGAGTACATTGACATGTATGACGTTTGCAATACTGATAAGGGGTACTATGCAGCTAACGGCATTGTAACGCATAATACTGCGGCAGATATTTACAAGATTGCAGTAGGTCGGGTATTTCTGAGAGTTTGCAAGGAAGGTTGGCTAGGTAGAGTTCTATTTCCAGGTTTTATCCATGACGAGCTGTTGCTTGAGGTGCATAACAGCATTGACCCAATGGTTTTCCTGAAGGCTCTGCGAGAAGAGTTCGAGGTAAAAATCGAAGGTTGGTGTCCGTTGTATATGGGTTTTGGTTTCGGCATGAGCTGGTATCAGGCAAAGAAGACGGAGTTACCTATTCAGCTACAGTGGGAATTAGTAGACAGATACGGTGAAAACGGTTATCCGAGATGGGACGGAAACGGGCATCATTTGTGCGAAGACATCGATGATATTCTTCGAGATTTTAGTGTTCGTCATGTAGAGAACGGTTTGACAAAGGAAGACGCACAAGGAAATGAAATTAAGCCTGCATTAAATAGTGCATTGGTTTCTGTTGTCAAGGAAGATATTACACTGTATCAAATTGCACTAAAACAGGTTCTAAAGGACAATGTGGTATCTATTGATGACTTTGATACTCTTGAGAGTTCCGAGCAAGTTCAGGCAATTTTGAAGGAACATCTGGATGATTTCGTATCCGAGTTGAAGAAGAATTATATCAGCTGTCCTGTTTATGTGAAGGGTACTGATTTTATATCTTTTAATCCTTACAAGGAATTTGATATTGTTCTGAAGAGCAAGAAAGATACGATTGAGACGCAGGCAGCAATTGATTTATATTGTGCTTTGCACGATGTAGATAGAGCAAGAATCAATGTTTTGAATATTGATACTAGTGCATCAGTGGCAAGCACAAGTAATACTGATAATAATACGGAGTCCAGTGCGGAGGTAAATATTACGGCAGATGATAGTGATGACGACACTATTGATGCAATGGACAGACGTGTAGATAGTCTTGGGTTGTATGTAGATACTGAAAATGAAGTCGTGACATTGAAGTTAGTGCCTAATCAGTATATGGCATTCATCAAGTCTAAGTCAAATATGGACAAGCAGGGGTATCGCATCCGATTCAAGGATAGTGATGCTGAGAAATTGTATGAAACGGAGGCATATTTGCGTTCCGAAGATGTAGCGATTATTCAGCAGATGTATATTATGTACTTTAAGGCGTTGAATAGGAGTTAATATTATGGAGTTATTCGGTTTGAGTAGAACTGATATCTTGAATAATTCTGTCATTAAAGATAACTATTACGCTATGACAATGGGTGAACAGGTTGAAGTTACTGCACTCAGAAAGCGAAATAGCAATAATATTTTGATACAGAGTTTATCAAAGAAGCAGTCAGAGGACAAGTTCATGGTGAAGTACATTCCAAACAATGTAGTTTACTTTGACAAGGAGCTTATTGACTCAGAGATTCCTATAAAATACGTATCTTGTAAAATAGACAGGAAGTCCTGTTGCGTGTTTGTAGGTAGACCTGAAAAATACCAGATTTCATCTGGAGTTTTAGCTACAACAGGTGTACTTTCGTTGAATGGAATGGTTGAGGTTGATAGAGATATTTATTACGGAAGTCACCTTACTAGTACTTCTTTAAAGACGAAAGTAACTTTACTATCTGTAGGTCTAAGAGGCGACAGTTTGTTCGGTTTATTTCATATTCCAAGAGAAAGAGGCATCGCAGTTTCTGTGGATAACAAGACACAGAAGGGTGTTTCAGTAGCTTCCATGAGGGAGCGAGACTGTTGGAATTGGGGTACTTGCTGTGTGGAAGATTGGTTCGACAAGTGCAAAGTAACGCCAGCTCAGGGATAGTAAGCGAAAGGAGTTGTTTCCAGTGCAGAAGCTAGAAGTTTACGAAGACGAGCGTAGCTTTGCTGTCGAGGGCATTTCAGGTAAAATCAGTAAGTCCCTAAAAGAAGGGGTATCTTATCCATTTTTTCTTTTAGAGAATACAAAGGAGCACCCAGTACAGTTAAACCGCTTGCAAGTTTTGGCTAATTTATTTAATGCATCTCAGAACTCGAATAGCTCACTTACACCTGTTTCGGTCTATTATAAAGATGGTGAAAAGGTTCTGAAGTTAGGTAAACTTGGGTCAAGACAAGTAAAGGCTTTCCTTAGACTGTTTAGTGACAATAGTATTGTAGGGATGTTCGATAAAGATACAGAATTGCGAGGTGAGTATCTTTACGTTCTATCCGAGTAGGTAGGAGGAGAGCCTAATGAGTTTGGATGAACAAGAAGCAATATGGGGTATTAACCTTGCAAATGCCAAAGACTATGGAAGTTTGCGACAATATCTAAATTTCATTGTTCTTGGTATTTGTATTATTGTAGCTTTGTCTGTTATCAGCATCATGAATTCAAATACGATAACGATTGGCAATTACATGAGTACGATGTTGCTGTTGGGACTTGTATTTTATGCGATTCACGATGCTTGCCACAGAAATAAGCTGTACAGAGTTTATTGCTTCTACAGACGCTATAAACGATGTGAGATTTGTAAAGTAAGGATATGTATTTCAAAGGAAAACCTTTGTGATGCCATATACAGAACAAAGAAGTATAACTTATCTGAGTTCAGTAAATTACCTGACTTTATCAATATTATCAATGATTCTTGCATTGCAGATTCATTCTATGCACAAAAGATTGTAAGAAATATTATGAAGTACAATGAAAGTTGTAAGTCAGATTATTTCATCACCTTGACTTATGTACATAAGAAGAACAAGGATATTTTAGTTTCGCTATATGGCGAGGAGTCAGATTCTAAGAAGGTTTCAGCAGAAGTCATTGACGCTGCTGATGCCGATGATGTATATGAATTTAGTCCGGAGCTAGATGACAGGGTATCTACATCAGTAGACGATACCAACGATACTGTTGTGGAGGATACTCTCACTAGACGTTGACATTTAAAAGAGGAGATACAAATGAGTGTAATCAGTCAGAAGGTTATTAAAGAAGCGAAAGGCGGCGTTCCGGTAAACGGAGTTATTCTGGTAAAAGGGTATTCCGTAAAGCTTACGAAGAATGGCAAGGAGTATATCGAAGGTCAGATGCAGTCTGGCAGCGTGATTCCGTTTAAGGCTTGGGGGCAGAGTTCAGCATTTTCGATGCTTAAAAACAACGATTTCTCAAATTGTCCAAGTATGATTAGTGGTTCTTTCGATGAGTATAACGGTACAGTTTCCATTGTAGTTGATACTATCGTGGCTGTAGATGGTTATACACCTAGTCAGTTCCTTGAAGTACGTTATCAGAAGGATGCTTATGCAAATGCTCTGAAGCAGATTGTGCAAGCAAACACATCCGAGAAAGGGTACTCTCTTGCAAGCAAGATTTTGTTTGACGATGCGGAGCTGTTCGACAGATTTGCTGAGGAGTTTGCAGCAAAGTCACATCATGACAATTGCAAGTCAGGTTTGATGGTGCATACATTTAAGGTTTTGTGCCTGATGTCATGGGTACTCCAGACCTATCAGAACTTGCTTACGAACGGAGAGAATAAGAATTCGCAAGACCGTAAGGATTTGTATATGATTGGTTCTTTGTTGCACGACATTGGAAAGACGATGGAGATGAACTATGGTGTTTACCAGCCGAATTCAGCTATCAGCCATCGCATTCTTGGTCTTGATATTCTCTATAAGTACAGAGCAGATATCGAGAGTGCATATGACGAGAAATGGTTCAGAGACCTGCAGTCTATCATTGTAGAGCATCACGGTGAATTTGCAGACCCGTGCAGAACTGTTGTAGCTTATGTAGTTCACAAGGTAGACTGCTTTGACAGTGTTATGACAGGTTTGGCTCAGTCGCTAGATGAGTCAATGATGACAGATACGTCTGGAAGCAGCGTAAGAATTGACGGCGATTTCCTGACGGTCTGAGAAAGGGTATCTTTACCAGTCTAAAGTATCTATAAAGTAGGCGAGTTATTATAGTTTATACAGTGATAGTTACATTGACTATGATGCTTGTGTGTTTAATCTTCAATATAAGCTTAGAATGGCTTATTGCTGTAAGCCTTATTGGACTAGGTGCTATTTTACTAGTTTATGAGCTGTATATAAATCTGAAGAGGTTATTTCAATATAGCAATACGAATATAACGATGGAAGATAGAAAGAGTACGTTGGTAAATTTACTAGTTAGTGTTTTGATATTTTCGTTATCTTTATGTTTTCTTTAAATATATACAAGAGCAGACTTCCTTTTGGGAGTCTGTTTTTGTTTTACAAATATTCTAATAACTAATATAACTTTAGTTTGTTAGGGGGCAATTACATTGGCAAAGAAAGGGTATCTTTCTATTTTCATAGCAGTTGCGGTTTTAATATCTGTTTTAGTTTTGATTTTTCTGCCGGATAAGTTATTTAGTTCTAAAAACATGAAGAATATAAATAGTCAGAATGCTTTGAGTGACATGCAAGTGCTGACAATTATCGATGAAGATGGAGATTACTGTAAGTTTAATACTGTCTTTGGTGGAACTGACTATGATACTGAGGTGGACAGTTATGTACCTGAGTCAGATATGAAAAAATATGATGAAGTTATTGATTTTATCAAGTCATGCGATTTATCTTCCATGTTTAATACAAAGGGTACTGGGGAGAAAGACTATACTATTGTTGATACAGATGACGTAGTTAACTCATTAGAAGCTGGTAAGTCTGTCAATATTGTAAAAGATGCAGTGTGCATTGCTGTAGTTGATGATTATTACACCATAGTTCAGTTAGGTGATACTGATACTTATGTAATTATTGATGATACGAATACATGGTTTAGTAAGACATATTTTTCTAAGCAGTTACGGCACATAGGTAGCCCAGTGTATATAACTATAGATGCTGATTCATGTAATATTGTTGAGAATGCTGGTTCGACTTTCATATTTAGGGGGATTGAAGATGAGACTAAGTAAAAAGTGTTTATGTAGGTTATTTTCAGTTCCTTTGTTTTTGGCAACAGCGATATGTTTATTTCAGGAGTTTTCAGTAGGTGCATTAGATTATGTTGTGTATGATAACACAGGAGGGGTATCAGAAAGTCCATACGGAGAGGCACAGATACCTTGTGAATACTCTGACATAGATTATTATGATTGTTATTTACCTTTTGGAAAAAGAGTTTCCGAATTTACGAGTATTAATAATGATATTTTAGCAAATAATTTTATCGGGGAAAAGATAGGGTATGCTGGAAATGATATTGATTTAAAGGGGTATTCTTTTGAACCGGATACTGGTTGTGCTTATATAACAAGTGCTTCTGGCGTACAATATTACTTAGTTAGTATGCCAGAATTTGAGTTCAATATGGATAGCAGCTTTGATAATAATTTTTCTGAGGGTGTCTTAACTAATCTATATCTTGAAGATGGAACTGTTATTCATGCAGCTGTAATTTATGAATTTGAGAATACAAATGATGGTTATGCAGTTAGCAGTTACAATAACTTAGTAGATAAATCCTCTGGTGATTTCATTAAATTTTATGGGAAGTCGGAAGATTGCATCAATAAGATTGCGATTAAGTATGGATTAACTTCGTATAGCTTGAATATGTCAACGACAAGGGTATCATATGTACGTGTTTTCGATGCAGATTTATCTACGGAGTTGAGTGTAACATATGATAATTGTAAAAACTTGAGTTTCATATTGAATGTGAAAGCTGATACTCAGAGCAATGAATCAAATATAGAAGATGGTGCTAAAAGTGAGTCAGGTTTCATTTCAGGTCATTATTCAGATAAATCTTTAGACGAGCTTTCCGGTTTAGGTGTTTTAAATGATTATGACCTAGCAAAAGTTTTAGCAGACGAGGATAACAATAACGTTGATGTCGCAACTAGTACAGAAGATGAGGATTATGAAAACGTATCTTCTAAAATGGTACAAGATAAGAAACCTTTATGGAAAGTTTTATTAAAGGTTGTTCTCATACTTGTCGGCACGTTAACCTTGCTTTATTCTATTCTAGTTATTATAGGCTATTTTGTAGATAGGAATAACGAGGATTTTGATTTTATAGGTAGATTAACATTTGGAAAATATGCTGTATATGACGATGGTTTATCAGGAGTTTCAGAGTTTAAGACAAGACATCTAGTCACGCTAACAGGGGTATCTTTCATAACTAGTTTAGCATTTTATATTTTGTCAGCGATACTATAGTTTTCTTGTGAGGTGATAATATGAAGTTTAAAAGATGGAAGTTGATTTTTTATAGCATTGTTTCAGTTGTATTTTTATTTTGCAGTTGTACAGGTTTTTATGCGAGTGCAGCAGATGGTGGCAACAATGGCGAAGCGTATGACGACCCATTTGGGGATAGTGGTATAGAGACTTCGTTTGAAAATGTAGGGTACTATGATGTTTATATTCCGTATAAGCTTTCACTTGGTGATATTGGTGGTTATGCTACATCTGCTTTAACTACTGGACAATATTATTTTCAGGGTGATAGTACAGTTCCAAAAATAAATGAGATTATGTATCCAAAGGTTAATTTGGAGTTTAATAAATCAGGTGCAACAATGTGGGGTTCGGCAGTTAAAATGGATTCCAAGTTAGGCTTAAATTATATTGAGATTAACGGGACAACATTTTATATAGCTGCATTTCCACTTGGGCTATTTAATTATTCTGGAATTGATTCTATGTCATCATATGCTGGTAGAGGTGCAAATATCGGTGGTGCAATGGCGAATGGTTTCTTGCTGGATGTTATCTTGACGGATAATACTGTGCTTCATTTTATTATGGGTGACGCTGTAGGTTGGGTACATAGTAATGCAGACCCAGCGGAGGATTTACATGACGCTTCTTCAGCACAAGACGGTATTGCTTATCAGAGAGCTGCATTAAAGCTTCCGCAGTACTCAAGATTTTTCCATTGTGATAATCCATATCATGTTATAGAACTGTGGTGTTCTGGCGTAGAAGGCTTTTATGACGCTTATTTAACCGGAAGGTCTATTGCTTATATTCGAGTTTATGATGCAACTGCAAATGCGAAAAACTTTAAAGTAAAGCATGGCTTTGAAAAGGTTGTTACTGAGGGCGTTAAAGGTGGTAAAGCTATGTCAAATAACAATAGTAGTAAGGCAGATGCTGCAAGTAGCATAGGTATGTGTATTACAGGCTTTAAGCTCATGGAGGAGAGTAATTTTGTTTCTGGGCATGCAATTAATGAATCTGCTATAGCATTGCCGGATATATCTGAGTTACAATATATTGATAGAGAGCAGTTGGTTTCTTGGGCAGATAATATTAGTTATGCAAAGGACGAAAGGTATTATACGACACCTATAAAAGTGTTCTTATTTGTCGGTATTATCGTGACAATATGGTCTATACTACTTTATATTGCTTATTGGTTCGATAGGATTAACAATTTTATTGAGTTGCAACTTTTACCAATCTTAACATTTGGTATATTGCAAGTTTCTCCAGATGATAAGACTTCAAATTATAACGATAAAAATATGTCTAAGAAAGTTATAGTACATAAGGATATAGTCGCAGTAACATTGATAGGCGTGTCAGTTGGGATACTTTTGATTTCAGGGAGGGCAAATACGATTGCTAATTTGCTGATAAATACATTTAATTCTATTTTTTAATTATATTGTTTATCAAGAGTTCTCATTCATGCGATGAGGACTCTTTTTATTTTATAAATACGCTTCTAATAAGGGTATCTTTATCAGGAGGTATTCTTATGGATGAAAACAGCAGTAAGAAGAAAAAGATTTTAATAGCAGTTATTTCAGGCTTAGTTTTAGCCGGCGTGTTGATATTTGCATTTCTACCGGACGATTTATTTAGTGAGGAAAGAAAGATTCAGAAACAGAGAGAAAAGCTAGAAAATAATGCTGATTATAGCAGTATAGCAGAAGAGTTTACTTCTGAATCAAGTGAATATGAGGATGTTTATACTAATACTACTAGTATCGATGAGCAGACGCAGGAAAGCTTATCTACAGAGTTAGAGCTTTCTGAAAGCATGCCAGACTCTTTAAGTGATATGACACCAGAGGAGTTTGCAGATGTGCTAGATTATAGCAAGATGGATTTTAGCTGGTATACAGATATAAAGTATGACCATGTGATTGATTATAGCACATGGCAGCAGTTGAGTTTACCAAGCGACAAGGATTCATGGAACTATTTAACTACATTTTTATCTAGTGCATCGGAAGATTCTACAGTGATATTTAAGAAATTGCATTTTATAAAATATCTTGATACGGAGAAAACATGCTGCATTTGTTCGTTCTCAGATGACGATACTGTAAATGATAACTTGATAATTTTAAAGAATACATACGAGCCTTTCAATTTCTCTCCGGATGATAGAGATACATTGAATTTTTCTGCATATGCCTGCAATATCAAGCTGCAAAAGGTGGAAGATGTGACAATTGCCTATGCATTATTCTCATCAGATGCAAACAGAACATCTGGAGGTGATAGCAATGAGTAATTCTAAGACTAAGACAGCTTTAGCAAGGGTACTTCTATTCATCTCAGTCTTGATATCCTTGTTTTGTTATGCAGTCAGCCCAGTAGGGTATCAGATGTCTGTGTTTGCTGGTGGTATGCCAGATGAGATACCAGAGGAGAACTTAAAAAATGCAAAGGAGTTATGGGACATTCTAATCAAGAGTTGATTTTCGGAGGCAGCTGCCGCAGGGGTACTTGGTAATGCAGACCAAGAGTCTATGTTTACGCCGATATTCGAAGGAGATGACCATCAGGGTTTATTTCAGATGTCAAGTGACCAAGTTGCAAACTGTATAAATTGGTGTAAGGGGCAGAATCCACCGTTAGAACCGGAATCGGTAAAAGGGCAGACGCTGTTCTTGATAGCTTCTACTTGGGAGTACGATTTTTCATCGTTTGGTACATATCAAGGGTTAGATGCTTTCAAAAAGATGAAAGACGTTGTAATGGCTACTGGTGAGTTCTGTGCTTGTTATGAGCGTGCTGTTGGTGGCGGAGAAGTTTATGCTGGAAATAATCGAGAATATCAGGACTTGCGTAAACGTGAAAAATTTGCACAAGCTTTTTATAAGTTATATACAGGTAGCGAACCATCAATTTCAGATGATGATAGTTCAGGAGACAATAAGAAGAATGGACTGTTAGACGGCAGTGCAGTTTCTTTAATGACTGTGAAAGGTGGAAAATTGCTTGATGAAGGGTATTTTTCATCTGCATCTGGTATAAGTGAGGAGGCACTTTGCCTGCCGAGCAGTTATGATTTACCACTGAAAGACCTTACAGAGCTTAGTTCATGGAAGAAAAATATCAAATATGCAGAGGACGATAGGAGTTTACGTTATCCAAGAGCAGTTGTCATGATTGTTGGAATACTAGTGACTATATATTCGATATTGCTTTACATAGCATATCAGTTTGATAGAATCAATAATTTCATTGAATTAGATGCTTTAGGCATCTTGACTTTTGGCAAGCTACGAATTTCACCAGATGATAGAAAGTCAACGTTTAACGATAAGCATCAGGAGAGAAAGGTTGTAGTACATCGAGATATTATAATTGTATGCCTAGTTGGTGTAGCAATAGGGGTACTTCTCATAAGCGGTAAGATATTTGAGGTAGTTGTATATTTGATGTTGAAGATACAGGAAGTATTTTCAAAGCATTGAGTAAAGCCTAAAGCATGTTTAACAACTATATTGATATTTATTATAGGTAGTGATAGTATTTCACTACCTATTTTTATTGTCTAAGGAGTATAATTATGCTAACTTATTTGCTGATGATTTTGGTAACTGTTGTATTTTATGTCTTTGGAATCAAGCAGGATTTGTTTGGGTATATACATAGATTGAAGCTTGCTTCGAGAGTTTTAAATGACACGAGTGAAGAGTTAGAACCGAGACTGGATTATTTCAATTTTATTCGTGCTACTGAGCCGAGAAATATTGTTTGGGTAAAGCATTTCGTATATTACATGTTTACTTCTCTGCCGCTTTTTGTTTTTCTTTCTGAGAGAAATTTCTTTAAGAGCTACGGAGAGGTTTCATTTTCGTTTTGGATTGTGGTGGTTGGTCTTGCATTTATTTCATTGTACATGGAAGTTCGGTTTCGCAGTTCGCTAGACGCAGTTTTTGACGGAAGTATTACAAGAGACGAGTTAAATCAATTTTTAGAAAGTAAGGGTGAAGCAGATGAGAACAACTGATTACATTGACATTATCGAGTTTTGTAAGTTGCATAATAACAAGCTTGATAATGTTCGTGTTTATGGCAAGATTACTGATGTAATACCAGAGCCTATTTCCCTGAGACCAGACGTTATAAAGGATGAGGGTATCCAGTGCTATAATTTTGAGGCAATAGCAATCAACCTATGGTATTATGCGAAAGAGCTGAAATCTCTAGGTCTTGAGGCACAGGATAATATCTATTTCGTTAACGGGAGCATGGCTATTTTTGCACATGATACTATAATGGTGAATGACTGGTATATGTGCAGTGGTACATTTCGTTTAGCCACGAGAGTTCAGGATTCCTCTGTTGCAGCTATGTTTAGTTTTTACAGAGTAAAGGAAGACTGGGGAGTTCATGCTACTACAGTATATGATTTGGACGAGAATCACTTCACAGCAGGGAACAGGGTACTTGAATATATCATGAAAAGTGCTGATGCAGGTGAAATTATATACCCAGATGAAGTTTTAAATATCAGCAGATTTTACTCTGATAACAAGAGTATATCGGTAAGCAATACCAGCAACTTACTTAGTGATACAGACGACAAAAAGCCAGAGGTAATAAATTCTGTGAGTGAGTCGAGTTCTCATCGTTTAGATTTTTCATCTTCAGAAGGACATGATTTAACAGAGTCCTTAGAAGTATTAAAGAGCATTGACACAGAGAATGCAGCTAAGAGAGATGAATTTGTAGCATCTTTGAGAAGCAGATATTCTGTCACTGATTCAAATAAGTACACGAAATACTGCTTTAAAAAGCTTGCAGATTCGTATACTACGCAGAACAGATTGTATTATGCAACTGGTAAGAGCATTATCAAGGGGTATCTTTCATCCTGTGGTGTGAACTTAAATCAGGAATATCAAGGTCTGCCGTTGTGGAGCTTCTTATCCGATACAGCAATTGAAATCCTGAATAAGTTTGAATCTGATGATTTTACAAGTCGAGAAGATACAAATGCAACAGGATTTGCACTTGATATAGTCAAGAAGTATTTATCAAATCCAGAAGTTATATACGCAGGGGTACTAAGTCACATTACAGGATTATCTGCGTTAATGCTTACGAGTGTAGCGAAGTATCTATATGATAACAAGATTTCGTTTTCTAAGCTCGTAAATGAGAATGCATACTCGTTGGGTATCCTGAGTGATAAGATTACATTTGAGGAATGCGAGTATCTTGCTATGTGCTTAGGTCATGCAGAGTCTGATGAAGCTAGTATTTCGAATGTGTCAACACAAGCTTACAGGGGTATCCTATCTATAGTAACAATGCTGAGAAGCAATTATAATTACGACAGTTATCTTTCTATTGAAGATTTGGAATCCAGAATCTTAGGCAGCTTTATTACGCATCAGAGGTATGATAAAATTAGAGAAACTGGTATTTACCTATCTGAGAATACACAAAATATGCTGAAGGATTTTATTTGTGATGAGCTGACAGATGATTCATTTCGATATACAGAAAAGTCAAATTTCATCACAAAATATAGCGGATATATTCGTGTTGTGGATAAGAGCTGTCTTTCTCAGTCAATTCAAGACGGAATAAAGTTAGGTGTACTCGTCCAGTTTATGTTTACAGATGACGAAACAGGTGATGAGAAATTATTTGTATCTGATTTTAAGCAGTTTTCTATGGAGAGCAACTTCTATGAAAATGTGCATAGATTATCTGCTAATGCTAGGACATTTGAATATGCTACTGAAACAATCCTGAAGTATGTTTACGAGTTTGAGGAGAGTTCAAACGTAAAACTGCAAGATGTATCAAGGAATGCAGTTATCTCTTGTGTGAATCATCATGTTACTGTTTTGGATTGCATTTATGGCTCTGATAAAATGACAGTTTTTAGTTGTATTGCATATGTGCTAAAGAAGATAAAAGCAGACAGCAATTTCAATTATATTTGTTATTCAGGTGCTTCTACGGAGTACAGAAAGCCATATAGCTATGATTTCTTTGTAATGGGTACTAATACCAGCAGTATTTCAAGTGCTGATTTTATTATATTTGATAATGCAGAATGTTTGTCTATGGAGTCAGCAGTTCAAATGCTAAGCTGTATAAAAGATACTGCCTATGTTGTTTTTGCAGGAGATAAGAATCGTGTAGTTGATAGTAAGTTTGAAAAATTCTATAGAGATATTTACAGATTGCTACCGCATGAGTGTTTAAGTTGCACATCAGAATCGGGTATCTCTAATAATGCAGTATCGATTTTGTCGGGTGGTTCTGTTCATACTGCTGGAAACTGTGCGGTGATTGATTGTGATAATGAAGATATTCCAGTCATCACTTCATTACTGTGTAAGTATCATGCAGGAAGTATTACAGAGGCGGAGCTTAGTGTTTTGCAGAGCAAGGTGTCTAGTGCTAACTTATTATCCGGAACTGTAAAGCCTAGAGATATTTCTGTTGTAACGTCAGTTGATAAAGAGTCATACAATTTTGGTAGTTATAACATGAACAATATCCTGCGAGGTGTATTTAATACATCAAATACCACGAATTTTATATGGAAATCTTCCAGTAATGATAAGAGTGGAGTTATGTACAGGCTAGGTGATAGGGTACTTCATACAGGTGGATATCTTGACTGCCAGAGATATGATTCTATTGGCGGGACGGTGTTTAAACAGAGCAGTAAGATTGGTATTTCCGAAGGCTCAGTTGGGGTAGTTTATGCAATTTATCCTGCTTCTATATGCGTGTTTGATTCTTGTAATGCAGATAGTAATTCATTGCGAAGTGATAGTATTTTTGCAGGCAAGGACAGATATTTCGTTGTAGTCCGTTATTATGATACAGAGAGCAAGGCATATTTTTATGTGTTGTATCATGCATTTCTGAGTTCTGGTGAGAACAGTGATGTTGTGACATTTGTAGGTGGTGACAGAAATAGGTTTAAGTTATTCTATTGTGGGACAACACAGAAAAGTTTTACGCATAGAAATAAACTGATTATTTCACTAGTTGGAAATACGTCAAACACAGGCTTTGTAACAAGGAGTATGCTGTATTCACAGTGGTCACTGGCGAAGGATATGTTATATATCATTGGTGATGTAGGGGTATCTAACAGCTCACAGCTTTCGGAAGCCAGAAAGTTTGCATCAATTGTGAAAGGAAAATCTATCGGAGGTCTGTTATGAAAGTAGTTGAGAAAGCTGAATTAGTAACTTACATGTACAGAACAAACGAGGAGTTTGAAAATCACCGTGAAGAGATGGAAAAGTCAGGTTGGGAGTTTCAAAATACATTGATTATAAACGATTGGAGCATCTGTGCAGAATACAAGAAGATTTTGAATACAGAAATCTATACCGTATTGCATCTCGTTAGAAATGCCAGAGTTTCAAAGATTGTTGTAAAAGATGCATTTGGTACTGTCTTGTATTATGGCGAGCGTGGATTTTTCCTTAAACAGAATCGAATTTCAGATAGAAACATTGGCAGAATGATTGCCCAGAACAGTTCAACACAGAATGGAGTTATGACGATAATCGTATGAGGCAGAATGAAGTATTCCCATATTATAAAAAATGTTGTGAGGGTCTTGATAAAGCGTACAAATATATCAAGAGCCAGTTCGATGTAGATGAATCTGTCAATGAGCTTTGCACTTTGAGAGGTTATACAAAGGATGGAGAGCAAGCAGATTTGCTTAGAGAGTTGAAAATATGCAGCTGTGTTGTTGATAACAAGATGTATCTAGGCGAAATGGCAGATGAGCTTGGTCTTGCAACAAAGACTGAACGGTTTCTGCTAGATGATAGATTTATCATTCCAGTCAGAAATTTAGATGGCAGGTTAGTGACTCTAATCGGGTACTATCCGGATAACAAGAAATATATCACTTGTCCTGCACCGTTTTTCTCAAAAGATGTATTATTTTTCAATGCAGATGATGCTATTCGCAAGAGCTTTGAAGAATATGACGGTTTAGTTTTTCTAGTCGAGGGTATCTTCGACTGTTTAAGCTTGAGAGCAATCGGTTTGCCTGCAATGGCTACGATGGGTAGTACAGTTTCTAGGGAAAAGCGAGAGATTTTAAAGATATTTAAAAAGGTGCTTTATATCCCAGATAACGATGCTGTCGGGAGACGAGCATTAAACAGGCATGATAAGTCTTTTGGCTGGGCAGTTCCGGAGAACGCAACGGGTATTAAGCTAAGTGGGGTAGTTGATTTTCGTACAAAGGAGGAAGAGGAGTCGAGTACAGCAGAAGAATCGGAAGTAAGTAAGAAATCAATGATTAAGATTAAGGACATAGATAACTTAATAGCATGGTTTGATGCGGATTCTGTTCGTGAAATGCTGTTAGAATACCGAGATAGTCGAAGTGAAGTGGAATCTATGGATATGGGTTATATCAAATATTTTGAGTGATGAATTTATTTTTAAATAAAATAAATCTGTTTGTAAGGTGTGTAGTGTATCTATACACCTTATTTTTGTTTGATAAGGAGGAAAAATGAGTAAATTCAGTGATATGATACAGAACAGTCAAGTCAAGATAGTTTTTCCGATGGCAGGTGACTTAGTTTATGCAGCAGCTATGAAAGACATAGCTGTTTGTTTTACGGTTAATAGCTGCTATGTGGAGAGCAGTAATATAGACATTTTGATTATGTTCTGTGAGTATTTAAAGAGGGTATCTAAAGTCAAGGAGGTAGGCAGTTTAAGCAGGGTAAATATAGCAAGTTATTTAGACAATGAATTACATAGAGTTAAGATTCATGTTTATCGTCAGAGATTAGTATTTTCCAGTCTTACAGATATGATAGCCATTGCTAAGAAATTTTCTATAAACCTAGAAATAACTGATGATTTTGCTGTAAAAGAATCGAATTTGTCAAGAGTGTCAAAGACAATTCCTTATTTAAAGCAATATTACAAGTTTCATGAGAATGGGTATCACAGAGGTACTTTTTATGAGTGGTTGACCTATTGTTTAATAGCCCAGATGGTGCTACTTTGTAGGGCTTATTCTTTGTCGATATCTTTGCCGAAAAATCGACCTTTAGAAATGCATGTTGGAGATATGTTTAGAGTTCCATTTATCTGTGGGACATCAAACAAGAATTCGGGGATTTCATCAATAGTTATATTGAGAAATGATGACTACGTGATACGTGATAAAACAGGCGAAATCATTGGAAGTCTTATTGAATATCATGATTCAAAATCCGATAATTTAGGAATTTTTGAATCTACTGTTATTCAAAGCAAGTCCAAATCGAAACCAGTAAAACTATTTGGTTTTTCGTTAGGAAATGTAGAGATGGACATTAAAAGAGGGTTGATATTGAGAAATGAAAGTTAAAAAAGAAATTGACATGGAAATCTTTGAAGAATCAGATTGGAATTTCAGTAGCATTCCTGAAACCGAGTTCTTTGGAGAAGATATTAAAGATTTTTATAAAGAGCCATTTTTGAAAAAGTTCGTGAAAAGTGTGTTTTTCGTGCTGTGGTGGATTATATCTCTTGTGAGCGTATTATTTTTCGCTATAGTTATATTTTTAAGGGTATCAGATGACGGTGAAGTCCGAAATAACGAGAAGATAATACAAATGCCAGATACGCAGAATACAGAAACTACTTTAGTTCATATTTCTGGTGAGGAAGTTTCATCGCAGGAGCTTATAGATATTTCAAGTATATTCAGCCAGTATGCTTACATTTTGAGCGTGCAGAAAGACTATGAAGACTTAAATAATTTATGTGAAGATGGAAGTATGTTTGTCGATATTGAAAAGACAAACAGAGAGAAGTCTAGTTATACGCTTGACAAGTATGACTGTACATCAAGAGCCTATCGTGGTATCGCTTCAAAGATTAAATTAAACCGAGTAAACGATATTGTTTACAAAGACGGTCTTTATTATTGCTATGTGACTTTAACTGTGCCAGACAACAACGAGTTGTTTGAATATTATTTAAGATATTCGTATGAGATGACTCAGTTCTTAAACGTACATGGGGTATCCATGATTTCAGTTAGTCAATATGTCAATCAGACGATAGGGTACTCTGACTATCCAGATACTACTGCTGAATATTTATTTACAGTGAAGCAAGATGGAGATAAGTATGTACTTACGTCTGATGAAGTTATAGCAGGCATTTGTGACTCTGTATTTGATGGAGCTGTATCACAGATTACTCAGATTTCTGGCAGCAGTTTGCCAAAGGAGAATATGGGTTGATATAGGTCTTTGCATTGAGTTTACTGCTGAGTGCTGCTATAGTTGATGTAAATGTTTTTCGCAAAAATTTTCAGTTGGTTCTGAAAGTTGCGAGAGAGTTTTAGTTTCGTTCAAGTTTTGAAACGAGCTTGGGCGTATAAAACGTAAATTTATTTTACTTCTTTTCTTGTTGATTTTCCTTTGCGGTTTTCGCAGGGGTTTATCATAAAGTACTCGCCGAAAGGTGAGCAAAAAGTACCCACCGCAGATGTGCTTAACTTGGTTTGACATTAGCATATATTGTTAGTTGTCCAAAAGCGATGCATATCGTAACCAGTTTTTATTCAAGGTATTTTTGATTTTTAGTTTTGTAAATCTCGCTTTACTGTGTTCAGGAGTCTGTCCTAGGTATACATAGTATGGCTCTGATGGGAACTGAGATTGAAAAATTGATGTAATCGTATGTTATGAAATCTAAATTTTAAAAGTGTTTCAAGCTTAATACGATTTCGGAAGTTAGGGTACTCTTACGATTGAGTATGATGCTTGAACATCAAGGAGGAAATTATTATGCCACTGAAAAGACCGAAGCCGAAGAAACTGAATGCTGATGAACTGAGTCATGTGCTGGAGGCATCCGCACAGCAGACTGGTAAGGCTGTAAGACAGAGAACTTACGACCCCGACTTTCCGGTATTCGAAGTTCCGGTAAACACCAAGGTTCTGGCGTATATCCCGAATCACGTTGTTCAAGCCCCAGATGGTTCTATGATTATGCAGATGGACAAATTTGCAGCACACGATTGCCGTCTGAGAGGCAGAGAGTTCTACCGTATCCGTTGTACTTCGGGTATTGTGAGCGATGCTCTCGGATTGGATGGCAGTTGTCCGTTCTGCGACTCTGTAGGTGAAGTCTGGGATTTGGTGAACGCTGAGTATAGTCAGATTGTTCGCAGCAAGGGCGGTAATCCGGACGATGAATCCACTCGTGAGGCTTACAAAGCAGATTGGCAGAAGTGCAAGGAAGGTATGGCTGTCCGTGCAGGACGCACTTATGTTACTTTCCCGATTGTAGTTGTTGAGTGTGAGGAGAAGCCGGACGGCAAGAAGACCACAACACCGAAGAAAGATGCAGATGGCAATCTGATTTATTCCGTTCAGTGGTACACTGTAGCGGAAAAGACTTATAACGAGAAATGGCTCGCCGCTTTGGATACTGTAACTACAGATGATGATACTGTTCCGGACAGTCCTGCAGGACTGTGGGCAGTTCTGAATTATGAGTATGATGACCAGACTGGAAAGCATGACAAGATGCATTCTGCTCAGTCACTCAAGGTAGGCTACAAGTCCATGAATGCAAGCTACGATGAAGTTGCACGTCAGTTCGATGCACTGACTGAACCGTGGACACCTGCAAAGGCTATGGAAGTAGTCGTTGACAATGTTCTTCGTGACGGCGAGGAGCAGAAGGTTGCTTGTGATGAAATCATGAAGTCCACAAGAGATAAGCTTGCTATGTTTGAGCTTGCTCCGAACGCTCAGACTGCACAGGGTGCTGTTGGTTCTATCGAAGGTGCTGAAGATGCTCTGAAGGCTTTTGGAGCTACAGAAGTACCACAGGTAGGGGTATCTGCAGCAGTTCCGTCTGGTGTTCCGCAGGTCGGAATTACCACCGATTAATACAGTCTAGTCTGCAATATGGCTATGCATGCGGTCAGACTCTAGTCTGAATTCAGTATCTCGATTATTACTAGTTAATCGAGATACTTCTTAAGGGCATATAACGATGGTATGTCCTTAATAGGTATCTCGACTTGGTATCTGCCATTTGCGATATGTTTCTTATATGGCGTGAGATGCGATTATATACAGCAAACATATCATTTACATCCTTTTTTGGATACTCTGTGAGCAATCACGGGGTATCTTATGAGCATCCAGCGTTTTGTGTCTTATTTCAACTGGGTGTTCATAAGATACTCAGTTACTCGTTCTGAGTATCAATGTGCAATCTTACATGACTGTCAATCATGAGATTTGCAGTTTAACAGATGGTTGGTTGCCATTCAATTTTCCCTTTTTATGTGTTTGGAATCGACTTTCATTGTGCGATGAGAGTTGATTCCCAAGCAGATAAGTTGCCACCTGTTCCACGGCATATGCTTATCTGCTTGGGAGTTTAATCTCAAAAGTTCCAATTACCAACAGAGGGTACTAGCACATCGTTTAAGTTACCCATTGAGTCATTGATACTTTGTTTCAATGGTTCAATGGATGGCTTATATCGATTCTCCGTATCGAGAGTCATCCAATGCTATTACTTTTTTACAAAATTAAGAGCGTCCATTCTGCCGTTTGGATGTTCTTATGAGGGCTAAGTTTACAGATTTAGCTTTCATAAGAGCATCTTACAATGTGATACCAGTCCTTTGTTTTAGAGATGTGATACAACCTAGAGGGTGTAAAAGCCCTCTAGTAAGAACTTAATAAGGGCTAGATACGTATTATGTAATTCCAGAGGTTATATTTTATGCTATCTAATTAAGTTCTTACTAGAGTACTTTTCCTCAATCGGGTACTCTAGCTAAAGATATGTGTGTTTCATATAATGGAACTTACAGCTCAGAGTTTGTAAGTTCCTTATTAAGTGTCTGATTTTGTTTATAAACCAGCAAGATGCAGATATTTAATAGGGCACTTACCCTCTCCTTAGTGCCGAACATACTGATTCATGAGAGACTTTAGGTTCTCTGGCGAGTATATTACTTCGACTCATGTAGTATGCTTGTCAGGGCATCTAAGCTGAAGATGCCGTCCATTTGTTTGTTTTCTTTATAATTTTGTGACTTCCGTTATTTCAGTGCATTCAGATTTATTTTGAATGCTCTGACAAGTACCTTAGCCTTTAATATCGCCGAGTTACTTCGAGGTTTGGGTACTTGTCAGAGTGTTGAAAAGCACTCTAATACACACTTTTTATCACTTTTTTGCATTCTATTATCATTTTGAGCGTCTTAGACGCTCTTTCATGGGACAGATGCTGAAACAGGTATTTGTTTTATGAAAGAGTGCCTAAATTGCAGCTTGACTTCGTTTACGTACACGAATTTTTTCCGATTTTTTATTCAGGCTGCATTCTGTGCATAGAGTAGGCATTTTATTCCATTCTTCATTATCTCGGCAGTTTTGATTTTAGTGTTTTTCATCTTTCACTGAGATTGAAGCTGTCGATATCGACAATTCGTTCTAATCGTAATTGGTGGGAACTCCTAATATTTGTCTGAGTCGGTTGATGCTCGTCAGCCGACTCTTTCTTTTGATTTGAATGTAGAGCTTAGGGGTACTAATCAGGATTTATTTCTGTTTATATTGATTTGATTGGAGGTTTTGCAAATGTCTTTAGTGCAGACGCAGTCTGTTGAAGCAGATTATCAGACGAGAAGTGCCGAGTTTCGCACGAGCCAGTATACCAGTAAGCTTGTTGCATGGGAAGTTTGGAATTTCATGTCTATCAAGCATGGCAAGGTGGAATTTGATGAAAGAAACATCATCAATATCAAGGGATATAACGATTCTGGCAAGTCAGCTATGCTTCGTGCATTAGACGTTTTGTTTTTTAATATCAAACCCACGGCTCAGACCGGATTCATTCAAGACGGAGAAGAATATTTCCGTGTAATTGCCTATTTTGATGATGGTGTTTTTATTCTGAGAGATAAGTACATTAACGGTCAAGGGCTTTATGAAATCTACAAGGATAACAAGTGTATTTTCACAACCAAGCTGAATGGGGTACTTTCCAAAATCAGAGAAGTGCCAGAGCCTGTGCAGGAGTATCTGGGACTTATCAAGTGTGATAAGTGGAACGTAAACTCAAGAAGCTGTTTCGAGAAGCAGTTGCTAGTTGAAACAACAGGCAGCGAGAACTATAGTGCATTGAACGAGGCGTTGCGTTCAGAAGAGATTACTGTCGCAAGTGAAATGCTGAATGCCGATAAGAATAAACTGAATGCTGACATTCGTTCAGCAGACCAAGAGCTTGATATCTACAAGAGACAGATTAAGAGCAGTCGAGGGGTATCAGCGGAGTTTATACAGGCGTTGCGAGAGCATGACGAAAATCTTGATATAAGTGAAGAACGCTTGACTGGGCTAGGTCTTTGTGCTAATTCCATGAAAAATCTGCAGGAAATTCCGGATATTCCTGAAGTGCCTATTTTAGATACATCCAGAATTTCTGAGCTTGGAGTATTATCTTCAAAAGTATTTGAATTGAGTTCCATTCCAAATATTCCTGAGACGAAAAAGATTGATAACAAGCAGCTTGTAGCTTTGATTTCTATTCAGTCAAGCCTTGATGAATTAAAGAGCATTCCAGATATTCCGGAGTGCAGTACAATTGGTATTGAGCGACTCGAATTTTTAAGTAAGATTGAATCTTACATCGAGAGCTACAAAAAGAGCGAAGAAGATATTCAAACCTGTGACAGCCAGCTGAGGGGTATCTCAGATACTCTGGAGGCTTGTCGGAGCAAGCTTGAAGAGCTTGGTGAGAAATATGTGGTTTGTCAGAATTGTGGTGCTATGGTAGCAATAGATTCTGGTCACATTCACTGAGTTTATTTATTATTAAAGACATCCTCTAAATTTTTCATACCTTTATACTTCTAAAATTGCGTAGAAAGTTGGCGAGTTAGCTCTCTTTTTACGCAATTTTATTTTATATAGGAGTAATTTGTCGATACGAAGTATATCGAGTAGGTTATTATTCTTGTTATATCCTATACTATGAAAGGAGTATAAAAATGAAGGTTAAGACGAAAGGAAAGCAGACCAATACTGTATCTGGTGTATCACGTAAAGGTGGTGTTGGCAGATTTAACAGATTGTGTGAAAGTTTCTTTGAGTTAGAGAAGCAGCATTCAAACGATACAGTTGCTTATATTGCAACGAGAGATGCGGTTATGTTCTCTCCGATTGCAATTTCATATTTTTATCACCAGCTGGTAAGACGAGCTTTAAGTTCTCAAGATAAGTCTTTTGCAGGGGTATCACTACAAGAAATATACAATACCCGTGAGGGAGAAAATATCATTGCAACGAAGTTTGAAAAAGTATTAAACCAGATGGATGACGATGCTTTTTCCGAAATTTTGGAGCAATATCGAGAATTTGAGCCGAGATATGACTTAGACCATATCAAGTTTTCAAAAGGCTATAATAAGTTCTTTAATCTGTCCTCTAAGAATTACAGTTGTCCTACTGTGACAAAGAGTGAGATTATGCCGGAATATTTCTGGGTGATTGCAACAGGATTGAATATGGCTTGCAGGCTGAAAACCTCTGATTATGGGGTACTCGCTAAGAACGTATATGAAAGCCTTATCAAGGAATGTGGTATCACTGAAGATGATTTCGACGTGAAGGATTCTACTATTGGCAACACGGAGTTCATGTATTACATGAATGACATGAATAGAAATAGTGAAGACCGTGGCTTTACCAATGCATATAGAATGAGTGAGTTGACCAATTTTTATGATGGTAGCGTATACGCACAGGCGATTTACGGTTTGCTGATGGTTGCAACGGTTAAGAACAAGCTGGAAGGTGTTTTCAGGGTATTTTTACAGTACAGAGATTATTTTGGTGGCTTGTTATCCTTTGTATTTACACAGATTTATACGAGGGATTATATCAGATTGCGTGAAGAGCCGTATGAGCAGACTGGTGTCCAAGATGTTTCACTGTTCGAGCTTACAACTTCATTGCTAGACTTGTTTTATTGCTTCAGATATATCAATTATTTGGACGAATATGACGAAGCAAATGTTGATAAGGATGAGAAGGGTATCCAAGAACCAATTGTCAAATATGACGATTCCAAGTATTTGAGATTATATACTTTCGATATAGATGAACTAATTACGAAAGCAGATGAATCAAGCGATTCCAGTGAGATTGCTGATTCTGATGAATCCAGTGAATCAGATGAATCCGATGATGCTGAAACGGGTACTACCTACACAAAGACCGATTATGAATCGATGGAGATTGATACTCCGAGTCTTGACTATTTAATGGAACTATATGATAGCTTGAGTGCATTGCAGACCAGCAATTCTCTTGGTGATAGGAGGAAAGCTTTGGTAGATGATATAGACAGACATGCAACAAGTTTTATTTGGAAGAATTCAAATATCATGATGACAAGCATGGAACAGGGTATCTCACCATTTCAGGCAGGAGAGGTGTTGGTTTCGATGGCTGATTTGGATATGATTTTTGCATCGAACGTAGGGGCATTTCATGGCAAAGATTTAAAGAATGATATTAAGAGATTCAAGGTCAACTTTGAATCTACTTCTGAAACCAATAAGATTATTAATAGGGCATATAATCGTGGTGTAAAAAGTGCTAATATCATGACAGCTTCTTTGCAGAAATCTCTTGATATTACAAAGGAGAGAATTTTCAAAACTCATAATATCTTGCGTTGGAACTCAGCTACTGTAACTCCTGTTGGAGGTGTTTCAAATATTCGATTAAAGCCGCTTTGCTCTTACCAATATATTTCTATTGCATTCAGTTTGTTTTTTGACCCAACAAAGCGTGACGAATTGAGCAGAAGCCTTGCTATTGCAATGAATGATATCAATTCAAAGAGCAAGAAGATTGTTTCTTTACAGTCCAAGGCAGAAAAATTGGAGGCAAAGAACAATGTATTGCAGGAGAGAAATGAAGAACTGGAAGCCAAGCTGAACTGTTGTTCTCAAGCTGTGGTAGATAATCTTCGAGAAGAATCTGCTACTGCAAAAGCACGGGAAATGGAGGCTTCAGATAATCTTGAGAGACTGGAGCATGAGTACATCGCTAAGACGCAGGAATGTAGCCAAGCTTTAAAGGAGCTTAAGAAATACAAAGCTTTATATGAAGAAGCCCAAGCACGAGTAGCCCAGATGGACGAAGCTTGCTCAGACGACTTAATGAGTTTCACTGAAGAAATCGACGCACTCGATGAAGGGGTATCTTTCGAGTCCAAGGTGGAATTCCTAAAGGGTTACAGATTTATCTTCATTGGAGGAGATAAAGCCTTGTCGCTGAGATTAAAGGAACTTGGTTTTAAGAATTTCAAGCAACTTTGTAGCTGTACTGAAATAAAGCAGTTGAAAAGTTATGATTACGTTGTAGTTTGCACGAAGTTTGTTTCTCACAAGCTACTTTACAAAGCCCAGTCGGAGATAAACTGGGGTGGCAACCTGATTTACTTCAATGGCAGTGGTTCTAAGGCATTGGTGGAGCAGATTTATAACGAACTAAATTAAAGACGCTGTTGAAAACTCCGAGACGATATTAACATGGATAAGTTAATATTTTGGAGATGATTGTGTTGCTTAACAAAGGGAGAGGCTCGTGTAGAGCAACACCTCAGTATAAGGTTGGAGACCATGTAACGGTCTGTCTAGCCTTGGAGTCGAGGACTTGTTCTTTCGAGCCTAATACGGAGTACGTTATAAGAAATGTGAATGTCACAGATGCTGGAACTGTACTTTACACGATTGAAAGTAATGGAGATGACATTACTGTAGACGAAGCCACAATAAATATTGATAAGCCAGTGCAGAAAGAAGTCACTACGTCTGGCGACCTGAAATGGGGTATCATCAATTATGTATTATACCTGCTGATTTTGGCAGGTCTTGTGGCGGTTAAGTATATGTTAGTTGCACCTGTGTGAAAGGAAGGTAGTTTGATATGTTTAAAGAGTTTCCCAGAGTAACTGGAGCAGAGCCGAAGTACAAGAAAGATGCAAAAATGGTATTGAAATACGATGTGGCGAATATGAATGGAGTCATGGTGAGGGGTACTCGTGTGACTATTATGGATTCAATGGTTGGAAACTACAATCAGGGTATTCGTTACACAGTTGAGGATGAACAGGGCAATATTGCCCAGTATGTTGACGAAGCTGTTCTCATAGAGGAGCAGTTAGTAGAAAAGCCGCATAAGTTCACTGCTTTGTTTTCCAAGATTCACACGCACAGGATACAGGTAAATAAACCTAGAGAAGTGCAGAGTGTGCATTGAGGGGTATTTTAGAAGGCAGCTGATTTCATTTTAATTTTATTTATGTACACAAATATTCAAAATAAGCATCAAGGACTTGCATATTGCTTGTGAGTTCTTGGTGCTTTAATTTATGTCTGGAGTTTTGGAATATAAAATAGTTTAATTTTATTATTTATTCTATTTGAGGTGATTCTATGTATCAATTCGTTGTTGGCAGAGGTGTTATGATTATAGGCGATTTGCACATCTCTGATAGGGCAGTTGTAGGAAAGCACAAGAACTATCTGAAAAACTGTTTTGACTGTCTTGCAAAAATACGAGACCGAGTTCAGGAAACAAAGCCGAGTGCAGTAGTTTTCCTAGGCGACTTAGTTGGTACTTCTGAGCGTAATATCAAAAGCCGAGAAGTGCTTGCTATGTTTTGTAGTTTCTTTCAGGACATTTCAAAATATGCGAAGGTGTTCTGTGTACGTGGCAACCATGACAGCGGAGATTATCCTGAGTTCGAGTTCCTGTCTGTCCTAGGCTTGTTTGAAACATCGGAGACATGTGATGGATTCTTCGATTACTACGGAACAGATGAGCAGAGACAGCGTTCAGAACCGGAAGTTAGATTCCATCTAGTCGACTATGGTTGTGAACGAAAGGAACTTAGGATAAAAGGTGGCAGTACGACCGATATTGTGCTTGCACACAACAATTTCACTATTCAAGGTGTAACTGTATGGTATCAGAGCCATGATGGAATTGAACTCAGCACTCTGGATAACATGCAAGGTGTGTACATGGTCATCTCAGGTCATATTCATACGCCGAGTCCGGAAATTGTAGCTACGGAGATGCAATGTGGGGGTACTTGCTGTTTATTCTACGCAGGAAGTCCTACGAGACCTGCTGAGCGTTACGACAGTTGTTGGTTTGTTGAGTTTGCATATTCCGAGGAGAACGGCTGCACAGATTATCAAGCTGTCGAATTTCCTTTGGAGCAGGGTATCTTTTTCGATGATGATTTCGTAGAAGATATGTCCGAGGACGAAATAGCCGAACTGGAACGTAAGGAGAACTTAAAAGAAGTGTTAGATGAGATTATGTGTTGCAGAATTTCAAATGGCGATTTGATTTCTCAGGTTTACAATATTCCAAATGCTTCTGAAGATGCGAAGCGTGTTGCTTCTCACTACCTGCAGATTGCCTTGGATAACAGCAGAGTTCAATAGTTTAGCCTAATCAGTTCTGTTATCGAGAGCCAAGCCTAAGTATTAAAATATTAAATATTTAATTACTAGGAGGCAATATGAGCAGAGCGAGATTTAATAGATTGCTGTCATCAAGCATACTTTTGCATAGAGATATAAATATTCTTTTGGATTCAGATTTTATCTGTGAAGATTATTACACAATCTCTGACAGCCAGAAGAATGGGGTATCCAGATACGAAGTAAAGGGTATCTCAGACTTTTACGTTCAATTCACGCCAAATGAGGCTAATTCTTTGGAGTTGCTGGTGGATTATCGGATAGGTGATGAAGAGTTTCAAATCAGATTGAATCCGAGCGTCTATAACAAGAGACCAATGAGTGAGTATATCATGCCTGATACACGAAACTCAGGGTATCGCACGGCAACTCCGATGTTATTAAAAATAGGCGAAGATTTCTTTATGTGTATCTTGTTATCTATTTTTAGAGTAGGAGATACAAATGACGGAACAGGTTATAAGAGAATCTATAGAGATTATCATTTCATAAAGTTTTTGATTCCAAGTGACCTTAATTCAAATGCAAGGAGATGTGAATATTTTGCAGGCAATATCAGCAGTATTGTTTCACCTATATTACATCGCTATCATGCATTTGCTTCACAGGGTATCGTGAAGATGTGCGAGGAAGATTTCAATAACTATGTGAGAGAGCATGAACTCTATAAGCAGATAGATTCAATAAGTCTAGCTGGACTTCGCCGTGAGTACAGCGATTGGGGTACTCTTGATAGCGTAGACGTACCTAACATTTATACAATGTCAAAGACATTTGCAATGAAAGTGTCAAGAGAGCTTGAGGAGTATTTGATACAAAACAAATTATTATCAGATAGCATAGAACCGATTGGAGATTCAATTTGGAAAGTGTTGAAATACAAGTATGTACGAGTTCCATCTAGTATTTCCAGCAGATAAGAATCTCTTGCATCTCAGTGCATCAACAGGCAATATCTTCTTTATATGCAATGTTAAACCGGATACTCAGGCTATAGAGTGTAAAAACTTTTTGCAGTTTTCTAGGTTTTTGCCTAAGCTGTAAAGGAGGGGTACTATCATGTCGGAGAAACCGAAGTACAAACGAGAAATAAAAGGTTTGACAAAGGGAAAATGTTATGCATTTGTACTTATTTTTGGTGCAGTTGCGGCTTTGTTCTTTTATTTAGGAATGCATACTGTTACAAACGTGGAATTTAGCATTATTGAATCGCTTGTTTTGAGCGTAGCTTTGATGTTTGTTTCATGGTTGAACCTGATGCTTGCTATTTGGTTTTGGTTCATGAAAGTACTGCATTTCGAGTGATTTGCAGGCGATGTCATATTTCGCTTGTAGCATATCTCTAAATTTATGAAAGGTTGGGAAAAGCAAATGGACATCAACAGTATGGATATCAATCAGCTGAAAGCTACTATTGATAGGCTGAATAAACAGTCAACACAGGTCAACACGGTACGCAATCAGAATATTGGTAAAAGAAAGACTTTGGAGGCTCAGTGTGCCGAACTATTCAAGCAGTACAGCGAGAAGTACGGAGTTGAGCTTACGCAGGAGACATTGCAGGGTGAAATCCAGAGAGTCACTGCTGAAAAGGAGAAGGAAGTACAACAGCTGAGTGCAGTGCTTTCCGCTATTGATTCTGGAGATTATGCTCATGCAAATGCGTTAATGGGTATCGAGTATCAGGACGAAGCTCTGAAAGAAGCACTCGCTAACAACGGAGTTTCTACTGATAGAGTGATGCAGGAACAGGAGATTATGAGTCGAGATTTCAATAAGCCTGTTTCAACAGGGGCAGCTGAGCAGATGGCACAAAGAGTTGTAAACTCCGGTGTGCAGGGTACTCAGACACAGGCACAGGCAGCAGAGCCGGTAGCGACTTCGACAGCAGAGCAGACTCAGACATCAAGCTCTATTTTAAAGCCCAAGAACCATGCAAGTGCATATGCAGATGTAGCAAATCAGTTGCTTAATAATCCGCAGACTGGTGCAGATGAGGATGAAGATGTTCGAGTTTCTCCAGCCGTCAAGCCAGTAGCTCCAAGTGGGGTATCTGTACAGCCTACGCAGACATCTGGTTTTAAGGCAAAAGCACCGCATATCAAGCCGAAGATTGGTGTAGCCGCACCTGTAGATACGGAAGACGATGATGACGGAGTAGTTTATTCCAGTGCTAGACACAATGCAAAGCCGAAGATTGGCGTTCCGTCTGGCGAGCCTATTATTCCGTCAGCACCAACATCTCCGGCAGCACCTACACCCACATCTGTACCCACAGGTGGAAGCATGATGGATGATTTCGTAAAAGCACCGAGTTCTGGTGTAGTAGGCAATGCATTTGGTTTTAGCCAGCCAGAACCGCCGAAGGAAAGCAATGTAGCTCGTTTTGAAGCGATGTTTGGAGGGAGTTCGTTTAAAGGCGGCAACCAGTAATAACTAAGAGGAAATATGAAAGCATGAGGAGGAACACCAATGAAAATTACTTGCAGCTATAAAGACCTGAGTGTGGTACTTAGCAGCATGGCATCTGTGGTAGAAGATGCAATGAGTTCGGAAGACTTGAAAAACGTCATCTTCAGAGTATACAAAGATGACAATACTGTGGAACTAATCGGTATTAACAATATTATCACCTATAAGGTTCAGCTCGAAGAGGGTAGTTACACAACCGAGATTGATGAGTCTGAGTACAAAGACACGGGATACGCTGAGATTCAGGTAAAAAGTAAGGAGCTTAACAGTTTCCTTGACACTTTCAAATCTGTACGAAGAACTCGTGTTACGGATGTCGAGTTTGAAACAGTGAAGAATAAGGTCAGGGTAACAGTGAAAGAATCTGATGTGGACACTGGGCATGAGTATTGCTCCAACTGGGTACTGGATAACATCCCGATTAAGCCGAATATGCTGTCGAGCATCAATCTGGAAGTGCCGGAGGTTCTAAAACAGCTTGACGTACCTGCGATTGGGTTGTATGTTTCGTCATTATTCCCTGTGATGCAGAACGGTGCTAATCTGTATTCAAAGCTTGCATTCGGGGAGAACAGTGTTGTAGCATTCAGTACGTCCTCTACAACGATGATGCGGAATTTCATCGGAGACGACTTCACAAACTTCTGTCTTTCGTATCGTGCATTGTCATTTATTAAGGGTACTGTATGTGCAGAGCAGCTTGTTGAGTATGCAAAAACAGACGAGAGAATCTGCTTTAAGATGGGTAATTCTGTAGCTTTCGTTCGATACGAGCACAAAATGCCGAATTACGAAATCTATGAGAAGATGATTAATCGTTCACATGCTATTGTCCTCGACAGACAGTACTTCAAAGACGTTCTGAAACGGCTGAGCTTGATTGACGAATCTATTGTTTTCACTGTAAAGCCGGATGATGAAATGGTAGAAGTCAAGAACTCGAAGTTCAATCAGGAGATTCCGATTTTGCAGCAGAAAGCAATGTCTGAGTTGGGTACTATTGCATTCAAGGTGTTGCCGAAAGTGTTCACCAATGCGATTATTGGTGATGATAACGCATTTAGCAACAGTGTATTCATGTATATCGAGCCGCTAGATAATAGTGGGTACTCGCTGACATTCTCTGATGACAGTGGTAGCTGGAATTCCGTTGCAAGAATTAGATAACATATTTTAATATGCTTCTTAAATAATTAAGACGTCAGTAATTAGTGCAAAGCTGGTTTACTGGCGTTTTATTTTATGTATATTAGGGAGCAATTATGAGTATAGAAGATACAGTAAAAGCAATCAAGACAAGTGTTGTAAATTCGGATATACAGGAAAGTGTAGCCAAGAATGCAAAGAGGAATATAAAAGGAGCAGAGGCAGAGACAGCGACAGCGGACTCTAGCCAAGTTGAATTTCAGAGTGAGAATGATTCAGAAGAATTCACTGACACTTCTGGCAAAGGGGTATCCATTCCGGACACGGCTAAGACAGCCACAGAAGAGTACCTAGTTTTCAAGCATTTATTTGATGACGATGAGAAGAGCTTATCTGTGCACTTTGACTCTAAGCTGGGGAAATATCGCACAGCTGATGATTTCCTATTTGATACCTATGAAGAAGCAGTGCAATATGAAAATGACATGATTTATTTTATCGAAGCTATTCTTTATACAGAGGAGACTACATTGCATTGTGCTGTTTGCTATATAAATTCGTCAAAAAGCAACTCAGATGATAATGATTTAGACGAATACACGGAAATAAGCAGTGGAGATGAGGATAATCTACCTGAACTTACTGAGGAGGTTATTAGATTAGGTCTTTTATCAAAGTTCTACGAATATTTCAATGTGAGCAGTTATCAAGAGGTCAAGCTCTTGGACTCTTTGCGAAAGAAGAGTAGACTAGACATGGAAGCCTACTCGAATCGGCTAATACGAATATACGCTGACGAGGGGTATCTCAGAACACATCAGTTTAGGAGTGTTCATCGGGAGAAGTTAAAAAGAAGCTTTAAGAGGTTTCTTGGTATAAAGTAAGATCAAAACAATTGCGAGAGGAGCATATAAAAATGGATAAGACTTATGATGAAGGCTTTGTAGATGGTGTTTCAGCATATATTAACGTTTGCTCGAAGCACCCAGACTGTGCAGGCTGTCCGCTTGCGAATGAATTTGCAGGAGATACGACTTGTGAAACATTCATCCAAAGAAACCCGAAGCGAGCAGCAAGTTTGCTTAAGCAGGACTTACACAAGTGGCATACGTATTTTGCAGAGTATAGATTGCGTTTTCCGCATTCAGATATTACTCTGGAGAATATGGCAGAAAGTGCTTGCAGAAAGGCTATTTTCAATGGCGATATGACTTGTTCCGGCGGTGATTGTGCCGCATGTTGGAACGAGGAGTATTTTAGTGATGCGACCTGAGATAACTTCTAAGTGTTGGATATTATAAAACCCGCTTGAGCACACTGTGTTGAAATGTAGACATGGTGTGCTTAAATTTTGATGTATTACAAGTAGGTGTAAGAATGTTTAGAAAAGTGGTCAAGTTCTTGCGTAGAGAGCCAAAGATGACGGATGATTCTTCTGTGACCGTAATGGGGTATCTGTCAAGATACCAAAGAACTGGGAGGAAGTCAGTCTTTTAATGCGTGAGCGTCTTGAATCTGATATGAGAGATTTATTTCATAGGTATATGCTACCTAAAATAGAGGTAGGAGATATATTTTTATATAGGACAAAGGTTCACGGCAGTTTTGATGCAGCATCGGGGTACTCTTATCTTGGGAATGAGTTTGTTGTAAATGTGCTGATATTACGTGATTCAGGTGCTGAGTCTGTAGTTATTCCAGTCTATGCAAATAGGAATGGTTTTAAAGATTTACATGGGCAAGAGGACGTGTTTGTATTTTCAGATAGCAGATTTAAGTCCAATAAGCTTGTAGTTATGCCTGCTTTTGAGGTGTAGCAACCTAGTTCCTAATATATAGGGTACTCAGTGAAAATTTTATTTTCGCTGTTGCTCTGTTTTTATGCAAGCGGAGTGAAAGCGAGTGAAAGGAGCATTATTTTGAGTATATTTACCAGAAAAATTGATGCGATTGAGGCTTCATATCAGCAGAGACTTGCCTTGCAGGAGAAAATCGATTCTTTGATTGCTGATATTGGCAACTTGAATAAACAGTATGTAGTTATGCTTGAAGCCCAGCAGTTGCTTGCAACAGTGTCCAATAACAATACAAATGCAGTCTTAGATTACATTACAGGTGTGATTAACAAGGCTTTAAGCGAGCTGTTTCCATATGATACTCGAAGAATCTATCTTGAGAAGAGCTTACACGCAGGGCAGAAGGCACACATCCGTGTTAAGGTGGAAACAGCGGACGGGAGCGAGCGTGATTTGACATTGCAGAGCGGAACAGGTTTGAGACAGATTATTTCGTTCCTTTTTGTTATTTCGCTAATCGAGATTCGGAAAGGTCGCCGGATTTTGATTATGGACGAAATTTTGTCTGGTTTACATCCGGAGGCGAAGCGAGTAGTCATGGACATCATGAAAATCTTTGCAGAGGAAGGTTTTCAATTTGTGATGGTTGAGTACGGCGTGAATAACGTAGGAAAAATTTATTTGGTGGAAAAACCGGATAAGACTTCTACAGTAACACCTCTAGATGGAGATTATGATAATCAGATATTTGTATTCAACAAGCCAGAAGTCGAATTCGACCGGAGCATAACAGAAGAAGATGACGATACTGACGAGGAATCCGCAGACTCAAATTAAGGGGTACTAATATCAAAAGTCTATGCACATTGAGATATTACATAAGATTATTATGTGATATTTCTTGGTGCATTTTTAGTTGTAAAACATGAAAGTGATACTTAGCTTGAATTTTTGACATTTTGAAATAGTTTCTGAAACTATATTTTTAGTGCTGAGCGAGTCAAGTTATTAAAGAATATGAAAATTGCACTGATTTATGATTTTTGTGCATTCAGCACTGTATTTTAGTATTGATTCAGCTTAGTTATTTTTGAATATAAATTTTAGAGTATTTTAATATAGGAAATTTTCATTAAATATCTGCTGAAAAATCGAGTTTAATTTGTTTCAGACTGAGTCCTAATCGACAAAAAGTGTTTTATAGCTTTTTAAACAAAAGTGAAGTGGTAATACAAATAAAACTATGAGAGATGATTGATTTATTTTAAGAGCCGAGTTTAACAAAAGTCAAGTTTACTCACTAAGATAACTATTGAAGATACCTGCATTTATATATCGATTTTAATTTTATGATTTTTGATATTAGAGAAAAATACACTCTGATTATACGGCAATATTTTTGTTAGCAATCGGAGAGGGGTATCTTAAACCCAGTTACAAACTTTGGAGGAGATACAATGTTAAAAAAGGAAGATTTAGAAAAAATACCGGAAGATGCGAAGTATATATTCTTTAACGAGGACGGTTCTGTAAGACGAGCGTTATTTGGCGAAAGAGTATCTGACCGCATTGAGGATATAGAAAAAGTGAATCCGGACATTAGGGCTTTCTATGAGGATGATTATGAAGGGTTTTTAATACATCATTTTGCAATACTGTACATGAACGGTGATATTGAGATGTTATTGTTTAATGTGTTAAATGACACTGTTGTACTGCATCCAGAGTCAAAGAGTTTGCGAAAAGAGATTAATATTTCTTGGGCTTTATCGCAGTTTACGAATAAAATAGCCGATTCGTGCATGATGAAGTATAGATTTTCAGGAGAAAACTGTCTTTTTACACGGGAGAATTTCTTAGAAATTGCAGAGCATATAAAACCGTATTTGAAAGATATAAGAAGATACGCAGCATCTAGTAAACTTCTGGATAAGGTAGATATAACTGATAGTGTTACATTTGGTTGGTCTGAAGAGCTTGGAATTATATTTGATTTTCGTGATTTCAGTTGTGATTTTTATTCTGAAACCTCAGTTGGGGCAAGAATACCGCAATTTGTAGAGACTATAGGTAGATATCATTATTCAGGTGTAAATAAAAACTGGGAGTTGGCTATACCTGAAGGTGTAAAGCAGTTATTGCCAGTGGCATTAGACGGCAACTTTGGTACTATTGTACTACCGAGTACGCTTGAAAAATTGGGAGATAGGTGCTTTGATATGATAAGTTTGAAGTATCTTGTGCTACCAGATAATCTCATTGTAGATTCGACTATTTCATACGAGCCAACAAGTGGTATTGTGATAATGTCAGAAAATTTTATCAAGTTGAATTTTGACGCAATTGTGCTTGGATTGATTAGTGCAGCAGATAGTTATGAGAATCATTATGAGAAATTTTGCACAAACTCAGGTGCAGTGCTTTGTTTATATGCAGTTGTTCCAGATGTGAGAAACTACAAGACTTACATTAAAGATGGTATAGAGAAGTATCTTTTAAATGATAAGACATGTAAAATGTATCGGAGAAAATACGGAAATTGTTGACGAGGGGTATTTCTGAGTTCTCAAACTCTATTTTTCACGAAAGTGACAATTAAAAATTCATTTACGAGTTTTTATGTTCCACGGAGAAATTTTACCTGTCACTAAGATTCAAATAGTGTTTTCAAGATGAGCTTGTACTGCAAGCTTTAAAAATTCATCAATATGAAATTTACGCACATTCAGCTCTAAGGGGTATCCTTAGATTTGGGTGTGCTTTTTGTTTTTGTTTTGTGCTAGTAGTGAAAAAGCTATTTTATTTTGACATGTTATACTTTAGAAGGATTTAGATTATATTTTAAAAGAGTGTAAAAGTGTCAATGAGATAAAATTTTTGTGAGGAATATCTGATTTTTTCACTCAGATTCACACTGAGATGCTATTTACCTCGAAATGGAAGGGGCTTAGCAATTAGGACAAAAAGGCGAATTTTTTGCCAGCGAATTGGGAATTTTTCGGCTTTTAAATGACCGATAACATCTGGTTAGTATGGACTAGTATTTCATTTAGCATATAGATAGCAAAATTCTCTGAGTTCAAAATGGCAAGAGCGAGCGACCCCAACAAAATTGGAATACCTAAATGGATGTGAATGAGATGAAATTTTGCTCTGATACGAAGATTTTCTGCGACTGAGTTTTAAGTGAGGTGCTTTAAACTATGTGATTCACTTTAACTATCCATTAGAGCGATTAACGAAAGTTCATGGTAGAAGTAGGAAAATGACTTGAGACCGAAATGGATGTAAATTAAGATTTTTTGCTCGTTTGACAAGTATTCTAATATAAATTATGGGCAATTTCAAGTTTCGTTTTGCATTCAAGACTGTATTTTAGGCGATTTCAGAATTATTATGTTCATGTAAGAAACAAGAGCTTTATTTTAGTAAAAATTTAGAGAAATTTTTATCCTAATAGAGATTATATCGTGTTTTAATACTTTTTATACGGCACTAATATTTTATAATTTTGCAATACTTGAACTTGTTTTAATATTTTATAGTGTGTATCAATATTTTTTATGTTGCACTAATATTTTATAATTTTGCAATATTTGTTTTTGTTAGGATATTTTCTGATGCGTTTTAATATTTTTTAACCTGTTACAATACTAAAATTAGCAAAGTGCGGCTCGGTAAAGGGGTATCCCATATTTTTAGAACTGTTTCAATATTTTTTCACTTGTTAAGAGAAGTAAACACTTGTTTCGAGATAGAAAAGCTTGTTTTTAGTTGTGACTATTCTAAATTCAGTTTTTCTTATATTGATTTAACAAGTAATTTTGTTGTAGTAACACTATCTATCCTTGTTTCAATATATTATATGAAATTTCGAGTTAGTTTTTTACAGAATAAGGTTCTGTAGGCAGTTTGCAATAAAAAACGCTTTTTCATTGTATTGAGCGATATAGTTCATGATTTTGTGGATAGAGAGTGGAATTTTTCGTTTTGTTTTCTTTATTTTTAAAGGAGTTGATAAAATGGGCTTAACTAAGGTAAACCTCACTGAGGCGGAATCTGTTTATAACGATTCAGGCAGGTTTCGAGTGCCAACGCCGGAAGAAGATGTTCGTCCAAAGTGTTTTCAGAATTTACGTCCAATAGGTGGTTATGAATGGCTGGAGATGTCTTTGGAAGAGTACAATAGCAATGAGCATAATTTTGAGTCAGACCGATTTTCTGAAGGTTTGATTAACGAGAATGTAAAGTACACTTATGTGGCACGAATTTTGGCTTTAGATGCCTGTTGTGGCGAAGTACTTGAACTTAGCCATATTGATGTAGGAAGTGAGGGGTATCAGAGAGTACAGGATAATTTAAGTTCATGGCATAAGCTTATGATTATTGGGGTAGTTTATTCTACGAATACAGTAAGATACATCAGAAAGTTTGTAGGCGATTTGAGTAACTCTGTTTTGTTTAATAATGTCATTACAAATATATTTGATGATTGTGGAACTACATTGAGATTTGACTATATGTTACCGAGTTCTTATAGAGAAGGTGGTAAGCATGAGGACTTATGTGGGTACTATCGAACATTGATTCCTCTTGGTTTTACACCGAAGTATGCATTTGCGAGTGATGATTTTGAATCACAGACTTCTAAGGAAGTGATTGAAGTTCATGCAGAGGTTGTGACAGAGAAAACTTTCAATGCATTTTAGTCCGAACTCTTGAAGATGCATCGTGCAAATGCAATGAAACAGTTGGTAAAGAGAAACAGGGATATTTTATTTACAGTTTCTGATTTCCGTGTTCGTAATGAAGAAGTATATAATTGTTTGATTTCTGTTTGTTTGAATGATGAATTATATCATGAATTTAGATATACAATGCTTACAGTTGACCTTAGTGGGATGACATTCATAACAGAAATCGGAGAAGGTCTTTGTAGTGGTATAGTATGTACAGATGGTTTAGCGGTTTCGTCTGTCGCTTCTTGTTATATGGCTACAAGAGAATTTACTGATTCATCTTGGAACGATATTGTTTTGCCTGAGACTATTAAGAGAATCGATAGATTTGCATTTTCTGATACAAAGCAGGATTTATTTTTAATGCCAGATTCATTGGAGTATGTTGATGCAAATGCTTTTTATAGTTCAGAAGTAAATTTGAAGATAAGCCACGAACTGGACGAGAAGCTGAAAAAGTTAGAGTGTGAGGACTTCTACAAGCATGTAGGAGACGTAATGTGGAAGTGAGGTTATCATTATGAAAGTAGAAGATGTTATGGAAAAGGATTTCAATGAATTGACTGTTAAGCATGGTGGTAAGTTTGCAGATTTGTCATTTAAAGAGTGGAGGTCATGTGATTTCATAGAGGATGACTACTATATTGATACGTATGCAGATAGCATGAGATATGCTTTCGTGAAGCGGATTTTCTGCAGTGATGCCAGTGGATATAATTTTAAGGAAGTAAAGACCTTAAACATCAAGCAGAGAAGTGTCAACGACTACAGAACAAGGGTACTATTTCTGATAGGCTTGGTGCATAACGATAACTCTGTGGCTTATATCAGAAAGTCTTTGGAGAGTGTGCTTTCAGAATTTGAGGATATGCTTACGAGCTTCCCATTTAATAAAGAGGAGTACACACAGCAGGATTTGTATTATGATGACGTTTATGGTGGTCAGAATCTTGATGGCTTCTATAGAGTTGTATTTCCTTATGGCATAACTGTAAATTACGAGTGTACAAGTAATAGGGTATCTCGGACTTCATGCGATTCAGGAAAGAGAATCAAAGATATTCATTTAGAGTTGTTCGACAAGAGATCTTTAAACGGGCTGAACAGACTGAATAAGCACATGCAAACGGGTATCGCAGCAGGGAATCTTTTGCATCTTTTCGACGATATTTCTTTTGTATTGTCCGAGGTTGTATTTAGAGACCACAGAGCTTATAATAGACTTGTACAGTTGCGATATAAGGATAGCTTTGGTAAAAGAGTTTTATCTTCTCAGGATACTGTTATTATTAACTTGAGTAGTTTTACTTTTATCACTGAGTTAGATGCTTCATTTGCATCTAAAATTTATCTTGACAGCAACGCCGTACATTCATTCTTTGACAGTGCAAATTCACGCAAGACTATTATTTTGCCGTTGAATCTGTAGAGGATTGATTCTGGAGCTTTGTCGGCTGAGGGGTACTCAGAGGATGGAATAGTTATTCATGGTGCTGTTAAATACATCTCAGATGATGCTTTTCTTGGTACGAGTTGTAAGTTGCTCATTAAGAAAGAAGTCTATGACAGGATAAAGAAAAATCCTGAGTGCAGTAAGTTTGATGAATATCCCAATACGAACGTGAGAGTTGAGTTTAAGGCGGGTGTAGATTGTCAGTTTTCAGATTATCTAGTTTAAGCGATTTAAAGATTACAGATGGAGAAGAATTTCTAAGAAATTCAGCAGAGGAAATATACAAGGATATCCTTTGTGCAGATGTCAAGTTGAAAAGATTTGACTGGGGACAAGGTTCTAAGAATCTTGTATTTGTTTATGTAGCAAGGATTTTATCGGGTACTTTTGTCGGAGCTTCTAATGGAACGCAAAGGGGTACTATAGAAGAGCGTAAGACTCTTGTTTATAACTCAGAAGATATTTATATGCAAGAGGAGAACTATAATAACCATGTATCTGGAGTTGTGCTTGGATATGTTTATAATGATAGCTCAGTTATCTACAGAATGGTGAGAATAGATGACCTGTTAAAAGATATGACATCGTACTTTTGCAGAATAAAGAAACTGACGCAAGAAGCACTTGATAATACAATAAGTTACGACTTTAATGACACGATAAGTATGCACGGAGAATTAGGTGGTTTATTTACTTCGATGTTGCCTATCGGTATTACGAGAGATGATTATTTTTGCATCACCGCATGGAATGAAGTAGCATTTAGCTTGGATACATTGCGATTGGAGGTCTTTACAGATAAAGCCCTTGCAGAGTTTATAAAGGTTAGAAGTGAAAGTATAAGACAGTTCACTTCATTGAAGCTCCTAAATAAAAGTCGTGATATTAATTATATGGTGATTGAGCCTGTTTTACGGAATGAAGAGATTTACATAAGGTTGCAAGCCATTGATTATGCCGATGAAAGATTCAATTCATACAATGAAGATGCTTATATTTTCGATATCTCAATGTTTAAATTTGTAACTGAGTTGGGTACTACATTCTCGGAGTCTATCAATATCACAGCGTGGTTGGATACTATTCATTCTTATAAACCCAAGGATTCTGGCATGATTTTACCACCAAATCTTCGGAGAATAGAGAGTCATGCTTTATCTGGAATCAGGTTTACAAATCCGATTACATTACCAGATTCTATTGAATTTGTGAATGAGTTGGCTTTCGCTTCGTCAGAGGGTATCGTAAGAATGTCAAAGGAAGTAAAGAAGCGTTTAGATGAGTCAGGTGCAAACTATAAGAGTGGAGAACATTTGGTTAGGTTTTTAGCTGGCTAATTCAATGTAAATATAGTTCCAAAATTTTCGATATTGCCCTAATATATGTAAGTCACAAAACGAAAAGTAGGTGATGAATTGAAAAACAATCGAAGTAGAAGAAAGACAGCAAGTTTAATATTTTCCGCTTTGATTTTAACTGTTATTTCTGTAACTTCAGTTAGTCAAAGCAAGAGCAATATCCTTAGAATAGGTTCAACAAAGCCTAGTTTGCTGCTAGAGATGAACAACAGAAGTGATTCAAATCTGAATATGAACGGTATAAAGTGAATCTTATTTTTCGAGGTGTTTCTATGGTATTGAAGGAAATGTTTGTATGTCGCAAGTTTAATAGTTCAGTTGGCTACAGTGCTGTTTTTCGGAAATACATCCTTGCAGTTACTGTAGCTTGGTCTGTAGACTATAAGCGGTATTACGAGATTACAAAAGAGGAGTATTTTTCTGCGAAGGAGAGCGAAAAGGCTGCAAAAGCTCTAACCGCTAGATATAAAGATTTGGGTATCTGTCAGAGTATGTTGTTCTCTGAACGGATTTCTGAGAATAGTATAAAGCAGTTGGACTTGATGCGAGAGTATTATGAGTCAAGTGATAAAGACAAAAGGGGTACTAAGCAGAAGCAGAAAGCAGAGGAGACCGCAAAGAGTTCTTCAAAGACTAAGAAACAGCGTGCAAGCAGAGCCACCACTACATCGAAGTCAAAGGCTTTAGCTAAGGTCAAGGATAAAGAGACTCGAAGGGAGCTTGCAGAAATAGGTTTTGCTGTCTGATTTATTTTTTTTTACCTGTTAACTTAGGAGGGTTTTACCATGAATGCAGATGTTTTGGAAAAGCTGAGGAAGGAGTATTCAAAGGGTACTCGTGTTAAATTAGTACAGATGGATGACGCTTATGCTCCACCTGTCGGAACGCTTGGTAGAGTGCAGCACGTAGACGACACTGGTTCGATTCATGTAAAGTGGGATAGCGGCAGTTCTCTTGCTGTTCTTTATGGGGTAGATTCCTGTGTTAATGTGAGCGAATAATTATATTTGGGTAAGATGAAAAGATGCTAGATTGGAGGTTAATATGAGTCCGAGAGGTGCAGCTCATGCAATTGTGTCTATAGACCATCAGGGAAACGTGTTTGAAACACGGAAAGCTATGTGTGATTTCTGGGGAATTTCTCAGGCGTTATTCAGCCAGCGAGTCAATAAGGGTTGGAGCATTGAGAGAAGTCTTACAGAACCTGTACATCGTATAAAGATGACAGCATGTGTAGACCACGTTGGAAATCGATTTGGTTCGATTAGAGCTATGTGCGACCATTGGGGTATCAATTACAATAACTTCAATACAAGACGGCGACTTGGCTGGTCTTTGAAGGACATCTTGGAAACTCCTGTGCATACGACTATGCAAGAGGTTGAGTTATTCGATGCAAAGAGTCTAGTTTATGTTTGATGTATAAATAGCATAGAAGGTGATAAATAAATGGCTGATGAGAGCATGAAAGATGCTGAGTTAGAGGTGGTTTCCGAAGAAGCTGAGTCGATAGATGATTCACTAGACGATTTGTGGGGCGATGAGGTAATAGATGAGTCTATTTCCGAGAAAGATTTATTTAAGGATTATTCAGATGAACTTGAGGTAAAACGAGGTTTATCTACAAATTCGAAGATAATCTTGATTGCTTGTTTACTTGTTCTCTGTTTTATATCAGTTGTTCTTTTTCTTGTAAATAAGGCAGATTCAGAACCTGAGACTGCTGAAGTGGTCAAGATGGACAAGACTTCACCAGCTTACGCTTGGTGTGAGGGGTATCTTCACCATGATTTCAATGCTTGTGACGTAGTTACAAGTGATGCAGTCAATTTGAGTTCCTATTACATATCAGACAATGCTTATACCAGTGAGATGAGCAGTGAATTATATGATATTATTCTTACTCGTTCAGCAGATAGCATTAACAAGATAGAGCTGGAAAACTACAATAAAGAGTTGGGTACTTACAGCTTAAAAATAACTTATAAGCCGTATAAGAAAATGGACAAGTTCGACTTGGATAAGTCTGAGTTCAAAGATATTAGCGAGAAGTATATATCTGGTGAATATACGGATGATAATTATCAAGGAGAATTTGAGAAATTTTTCGTAGATAGCTTTAACAAGTGTTTTAAGCTGGACATGGAGGATAAAACGTTCGAGTGCACTATTACAGAGGACGAGAACAGG
>OKXB01000434.1_pt1 | contig 52968 bp, 49 predicted proteins | sample 1601731 | NCBI WGS metagenome assembly OKXB01 (sample SAMN04414077, study PRJEB24778) | human gut metagenome | material: faecal | host: Homo sapiens
GATATTGGATAATTTTCTTAAAAGATGACAAATATACTTATTATTTTTAAATAAAAACTAGTCATTGTATTTTTAATGACTAGACTTATAATTATTCTATTAATTCTTTTTTATATAGTTTTTTATATACTGAATTATTTTTTATTAGATTATTATGAGTATCATATCCTGAGATGGTTCCTTCATTTATTACAAGTATTTTATCACAATCTTTGATAGTTGAGAGACGATGAGCTATTATTAGGATAGTATAATCTTTACTGATATTTTTAATAGCACTCATGACATGTTCTTGAATCTCATTATCAAGAGAACTTGTAGCTTCATCTAGAAGAATTATTTCTGAGTCTTTGACGATGGCACGGGCGATAGCTAATCTTTGTTTTAGGCCACCAGATAAGATAATGCCATTTTCTCCAAGCATGGTATCATATTTATCAGGAAGAGATTCTATATAATCATGAAGTTCTGCTAATTTACATTTTTCTATCATTTCTTCATCAGTAATACTTGGATTTACTATTTTTATATTTTCTCTTATAGTCATATTAAAAATATATGGATTTTGAGTAATTACGGAGATGTTTCCACGAATAGTTTCTTCTGTATAGTCATTAATGTTGTGATTATCTATTAAAATATTACCAGAACTTACATTATATAGTTTTGATATCAAGTTAAATATGGTTGTCTTTCCAGCGCCTGAAGGGCCAACAATACCTGTAGTAGTATTAGGTTTTATCAAGAAATTTACATCTTTTAAAACTGGATTTGTATCATAACTAAAATTAACATAAGAGAATTCTATGTATCCTGTAAAATGTTTGTTTTCTAGAGAACCAAACTTCTCTTTAGGATAAGATGAATCATTTAAAATGTCACCAATATTTTTCATATTAAGCTTAATATCTTTACAATTATTATATAATGCCCCTATTGTTGTATTTAATGCAAGAATACGACCATGATATAAGAAAATTATTAGTAGAGTTGCTCCATCTAGTTCATTATTTTTAACAAGATATACAGAATATAAAATAACTATTAGAGTGGCTAATATTCTTAAAAAAGTGTATACTGAATCAAAATACATTCTTTCTTTATTTTCTTGATGGGATATATCATTTATTTTTTCTTGACCAATAGTAATCTTTTTAGTCATAATTTTTCTTAGATTTAGAACTTTTATATCACGAATACCACGTATTAATTCAGTAAAAGAACTACTTTGGTACTCTCTTGATTTACGGCGATCGGAATAACGGTTTTCGTAGTAGTCTCTTCTTTTTTTATTGATGAGAAAGAGAATTACTGAGATTAAAAGGATAAGAATGGATACTTTTAATGAAGCATTAATTAGGTATACAATTACTCCGGCATTAGTAAAAATATCTACAAAAAAATATCTTAATGTAGCAATATTACTAACTAAATTATTAGTATCATTAATGGCTCTTTCTATGAAAAAAGAAGTTCCTAGTTTGTCAAAGTTAGATATTTCTAATTTAAATAGTTCTTCAGTAGTATCTCTTTGAATATTAAGAGAGACTTTTTTAGAATATTTACTTGCCATTAGATGATAAATATTAAAGAGAAATGAACTTATAATGTCTATTAAAAAGATAATTATAGTATATTTTATTATTTCGCTAATATTAACTGTAGTAATAGCGGTATATTCTTTAGCACTAATAAATGGTTCAATAACTCCAATAGCTGCTGTTAAGGCGGAAGCAATTATTATTAGGGATAATTCTTTTTTATATTTCAGAAAATAAGATAATACTTTTTTATAATAAGATTTTTTCATGGTACACCTCTTGCTATTAATTATACTATAAAGGAAGAATAATGTAAATTTATATCAAGATAAAAAAAAGTAGACATATTTGTGAACTATCCATTTTAGGGTTCAGTTCATTTGTATGTCTACTTTATATTTTTATTGCCACTGCCAATCAGTTACTTCAGGCATATCAATACCATACTCACGGATATATTGTTTATGTTCTATTAGTTTATTTTTACATTCTTCTACGAGGAAGGATGATGAATTGCCTAGACCTTGTAAATGTTTTAGGGCATCAATAACAAGATGATAACGATCTATTTTATTTTGAACTTTCATATCGAAGGAAGTGGTAATAGTGCCCTCTTCGAGATATCCATGAACATGTAGATTTTGATTATGACGGTTATAAGTTAATTGATGAATTAAATCTGGATAACCATGGAAGTTAAATATAATTGGTTTATCTTTTGTGAAGATGGCATCATATTCATCATCAGTCATACCATGAGGATGCTTTTCACTTGACTCTAATTTCATAAGATCTACAACGTTAACCATACGAATCAATAGATCAGGGAAGTTTTCTTTTAGAATAGAAATGGCAGCGAGAGTTTCTAGAGTTGGAGCATCTCCACATGAAGCCATAACGATATCAGGCTCTTTTCCATAGTCATTAGAAGCAAATTCCCAAATACCAGCTCCTTTAGTACAATGTTTGATGGCTTCTTTCATAGTTAACCACTGATGAGATGGATGTTTAGAGGCAACGATAACATTTATATAATTCTTACTTTTGATACAGTGATCAAAGCATGATAATAAACAATTAGTGTCTGGAGGAAGATACATTCTTGAGATATTGGCTTTTTTGGTAACGATATGACTTAAGAAACCAGGATCTTGATGGGTATAACCATTGTGATCTTGCTGCCATACGTTAGATGACAAGACATAATTTAGGCTTGCTATTGGGCGGCGCCATGATAAATCTTCACATACTTTTAACCATTTAGCGTGTTGACTGACCATTGAATCAACAATACGAATAAAGGCTTCATAGCTATTGAAAAAGCCATGTCGACCAGTTAAAAGATATCCTTCTAACCAACCTTCACACATATGTTCAGAGAGCATACTATCAAGAACACGACCATCTGGTGCTAAAAATTCGTCAGTTTTTAGACGTTTATCAATCCAACGACGATTAGTTTTTTCAAAAACACAGCTAAGTCTATTTGAAGCAGTTTCGTCAGGACCGAAGACACGGAAATTTTTCTTATTTAGAGCAATAATGTCACGGACATATTTTCCTAGTTCAGTCATATCACTTTTATTAATACTACCAGGATATAAGACTGGTACAGCATAATCTTTAAAGTCAGGTAGTTTTAAGTCTTCTAGAAGGATACCACCATTAGCATGAGGATTAGCTCCCATTCTTCTTTTACCGGTAGGGATAATTTTTTTGATTTCTTTTCTTAATTTACCATCAGGAGTAAATAATTCTTCAGGATGATAGCTTTTTAACCAACGTTCTAGAACAGCTAAGTTTTTAGGATGAGCAGGGTCTACTAATAGGGGAATTTGATGGGCTCTAAAGGTTCCTTCTATTTGTTTACCTGAGACAATATTAGGGCCTGTCCATCCTTTAGGAGTTCTTAGTATTACCATAGGGTACATTGGTCTTTTCACACTATTACCTTTTTTTATTTCACGAATATCTTTGACTACTCTATCAAGAGTTTTAGCCATTAATTCATGCATTTTTAATGGTTCATCTCCTGAGACAAAATATGGTTTATATCCAAGACTTGTGAAATAATTTGTTAAATCTTTATCACTCATACGGCCAAAAATTGTAGGATTAGCTATTTTATAACCATTTAGATGAAGTATTGGTAAGACAATGCCATCTGTTTTAGGATTTATAAATTTATTAGAGTGCCATGAGGTTGCAAGAGGGCCTGTTTCGGCTTCGCCATCTCCAACGACACAAGCGGCAATTAGATTAGGATTATCCATAACGGCGCCATAAGCATGTGCAAGGCTGTATCCTAATTCTCCACCTTCATTAATTGATCCAGGGGTTTCAGGAGCAACATGACTAGAGACTCCTCCTGGAAATGAGAATTGTTTGAAAAGTTTTTTCATACCTTCTTCATCTTCAGAGATATTAGGATATATTTCACTATAAGTACCTTCTAGGTAGGTATTAGCAATCATAGCATTACCTCCATGACCTGGTCCTGAAATATATATCATATTCAAGTCATATTTTTTAATAATTCTATTTAAATGAGTATAAACAAAGTTTTGTCCTGGTACTGTGCCCCAATGCCCTACTAGTTTTTTCTTTATATCATCCATAGTTAATTTTCTTTTTAATAAGGGATTATCTAAGAGATATAATTCTCCTACTGATAGATAATTACAGGCACGAAAATATTTATCTAATAATAATAGTTCTTCTTTATTCATTTTACCCCTCTCCTATTCTATTTATAATTATACTAAAAAAGAAGAAAGATTTCAATGTCTTTTCTTCCTATTAGTTTATTTTGTTTATTCTTGTTATTATTTATTTCTCTTATTACATTTATTAATTTTTGTTTAAAACTTTTACATAACGATATGCATGATTTTCTTTAATTAAGCCTTCATCATAATATTGGATTAATAATTTTAGATCATTTATTTGACGAGATAATTCTTTACCTTTATCGACATCTGCGATAGTTAATCTTTTTAGTGAATTGTTTTCAATATCAATTGAGTAATTAATATCTTGGTTATTGATAATAGCATCTTCTAGAGAAGTGAATGGCTCATGGGCAATGATGCGCATACCGGTTGATCCTGATACTAGGGTGTAGCCAGCGATGCCGGTAGTTTTTTGATAAGCTTTAGAGAAACCGCCATCGATAACGATTACTTTATTGTTAGCTTTAAGTGGAGTTTCACCATTTATTTTTTCTACAGGGATATGGCCATTAATAATATGGGCATTTCTAGTATCAGTAAGGCCAAAATCATGCATTATATTAGTCATTACAGTTTCATCTTCTTGATATTTATAGTAATAATTTCTCTTTTCTTTATGAGATGATTTATCTTTGATTAGGACTCTTTCCATAGTAGTCATTTTATCTTTACCAAAGAATGGTGAGTCAGGACCTGACCAAAGATACCACATTAAATCTAGTTCATGTTGACTAGTAGTACCTTTACTGTAATATAATTTCCTTATTTTAGCATCTAAGTAATCAAATAGATTTTTACCTGATAGGGAGATGTCTCCTAGGGAAACTTTCTTTAAGGAACCATCTTCATTTAGTGGTACTAGAGCATGATACATAAGATTGTTGTTTTCTATTTTATACATTGAACCTTTCTCAATAAAGATACGCATATGTCTTTGAAGGGCTTCACTATTTTGGAAGGCTTTGACTAGATCAGAGATTATTTTATCTTCTTCAGGGGTTAGTTTATATGGATCATTTTTGTCGATGGTAGGAAAGTCAGTGTCTTCTAGGTGATATATTTTTCCATCAATGTTAATAGTTTTTTCTTCATAGTTAATTTTATCTAGAAGGCGACGATGAGTCATGTGGTATTCTGGATGCTTGGCAGCAAATTCTCCTTCTAGTTTGTACATAATGATGGAGATGGCTTTGTGTATTTTAGCAGCTTGACAAACGATTTTGTTTTGGTGATAATCTTCTTCAGTAGTTTTACGAGGGCGCCAAGTGATAGCATCTTGATAAGTTTCTTCGGCAAAGTTAGCTAGAGGGCGGAGATTGATACCATAGACATCTTCCAAGATATCTAGATTGTTATGTCTAACACTATTGGTAATAACTCCAGAGATACAAATATTGCTACCAAGAGATGAGCCCATCCAAAGAATGTCATGGTTGCCCCACTCGATATCTACGGAATGATAGTTTTCTAGTAAGTCCATTATTTTATGTGGTTCAGGGCCACGATCATAGATATCCCCAATAATATGAAGTTCATCTACAGCTAACTTTTTGATAAGAGAAGATAAGGCAATGATTAGCTGAGGAGCATATCCTAGTTCAATAATAGTAGATATAATTGCTTGATAATACTTATCTTTATTCTCTTCATCTATTTCATTATTTAATAATTCATCAAGAATATAACTTAGATTTTCATCATATAGTTTTCTAACTTTACTTCTTGTGTAACGAGATGAAAATTTTTTAGTAACTTCAATTATTTTTAAGAGAGTTAGACGATACCAGTTATTTTGATCTTTTTCATTAGGTAGTAACTCTTTCATTTTTTCTTCAGGATAATAGATAATGGTGGCTAATTCATCCTGGGCTTCTTTGGTTAGGGTATTATTAAATAGTTGACTGATACGGAAACGGATGCCTCCTGAAGCGTTATTTAAGATATGTTCAAAGGCATCAGCTTGACCATGTAAATCGCTCATGAAATGCTCTACACTTCTAGGAAGAGCAAGTATTGAACTTAAATTAATTATTTCTGTAACTGCTGACTCTTTAGTGGGAAATCTTTCAGATAATTCTTCTAAATATTTTTGTAAATATTGTTCATTCATAAATTAAATTTTCTCCTTTATTTATCCACCTTGTTATTCCTTATAATTTAATAATAACAAAAAAAGCGTATTAAATCAACGCTATTCTTGAAACATTGCAATAATTGCTTCTTTATAGATATTTTTTGCTATATTGTAACCATCTGGTAAAAAATTTATGGCTTTATCAATAGTTACACCACTATTGGCTTCTAAGACTAATAACTCGCCACCGGTAGTTTCAATGATGTCGATACTGGCGAATACTATACCAGTCTTTTTAGCTACAGTAAGAGCTAGATTGGTAATTTTGCTTTTTAATTTAGGATCAATACTGGTAGTGGCGATACTTCCACGAGATAGATTAAAGTGCCAATCATAAGTGTATATCTCTCCTTTTTTTAGAATTGTATCAGGGAGTTGTATGTCTTTAAAATATGAAAAATTAAATTTTTGAAGTAACTCTTTAATAGAATGAAGGCCATCTCCGGTAACGGTTGGACTTATTTTTTTATAGATAAGTTTTATTTCGTTATTTAGAATGATAGTACGATATTCATTTTTGATATGATAATATGGACAAATACTTATGGAGTAGTTTTTTATGAAAAGTTTATCAAGAGTTTTTATGAGGGTGTCTTTGTCTTCGATATGATAAACATCCATTCCAAGAGAGCCATTATTTATTTTTACAACAATATCGTGATGGTATAAATCAAAGTATTTAAATATCTCTTCATAGGTATTGCATCCAATGGCATAAGGATATTTGTTATTAGGGGCATAAAAGATATGATGGAGACATACTGGAAGATTTAGATTTTTGAGGGTATCATAGAAAGCATATTTATCATCCATAACTAATCCTAGGGCATGAGGATTTAGATCAAACTTATTACCCACTAAATATTTTACTTTGTTATTATATTCTAATTTAACTATCCAATCTTTAGATAGATATGTATATTTTATATTTAATTCTTGACAAATTTCTTTAATAATTTTATGAAACATAAAAACCACCAAGAAGTATTATAACATATTTTACATAAAGTTAAACTAATGATATAATGTTATTGGTGAAGAAAATGAATAAAAAGCAAGATTATATCAATTCAAGTGATAGTACTCTAGTTGATAGTATTAGTAATTTTAAGAAGGATTTATCTAAGAAAAGTATTAAAAATTATATTAAAAATAAGATGGTTATGGTTAATGATAAGGTGACTACTAATAGTAGTTATATGGTTAAGGCTGGTGACAAGATTCAGATTAGTTATAGTAAGAAGATAATTAAGGATGAGAAAATTGATATTTTGTATGAGGATGAGTACTTGATAGCGATTAATAAGCCTAGTGGACTTTTATCTATAGGAAATGATAAGGAGAGAGATGTAACGGCTTACCGAATGGTATCAGATTATGTGAAGAAGGAAGATAGAAAGTTTATTTTTGTGGTACATAGGATTGATCAAGATACTTCGGGAGTACTTTTATTTTGTAAGGATCAAAGAATTAGAGATAAAATGCAAGAAAATTGGAATACGATTGTTAAGAAGCGAGGATACATTGCTTTGGTAGAAGGAATTCACCCTGATAGTGGAACATATCATTCTTTTCTTAAGGAAAATAAGCAACAATTTGTTTACTCTACAAGAAATAATACTGGAAAGGAAGCTATTACGCACTATAAGTTAATTAAAAAAAATAAAAATTATTCATTGATGCAAGTATTTATTGATACTGGAAGAAGGAATCAGATAAGAGTACATTTTTCAGAGCATGGATATCCACTTGTTGGAGATAAGAAATATGGGGCTAAGAGTAATCCCATCAAGAGACTATGTTTACATGCAAATATCTTAGAGTTTGTGCATCCTGTTAGTAAGAAGATTATACATATTGAGAGTGAAGCTCCAAAGGAATTTTTAGAGTTAGTGAGATAAAAGAAAAAGAGTTAATAGATTCATATATAGATATTGCTTTGTTTTGGAGGCTACTATATAGCATGAATACTACTGACTCTTTTATTATTATTTTAATTTCTTTATATTCCTGGTACAGCATCATCTTTTAAGGGAATTGGTAGCGAATCATCTTCTAGCTCATTTTTAACTTTTGCTTTTTTAGTGGAAAATGATGAGATTACTGTGTAGAATGTTGATAGTAATGCTACGGAGATAATTATACCACCAAGGATATCGCTAAACCAATGAACTCCTGATATGAAACGCCCTAAAACAATTGCTGGTATTAAAAAGATAGATAATTTATTTTCAATGTTAAAGATTTTTTTATGAAATAGGCGCTTATTCACAATGAGTGAACTACCACATATACAGATTGCCATAAGGGTATGAGATGATGGGTATGAAGCTTCAAGGACGCCATCTATTAGGATAGGACGATAATTAATAATGCATTTTTCGAAGAAGACATATAGTCCTAGAACAATTACATAAAGGGATGCTAAGGCATAAATTTCACGATCAATTTTAGCAAGGCTCTTTCTCTTAATTAGTTGAATAAATCCAATAAGGGCATAGATACCAGCCATTAGTAGTGGTATCATTCCCAATACTTCAGTTATTTTATATATAGTCATGTTACTTCCTAGTAAATTATGGAAGAAACCATTAATGCTAGAGAAACCTACTGATGAATCGTTAGGTCCGATAGCTGATACGTCGACAGTTTTTACTAAAAATGTGTAGATGATAGCAAGGATAATTAGGGTTATACTTATAATAATATTTTTCTTTTTCATTTTATGATACTCCTTTATTTTGGTATTTTAAATTTATATTTTTTAACATTTTAATTACTTGATAATTTTTCTATAATTGATTGTTTTGTTTATTTTATATTTGATATTATATTTGGTATTTTAACTATTTATAATGAATTTAGTTTTAATATTTAATTTAATTTAATTTAATTTTATTTATATGAATGCTTAAACTAGACTACTTATACACCTACTCTCTTATCTTTTTCATATTAAGTATAGCACATTATGAATATTTTTAAAAGAAAAAGCAAACACATTCTTTTGGTGTTTACTTTTATGTTACATTCTTACTCTTTATAAGAGCAAGTTTTTACTATTTTGATTTTTAATTGCAAGGAATTAATATTAGATGCTTTTTAATTTGGCATTACACTTTGTTGTGACATCAGCAATTATTTTATTAAATACTTGCATTACTTCTTCATCAGTTAAGGTTCTATCACTATCTTTGAAAGTTAGAGTAAATGCCAATGATTTTTCTGTATCTGATATATGGTAGACGTCAAACAAACTGATATCGATAAGAAGGCGGCCTCCTGACTTTTTGATGGCTTCTTCAAGGGCTTGACAAGTTGTATTATGACTTACGATGAATGAAAGATCTTTTTTAATTTCTGGATATTTGCTTGATTCTTTATATTTAATCTTTTTAACTGGTTTGATTAATTTGTTTAAAGACAATTCAATTAGGTAAATATCATCTTTCTTGATACTAGGATGAATACGACCAATAATACCAATTTCTTCGCGATCAAGAAGAATTTTTGCACTGATACCTGGATGCATATCATTAATTGGAGATACAACATAGGTATAACGATTTTTTAATCCTAGGTAATCAAGAATGTTTTCTACAATACCTTTTGCTAGATAGAAATCAGTGTTAATTTTATTTTGACTCCAACTACTACCTAAATATGTGCCTTTCATAAGAATAGCAATTTTTGTATCTTCATTGTAAGCTGAGTCATATGTTTTGCTTATTTCATAGATGAAGATATTTTCAACTTTTCTAGCTTTATTATAATCATATATGTTTAGTAATGATGGAAGAAGAGTTGTTCTTACGATAGATTTATCTACACTCATAGGATTTGGTAAAGTTACTTTTTCTTTGGCTTCATAGTTGAAGAGGCTTGCTTCTGTAGGTGACACAAGGGTATAAGTTTTTACTTCATTTAGGCCAAGACTACGAAGTCTTTTAGAAATAAGTTTACGATATTTAACGTCACCGACATATCCACCTTTACGCATAGGTACTACTGGAAGTGTAGATACTAAATTTTGATAACCATATAATCTACCAATTTCTTCGGCAATATCATTAACAAATGGTTCAATATCAAGACGACGATTAGGAATAGTGCAAGTAAAGATATCCCCTTCTTTAGTGTATTTGAAGTCAAGGCGATCTAATTCTGACTCAACAGCTGATTCAGAAATAGTGATTCCTAACATTTTATTAATTTCACTTGATTTGAAAGTAACTACTTTAGGTGTTTTATCTATTTTATCATGAGATACGGTATCTTTTAATACTTTGGCATTAGCATATTTTTCTAGAAGATGGCACGCTCTATCTAAAGCCATGAAAGTATATTCATAGTTAAGTCCTTTTCCGTAACGAATAGAGGCTTCACTTTTTAGATTTAGGTTATTAGCGGTGTAACGGATACTGATGGGATCAAAGATAGCACTTTCAATAAGAATATTCTTTGTAGTATCATCAACGTCTGTATTAAGTCCGCCCATTACACCTGCAATGCATACTGGAATTTTGCCATTAGTGATAACAATATCATTATGTGTTAATACCCTTTCTTTACCATCAAGAGTAGTAATTTTTTCATTATCTACAGCATCACGAACAAGAACAGTATCTCCTAGTTTATCTTTATCAAAGAAATGCATTGGTTGTCCAAATTCAAGCATTACATAGTTAGAAATATCTACAACATTGTTGATAGGACGCATACCAGCAGAAATTAATCTTTTTTTGATAAAATCTGGAGATTCTTTAATTTCAACTCCAGTTACCATTTTAGCTAGATATAATGGACACTTGGGAGTTTCTACTGAAAGGCTGAAATGATTTTTGATAGAATCAGTTGTTTCTTTATAATCTCTACATGGTAAAGTTACTTTTTCATTTAAAATAGTAGCTATTTCATAAGCAAAACCTATATGATAATAGCAATCATTATTACGGTGTTTGTGAACGTCTAATTCATAGATGGTATCATCTAAGCCAAGATATTCTAGGGGGTCAGCACCGACTGGAGCATCACTTGGCAATTCATGTATTCCTTTGTTATAGTTTTCTTCAGTTTTTTCTTCAAGGCCTAATTCGAATAAAGCACAAATCATACCATTTGATTCTTCACCACGAATTTTGCCAGCTTTGATTTCGTTTCCTCCAGGGAGAACTGCTCCAGGAAGGGATACGATTACTTTGATTCCTGCTCTAACATTAGGAGCGCCACATACGATTTGAGTGGTAGTGGTACCAATATTAACTTTGCATACATGTAAATGATCACTATTTGGATGATCATAACACTCAACGACTTCTCCAATTACAAGGTTATCAATATGATTAGTAATAACTTTTTCAACGTTAACACCAGCTTTGGTAATATCTACAGCTAGTTCTTTTAAATCGATGCCATTTAAATCAACATAATCTTTTACCCAATTTAAACTTATCATATTATTCACTGTCCTTTCTATCAAATGCTCTTGTTTCTCTTAAGTCAGTCATATAGAATGTTCTAATATCATTAATGCCATATTTTAACATAGCTAGTCTTTCAGCACCAAAACCAAAAGCAAAACCAGTCCATTCTTTTGGATCATAACCACAATTTGTTAGAACGTTAGGATGCACTATACCGGCACCAGCTACAGTTATCCAACCAGTGTTTTTGCAAAGGCTGCAACCTTTACCATGACAATTGAAACAACTAATATCTGTTTCTACTGATGGCTCGGTAAATTGATAATAGCTTGGTCTAAAACGAGTGATGCAATCTTCTCCGAAAAGTTTTTTGGCAATGATATCAAATGTTCCTTTTAGATCAGAAAGACTAATATTTTTATCTACTACTAGACCTTCTATTTGCATGAATTGATGAGAATGAGTGGCATCATCATCATCACGGCGATAGGTTTTTCCTGGGCATATCATTCTAATAGGAGTCTTACCTTCTCCTTTTAGCATTGTTCTTGCTTGTACTGGTGAAGTTTGGCTACGTAGAAGCACTTTTTCATCTTCAATATAGAATGTATCTTGGGCATCTCTTGCTGGATGACCTTTTGGAATATTTAATAATTCAAAGTTAAATCTATCTTCTTCTATTTCAGGTCCATCTACGACATCATATCCCATTGACATAAGTAATTCTTCAACTTCTTCGATGATGGATTCAAGTATATTTGGAGCACCATTTAAGACTGGAGTAGCTGGCATAGTAATATCTATTTTTTCTTCTGCTAATTTTTTATTTATTTCAGCTGTTTCTAAAGCAGTTTTTGTTTTTTCATATAGATTATTAAACTCTGTTCTTAGTTCGTTTAGAAGCATACCAAAATCTTTCTTTTCTTCATTAGGTATATCTTTCATCATTTTAGATAATTCAGTTATTTTACCTGATTTTCCAAGATATTCAACTTTTAGATCATTTAATTTATTTAAAGTTAACTCTTCGGTAAATAATTTTTGTAATTCTTCTTTCATATTGGTTATTATTTCTTTGTTCATATTTTCCTCCTTATAATTAAAAAAAGTTATAAATTAAAGGACGACTTTAGGCCGCGGTACCACCTTTATTTATAACTTTTAGTTATACACTTGTATTGTTAACGCTAATAGCGATAAAACTCTATGGGTGAATTCAATCTAATAATTATGCTAGGATTACACCTTCCCTAACTCTCTTTATTAATTATTTTTTTAGATTTACTACTTCCATTTCATAGTTTTATTAATTATTATTTCTATATAATAACATAGGATCATTTGTTATTTTTCTTATTAATCTTTTTACTTTTATATTATCTTTGGTAAAGATATCTTCTCCTTTGTGAGAATTATCTTCAGTTATACCATATCTTCTTTTATAAGAATCGATACTAGTAATTAACAGTTCTCTTTTTAATTCTACTAATTCTTGAGCACTATACCCTTCAAGTGATAATTTTTTACCTATTTGCATAGCATAGTATGGTTCAATAGTTGCTAATTTGGTTAATAGTGTTTCTCTTTCTTCAGGTCTAATATATAGGCTACTATTGCCTGATAAAATCGTAGTTGCAAATATTTGATTAAGTAATGCATTATTTTTATAAGTAAAACGATATTTGGGATTAACAATTAGTTCATCTTTTAGTTTTCCTATAACATCTTTTACAATTATTTGATTGCTACAAATGGCTGAACTGTCAAAATATGCTAGATTGTCTAAAGAAGATGCATACTTTTCTTGTTGTGAACTATTTAGTAATTCCATACAAAGCGCGGTATCATTACTAGCAAAATCAAAACGTGATATTAATTCAGGATACATTCTGCAAATTGGAATAACTACTTCAGGATCATTTAGAATGTACTTTACAGTGTAGTTAGGATTAAGTATGCCTTTTGCACTATAAATTATTCCGTCAACAATAAACTTTTCTACTGTTTTAATAAGTAAGTATGAATAAACGTCTGCATTAAGAGACTGCATTTCTTGTAAGCCATCCATTGATGGCATAAAAACCTTTTTCATAAATAAAACTCCCCTTTTCATAACAAGACTAGATAGTCATTAAGTCTTGTTCCTTTAATTTTAATTTTTCATCAATTATTTTATTATATTTATTGATTAAATCTTGTACTTCGTTATTACCTTCTTTTTCAGTATCTTCAGGTAATTTTAAGTTTTTTAGTCCTGTGTTTGCTTCTTGGCGAATGTTTCTTAAAGCAATACGAGCTTCTTCTGCTAAGGACTTTACTTGTTTTACTAATTCCTTACGGCGATCTTCAGTTAATGGAGGGATAACTAAAAAGATACATTCTCCATTATTGTTTGGAGTGATACCAAGATTAGCTTCAAAAATAGCTTTCTCAATTCCTCCAAGTATTCCTCTATCAAAAGGCTTAATCATTAGTTGTCTTGCCTCAGGAACACTAATGTTAGCAAGCTGTTTAAGTGGTGTTTCTGTTCCATAGTATTCAACAGTAATGCCATCTAACATGCTGGGATTAGCACGACCTGCTCTAACATTAGTAAATTTATATTCAAGTGAACTAATAGTGTTTTCCATTTTTTCTTCAGCGTTTAATAATATTTCATCCATATTTTTTTCCCTTTCTTATGGGGATTTTTGATAGTATCCCCTTTCTTTCTCATATATAATAACATAAAATTGTGAAAAATACTAGAATTTACTTAATTTTACTAAAAAATTCGTACTTTTTTTACATTTGTTTTTGTATATATTATGATAGTTTTTGAGAATAATTCTTTGTATTTTTTAATTATCTTTAGAATATTATTCTATTTTTCCTAGTACTCTAAGCCCATTCACTTCATCAATAGTTAAGTTTACTATTTCATTATTAGATAAGTCAGTTGTTACTTCTACAGGTATATAATTTGTAGTTATAACAATCTTCTTTCCATCTTTACGGGTTTCTATGAGGCCATCATAGGTAGCACCTATTTTGCTTTTATAGAATGACTCTTCATATTTGTTTGATAATGCTAAAACTTCTTTAACACGACATTTTTTGATATTGCCATCTACTTGATTTGGCATAGTAGCAGCTACTGTACCATTTCTTTTGGAGTATGGAAAAGTATGTATTTTAGTAAATTTAATGATATTTAGAGTGTCAATGGTTTCTTTAAATAATTCTTCAGTTTCTCCAGGAAAGCCAACGATTAGGTCAGTTGTTATGGAGATATCAGGTATTTCTTTTCGGATATGGGCAACACGTTCAATAAAATATTCTTTTTTATATTTTCTATTCATGGATACTAGGATTTCATTACTACCTGATTGCATCGGAATATGTAAGTGTTTAGCCATGATAGGATTATTTTTTATTAAATCAATAATGCCATCAGTTATTTCATTTATTTCAATACTAGACAGTCTTATTCTAAGAAGGCCTTCTATTTTAACTAATTCTCGTAAAAGATTTTCAAGATTGGTATTTTGTTCTTTACCATATCTTCCGGTATGAATTCCAGTTAATACTATTTCTTTATAACCATTATTAACTAATTCAGTTACTTCAGAGATTACTTTATTAAAGTTTTTACTTCTTAAATTTCCTCTAGCATAAGGAATGGTACAATATGCACAAAAGGCATTGCAACCATCTTGTATTTTGACAAAGGCTCTAGTATGTTCTACGAAGCGATTAATATACATATCTTCGAAATTTGTATCACTAATATCTTCTACTTTTACTATTTTTGTCTTGTTAGTTTGAAACTCTTTAATTAATTCTACAATCTTAGATTTATGTTTATTTCCTAAGACTATATCTGCATCAATGACATCGGGATTTAATTGTGAAAAGCAGCCCATTACTACAAGTATTTTATCTTTGTGGTTATTTCTTGTAGTATGTATTAACTTTCGATCTTTTTTATCAGCTTCATTGGTAACACTACATGTATTAATTATATAAATGTCAGCTTCATCATCAAAATCTACTTTTTTGTATCCGTTAGCTTGCATTAAATTGATAACATATTCAGACTCATAAATATTTACTTTACAACCAAATGTATGAATGGCAAATGTCATAATAATCACTTCCTCGTCAACATATAATAGCACATTTTTTAAATATTATCTACTTTTATGGGTATTTATTTCTTGATAGCTTTCAGCATACTTCTTTAATTTTTTTATTGTTTCACTTGTTGGATGAGAAAATTCTTGTTCTGTTAAGCCAAAGGGTTCTAATTCAAATAATTCAGGGCAACCTAAATTAAAATATAATTCTAAAAATTCTTTTTCTTCTTTACTAGGAGTTTTATATCCACTCCTATCATCTACAGTAACGTTTTTAATACTACTATTAATATCATAATCAGCACTTTCTGGATTTTCAAATTCACTAAATTCTTTAAAGCTCATGTTTATTCCTCCTTATACTAATTATATCATAACATTGTAGATATTTGTGTTTTTTTGTTCTTTATGATAAAATTACTTCGTGGTGATGTGAGATGTTTCAATATACTTTAGATAACAAAAGATATCATACTTTAAATTATTTTTATAAAACTAAATTTGGTACTAAGGTGTTTAAGGTTAGTTTGAATGGTGGATTTAGCTGTCCTAACTTGGATGGAAAGGTAGGATTTGGAGGATGCATCTATTGTTCTAAATCTGGTAGTGGTGAATTTGGTGGCGATAAGTCTAAATCTTTGACTGAACAATTTAATGAAATGACGGAAGTAGTTAACAAGCATCATATTCCTTGTAAATATATTGGTTATTTTCAGGCGAGAACTAATACGTATGCTCCAGTAGAAGTGCTTAAGGAAAAATATGAAGAGGTGCTTAGACAACCTAATGTTATTGGGCTTAATATAGCTACTAGATGCGATGCAATTAGTGATGAATGTTTAGAATACTTGGAAGAACTTAGTAAGAGAACTTTTTTGACAATTGAATTAGGGCTTCAAACGATTCATGAAGAGACTTCTAAACTTATTAATAGATGCCATACTGTTAAGCAGTTTGATGAGATGGTAAATAAACTCAGGGAGAGAGGCATCAATGTAGTTGTACATATTATTAATGGGCTTCCATTTGAAACGGAAGATATGATGCTAGAGACGGTTAAGCATTTGAATACTCTAGATATTCAGGGAATTAAAATTCATATGTTACATATTATTAAGGATACAGGCATGGCTAACTTATATGAGAAAACGCATTTTCATGTGCTTAGTAAGGAAGAATATATTGATATTGTTATCAAAGAATTGGAAATACTTGATCCTAAAATAGTGGTTAATAGAATTACTTCTGATCCTGATAAAGATACTTTGGTTGAACCTAGATGGTTATGTGAGAAGTGTCAACTATTAAATGATATTGATAAAGAGATGGTTAAAAGAAATACATATCAAGGAATTAAATACTGATATGTATTTTTCATTTAGCCATATATGTCATTACATATTTGTTTTCTTCACGAAAATTATCTCTTTTTACGTCATTAATTATTACTAGTGAAGATACTAGAATGATTAAATAGAATAAAATAGCTCCTTTATTATTTTTTACAAAATTCATTACAATCACCCTTTCTGTAATTACATTTTATTACATACGGTTGTTTGTGTCAATAGTTTTTGGTAAATTTTATAAACAAATGTTTGTGCTTTACAAAATCATGTCAATTGTCCCCTATTTTAAATTTTTTTCTTATTTTTTTGAAAAATATATAAACAAATGTTTGACATACGATTGTTATTGTGTTATTATGTATATGAAAGGAGTTTTTATGAGACAGAAAACTGATGGATTAACAAAGAAACAAAAAGAAGTATTGGATTTTATTAAACAGTTCCATGCGGAAAATAAGTACCCTCCTTCAATTAGACAAATATGTAGTGCAATTAACTTATCATCACCAGCAACAGTTCATGTACATATTAATCATCTAGTTGATAAGGGATATATTAAGAGAAGTAAAGAAGGAAACAAAGCATTAGAGTTATTAGTACCTAATGAATATGAATCTAAGGGAGAAGAGGTGGTTAATGTACCACTATTGGGAAAAGTAACTGCTGGTTCACCAATTGAAGCAATTGAAGTACCTAATGAATTTTTCTCATTACCAGCATATTTAATACCAAAGAAAAAAGAAGTATTTACTTTAAGAGTAGATGGAGAGAGTATGATTAATAAAGGCATTTTATCTAATGATATTGTTATTGTTGAGAGATGTGAAAATGCCAAAAATGGTGATATGGTTGTGGCAATGAATGATAATAATGAAGTTACTTTAAAAACTTTTTATAAGGAAAATGGACACTTTAGATTACAACCAGAAAATGACTATATGGAGCCAATTATTTTAGATAATGTTACAATTCTTGGAAAGGCTATTGGATTATTTAGAAAATTTTAGTAATTAAAAAGATTCAACTTAATTTGTTGGATCTTTTTTTGTTAATTTATTTTCTTTTATTTCGTAGATATATTTAGTGGTATTAGATTTTTCGGCACTACTATCGGTGTAAATAATTATATCTACTATATTTTTATCTTGATAGTCCAAAGTAACATAAATGCCAGAAGTGCCGCCGCAGCAAGCATTTTCGTCATAAGCCATTGGGGCATAAATTTTATCTTCAAGAAGATTTTGTCCTGATTCATTTTTTATGTATAAGTAACCATTTAGTTTAACAATCAAAACTTCAGGTGTAGGCATAAATATTTCTTGATATTTTTCTGGTAATGCTTGTTCATTATTGCTTACATTATATAAGTACCAACTATCCCCTACTTTGACTTTATAATATTTGTCATTTAATAAACGAATACTATCATATTTGTAATCAAGAACGGTATTTACTCTATTTATGTTAGTTAAGCCATATTTATTATTTTTCTTTTCAACGATAAGATTATTTTTAATAGAATATGCATCGGAATAGATAGCTTTTACTGGAGATGAGACAAATCCGTCTGATACAAATGGTCTGATTATGTTTGCTGAAGTGTCAACGATTCCGTATTTACCATCTTTTGTTTTTGCTACAAAATAGATAATATTATATGACTCGTCACTTAGAGAATATACAGGTATTTCATAAGTGGCTAGTACTCCACGAGTAAAATCATATAGAATGGCTTCTGTATCATTATTATCTACTATGAACATACGGCCAACATTTAGATCTATGTAAGCAAAACTTTGAGCAGCATATTCAAAGCAAGTAGTTTTACAGGTATACTTATTTATTTCTTTGTAGCCATCGGGACTAGATTTGTAAAAAATAAACTCTTTGTTAGTGCGATCTAATTCATAACGATAGTTATTCTTTACAGCTATCATTAATTCAGTTTGACTATTATTTAGTTGATAATATTTGTTATCATTAGTTTCTAAATATACGTCTTTTAGCCCAAGAGAAATAATTTCTTTTTCAGTTGTACCTTTTACTCTAAACTTTACAGTATAAAAGTTTTCATCTTTATCTAAGGCAACATTTGAAGAAATACTAAAAGTTTGACCAGATGATATCTCTTTCCAATCAGAAGATATATTGCTGGTTTCAATTAATTCAAGTTCTGAATCAAAAGTAAATGTTGCAGTTATTTTAGATACCTTTTCTTTAGAAGTGTTTGAAAAATCATAAGATAAGCTGCAATAGATATCTTCTCCTTGATAGTAGAGAGTTGTTGATTCTTGTTTCGAATTAGTGCAAGATACTGTGATATTATTATCAAGATCTTGATAAGTTATAGTTGGTGCATTATTGGCGGGCTCTTTGTTTTTATTACTTATATAGAAGTATGTGACTCCTAATAAAAGTAATATAATAAGTATGATAGATAATAATATGAGGGGTTTTTTTGTTTTCTTTTTAGAGTCTTTTGTGATAGTTTGATTAACTTCTTTTTCCATTTTTTCTCCTTTTTATTCTATTTTTTTAATCCAAGATGCTCATATGCTTTATCAGTGACCACACGACCTCGAGAGGTTCTTTTAAGATAACCATGTTGGAGTAAGTATGGTTCATAGACGTCTTCAATGGTAGAAACTTCTTCGCCGATTGAGGATGCTAAGGCTTCAATACCAACAGGGCCACCATTAAATTTTTCAATTATTGATAGCAATAAATTGTAGTCAGTTTCATCAAGGCCTAGTTTATCTACTTTTAAACGATTTAGAGCATCTTCAAGAATTTCACTGGTAATTACACCTTCGCCATTTACTAAGGCAAAGTCACGAACTCTTTTGAAGAGACGATTAGCAATTCTTGGAGTTCCCCTACTACGTTTAGCAAGTTCACTAGCAGCATCATCAGTAATGGCGGTATTTAATACACGAGAAGTTCTTTTTATTATTAGGTATAATTCTTCTTCGGAATAATAATTTAGTTTAGAAATGATACCAAAACGATCTCTTAGAGGGCTTGAAAGGTCTCCGGCTCTAGTAGTGGCACCGATTAGGGTGAAATGTGGAAGTTCTATTTTGATATTTCTACTGGTGCCTTCTCCTCCAATTACGATATCTAGATAATAATCTTCCATAGCAGGATATAGTATTTCTTCTATGTATCTAGGAATACGGTGTATTTCGTCAATAAAGAGGACATCTCCTGGTTCTAGAGTTGAAAGAATAGCTGCTAAGTCACCACTTTTTTCAATTGAAGGACCTGAAGCTGTTTTGATGTTACTACCTAATTCATTGGCAATAATATATGCAAGAGTTGTCTTTCCTAATCCGGGAGGGCCATATAATAAAACATGATCCAAGCTTTCTCCACGCATTAGAGCTGACTTTATAAATACTTTGATATTTTCTTTTACTTCACTTTGACCAATATATTCATCAAGAGACTGTGGACGGATATTGTCGCTATTATCTTCCAAAAGCATTTCGTTAGTTAAAATTCTATTTCCTTCCATGTGATTCACCTGTTTCTATTTTCTTCTTTTGTAACATAATCTAAAACTTCGCGCCAATCAGTAAAATGCTTATATTCTGTTATTTCATGGTTGAAGTAATTGTCTGGCATCAATATTTTAATACCAGTTTTACTTACTGACTCACAGTGTTTGATACTATCATCTATAAATAAGTCAATTTTTTCAGCGAGGCAAGCAAGATCTTTTTTACTTGCTCTTGTAATTAATTTATGATATTTAATGCCATGATTGGCAAGATATTTTTTAGTTATTTCATCAGGATTAGCATATAACTTTCCTCTAGCAGTAATAAAAATTATAGTATGACCACGGTCATATAATTCATTAATTACTTCTTTTGCATGAGGTTTTAGTGTGACCTTTAAAACATTTTTTTCATAGTATGGACGCATTGTTTTGAAATAGTCATCTATAGAGATATTAAGGTCAGCAATACTCCGATGATATGGAAGTGATTTTTTTAGTGTGGCTTCATCTTTATGAAATATTTGGGAATAAATTGGAATCATATACTTCCAAGTTTCATTAATTGTATCATCTATATCAATGCCAATTCGCATATAATCACTTCCTTTTAATTTATTTTAATAATAATTTTAATGACTCTTTTATTTGTTCTTCAAGAGATAATTCTTGGCTAACGTTAACAATAACCTTTTTGATATCAGCTTGTTTGTATCCTAGAGCTAGAAGAGCATCAGTTAACTCGTTAGTTTCGTTAGTAAGAAGACTCATTTGGTTACCATTTAGTTTGCCTTTTAAATCGAGAATTATTTGTCTTGCTACTTTATCTCCTATTTTAGGAAATTTTTTTAGATAAAGAATATTCTCACGATCGATGGCGTCGGTAATACCGGTAATTGAACCGGTAGCAAACATTGGGAGGGCCATTTTAGGTCCAAGTCCTTTTACGGAAATTAATTTTAGGAAGAGGTTTAGTTCTTCTTTATTCTTAAATCCATATAGGGAATATTCATCTTCTTTAACATGATTATAGGTATAGATAGTGTATGTTTCATTTAATTTGTAATAGTATGGATTAGGAACGTATATTTGGTAGCCAATATCATGATTATCGATAATAATATGATTGCTATCAATATCTTTAATAATTCCTTTAATGTAGCCAAACATTATTTAAAATCCTTTATATCGCTATTTTTTAAATCTTTTAAAACATCCATATCCATAGTTGTAATCATTTCACTATCACGGTTAACATTTTTAATGGTATCATTAATCATTATGTTAAGTAATTCTTTGTAAGAGATATTAGCTTCTTCCCATAGGTGATGAGAAAAGCATGTTGGGATACTATTAATTTCGTCTATATATAATTTTTTCTTTTTTCGATCATACAAAAAATCGATTCTTGACAAGCCTGTGTTATTTAGGAAGTTGATTGTCTTTTTGGCTAATTCAATTATTTCATCACTCATTTTTTCAGATATTTTGGCAGGAACGGTTCTTATAATGTTGCCATTTAGATAGTTTTCTAGGTTGCACTTGTCCACATATTCGCGGTATTCAAGGCTGGTCTCTATTTCTTCAATTGATGAGATAAATAGCTTATCGTTAGTTTTTAGAATAGATATATTGTATTCGAGAACGTCATCAATTAATTCTTCAACGATTATTTTGCGATCATATTTTAGGACTTCGTTGATGATAGTATCTAGTTCTTCTTTTCTTTTAACAGTTCTAATACCGATACTTGAACCTAGCGTTGCTGGTTTTACAATTAGTGGGTATGTTAGCTTGTCGATTCTCTTAAATAGTTCTTCTTTATCTTTATAATATTCGTTATCGAAAAACCAAACTGATTTTACGGTTGGTAGTTCGTTATATTCGAGTAGTTGTTTAGTAAATACTTTATCTTGACAAATAACGGAAGAATAAATGTTATTTGATACATATGGGATGCCTACCATTTGGAGATATCCTTGTAGGGTGCCATCTTCAGTGCCACGGCCGTGAACCATTGGAATTACTAAGTGCAACTCTGTTAGTTCTCTTTTGATGAGGCCAGCTGTTTGAAGTATAAAGTGGCCTTTTTTGTTGATTAGATTTACCTTTGTAGCATACTTTTCAATTAAATTATAGTTATTAAAACTATCAATATATCTAAGGCAGCCGGAAGAATACCAGGTCAAGTCTTTGGTAATATAGATGGGAACTACTTCATATTTGTCCGTATCAATATTGTCCATGGCTTGAAGAGCTGTTATGATGGATAACTCATGTTCAAGACTTTTTCCTCCGAAAATTACACCTATTTTTAATTTCATTTTATAATCACCTTCATCTTAAGTTTATCATAGAAAATAATGGTAGTCAAATATTATAACTATTGGTTTACAATATTATGATGATTTTGTTAATACTTGGCTTACCTCTTTTAAATTACAAATAAAGCGTATCATAATTTTGAGGCTTTGTCAAGATAAAATAGTACATTTGTTTGCATATTTTTGCTAAAAGAAAAAAGCCATTATGAGTGGCTAGGAAAGATGATAATTTTATAGTCTGTTAGCCCGATTGCAGCTAATATAATCTTTCCTATTTTCCCATAAGACCATTATTATATTTCATCCTTGACTTTAATCTTTTCATCGACGAATGTCGTGTTAGGGTTAACATGAAACATAGAATTTAGAATATTTATATCAGCATTTTCATACATATCTACTAATTGATATGATAGAGCTTTTACTTCTTTACGCTTACCAAGATTCTTTTTAGTTACTTTGCAAGCACAATCAATAAAATTTAGCTCGGTATATTTAACCCAAGAAATAATATCTTTTTCTTTGATATAGTATAATGGACGGATTAGTTCCATATTTTCAAAGTTGTCACTCTTTAGGATAGGAAGCATACCAGAAAATTTACCATTATAGAGCATATTAAGAAGAATTGTTTCAATGACATCGTTAAAGTGATGACCTAAGGCTATTTTATTGCATCCTAATTCTTGAGCTTTGGCATAGAGGCAACCACGACGCATACGGGCACATAAGAAGCATGGACTGGTAGTGTCTTTTACAACTTCAAAAATATTAGTATCAAAAACTTCAATTGGAATATTTAGATATTTAGCGTTGGCTATTACTTCACCGAGTTTTTCTTTGGTATAACCTGGATTCATAACAATAAAATGAAGTGTAAAAGGAAACTTATTATGACGTTTTAATTCTTGAAAACATTTTGCTAAAAGAAATGAATCCTTGCCTCCAGAGATACAAATAGCTATGTTATCATTAGGTTTTACAAGATCAAACTCTTTTACAGCTTTCATAAATTTAGAAAATATTTCTTTACGATATTTTTTTTGAATAGATTTTTCAATATCTTTTAATTCTTTCATGAGTTACCTCCTTATTTTTATATATAATATAAATAGTTATTTTATTAATTTTTTAGTATATGTTTCTTTCTTTATCAAAGTATAATCATTTTTATCATTTAGAATGTTAGGTCCAATAATTAATTCTTGATACATATTAGGATTACTAAAGATATCATAGAAGATACTTAAAAACATTTCTGTAATAGTTGAAGTTAGGCCACGAGCTCCTATTTTCTTTTTGAGGGCATCTTCGGCAATTAAATCAATGACTTCTTCAAGATTGGTCCAAGTTATGCCATATGACTCAAGTATTTTGATAATTTCACTTAATTCGCTGTTTTTAGAATGCATGATAATATCTTTTAGATTTTCTTTATCAAGATTATTTAGTTCTACTAGTACTGGCAAACGTCCAACTAATTCTCTTTTTAAACCATATTTAACTAGTTCATCTGTAGTAATAAATTTTGGTTCTTCAGTGATTTTTGGAGCAGTGCTGTCAAATCCTAGAGGGGTCTTCTTATTGAATATTCTATTTTCATATAGTTCTGAGAAGGCTCCAGCACCAACAAAGGTTATTGGAGTGGTATCTAGAACATATTGCCCTACTCCTCCGATTTTAACTTCACGCTTATCGCCTTCGATTATCTTTAGAATTTCATTTTGGACACCTTGAGTAGAAACTGATCCTGAGTGAACATCATGATATGCTATTTTGTCTATTTCGTCTAAAAGAACAATAGATTTTTTAGCACGTTCTATATCTTTATTAGTATCAATAATTATTTGAGAAAGTATTTCCTCGGTACCACGACCAATATATCCAGCTTGTGATAAACCTGCTACTGAAAAAATTGTAATAGGGATATCTAAAATATCGGAAAGTGCTTGAAATATAGAAGTCTTACCTACTCCAGATGGGCCTGCTAATAAAATATTTTTCTTCTTTAATGTTGGATATTTTCTATTTAGATAAATAGTTGTAGCTATCCTATCAATGGCTTCATCTTGACCTTTAATGGTTTCTTTTACTTTAGCAGTAATTTCCATGGGAGTTAACTTTTCTTCAGGATGTTCAGAATTTACATTTACATTTATATTTATTGGCTCTAAAATTTCATTTGAAGAATATGCTGTTTCTTCGAAAGCTTTAAAATTTTCAGGATCAGGTGTTTCCATTAAATTAATTGTATCAACGTCTTCAAAAATATATTCTTCTTTGGCATGTTTATCATAGCGGGTAATAAAATATGGATTTTCATGACGACGATAGTATGCAAATGTTTTAGATATTTTTAAAATATTCTTTTTCATGTCACTAAAAGTTAATTTCTTATTTTTAGTATTAGTGACGAGAAAAGAGATTTTGCGACGCTCTCCATATACGTTACCGCTGGTAATAAATTCACTTATGTGGTGATATGTATTGCCATTAGCATCTAAAAACCAATTTTCATCGTCATCATAGTATCCTTCTATAATTTTGAAAGGAATAAATTCAATATCCCCATTAGGATATATTTTTCTTTTAAATATTGTAGCTATTTCATCTATTTCAACCATAACCCTACTCCTTAAATTAATCTCTTATTTTTATATGTGTTTCACGTAGTTGTTTTTCAAAGACTTCTCCTGGGCAACCCATCATAGCATCTGATCCGTTAGCACTTAGTGGGAAGGCAACCATTTCACGAATATTTTCTTCATCTTTTAGAAGCATTAGGATACGATCAATTCCAGGAGCCATACCAGCATGTGGAGGAGCTCCGTAACGGAAGGCTTCATATAGTGATGGAAATTTTGATTTAACAACTTCTTCATCATATCCGGCTATTTCAAAGGCTTTTTTCAAGATACGGCGATCATGATTTCTTACGCCTCCAGATGACATTTCATAACCATTACATACGAAGTCATATTGGTAGGCTTTGATGGTTAGTGGATCTTTAGTATTTAAGGCTTCTAGTCCACCTTGAGGCATTGAGAATGGATTATGTGAGAAGGCAATGCTGTCATCTTCTTCATCTAATTCATAGAATGGGAAGTCATTAACAATACAGAAAATATATTTTGATTTATCGATTAGATCTAGTTCTTGACCTAGTTTAATTCTGAGTTGGCCCATTATTTTAGCACATTTACGAGGAATTTCGTTGGCTACTATAAAGAGAACATTACCTGGCTCTAATGATAGAGCTTCTTTTAATTCTTTACGAGACTCTTCAGTGAAAAATTTATCTAGAGATGACTTGAATGACATATCTTCATTTACTTTGATATATCCTAGAATGCCATCTATTGATTTAACATATTCTTCCATTTGTTTATACCAAGAATTAGACTTATCAATTGATGATACTTTAATACCTCTAATGGTGGTATTTTTAAATGGAGCAAAATCTATTTTTGAAAGGATACTAGTTAGGTCTGTTATTTCTAATGGATTACGTAAATCTGGCTTATCTGAACCATACTTTAAGATAGCTTCTTCATAAGGTATTCTTCTAAAAGGAATTGGGCTTACTTCTTTGTTACCAAACTTAGTGAAGATATCATAGAATACTTTTTGTCCTACTTTGTAGACATCTTCTTCGGTAGCAAAAGACATTTCAAAGTCTAATTGATAGAATTCACCATATAGTCTATCACTACGTGGATCTTCATCACGGAAGCATGGTGCTATTTGGAAGTATTTATTGAAGCCTGACACCATTAATAATTGTTTAAATATTTGAGGTGCTTGTGGTAAGGCATAGAATTTTCCTTTAAATTTACGTGATGGTACGATAAAGTCACGTGCACCTTCTGGAGAAGTAGCCGTAATTATTGGTGTTTGTATTTCTGTAAAATTCATACTTTTCATAGTAGTTCTAATAAAGTCAATTACTTGGCTTCTAAATAAAATGTTATTATGTACTTCTTCATTTCTTAAGTCAAGATAACGGTATTTTAGACGGGTATCTTCAGTTGATTCTTTAGAACGAGATATTTCAAAAGGAAGTACATTTTCACATTCTCCGAGTACTTCTAGGGAGCTGATTAAGACTTCTACTTCACCTGTTTTCATATTAGGATTAACCATATCTTTAGTTCTAGCTCTTACGGTACCAGTTACAGTGATAGTGCTTTCACGAGTGATATTAATGTACTTGTCTACTTCTTCACTGATAAGTTGGATGATTCCTGTCTCATCTCTTAGTGTTATGAAAAGAAGGCTTCCAAGGTTACGAATGGAATTTACCCATCCTGCAAGGCGAATTTCTTTTCCGATTTCATTTGTGGATACTTCTCCACAATAAATAGTTCTGTAAATATTATCTTTCATTTTTATTCCTCCTTAAATAAAAAGCACGAAAAGTAAATTATAAGGACGGTTATACCGCGGTGCCACCTTATTTCACTTTCGTGCGCTCATTTTAATATTAAATTGTTTGATTTCGTTGATATTTATGTTGTCACTCATAAACCGAAAATCAATATTTATTATAGCATTTTTTTGATAGTTGTCAAGGCTTATTCACGACCAAATGCAGAGAATGTTCCGGTAATACCCGTAGTTCCTTCAGGAGAAGTGGTAACATAGAGGGTTGAGGCAAATATTCTGCCGCTATCTTCTTCAGTTTGATCTACATGAGTTTCCATAATCCACATAACTATCGAATATGTTACTTTTGAGGGATTAGTTTTATCGGTGGTGCCTTCTAGGTCTTTATTGATACCGGTTAAGACTATTGGAGAAGGTTTAAGGCTATTAAAATTAGCTTTTTCTATTAGTTTACCATCTTCATCTTTTTGATATTTACCGGTAGTTTCGTCTATTTCATAACGGTCATCTAACATACGAGTTGCTGGCATAACAACATTATTTTTATCATCTATTATTTTAAAATATAGATTTTCAAAGGTATTAATACCTTGATCCAATGTAAAATATAAAGGAATGGACATTTCACTATCATTAGTAACGGTAAAGGTGTAAATACTGCAAATTTCTTTGAGATTGTCGTCTATACAAGCAGTTTTAGCGGTGATAGTTTCTCCAGTTGTTTCATCTATATATGGTGCTAGTAAATTTCCTTCTTTATCCCTTCTAGTACTAGCAATATCAACATATTCTTCAATAGAAGGAATTATTTTGGTCTTAATCAATGATGTGTCATCTTTTAAATCTAATTTAAGAACGGCTGCTTGCATGTTTACGGCTCCGGGATCACTATTAGTGGTTGTTTGGAAATATGCAAATGTAGCTCCAGCGGCTAATAAAATAACTGTAGCGAGAACTAAAAAAGCAATGAACATTTTTTTCTTCTCTTTTTCACTCATGACTATCACACCTATTCTTATTTAATAATACCAAAAATATTAAAAAATGGCAATAGAAAAAAGCGATTTCTTTAGAAAACGCTTTTGTTTCTCTACTTAAATTAAGCTTGGAATGTACCAGTTAATGTATTTCCACCAGTAGTAGTAGTATAAATTAATTGGCCTTCATACTTAGCACCCATTTGTGAAGATTGGTTACTTTCAGCACTAGCCTCATTTAGATAAACTACAAAGTAATGAACTGTTTCTTTAGCAACTCCAGTAGTTTCTGCAGGATCAGCAGTAATTGTTACTCCATTAACATCGTTAGATTGTCCTTCTTCTGCTAGCAATGTTACAGCAGTACTGTTTAATGTAAATGCTTCTTCATTGCCATTTAGAGCTTGGAATGTTAAATCAGTGAATTTTGATCCACCTGTTCCAGCTACATTTTTAATAGTTTTTACTGTTAAATTCATTTCAGCAGCAATTGTACTAGTGTTGGTCAAAGTTACTTTGTATAGCACACAAACCATGTACCCTTTATCATCAATACATTTTTTATCTGCTGATAAAGCACGCATTAAATATGTAGTATCTCCAACGCTTGTGGCAGCATTTAATGGAATGATTCCTTGAGTAAACTTTGCTTCATCGGCGGTAGTTGGATAAATTCTATCTACGCTCTTTACAGATGTAGCGAATTCATAAGCACCTACATTAACGGCGTTATTTCCACTACCTGTTTGAGTAGAGAAGAACGCAAATGTAGCTCCAATTATAGCAACTACTAATGTAGCAACACTAACAACTCCTAAGAAAATTCCACTTCCTCTTTTATTTTCCATCTTTATATTCCTCCTTTACTATACTAATGATATCAAAATAATGAAAAAAATGCAATACTTTTTTTGATAAATTTTATTATTTTGATAAAGAAAAAACAAGTTGGTTAAAATAAACTTAACTGACTTGTTTCTGGCATGTCTTTAAATAAGCCCATAGTTTTCATTTTATCAACAAGAGTTGTAGATACTTTGCATCTATTTTGGAAATCTTCAATAGAAATAAATGGGTGTTTTTTAGCTTCAGCTTCAATGTTTTTAGCAACGACATCCCCTAGTCCATCAATAGCATTGAATGGTGGAATAATTGTTTTATCATCAAGGACATCAAATAATGTTCCTTTACTTTTATACAAATCAACATTTGCTATTTTTATACCACGAGCGGTAGCTTCAAGGGCTAGTTTCAAACATTCAGCAATACCAGCTTCTTTGTTTGTAGCATCAAAGCCTTTGTTATCTATTTCAGTTAAAACATTTTTAATAGCATCATAGCCTTTGATCATGGCTTCTACATTAAAATCAGTAGCTTTTGTTGAAAACCAAGAAGCATAATAGTATGCAGGCATATGTACTTTATACCAAGCAATACGGAAAGCACTAATTACATAAGCGGCAGCGTGGGCTTTTGGGAACATGTATTTGATTTTAGAACATGAATCAATAAACCAATCTTCAATACCAGCTTTTTCCATTGTTTCTACATGGCCTTTCCATGTTTCTGGATCTTTAGAAGCTTTTCCTTTACGAACGAACTCCATTATTTTGAAGGCTTTGATAGGTTCTACACCGTGATACATTAGATATACCATGATATCATCACGACAACCAATTACTTCTTTAAATGGAACAATATTATTTTTAATTAATTCTTGAGCATTTCCTAACCATACGTCAGTACCGTGGGATAATCCTGATATTTTGATTAGTTCGGCAAAAGTAGTTGGTTTTGTTTCTTCCACCATGCCAATAGTGAATGGAGTGCCAAATTCAGGGATGCCTAATGTTCCAGTTGGACACATAATTTGTTCATTAGTAACTCCGAGGGCTTTAGTACTGGTAAAGATGCTCATTGTTTCTTTATCATCTAGTGGGACTTTTAAGATATCTGTTTTTGTTAGGTCTTGAATCATACGAAGTTGTGTTGGATCGGAATGACCTAAGATATCTAGTTTTAATAAGTCTTGGTCGATAGCATGGTAATCAAAGTGAGTGGTTCTCCAAGGACTAGTAACGTCTTCTGCAGGGAACTGGAATGGAGTGAAATCGGAAACGTCCATATAGTCAGGGACTACAACGATGCCTCCAGGATGCTGGCCAGTAGTTCTTTTTACACCGGTACAACCAGCAGCTAATCTTTCTATTTCACAAGTTCTCTTGTTAGTTATTCCTTTATCTTCATAGTATCCTTTTACGAAACCAAAGGCTGTTTTCTCTGCAACAGTACCAATAGTTCCAGCACGGTAAACATTATCTACACCGAATAATACTTTAGTGTACTCGTGAGCTGAGGCTTGGTTTAGATCGGAAAAGTTAAGGTCAATATCAGGAACTTTATCAGCATTAAATCCTAGGAAGGTAGCGAATGGCATATCTTGACCATCTTTATATAATAGTTCGCCACAGTTTGAACAAGTCTTATCAGGAAGATCAAAGCCACTTGAATATGTTGCTCCTAGTTCATTACCAGAATCATCTTTAAAGATACTTGTTTGACACTTTAGACAACGATAATGAGCTGGTAAAGGGTTAACTTCAGTGATACCCATCATGGTAGCAACGAAGCTTGAGCCAACGGAACCACGGGATCCTACTAAGTAACCTTCATCGTTAGAGTGTTTTACTAGCCTTTGAGCAATTAGATAGATTGGATCAAATCCTCCACCGATGATACCTCCTAATTGTTTCTTTATTTTCTTTTCTTTTGATTTATCATTTAGTTCACCATCTTCTTCAGTCCATTTTTTAACAACGGAGTCTCCTACTAATTTTTTGACGGCATCAAATCCTTCAACGACTGTTTTATGAAGATTATTAAAGATTTCTGTTTTTTTATCTTCATCACTCATATCAGGATTTTGTTCGTTGACTATTTCTTGCCAACATTTATATACGATATCACCATATAATTCTTTAGCGATACGTTCTTCAATATTATGTGGAAGTGGATTTCCATACCAAGAGGCTGCTTTATCATATACAAGATCTGTTACTACACGAGGACAGTCTAGGTAAGATGAGCCATCATCACTTTTTACTCTTGGGGAGAATGGAATTCCTCCGGTATCAATAATTACTTCTATTTCATCAACCATGTCTAGTATTTTGTTGGTGTTTGTAACAACTATTTCATAAGCGAGATCATCACCTAGAAAGGCAAAGTCATTAAGCATTTCTCTAGTAGTACGAAAATGTTGTGAAGGGATATCATGAATACTACTTTTAGCAAGTGGATGGCGGCCTCCTCCAGGTACTTTTTGATTAACAATAATTTCACGGTATATTTTATCTTCTCTAGTAAAGTGATGGACATCTCCAGTGGCAACGATAATTTTACCGGCTTCTTTGGTTGCGGAGATAACTTTTTTGATATGAGACTCTAATTCTTCTTCACTACCAAAATCACTAGTTTGAAGAAGATGGCCATATACTTCAGGAGGTTGAACCTCAACATAATCATAGAAATTAATAATATTAGTTAGTTCTTGGCCTTCTTTAGAACGGGCTTCAATGAAGACTTCTGATTCATAACAACCACTACCGATAAGTAAACCTTCACGAAGCTCATTTAATTTACTTCTTAGAATTCTTGGAGTTTTATACAAATATGTAGTGTTTGCTAGAGAGATTATTTTAAAGAGATTCTTTAGGCCTTGTTTGGTTTTAGCAATGGCATTAAAATGATAGGTACGACCAAACTTATATATTTCATCTTTGGATATTAGTTTATCAAGATCGGATATTTTTGTTAGGTTTTGAGAAATTAATTTATTTACCATTTTGCTAAATACATGGGCAGTACCTTCAGCATCGTAGTCTGCTCTATGATGGGCATCTTCTTCCCATGGAACATTATATCTTTTTACGAGGGCTGAGAGATTATGACGGGCAAAGCCTTGATCGAGGGCACGGGATAATTCAAGGGTATCAATAACAGTATTTTTGAATTCTCCAAGATTATATTTTTTCATAGCCATTTCTATAAATGAAATATCAAATTTAGCATTATGTGCTACCATTGGAGCATCGCCAGTCCATTCAAGGAAACGTTTGGTTACGGTTTCTTCATCAGGGCATCCTGCTACCATATCATCAGTTATGCAAGTTAAGTCAGTAATTTTATCAGGAATGTGTCTTTTGGGATCAATTAGTTCATCAAAGCGATCAAGTATTTCGTCTCCTCTTATTTTAACGGCACCAATTTCAATCATTTGGTCTTCTCCACCAGCATTGAAGCCAGTAGTTTCAGTGTCGAATACGACAAATGTGGTATCTTCTAGGGGTAAGGTAGTTGGTCTTACAACGATATTTACGGTATCATCTACTAAGGTTAATTCAGTTCCGTAGAGGCCTTTGAAATGATCTTTTGGGTCTTCTATTTTTTTGTTATATGAAGAGATTATGCCATAAGCTATTGGAAAGGCTTGGCAACCACTATGATCGGTAATAGCTACTCCACGGTAACCCATATCAATAGCTTTACTTACTAGTTCGCAGGTGTGTTTTCCTAAGTCTACTTTGGTAATACCATCCATTTGACTCATCATGGTATGAGCATGAAGTTCTACTCTTTTAATAGGCTCATCATCGACGATTTTTTCTTTTGGTGGAGCTTCTATTTCTTCGACATCTTTGTAACGAGTATTAAAGACTATTTCATTAGCATACTTATCCATAGCAGCTTTACCGTAAAAATTATACCATTTGCCCTCTTTTAAGAGTTTTTTGATAAGAGCATATTCTTCATCATCTTTAGTAAACATTTTTACATACATACTATCAGTGTAGTCAGTTACTTTTAAAGTAATTATTTTATAGCCACTCTTTGATTCAAAGTATTCTATACCAAAGATACTACCTCTAATATTAATGTTATCTACTTCATAAAGAACGTCTTTGATAGGAGTTACTTCGGTACTTTTTTTAGCACGATATGGAGTTTTTTTGTCAGTATCTTGCTCTTTTTTTATTGGCTTATCTTGGTTAGATGATGGAGAAGGCACAGGAGAAGATACTACTTTTTCAGACTCTATTTTATTTTTTAATTCTAGATCACCATCTTCGATGAGATCAATATTTATATTTACATTAAAGCCATAGCAAGATAATTTATCTATTAATTCTTGTTTTAGACTAAACATATTAGTACATTCTACTTTGTTATATGTTTTTATTGTAATGGTATTGCCCTCTACTGGGGTATCTCGTTCAAGAAATACATTATATTTAGCACGATCAAGACAAATTGTTTTTAAGATATTAAAATAATATGATGAAAGAAGACTATTATCAATACTTGTTGGTTTTATTACTAGTCTTATAGATTCAATAGAGTTAAAATAAGAGATTAACTTATAGAGGGTGTTATTATATACTTCGATAGGTAAAACATTTTCGGTATTAAGAATAAAATCTAGTTGTTTGTTACCATCATAGATAACTATTTTTTCTATTTTGGCATTATTAAAATAAGGTAATAATTCTTCTTCTAAGTTAATTTCTTTAAATAATTTTTGTAATTTTTCTTGCATCATACTACTCACATTTCCTTCTTAATTTATTTTATCATAAATAGACTTTAATGATAAGTGGTTTACGCTATTTTAACATGATAAATTTGTTACATGAGTTATTTGGTTTACATAGAAAAGTAAAATAGAAAATTATTGTGAAGTGATAAAGTAAAAGTAGACACATAAAAATGAATTAAAGCCCGTCCCTTGAGCATAAGAAAAACGGTGGTCATATCAAAAAAATGTATTCTACTTTTCTTTTGTTATAATTTTCTATTTTTTATTGGGATATTTTGTTTATTCTGGATATCTTTTTTGTAAGTAATATGTATAGTTTCCAAGGTACTCTACTAATTTTTCATCTTCAATGCTTACTATTTTGTTGCATACTTTATTGATGAAATATCTATCATGAGACACTAATAAGATGGTGCCTTGATAGTTGGTTAGGGCTTCCTCTAAGACTTCTAGAGTGGTGATATCTAGATGATTGGTAGGTTCATCAAGGATTATGAAGTTGGCTTTTTGAGAGATTAGTTCTAGAAGTTTCAAACGAACTTTTTCTCCTCCTGAGAGGACTCCTACTTGTTTATATATTAAATCACCATTAAAGAAATATTTAGCGAGGGTACTTCTTAGGTGAGTTTCGTCTAGATTCAAGAATTTTTTGACATAGTCATAGATGGTTTCTTTATTATTTGAAAAAGTTATTTCTTGAGGAATGTAGCCAATGTTTAGGTTATTGGCCATTTTATTTTTAGGATCAAATAATTTATTCTCATAGACGTTTAGAATATATTTGATAAGGGTTGACTTACCGGAACCATTTGGACCAATCAAGGCGACTTTTTCTTTATAATGAAGAGATATTTTGGCATTATCTAGGAGTGTGCGAGAGCCAATTGTAAGGGTTAGATTTTTAAATTCAAAGATATCGTTGCTACTTCTTTTATCTATGGTTAAGTTTATAGGTAGCTCGGCTCTTTCTTTGGGTTTATCGAGGACTTCAATTTTTTCAAGACGTTTACGGATACTATTGGCACGTTTAAAAAACATTTCTCCTTCTGGAGCAGCACGACGGCCATATTCTTCTAGTTGTTTTATTTTTTTCTCCATAGCAGTAATTAATTTTTGCTGATTTTGATAGTCTTTGAATTCAATTAATTGACGGGCTTCAAATTCTTTTTCATAATAAGTATAGTTACCAAAATAGATATCACTTTTACCATTTTCTATAAGAATTATTTTAGTGGCTACCCTATCAATAAAATATCTATCGTGGGATACGAAGAGGACAGTGCCAGAATATTTACTTAAATATGATTCAAGGGATTCGATGGTAGTAATATCTAAGTGATTGGTAGGTTCATCTAAAAGAAGAATGTCGGGGTTAGATATTAGGATATTTGCGAGGGAGACAATTCTTTTTTCACCTCCAGAAAGATTGTTGAAGGGCTTTTCTAATTGAGACTCTAGATTAAACATTTTGATAATTTTGCCAAGTCTTTTGATAAGGTCATAATCTTCCATAGCAAGATATTCTTCTTGAAGACGGCAATATCTTTCAATGACTTTATCTAGGTTAGGAGTTTGAGAATTTTGCATTTTTTCTTCAAGAGATTTTAGTTTGGTAGTTATTTCACTGTAATCGCTAGGAATGTTTTTGTTAAAAAGCTCTTTAACGGTTAGGGGTTCATCATAGATGGGAGGTATTTGTGGAAGGTAGCCGATAGTGGCTCCTTTACGGATAGCAATAGACCCTTCAGTTACAGTATCTAATCCTGAGATGAGATTTAGAATAGTGGTTTTTCCAGATCCGTTTGGGCCAGTTATGCAAATGCGTTCTTTTGATTCGACTCCGAAAGAGATACTAGAGAATACTTTATTTATACCATAATTTTTACTAATTTTATTTACATTTATATCTATCATATATATCAATCCTTTCAATAATTAAAAATCATATAAAGGCCTTACATCCTCTATATGACTTCAGGATGCAGGCACAACAAAAACTGTCATACCTGCTACTATAATAGATTTTATTTAGTTATGCAGGTATGACTATGAATAAACATACATGATTACATGGTTTATTGTGTACATAGTCACGCCTCCTTTCTTGTTTTAAATATATCATAAGTTATGGGGATTGTCAAATGATATTGCTATTTACTTTTATCTAAACTATCTACTAAAAAGTTTACTACATGTGATTCATCTTCTTGGATAAGTAATTTATCTTCTTCAGTTAGTTCAGTAAAATATTTATTTAGTTTGATATTGATAGAGATAGTATTTAGAGGATAACCTGGATTTATAATGTTTGATGGAGTGCTAGTAATATAGAAGTTTTGTTTACTCCATGTATATGTATATTCATGGCCATTATTGATTAGAGCCATTCCATAGATCCAGCGACCAGTTAGTAATCCATTAGTACCATATTCTTTGGCAAGGTTTGAATAATACTCAATCATTTCTTCATCATTTAATTTTTTGCCATTTACTCTTCTTACAAACAAACCTGGTTGTTTATCATCAGGAATATTATCAATATATAGAGTATCATCCATAGCAAACACTGGTAGGCTAGTTTCTTTGGCATAGGCTCTTGCTTTTATTAAAGCGTTTTCAATAGCGGTGGAGCCGTTTTCTTCTACTTCAATATTTATGTTAATGTCTTCTAGAGTTAGTACTTTAATATCATGCTCTAATAGGCCTTTAGTAAATCTTTTGGCTTTTGATTTATTTCCGGTAGCAAATAGTATTTCTCTCATAATACACACTCCTTTATAATTATTTGTTATTTAGATATTCAGCTAATTTTTCATATGACTCTAATGACCAAAATTTCCATCTTTCATCATCTGAATAACAGCCTAATGTTTTATCTTGGCCATCTGGTATGAAGATAAAATCCCAGCTCCAGCCATATGTTCCTGATTTTGTTTTAGCAATAGTACCAGATGTTATGCCTGTAAAAGTTATTGGTTCTTTACCTGGTTCACAATATGCGAGAACTTCTTTGAAATAAGCACGGCGATTTTCTACTCCTTCAAGTAATTTTAGAATGCCATCTTCTCCAAGAGTATCATCAGCATAATGTGTATATACGCCAGGAAAACCATTCAAGGCTTCAATATATAGACCAATATCATTTTTTAGGACAGCACAGTTTAGTTTTTGGCAAGCCCAAGAAGCTGAATATTTAGCGACATCTTCAGTATCGTCAGCTTGTATTTCAACAGTTTCCATCTTTACATTGTCAACGATAAATCCAATGGGTTCTAGTGCTTTTCTAGCACTACTTATTTTTTCTTGATTTCCAGTAACATAAGTTATTTTTTTCATAGTTTCACACTCCTTTAATTTTATTTTATTATTTATTTATTTCTTTATAATAATAATTAACTGTTATAGTTTTTCCAGTAGGATAAGTTTCAGTAGCTGTTTTAATATAATTAGTGAAGCCATATTTAAAATATATCATCATGTTTTTTACTTCTTGTGGTTCTACTCCTAAAGAGAGTTTGGTGAAGCCCCTATTCTTTAAATCTTCTTCCATATATTTATATAATTTACTGAAATAGCCTTTGTTTTGATATTTAGAATCAGTTCTAAAGGCAGTAAGATAAGCCATATCGTTGGATATTAGTTTTTCACTATTTGAAATAGTAGTATCTAAGGGACTTATGATAGCAGTGGCTTCAGTTATTATTAATCCATCTAAATATCCATAATAACTGATACGATAATTATTTTTATTGTTTGTGATATTGCTATTTTTCCAAATAGACCAGTTAGGATTGTTGGGATGATTTTTTATTAATGTATCCCATCTTTTTTCGATATCAGAAAGAGGGGCTATTTTGCAAGTAAAGTTTGACATATGTACCTCCTATGTGAGTTAATTATTGGATAATTTATGAATTAATTTTGTGTTTTGATTCATTATTTTTATTGATTTTTACTAATACTTTGTTAAGAGCACAGTAGCGGTAACTGGTACTTAATTCTTCTTCAGTTAGTAGATTAAATGTTTTGTTAGTGTTTATTAATTTGAATATTGAATAAAAATAAGGCTTTTTGATTGGCTCAACAATACTGTCATTTATTTCTCCTTGACTGATGCCATAGTCTTGAAAATACGTTCCATCAGGATACATACAAGTAACTATACATTTGTAGTAAGCATTTCTATTAGTAATACCATTTAATTTTCTAAGTAATTTGTTTAAACATTCATATTTAGGAAGATTAGGATTTTCAGCTATTTCTTTATCAGCATATCTTCCTGTATATATTCCTGGTTCACCATTCAAACTTTCTACAAATAAGCCAGCATCATCTGTTAGAATTGGATAGTTTATATTGTTGTCTTTACAAAAGTTATGAATGGCATTGGCTTTAATAAAAGAATTTTCTTCTAGAGTACTACCTGTTTCAGCAATTTCTCCCCTATCCCATCCTATATCTTTTAGAGATTTTATCTCAATATTTAAATTTAATTTTCTTACAATGTTTCTTAAATCTTCAGTTTTTCTTTCGTTAGTTGTTCCAAAAATAATAATCATATTGTCCTCCTTATATGTGAATTAGTTGTTGGATATTTTATGAGCTAATTCTAGAGCGAGAGTTTTTACTTGTCTTTTCTTTTCAAAGTTAACGAGACCGCTTAAGCTTCTTTCATCCCACTTTTCACTATCTAGATTATCACCAGCGTAATAAAATGTAAAGTAATTAAGAGCTAATCTTTGACAAACTGCTGCGATGGTAGCTCCTTCCATTTCTACACAAACAGCTCCATGTTCTTTAAAATATTTAACTTTTTCTTTAGTTTCACGATAAAAGGCATCTGTTGTCCAGGTATATCCTTTAGTATAATCGTAACCTTTTTCATTTAAGATATGGATAAATTCTTCTTGATATTTAGGATTCATATCAATAGTATCACTTGGTTCTACATAATGATAACTTGTTCCTTCATCACGAAAACTTTTAGTAGGAATAATGATACTACAATCAGTAATGTTATTGTCAAGAACACCACAGTTACCAAAGATAATGAATTTTTTTACTCCTTGGTGTGACAATTCTTCAATATCACCTGCTAATAGAGGTGAGCCAACTCCTGCCATAAAGAAAGTTATTTCAGTATTATTATATTTTAAGATATAAACATTTCTTTCAAAGTTTGCACAAGATAAATATCCTACTTCTTGACAATTAAATTCTTTAACGGTATCTTCAAAGAGATGCCTTGAAAATACTCCAATAGCTACTTCTGGTAATACTATGTTTGAATCTTGACCAGATCTAAATTTTATTCCATGAGGTTTGATAAGGCCTTCTTCTTTACTGTAGCGAATCATGTGTGTTACCTTCTTTCTTTATTATATTTTTTTAATCATATTATGCATACGGCTATGATATCCTGATTTACTATAAAATTTAATAGCATTTTCATTATAAGCAAATACGTCTATGCGAATATACTTACAACCGGCTTTTTTGAAATATGTTTCCATTTCTTGCATTAATTTTTGGCCAGTGCCTTTTGATCTTGCTTTTTGGGATACGATTAGTTCAGTTACTTCTCCTCTTTTTGGGCATTTATAATCTAGATAATCGTATTCATCGTATGGAGGAATGCAACCCATTATAAGGCCAATTACTTTATTGTCTTCGATGGCTAGGTAACATTTCCCTTCATTCTCAGATACTTCTTTTAGATCAAGAATGGCCATTTTATCACGGTATTCTGGATGTAGTTGATCTAGTTCATCTTTATCAATTGAAAGAATATATTCTTCTAATTCTACTAAAAGATCTTTTACATCTTCTAAATATTTTTCTTGATATTCAATTATTTGCATTTTTCTTGGTACTCCTTTCTTGTTAGGCCATAATAAGCCATGTCACTAATACCACCATAGTAATAGAAATAAGTTGATTTTCTTGTACCTTCATAATTTAGGCCTATTTTTTTCATTACTTTTAAGGTGCCAGGATTGTTTATAGAGCCAGAGGACTCAATACGGTTTAATTTTATGTCATTGAAAGCAAATTCTAGAATGCGTTTAGCAGCTTCGGTAGTGTAGCCTTTGTTCCATTCATCTTCACGGATCCAGTAATCTATGCCCGCTGTTTTGGCTTTTTCATCATGAATATTTAGATAGATAGATCCTAATATTTTGTGTTCTTTCTTTGTTTCAATAGTCCAGCGATAGTATGATAAATCTTGATATTTTTCAGGATCAAAATATTTGACATTTTTCTCTATGTCATTACCTAATTTTGTAGAACCAAGATATTTTCTTAGATGAGGATTTAGTTGAAGATAGAAAAATTCTTTAAAGTCTTCTTTAGTTGTTCTTCTTAGGATTAGGCGTTCTGTTTCTAAAGGAATGGTTCCTAGGTGACGGATTTTTTCATAAGGGGCTCCAGGGATATCTATGATGCCATTTTCAACATAATAATATTCTCCGTGATACTCAGGAATGTTGTTTATTATTTTTATAAATGATTCATTAGGAAGAGCCATTATCTTGCCATAGTTACTTACTTCAAAAATTTCTTTTAGATATGGTATATTGTTGAAATCAAGATGAGGATAAATATTTATGTCAATGAAGCCAAGACCAGTATATTTAATTAATCTTTCGCCAGTATCTTCATCATAATAGATAACGTTAGTTGTTTGATTCATAGAGCCGGCACTTACTCCAAGAATGATACCAGAAAAATTCTTAATAATAGAAGCTAAATGATATTCATTTATTTTGGCCATTTGTTCTTCAGGATTTCCTCCCATTAGAAAGATAATGTTTGACTCTTTAAGATACTCTTTCATGGTAGATTCTTCTATTCTTGAATCTATTAAGTGAATAGTTTTAAAATTGATACCAATATTTTTAAACATATCAATTATTTTGTTTAAGTTATAGTCAGTCTTTTCATAATTATTAAAAGTAGTAGCAATAAAGGTAATAGTAGAATTACTAGGAATATCTTTCAATAAATTATTTTTTTGTTCTTTAGTAAAGCCTTTTTCTTTATCTAGGCCACTAAAAAGATAGTTAATACGCATAGTAAATGCTCCTTTCAAATATAAATTGTAATTTCTTGATGATAATATTTTTAATATATACTTATTAATTTCTATATCTTATTTAACTATATAATTGTTAATATAATTTAACTATAAACTATTAATATAATTATTAAATTCTTTGAATGATAAATGATCTTTTATTTCATAAAATTCTGTAAGTGGTCTAGATACTCCACCAGATAGTTCTATATAATATTCATTAATAGTATTTATAGCAGTTGTTTCATCTTTATATTCATGTATACCCAGATTATACCAATTGGGATGTTCTATATGATAAACTTTATTATCTTGATAGCAAAGAATAAAGCAATGCATGTGTTCTTCTGCTTCTAAATTAGCAAAATCATTTGGTTCATATATTCTTGTGCAAAACATTTTATTAGGGATATTTATCTTATCTAAAAGATACTTCATTAGTTTTACCTGGTCGATACAAGTACCAACACCGGTATCAAGAATTTCTTTAATAGTCATAGTTTGATATAAACGACGAAATTCTTTCATAGATCCTATATGAAGGCAAGCATTTATGTCTAACCAACCATAACGAATATTATTTTTCATATACATGAAGACATCTTCAATAGTTTTAATGTTTTCAATATTAGTTTGATAATTAGCAGTGTTTCCTTTTAGGATTATTCCAGTTGTATATGCACCAAACTTTTTCCAAGTAGTTTTCTTATCTATTACAAATCCTAATGATGTAAATACTTTTAAAGCATCTTCTCTATCTAATTCAAAATTATCATATAGATATTCAATATGATTATGGTTAGCTTCTTTCATAAGTAGTCTTAAGGCATCTTTAGCATATCCTTGATGGCGGTAAGTTTTTTCAATAATGATACCACATTCATAATGGCCTTTTTCTTTATTATATTGATAATTTACTGTGCCAACATATTTATCAAGAGTACAATCTTTAATATAAGCAAAATATTTGTTTTCAGTTATTCTTTTTTGATATTTTTCTTTCCAAGCTGTTTTTGGAAAATCAATACACCCAGTATCATAATGATAACCTTTTAAAGATAAATCATAGCCAGCATTATAGTTCATAGTAGATGGATCTTCATTTAATTTTTGTTCATAATAATAATCTTCTAGTTTTGGTACTATTAAGGTAATATTTTTCATGAGTGGCCTCCTTATAATTTTGTTTGCTAGTATGTTTAATAAAAATTGTTATTATGTTTATGAATGTATATTTGTTTATAAATTTTATATGCTGCCTGTTAATTATTATTTGTATATCTATTATAAAAGTTGTTTTTGTGGAAACTATTTCCTTATAGTTTTATTCTATCATGAAAAGCCTTGAAATAAAAGGGAAAATTGTTGTTTTTGTAATTAAAATGTGTATTTAAAAAGCCGATAACAATGTACCGACTAAATATTTTTGTTTTAAGATGATTTTTTCAAATCGTTTTCTATCATAATTCTATCTAAAGTGAAAATTTCTTTATTTGAAAAGTTAATTACATTATTAATTGTATTTCCACCTCTTATGTTTTCAATACCTAGTTTATTAATGTCTTCAGGTGTCATCCACATAACATTAGATATTTCTTCATTATCATAACTAATTTCTCCAGATACATATTCACCAAGAAAATACAGTATTAATAATTGACCGACAGAGGATACTTTTTCTTCAATACATATAATCCCTTTGATATTTATATCTATATTTGTTTCTTCTTTTACTTCTCTTATAGCAGCTGTTATTATATCCTCATTTTCTTCAAGTTTTCCTGCTGGCATGTTCCATTTACCTTTTTTCTCTTTTCTATTTTCTTCAACCATTAGTATCTTATTATCTTTTTTTACACAAACTTCTGCTACTATTGTTTTCATTTTTTATTCCTCCAATAAAACTCGCTTTGTGCATATCTATAATACTGATGAATAAATACGCACGTCTTCTCTTTCACCATCTTTATTAATAACTCTAGATTTTAATAATCCTTCATATTCCATTCCAGCTTTTTTCATTACTTTTCCACTTGCTGTGTTAGAATTAAAATGTTGTGCATATACCACATGAAATCCTTCACTATGTAAATAATTTATAACCTTTTTTAGAGCTTCGGTGGCATAGCCATTTCCCCAAAACTTTGATCCATAACAATAACCCACCTCAGCTGTCATGTATTGCAAATTCTTAGCAACAACATCTATCATACCAATAGTTTCGTTTGTATTTTTTAATACAACTAACCATCTATAACTGTAATCGTTATCATAATCATTTACCCAGTAGTTTGTTACTTTTTTTGTTTCTTCTTTTGTTTTGTGAGGATTCCACGTAACATATTTACTTACGTTATAATCACTGGTCCAACAATTAAATATATCATTATAATCTGACAATTTAATTTTTCTTAATATTAGTCTTTCTGTTTCTAAAGTGACTGTACCTTTATTCATTTTGTTTTTCCTTTCTTATTAAAATATTCATTCTTAATCAATAAATGGTATTTTATTCTCTGTTCTGTTTTTATAGTTTGTATTTTATTATGTCATTTTTTATTTACATAACAGTACATCTGTAATAATTTGCCTTTATTTTTCTATTACTATTAGAGGGATTTTTATTTCTTCAGGAGTTAGGCCAGTATGATTACCTTTTATATTTAGAGTTTTTAGAATACAGTCATTTACAAAGACAACTCCTGGTACACAAATACTAATGTATTCGCCAAGGCCACTTCTACCCTCTTTTGTTTTTTCGTTGCCAAAAAAGTTTTGATCATATAATTCATCTGATGAAAAGAGATACATTTTATTTTTATAATCTTTAGTAAATTCTTCAATAAATTGTTTTTGATAAGGCTTTTTAACAAAATATGAAGCGGTTCCAAAATCGATTGTGGGAAGAGCATAAAAATATTTATTATATTTATCAAAGTCCATAGTAACTTCTTCATGAATAGTTAATTGCCCATGATCGGCGGTGATTACTACTAGGAAATCATTACTGTTAACGGTATTTATAATATTTTCTATAAGTAATTCTACTTTAGATAATTCTTCTTTTGTTTCTTTACTGTACGGGCCTAGTTTATGTTCTTTTGAATCTACTTGAGAAATATATAGATAGATAAAGTTTTCCGGGGATTCTTTTAAAAGATTATTTATCATTGGAGGGATGCACTCATAATTAGAATAACTTTTCCTCTTGTTTTCTGAAGCAACATAATTTGAATATATACTATTAACAAGATTTTCAGGAAAAATAGCATGAGTTCTTCTAGAGAGATTATCCATAATAGAGGGGTATTTGAAAATTTCATTTGGAGATATAGTTAATGGCTCTAGGGTGTCTCTATTTAGATATGGCAAAGTTTTGAAGTTTAATTTTAAATCATGATTATAACCATACCAACCATATAATCCGTGAGTAGCAGGATACTTAGCCATGGCAATGGATGGGAGGACACAGCCAGTAGTTGTAGGAAATACGGTATTTATATCAAGTAGGCGATGACTTTTTAAGATTGAGGTGTCAGGCAAGTTATCAATCAAATTGCTACCCATACCATCTACAAGAATGAAGAGAATATTCTTTTTATTTGGGATTATATTTTTTATTTGATCATTTATTTGAAAAAATTCTTTGGTACCACAATGGGTATAGATAGTTCTTACAACGTCAATGATATTAGGAAGAGTACTATTTGGGTATACAAAGTTTTCTTTTTGCATTATTTCTTTTAAATTGTCCATAGTGATCACTTATTCTTTCTATGTTATTAAAGTGTTTTTATTTTATAATTATATAATTTATTTTTTATGTTTAACCCTTTTTGCAAATAAACAGTAGATAATTTTTTTGATGATTAAATCTTATTATTTCTTTTTCAGATATTTCTATTATTTGAAAGGGAGATAAATATTTTTTTAGATCAGACTTATCAAATAAACGAATATATTTATTTTTATTGTAATAATAGTGAGGCTCTATTTCAGTGGACGTATCTTTTATTACTTTTAATCCTTGTATACCATTTACGCTTCCTATAAATAGACCGTCTTTTTTTAGTATTCTTTTTATTTCATTCATTAGGTTTTTAGTTGTTTTATCATCAAAGTAATGAATAGATAAGTTGGCAAAAACTATATCAAATTTATTATTATCAAAAGGTAATGAATTTTGCATATCTATTTCTATTACATTATTATTAAATTCTTTTACTACGTTTAGAGCAATTTTGGAAATGTCTGCAGATACTACAGTATATCCATATGACATAATCTTTTTAGTGTATTGTCCAATGCCACATCCTAGGTCAAGGCAGAGACCTGAATTAGAAAAATATTTTCTATATTCATCTAACCAGTTATCTTCTTCTAGTTGTTTTTTTATGTGTTCTTTCCAATATTCATCATTTTTAAAATAATCATTCATAATTTTACCTACTTTCTGATAATATATTTTCGATAGTAGTATTTCTGTTATGGGATAATTTTTTCAGAATAGGAATTAATTCATTTAATTCTATTTTTATTTTTTCATGAGTTTTATTATTCTCTATTTCTAGATGATTATCTTCAAGTGTTTTACCAAATACTACAGTGTAAGGAATACCTAATATTTGGCTATCTTTTATTTTAGAACCAATACTAAGATTAATTCTATCATCATATAATACTGGTACTTCATTAGTTAATAATTCTTGATATACAGAAGTAGCTATATTTAATTTTTCAGAGTCATCATCTTTAGGAATTATATATATAAGATATGGGCTTATGTTTATAGGAAGAGCAATTCCTGTAAATTTATTATCTTTAGTAACAATACTATTTTCATATAGCATGGCTAAAGTTCTACTTACTCCAATACCGTAACATCCCATTATATAATTTTTATTTTGACTAAATTCATCTATGTATGTAGCATTCATACTTTTAGAATATTTATCTCCTAGTTTAAAGATGTGTCCAAGTTCTACTGCTTTTCTCTTTTTTAGAGTAGTAGTATCATTAATACCATAATTATTTTTGAGGTATTCTTTATAGTCTGAATGCTCTAATAATTCTTCATTGAAACTAGTACCAGTTGATGCATCATAGAGAATGTTGTCTTCACCAATATCGGATATGCACATAAATTCTTCTGATTTGTTTCCACCAATGGCACCGCTGTCTGCTCCTACTGGTTCCACTTTTAATCCAAGAGTATTAAATATTTCAAGGTATGCTTTTTTAATATTTTCATATTCTTCATCTAAGTCTTTTTGATTTCTGCCAAAACTATAAGCATCCATCATAGTGAAAGATTTGCCTCTTAAAAGATAACCTCTAGTTCTAATTTCATTTCTAAACTTCTCTCCTATTTGAAAATATGTAACAGGTAATTGTTTATATGAAGTCAATCTATTTTTAGCATATTTAACAATAGCTTCTTCAGCAGTTGGAGCTAAGCAATAATTACCCTTATCAGTAAGACATCTAAACATTACATCTTCAGATATATACTTTTCTAATCTACCTGATTCTTGCCAAATGTTTTCAGGTTGTAGAAGTGGCAATGAAAGAATAGAACAATTATATTTTGTTAAAGTTTTTGATATTAATAATTCAATGCTTTTTTCTACTAAATATGGAATATGTCCATAAGCATATATTCCACTAGAGAACTGTTCTACTTGTCCTGTTTGAAGTAACATATCTTGTACTGGAAATTGTTTATCTAAATTAGTTATTTTTTTGGATATTAATCCTATTTGTGATACTTTCATAGTAAGCACCTCTTTCTTAGTTATAAATTTATATTAAAAAATATTTTTGTAGATATACTGGCATATCTTTTCATGACCTATATTATTTGGATGGAGGCCATCTGATAAGTCAGTTAATTCAATAACATTTTTCATTTTAAGATAATTAATGTTTTCTTTTTGAGAAATATCTTGAATTAGATTATCAATAAGTAAGATATTTGACTCTTGATAATTTTTTCTAACAGTGGTATCTACTGGTAATAAACCTAGAAAATAAATATTATTAGTATATTTTTTAGTAGTAGTAATTATTTTTTCTAAGTTATTTACGAATATTTCTTTATTTATTTTATTATCATTTAAAAGTAGAGCATCTTTAATACCAAAAGCATAGATTATACGAAAATTATCTTCTTTATTATAACGAGCGGATATTTCATTATCGAAACGAAATACGATGTCATTAGAGTTTTGACCAGGAATGCCTAGATTGAAATAATAATCAGTGGGATGTGTTTTTTTAAGGCGATTTACCCAGCCAAAATATTCGGTATCTCCTACTCCATAAGTGATACTATCACCAATAATTATATTTACTGTATCTTTTTTCATAATATTACTCCTCATTTTCTTTATATTTAAGAATTTCTTTAAATGCAAGGGAATGTGATTTTACAAATTTATCTTCTTCTATTAATGATATTATTTTTTCTTTTGACATATATGAGACGGAAGATACTTCTTCTTTTTGAAGTGTTAATTTATCAATATTAATATTTTTCTTTAGATAATAAATATCAAAGAATGGTACTCCTAGAAGAATGGTATTTATATAGATAATATTATCATTAGTTATATCTACTCCTAATTCTTCTTTTGTTTCTCTTATAATAGCATGATAAGAATCTTCTTCTAAGTCTACATGACCTCCAGTAGAGGCATACTTACCTGATTTGTTTTCACTAGTTTTTTGAATGAGATATTCCCCTTTTTCATTTTCAATAAAAATTAATGATATTAAGATATGTTCATTTTCTTTTAAGGGAATACCACGTAAGACTTTTTTATCTAAAGGTTTTTTATTGTTATCATATACTCTTAAGTATTCCATAATTACCTCCATATAACGGATTTGAAATATTGTTCTTGAAATTCTGTTAGAGCAATAATTGCTTCATCGGAGTAAGATTTTCCTTCTGGTACTACAGCTAATTTATCGTCATCATCATTTAAACGATGAATAATAGCAATTACTTTTCCAGAATATTCTTCAACTGGATCAAAAACTCCTAATAGATAGGCATCTAATTCTTCTCCATCAGTATTGATTGTTTTGGGGACATATCCATAATTTACAGGATAAATAAAATTATGTTTAGGATGACGTGATCCTAGAGGGCGATCTATTTTAATTGTAATAGTTTTATTTAGATATTCTTTTGTATTCATAATAGTCCTCCTTTATAGTTTTATTTTAACATATTTATAGTAATTTTTAGATAAATATTAGAAAAAAGAAACTTTTTTTATTTAGTTTCTTTATCTTTTGTTAGGATATCTACTCTATTTATGATATTTTTATTAATCTTTTCTATTAATTTTCCGATATGAAATCCATCTGTAAAACCATGATGAGACATGATCATTAGATTAACAAAGCACTTATTATCTGTTAGTTCAAATTTATCCCAAATAAGCTGAGGAATAGTAATATTTTTATCAAATGGTGGAACTAAACTTGAAAAGTGATACCAAGGTGAGCATGATACCCAAAGTTCTCCCCCTTCTTTTCTGATAGATTTATTAGTGGTTAAAAATTCTTTTTCTGTTTTTTTGAATTCATTAATAAAATCTTTATAGTTATCCTTTATAAGACAAGTAAAATAACCAATATTTCCATCTTTAAACATTTGGGTAAAACCAATATTTAATTTATCATATTTATATATTTTGCCATTTTCATAACGATATTTGAATTCTTCTATCTCATTCATAGCTGAACCAAAAACATACGCAATAGTTGCATAATGGTATTTATGTATTTTGCAATAATCATAGATATTCGTTATATCTATTTTTGTCGTGACAAATACAAAGGGATTACTTCTCTTATGGTAATAATCAAATAAATCTTGTCTACAATAATTTTTTATTTCTTCTTTCATAATAACTCCAATATTTTATTTCTAGTAAAGCATATCCTCTTTTTTCACTTCTATTACCGGTCGCACTCCACAACTATTTGTAGGACCACTAGGATAGAAACTAATGTTTAATTTATAAGGTGCATGGATTGCATATACTTGGGGAGTAGTTGGATATGGTGTATTTAACCAAAGGCAACTTGGAAAATTTTGACCACCGAAGTCTTCCCAAAATATGGCACTGGGGAGTTTTAAAAATTCTTGGTAAGTTAAAAGTCTAGCTGCAGTTGTATATGTATATTTTGGTAAAGTGTGCGTTCCGGAGTATTTTACTGTTGTACCACCATCAATATTATATATTTGAGCAGGGTTATTATATAATGTGGCTTTAGGCCAAGCTGTTTTGGTTGGTAAAACAGAAGCAGCTGTTACTGGACCGTTATAATTAACACCACTTGAATCATATGGTGGCCTAACTCCGACACTTCTCTTACCATCTGAACTAGTAGTTGTATAAAAAAGTAGAATCGCAGTAGTACTATTTAAATCGGTTACATAATAAAATCTTTCCGTTGCAGGATCATATGTACCATCACCATTAACATCACAGTCAAAGGCATCTCCACTAGTTAATACTCCGGTGTTACCAAGTTGACCATAAGTAATTGATGTACCACCAGCAGTACAATATCCTGTTGTGCTAGAACTAGTACAAGTTTCAGAATGAAGAGTTCTTGCTCTTTTACAAATTTTAGAACTTATTTTAATATCTTGTTCTTCTATATGGCTATTTAAGTCTTTTTCGACACTATATACTAAGTCATCTGTAGTTTTTTTGGAAAATACCATTGTACTTAGTAACATGCCCATTATAAGTACCGCAATTATTAAAACAGCATAAATTACAGTTGATATGGCAAAGCCTTTATTATTTAATTTCTTCAACTATACCACCTACCTTATCATATAGTAATAGTATAGCACTAGTTTTTTAAAATAACTACTATTTTTTGTCCATACTTACGGGTTTTTACTTCTTGGTAATTTTTATAACCACTTAACTTTTCTTTAGCATCGCTTTCACAAATTAAAAGTCCATTTTTATTTAAAAGATTATATTTATCAATTAATTCTATACTCTTTTTAATGTAGTCTGTTTGATATGGTGGGTCAAGAAAGATGATATCAAATGTTATATTGTTTTGATAGAAGTAGTTTAAGGCTTTTTGGTAATCTAGATTGATAACTTTGGCTTGTTCGTGCACTTTACTTAGATTTTCCTTAATAGTTTTAATGGCAGTTTGATTATGGTCTACAAAAACTACCTGTTTAGCTTGCATACTTAGGGCTTCTATTCCTAAATTACCACTACCAGCAAATAAATCTAAACAACTTTTATTATAAATATCGTTTTGTATCATAGCAAAAAGAGATTCTTTTACTCTATCCATTGTTGGTCTGGTTCCGTTTATATCAAAACCTTTTAAAATTGTTCCTTTGTGTTTTCCTTGTATAACTTTCATTACTATTTTTCCTCTTTGACTATTTCTTTTAATAAATTATTAATACTTAGAATCATGTAATTAACTTTGTTTTCTAACTTTTTATATTCTCTAATTTCTACTATATTATTAAGTTCTTCTTTATTATTAATTGCTGCCATTATTTCCTCGTTGTTTTTTATTTTTTCTTGGATATCTTTAATAGCGATTATATTTTCTTCTTTATCAAGAAAATCTTCTAAATCCTTAATTTTATTATATAGTTCCATTTTTTCTCCTTAAAAAGAAAAACACTCTCTAAGTTGATGAGTGTTTTAGAAGGCGATACGCACAAACAAATATCGACCTAGAACTCATTACAAGTTCCATCATTATAATATCAAAGATTGTCGAATAATGCAAGTCTTATTTTAAAATTTTTAAAAATTCTGATACCATTGAAATAGAATTATACATTTTTTCTATTTTATCTTCTGGCGTTAATTTATATTTTTTCTTCATTTCCTCTTCCATGGCCTTTAAATATATGGGATTGCGATTTAGATAATTATACCAATAAGAATTTTCTTTTAAATATCTTTTTAAATTAGGATTTTGTTCAATAGCGATTTTGATATCTATTTGCATATTATTTAGTCCTCAAAGTATTTATACATTGGTCTTGGCTCATATGTTGACTTTGGAATGTCTTTAGCTTTACCTATTCCTATATCTTGTAAAAGTGAGATAGCTTTTTGCATATTTTGTATTCCGTTTTGAACTGTTTCTAAATCAACACCTTTGATGGTTGTGACAATATCATTAAGGGTGGTTTCTTTACTTATTTCTTTAGATGGGCTTTGTAAATAGGTATTCCACACACTACTATTGGTACCATAAATATCATATAATTCATATAATTTTTGCCATGATATTTTATTATTTACTACTTGAGTTGCAAGTTCTGGGTGGAGTCTTGCAAAATCTTTAAAGCTTTCTTTTGACATATATCATCACCTATATAATTTTATGTTTTTGAAAGAAAAAAAGAACTTGCGTTCTTTAATTTAGAAAATCATCTATTGTTAATAGGCGGTCATCTATTTCTTGTAAGTTTATTCTATCTTTTTTTGGAACTGGTGTTTCTTTATCATTATCAACTGAATTAAGGTTTTCTTTTTTTATTAAATCTGTATATATGAATACATCATCAATATTATTTTTAATTATTTCTTTACCAGTTGAGTATCTATCACTAATAGGTAATTCTGTTACTTTTATTTCAGTAATATTACTTCCTTTTAGGCCTAGATGAGCCTTGGAGTCTGTTATAAATGACCTAATTACTTTGTATGGATTAGTTTTTATTTCTCTTATAACTAATAAGCCTTTTCTAGTTCTAGTTGATAATTCGAACTCACTTAGACGAATTCTTTTACCAGTGTTGTGATCTGTTAAAACAATTAGGAATTCATCTTGTTCATTAGAGAAGTTAGATACAGAAACCACTTCATCATCTTTTAAGGTGATGGCTTTAACACCAGCTGCTTTAACACCTGATACAGGTATTTCTGATGTTAAGAATGAAAGTCCAAAACCATTTTTAGTAGTAATAAAGACTCTTTCTTTTTCTTCTAACATAACGGCTATTAATTTATCATTATCTTTTAGTTTCATACAACTGGTTGGCTTACTCCATCTACTTAAGTGGAAATCCTTTATTGCTGTACGTTTAATCATACCATCTTTACTTGCTAAAATGATGTTTTGATCTTGCTCGAAATTATATATTGGTATAGCTTTTATAATTTCTTCATTTTCACCTGTTGGAATAATATTGCTAATATGTTTACCCATATCTTTCCATTTCATATCATATATAGCGTAAACTGGGATATGTAAGTAGTTACCAAATGATGTAAAGACTAAAAGTGTATCTAAAGTATTCATTTCAAACTGACCAATGATATAATCGTTTTCTTTTAATGTTGGATCATCGTTTGTTGCAGAATAACTTCTATAACTTGTACGTTTAATATAACCATCTTTAGTAATCATGACAATGACGTCTTCTTTTGGTATCATTTCAGTTTGGTCTATTTTTATTTCTGTAATATTTTCCTTGATTGTAGTAAGACGTGGAGTAACAAATTCTTTTTTAACTTGAGAAAGTTCTTTTTTCATGACATATTTTAGGGCTTTTTCGTCTTCTAATATAGCACTAAGTCCTTTGATTAATTTATCTAATTTTTCTTTTTCTTCTTCAAGCGCTACTACATCTGTGTTTGTTAATCTGTATAATTGTAAAACAACAATAGCTTCAGCTTGCTCATAAGTAAATTCAAATTCTTTTACTAAATTATCCTTAGCGTCACTTTTATTTTTTGAATTTCTAATTACTTTTATTACTTCATCTAAAATAGATAA